>VYME01000460.1_pt1 | contig 13490 bp, 10 predicted proteins | sample 5115281 | NCBI WGS metagenome assembly VYME01 (sample SAMN12291780, study PRJNA351875) | freshwater metagenome | isolation source: freshwater lake | place: USA: Michigan, Wintergreen Lake | collected 2013-08-08
GGCCTCGCCACGCAGAACGTCGGGGCCGCCGTGGCCACGGCGCTCGCCGGATCCGCGATCGCGGCGGGCACATGGTGGTCCGCGCGGGCACGGGAAGCGACGCTGCTCTCGCGGATCGCGACGCTCGAATCGGAATCCCGGGCGCGGGCGGTCCGCGAGGAAGATTTCGTCCGGGCCATGAACGACATCGCCTATCACCACGAGGTGGCCACGGGCCGGGTCCGGTGGATGGGCGCCATCGAGGATCTCCTGGACGCGCTGCCCGAGCGGCAGCGCGGACACCTAGAAGGTTGGCAGGCACTGCTTCACCCCGACGATGTCGCCGTGGCCGATACGACGTGGGCGAACCTGCGACACTCGGACGACACCCGGATCGACCGCGAATACCGTCTCCGGACGGCCGAGGGGTCGTACCGCTGGTTCCACGACCGGGGCGTCGTGCGGCGCGATGCGAGCGGGGCCGTGGTCGAGATCGACGGCCTGCTGCGGGACGTCACGAGCAGCGTCCGCCTCCGGAACGCGCTGGCCGAGGAGCAGGCCCGCATGCAGGCCACCTTCGACCAGACCGCCCTCGGCGTGGCGGAAGGCACGGTCGGCGGGCGACTCACGCGCGTGAACCCGCGGTACTGCGAGATCCTGGGGCGCAGCGAGGAGGAGATCCTCAGCCGGAAGTTCGGTGACTACACGCACCCCGACGACCGCGAGGCCGAGAAGGTGCACCTGGAGATCATCCGGCGCGGCAGCCCGCTGAGCTATTCCCGGGAGAAGCGCTATCTCCGGCCCGACGGCACCGTGGTGTGGGTCACGATCACCGTGTCGCTGGTGCGTCCCCTCGAGGGCCGCGAACCCTTCTTCTCCGCGATCCTCGAGGACGTCACCGCCCGGCGCGAGGCCGAGCGCGAGGCCGCGGAATCCCGCACCCGCCTCGCGCGGTACGCGGAGACGCTCACGCTGGCGATCGAGGCCGAGCGCACGCGCATCGCGCAGGAGATCCACGACGCCCTCGGCCAGGCGCTGACGAGCCTCAAGATGGACATCGCCTGGGTGCGTCGTCGGTTGTCGCGGGATGTCGACGCCGTGATCGGCGCCCCGATCACCGATCGCCTCGAAGGGATGGCCACCTTCATCGACGAGACCATCGTCGTGGCGCGCCGACTGGCCGGGGAACTGCGGCCTGCCATCCTCGACAGTCTCGGTCTGGCCCCGGCCTTGCGCGCGCATGCCATCGACTTCGCCCGTCGCACCGAGATCGTGTTCGACTGCGATGTCGCCGATGTCCCGCTCGCCCGCACCACGGCCACCGCCCTGTATCGCATCGCGCTCGAGGCCTGCACGAACGTGGCGCGGCATGCGGGCGCGACCCACATCTGGCTCTCGCTGCACGCCAAGGGGGAGGACGCGATCCTCGAGATCCGGGACGACGGCGTCGGCTTCGACCCCGCGGCCCTGACCCGCTCCGGCATGGGACTCGTCGGCATCACCGAACGCGCGATGCTGGCGGGCGGCCAGGCGAGGATCCTGTCCACCCCGGCTGGCGGCACGACGATCCTGGTCCGGGTTCCCACGACCGCACCCGCGAGCGAACGCAACGCCTCGGAGGCCCCATGAAGTTTCTCGTGGTCGACGACCATCCGCTGATGCGCCGGGGCGTGCGCCAGATCCTCGATGAAGCCTATGTCGACGCCGCGGTGACCGAGGCCGAGAGCGGCGAACGCGCCGTCGACTGCGTCCGTATGGAGGGCTTCGATCTCGTGCTGCTCGACATCTCGCTGCCGGGGCTCTCCGGCCTCGAGACCATCGAGCGCATCCACCGGGCGCGCCCCGGCCAGCGCGTGCTGGTGCTCAGCATGCACGCCGAGGAGCAGTTCGCCGTGCAGGCCCTCCGCGCCGGCGCATCGGGCTACATGACGAAGGACCACGCGTCCGATCTGCTGCTGGCGGCGATCTCCCGGATCATGTCCGGCGGTCGATACCTCAGCCCCGCCCTGGCCGAGATCCTCGCGGGGCAGGTCGCCGGCGATCTCGACGGGCCGCCCCATGGGCGCCTGTCCACCCGCGAGTTCCGCGTGATGTGCATGCTGGCGGAGGGGCACGGGCTCAGCCACATCGCGAACGAACTCGGCCTGTCCGTGAAGACCATCAGCACCTACCGCACGCGGGTCCTCGAGAAACTCGGCATGGGCTCGAACGCCGAAGTCGCGCGCTATTGCCAGCGCAACGGTCTCGTCGGCTGACGCGACGTTCCGGTCGGTCACACGACCGCATCCATGACACCTCTGCATTTGTAGGAAAACCCCTACAGGCGGTTCGCCGCGCTGCCTACATGAGATCGAGACCTCCGCCGATGGCCTGACGCGGTTCGTCGGCGCATCCTGTTTTCCATACGGGGCATGCCGTACGCGACGGAGTCAGGATGAAGGTCTACCTGTTCGATCGCCTGGTGGAACGACGAGCCGAGCTGGCGGCGCTCGTCGCGGGCGTACCCAATGCCGTGCTCGCCGGCAGTACGGACATCGCACCGGTGGTCTCCGCCGACGCGGCCGCGTTGCGCCCGGACGTCTTCATCCTCGGGCTGCACCCGACCGACGGGTCCGGGCCGGGGCTGGTGGCGGAGATCGAGGATCTCTGCCCGACCGCCACGATCCTCGTGGTGGCCGACGACGTGCCCGTGCGATTCCGCTCGCTGTGCGTGAGCGCCGGGGCCGACTACGTGATCTCCCGGACCGAGGATGCCGCCGAGCTGCGTCGGATCCTCGGCACCCTTGCACACCAGATCGTGATCCGGATGCAGTCCGATCCGGAGGATGCCGAATCGCGTCGCCTCCGTGCGCTCGACAGCTATCGCGTTCTGGATACCCCCCCGGAATTCGAGTTCGACGAGATCGTGCGGCTCGCCGCCCTGCTGTGCGGCACACCCGTCGCCCTGATCAGCCTCGTCGACCGCGATCGACAGTGGTTCAAGGCCCGCATCGGCCTCGACGCCGAGGCCACATCCCGGGATGTCTCGTTCTGCTCGCATGCGATCCAGGAGACCGGCGTCATGGTGGTGGAGGACGCCGCGCTCGACGTGCGATTCCGGCAGAACCCGCTCGTGGTCTCGGAACCGCGCATCCGCTTCTACGCCGGCGCGCCGCTCAAGGACCGCGACGGGCAGAGCATCGGTACGCTGTGCGTCATCGACCATACGCCGCGCAAGCTGCCACCGCTCCAGGAACAGACCCTCGAGATCCTCGCCCGCCAGGTCGTCGCCCGCCTCGAACTGCGCCGCCAGTTCGCGCAACTGGAACGCGAACTGCGCGCCCGCAACCAGGCCGAGGCGGAGTTCCGCCAGACGGCCGGCTTCCACGAGGCGCTGATCGATGCCATCGACGGGCTGGCGCTCGAGATCTCGTCGCCCACGCTCGACGTGACCTACATCTCGCGCGGTGCCGAACGCCTGCTCGGCTACCGCCTCGCGTGGTGGCGCGACCAGCCGGGCTTCTGGAGCCAGACGCTCCACGAGGACGACCGGAACCGCGTGATGGGCAGCGTGCTGTCCTGTGCCGAGGACGGCGAGGAACGCGCCATCGAGTTGCGCATGATGAGCGCCCAGGGTGAACCCGTCTGGCTGCGCGGCCGTCTCCAGCGTGTGGCGGCGGGCGCTGGCGGACGGCGCCTGCGCCTGCTGCTGGTGAACGTGAGCGAGGTGCGGCGCGCCGAGGCACGCGCGGAGAGTGTATCCACGCGCGACGAGCTGACCGGGCTGCCCAATCGCCGTGCGCTGAAGGAACTGCTGCTGAAGGAACTGGCCGACAGCAGCCGGCGCAGCGACAAGCTCGCCTTCCTGTTCATCGACATCGACCGCTTCAAGCTGGTGAACGAATCGCTGGGCCACGACGCGGGTGACAACCTGATCGTCGGTCTCGGGGGGCGGCTCCACGCGGCCCTCGATGGCAACGACATCGTGGCGCGGATCGGCGACGACGAGTTCGCCGTCGCCTGCACCGGGCTCCAGATGGCCGAGGAGGCGGCGCACGTCGCGGAGCGGCTGCTCCACGAGATCGCCGAACCGGTCTGGACGGCCGGCCACGTCTTCAATGTGTCGTGCAGCATCGGCATCAGCGTGTTCCCCGACGATGGCCGGGATCCCGAGGAGTTGATGCGTCACGCCGATGTGGCCATGCACACGGCCAAGGAACACGGCGGCAACGGGTATCGGTTCTACCTGCCCGGCATGAACGCCCGGGCCGTGGAGCGCCTCAACCTGGAACGCGATCTCCGCCTCGCACTGGAGCGGCAGGAGTTCAGGCTGCACTATCAGCCGCAGTTCGACGTGAACTCGGGAAACCTGATCGGCGCCGAAGCGCTGCTGCGCTGGGACCACCCGGTGCACGGCGCGATTCCGCCGGGGCGGTTCATCCCCGTGGCAGAGGAGACCGGGCTGATCGTGCAGATCGGCCAATGGGTCATCCAGGAGGCCTGCCTGCAGCTCGCCACGTGGGGCAAGGAGGGCACGCGGCTGCCGCGCGTGGCGGTGAACGTGTCGAGCGCGCAGTTCCGCGCAGGCATCCTCGACACCGTCCAGGACGCCCTGACGGGGTTCGCGCTCTCGCCGGAACGCCTCGAGATCGAGATCACCGAATCCGTGCTGATGGAAGATCTGCAGCGGGCGCTGCATTCGCTCGACCCGCTGGGGGAACTGGGGGTGCGCGTCGCGATCGACGACTTCGGCACAGGCTACTCGTCGCTGGCGTCGCTGCGGCGCCTGCCCGTCCATGTACTCAAGCTGGACCGCAGCTTCATCGCCGATGTCGTGGCGGACACCGATGCGCGGGCGATCGTCCAGGCCATCCTGGCCATGGCGCGATCGCTCGGCCTCTACACCATCGCGGAAGGTGTCGAGCAGACCGCCCAGCTCGACGCCCTGCGCACCCTGGAGTGCAATGCCTTCCAGGGTTGGTTGCGGGCGCCGGCACTGCCGCCCGTCGAGTTCCGCAGCCGCTTCCTGTTGCCGGCGGAATTCGCGATCGACATCCCGCTCGCCTGACGTCCGCGCCACCGGCGCAAAGGGTTCCTACTTCTGCTTTTCCTGGCCGGGGTCGCCGATGTCGCCCGACCACACGTAGGAGACCAGCGAGCCCTTCGGATCGAACTTGATCTGCAGGAGCTTGAAGCGCGTCTCGGCGCCGCTCGGCAACTTGCCGGTGCCGTAGTAGTAAGTCCATTGGTCGTTCTTCTGGCCATCGGCCTCCAGCACCAGCCCGGTACCGGCCGGCGCACCCAGCCACTCGCGCACCTGATCCCGCGTCGTCTCACCCTGCTTCGCGCGGGACACGAAATCCCCGTAGTTGAAATCGCGCCCCACGTTCATCGTGGCGCATCCGGCAATGACGGCACCGGCGGCCACCACGGCGATGGTGCGAGCAAATCTTCCCCAGTGCTTCATGTTGCTTCTCCTTGGTCGATGGATGACCGCCCTCAGACCACGATGCAGCGCGCAAGTTGTGCCCGAGCAGACATGCGTTCGAATCGATCGACAGGGCGTCGGATACCGCTCAGCTCATGATGTACTGCTCGAGTTGCTCGATCATGAACCGCTGTTCGGCGATGGTTTCCTTCACGACATCGCCGATGGAGATCACCCCCACCACCGCGTTGTCGACCAGCACGGGCAGGTGCCGCACGCGCTTGTCGGTCATCAGTGCCATGCACTCGTCCACCGTATTCGTCGGCAGGACGCACACGACCTTCGACGTCATGATCTCGCTCACGGGGGTATCGCGGGACGACTTGCCGAGCAGGATGACCTTCCGTGCGTAGTCGCGTTCCGACAGGATGCCGGCCAGATGCTTCCCCTCCAGCACCACGACGGCGCCGACTTCGCGCTCGGCCATCAGCTTGAGGGCGTCATACACGGTCGTCTCCGGCGTCACGGAAAGCAGACCGCCCTGCTTCTTCTCCAGAACCTGCGCCACGGTGGACATGACGTTTCCCCCCGGTATGGTTGTGGTGTCTTCAGTGTAGGCGCAAAACCGGGCGGGACGATAGGCAGTGTTCTGCCCGCAGTGCAGCACAAAAAAACGGGGGCGGCGCATGGCGCCGCCCCCGTTCCGGGTGGAGCTTCCTGAGAGGCCGGAGATCAGGCCATGCGGCGGCGCGCCAGGAATCCGATCACGCCGAGGCCGAGACCCATCATGGCGTACGTCCCCGGTTCCGGCACGGCCAGGGCGTGCACGGACTCCTCGAAGGCCTCCGTCGTCAGGCCGCGGTTCAGCACCAGATAGAACGGGTCCGAGCTCTCGTACTGCGGCGACGTGATCTGCAGGCCGATGCGGTAGGCGCCGATGGCCGGCATGGGCCGGGGCGGCACTCCCGGAGGGTCTTCCGCCGACAAGAAGTACGTGACGTGCTGGTGGATGCTTCCCGTCGGGCCACCGTCTGCGATGAAACCGGAGAAACCCGTGGGCACGGTCCCGCTCGTGGAGATGGTCACCGTTTCATCCATGGAATCCCGAACCACGATGGTCTCGCCATTCGGGACGGTGTTCTCCCAGGAATCGCCGTCCCAGAAGGCCAAGTTGCCCCACGTGCTGAAATACACCATGTCCGTCGACTGGAAGGTGCCGGCCGCGGAGTCGAAGCCCGGGTCGGTCGTGCGCCAGCGCGGGCCGGCCTGCAACGTCGTGAAGCTCCCTTCGAAAATGGCATAGCCGGTCCCGAAGGCGGTCTCCGCGGCGCCGTGGACGTGCAGCTTGCCCGCCTCGATCTCGAGCTCGATGTCACCTTCGTGAAGATGCTCCTGGGCGCGCAGCGCCCCGGTCTGGCACAGCAGCAAGGCACCGGCGACGGCGGGCGCCAACCGGGCGAGTCCCTTCCATTGATTCCACATGATCTGGCTCCTGATGCGAACGAGTTGGTCTCTTGTGCAGCGGTACGACATGCGATCTCGAGTGATACGTGGGGCACACCTGCCGGCGCCTGCTGCGCCCGCCTCTCTCGCGCCTTCCACTCTCTGGTGCGTTCGGCTCTCTTGTGCCTTTTGCTCTCTTTTGCCTTGCATTGTCGTCTGCTACTCGGTTGCATATTAGGTTGCTACACTTGGGGTGTCAATGAAACGCCCGCGGCGCCGTATCGGCCGGACGGGCGTACGGGCGGTCTCACGCAGCCGCCCGCAGATAGAGATCCGCTTCGAGACCGACACCGTGCAAGCCCTGCGTGCCCTACCGTTTCTCCTCGCCGGCGTCGCCGCGGCGCAGGACCCCGCCGCCGTCCAGGCCCCCGAGGTGCAAGTGCGCGGCCGCGCGGAGGCGGATGCCGTCCGCGGCGCGCAGCCGGCCGCCACCCTGAACGGCGACACCCTGCGCCGCAGCCTCTCCAACACCCTCGGCGAGACCGTCTCGGAAATGGCGGGCACGCACAACTCGTCGTTCGGCCCCGGCGTCGGCGTCCCGGTGATCCGCGGGCTGTCGGGGCCGCGGGTGAAGATCGCGGTCGATGGCATCGGCACGCACGACGCGGCTGCGATGAGCCCGGACCATGCCATCGCCGTGGAACCGATGCTGGCCGAGGAGATCCGCGTGCTTCGGGGCCCGGAGACCATCCGGTACGGCAGCGGTGCCATCGGCGGCGCCGCCGAGGTGAGCGATGGTCGGATCGCCCGTCGCCGCCTCGATGGGCCCTTCGCCGGGAGCGCGGAGGGCCGCTACGGCACCAACGGGCGCGAGAAGTCGGGGGCCGTCAAGCTGAAGGGCGGTTCGGGCCCCCTGGTGTTCGAGGTCGACGGCTTCTTCCGCGAACGCGGCAACCTCGGCATCCCCGGCAAGGCCGTCGACGAGGCTGCGGTGGCGAAGCAGTTCGGACTGACGGGCATTGCCAACTCGACGCACTCGGTGCCCAACACCGACCTGCGCACCCACGGCGGCGGGGCCGGATTCACGTACGTGGGGGATCGCCTGCTGCTCGGCATCTCCACGGGCTCCATCGAGAACAACTACGGGATCCCCCCCGGCGGGCACGCCCACAACAACACACCGCTGCTCGACCCGACGATCATCGAAGGCGGGAACGTCCGCATCGACATGCAGCAGACCCGAAACGACTACAAGGCGGAATGGAAGCCGGGGCGGCCCTGGCTCGACGCCGTCCGCGCCCGCGGCGGCACGGTGAACTACCGGCACGACGAGGTCGACGGCTCGCGCATCGCCACCACCTTCCTGAACCGCGTGAACGAGTACCGCCTGGAGGCCGACCATCGGATCGGCTCGCGCCTGTCGGGGACGGTCGGCGGTCATCTGGTGGACCGGGACTTCTCCGCGCTCGGGACGGAAGCGTTCGTGCCGCGCACCCCGGTGCGGGCGCACGCCTTCCATCTCTCCGAGAAGCTCGACCTCGGGCCGGTGACCTTCGAGGCCGCCTGGCGAGACGAGCGCCAGAACATGCAGCCCGACCCGATCCAGCGGGGCACCGCCCTCGCCGTCTTCCCGGAGACGACCTACCGCGCGAGAAGTGCCGCGATCTCCGCGACCCTGCAGCTCGGGCCCGGCACTCGGCTGACCGGCATGTGGTCGCGCCCCGAGCGGGCGCCGGATGTCCAGGAGCTGTACTCGCTCGGTGCGCACCTCGCGACGCGCAGCTACAACATCGGCAATCGGCGGCTCGACGTGGAATCGATGCGCCGCACCGATCTCGGCATCACGCACGAGTGGTCCCGCGGTGCCGTGAAACTGAATGCCTTCCGCTACGAGGCGGACGGGTTCATCTACCTGCGCAACGTCGGCACGTTCTACGACCTCGACCGCCAGAGGATCCTCCGCACCTGCGTGCGGCTCGAGCGCTGCCTGCCCGTCATGCAGTACGACCAGCGGGACGCCGTCTTCAACGGCTACGAGGCGGAGTTCCTGCTCCGCTTTCCGGATACGCGCTTCGGCGCCTTCGAGACGACGTTCTTCACCGACGCGGTGCGGGCCCGCTTCCAGTCGGCGACGCTGGGCGACGTGCCGCGGATTCCGCCGCGGCGCAGCGGCGTCGAGGTCACGTGGTTCCGCGACGACGACTGGACGGTGCGCCTGCGCTGGACCCGGGCCGCCGCCCAGGCGAACCCCGGCATCAACGAAACCTCGACCGAGGGCTACGACCTGGTCAACTTCTCGATGGACAAGCGGTTCGAGAGGAGTGGCTCTTTCTCGTACACGGTCTTCGTGCACGCCCGCAACCTCTTGAACGAGGAGATCCGCAACTCGACGTCCTTCCTGCGCAGCTTCTCGCCCGAGGCGGGGCGCCGGCTGGAGACGGGCGTCCGGGTCGACTTCTGATCGACCCGGGCCGGAGCGTTCAGACCTTCCGGCGGCGCCGCGCGACCTGGCCGGCCAGCAGCGCCCCACCGAGCGCGAGCATCGCCACCGACGCGGGCTCGGGAACCGACACCACCACGGGTGCGACGGTGATCGGGGGTGCGACCACTGGCGCGACGGTGAGCGTCTTCATGGCATCGGCGTACTGCGCCGTGGTGATGCCATGGTTGAAGAGGATGTTGAACGTATCGGAGGGCTTGTACTTGTCTGCCCCGCCGGACTTCGCGCTCGAGAACAGTTGCATCTCGATCAGGTAGGCGCCCTTGTTCGCGCGCGCACTGCCTTCCAGGAACCAGTCGAGGTGATAGTGCATCGCCCCCTCGGCCGAGGCCGCACCGATGGGGGCCGTCGCGGGCCCCTGGATGCCGGCACCGGTGAACAGCGTGCCATCCCAGTAGAAGTTGTACTCGTCTTCCCGCAGCCCGTTGTACACGAAGTCGAACACGACATCGTCGGGGATGGAGCCGTACAGCCGGATGCCGCCCCCGGGGGCGGCCGCCACCCAGTCGGACGCCCCGGGGGCCAGGTACTGCAGCGTTCCCGCCGCCCTGAACCACATCTCCTCGCCGGCCCCGAAATCGCCCTTGAAGCTCTGGAACCCTGGGTTGTCGGTCGAGAAGACCCCCCCGGCGGCATCGCCGAAGTTCCCCGGGACGATGAGCCGCCGGGTGTCGTGGGTATACGGGATCGCGCCGACATTATTGATGAACCAGTCGACGTCACCATAGACGCCCGTGGTGATCTTGCTGCCGGCCCTGGGCCCATCGCTGGTGTCGACGCGGACGTCGAGGTGCTGGGCGGCGACGGGGGTCGCGCAGGCTGCCACGACCAGTGCGGCAACGCGAAGGAACGCTGGGGTCATGACGTCTTCTCCAGAATGTCAGACCCCGAGCCGCAGCGCGAGGTCTCTTGTCGTCGATGGATGGATCGGGACGATACCGCATCCATAACGCTTTCGCCATCTAGTTGCACTGCGTACTGGAATGCATGCGCTTCCCTGTATCCGATCGACCCTGTGGCGATCTGTCGAACGGCAGGGGGGGCCCTGCTTCGTCCACGCATCGACAACCCGTGAAAACATCCCGGACCCCGATGACTCGACATCGACGTCGTCCGGAAGATGGGCCATTTCACTCGGCGATGGGGGTCCGGACAATGGAGTCACGCACGTAGGGGCGAGTGCCGCGCAAGCGGCCGTGCGTCGGAACCATCGGGTTTTCCCCAGGGAGGAGATGCGGTCACCGAACCGCCCTCACGCCGCGAACCGATCTCCCCCGGTCCGTGGAAGCGAAAGAGACCGGGGAGTCAATCGGAGCAGCAAGCATGAACCTGATGAAGTTTCTGAAGGACGAGGAAGGCCAGAGCATGGTCGAGTACGGTGTGACGCTGGGCGCAGTCGCCGCCGTGTCGTACATCTCCGTGGTTTCCCTGGGTGACAAGACCGGTGACCTGTACGCCTGGATGGCGAACCACCTCCCGGGCGGCGAGGGCGAGGAAGCCGGTGTGAACCAGCAGGTCCGCAACGGCATCGACGGCCTCGTGAGCCTCGACGAGGCCAACATCGGTGGCGTCACCCAACTCACCATGACCTCGGCCCCCGAAGCGATGAACACCACGCTCGGCAGCAGCAACGTCTACGGCGCCACGGAAGGCTGGAACGTCCAGTAAGCCGTTCACTCGCGACGCGGAGCGCGCCGCACCCGGCAGGGGGCGGCGCGTTCCGCTCGGGCGCACCCCCTCGCCATCGGTATCCCCTGACCGTATCCCGCGACCTTCGCGTCTGACGTCGTCACGACCCGCGCCGGGACTCATTCCCGAGACACCCCGTGGGGACGCGTGATCGAATCGATCGGGAGGTCCGGACTGCACCGGCCTCTCTCCGGGGACCCGGTACACCGCGCCAGCCACGCACCATGAACCACGACACCGCCGCCGCAACGCTGACCGGCATCACGCTCCTCCTCGGCATCCTCGTATCGCGCCACGATCTGCGCGAACGCCGCATCCCCAACGTCCTGCTCGTCATCGCCCTCGCACTGGCCTTGGGCGTGTTCGTCGCGCTCGGCGCCTTCAGCAACTGGATCACCGCTGCGAAGGGCATCGGCTACGGTCTGTTCGGAATGCTGCTCGGCGCAGCCTTCCTCGTCCCCGGCTATGCCGCCAGACAACTCGGCGCGGGCGACGTGAAGCTCCTCATGACCTTCGGCTTCCTGCTCGGCCCTCTCGGCGCCGTGCTGACCCTCCTGATCGGCGCCATCGTAGGCGGCGTCTGGGCGCTCGCGCTCTCGTGGAAGCACGGCGGCATCGGACAACTCCTCTCGAATCTCAAGCTGATGGCGGGCACGGCCTGGGCCTCGGGCTTCCGGGACATGGGCTGGGATCTCCGCAGCGCGGGGGCCGTGCGCATGCCGTACGGTGTCGCGCTCTCGGCCGGCGCCGGCACCGTCGCACTCTGGCAACTGCATCGGCTCGCGGCATGAACCACCGCGCCGCGCCACGCCGCGTGGGCGGCCAGGCGATGGTCGAGTACGCCATCCTGCTGCTGCTGCTCCTGATGCTCGTCGCCGGCGGCATCGAGATCTCGCTGGCGGCCTTCGGCAGTCAGCGCGCATCGTCGGCGGCGCAGGCGGGCGTGGAGCAGTGGGTGTATGCAGTCGGCGGCGCCGGGACCTACACGGCCAGTGGCGCCACGTTTGCGATCGACCGCTCTCCCATCGACCTGAACCTAGATGGCATCGCCAACGACGCCGTGGGTCTGGGCAGCCACGACACCGTCGACGCCTTCGCCCGCCCGTCGTGCGATTCGGCCCGTGGCAACCCGTACGACGACGGCCTCCCGGACGACTCCACGACCCAGGGCGGCAACGCCTTCTACCTGTTCAACCCCAAACCCGTCGACATCACGGCCTGCACCGGACAGGACGCCACGCAGCCGACCCGCACCCGCCAGGCGATGCTGATCGAAGCCCTGCCGCCCCTGAACCGCGCGCTCTACACGCTCTACCAGACCCGCTGCGCGGATGCCGGGAATGCCGACATCGACTGCGCCGACACGACCAACGTTGCACAGACCTTCCTGCGTCTGCCCGGCCGGCTCGACGGGACCACCGACACCGTCATCCTCGGCCTGCTCGACAGCGATCCGTACTCGCCGACCTTCCAGATGCCATCGGTCCAGCTGCCCACCTTCGAACTCGAATGCGCGATTGCCGGCTCCCAGGGCTTCGGCGCCTGCGACAGCGCGGACGCACCGGCAGACCTCTGCTGGGACATCGAGACCGCCCCGGACTCCGTGCCCCTCGCCTGCGACATCCGACTTCGCGTCCGCTATCGATACGTCTTCAACTCCCTCCTGCAGTTCCCCTTCGTCTGGTGGAACTCGCCGCTGCCGCCCGAGGCCCTTGCCCTGCTGGACACCGGCCCCGGCGGTAGTCCGGGCGTGCTGGGCGGCGAAGTCGGGCGCGGCGGCGTGAGGCTCTTCCAGCGCACCTTCCAGGGGTGCTGGGAGACCGTGACCGCGGCGCCGTCCGCCGGCATGCAGGGCAACAGAACTCTCCGGAACTGCAACTGACATGGCCCAGCAACCCGTCACGGCGCGCCTGCGCCAGCGCCAGCGCCGCCGGCGCATCACCATCGCCCTCGGGCTCCTGATTCTGCTCGGCGGCGGGGGCGCCTACCTCTACTCGACGTCGAGACAGGAAGGCCCGCCTCCGCCGCGCCGCGAACCGGGCTGGGTCGAAGTGCCGATGGCGGCGCGGGAAGTGGCTGTCGGCAATGTGGTGACCCGTCAGGCACTGCGTCCGTTCTACCTGCCGCCGCAGGCGGTGCCGCCGAACGCCGTGCTCGGCATGCAGCGAGTGCAGGGGCGTGTCGCCATGCGCAGGATCCCCGCGGGGGCCTATCTCACCGAGGACGACCTCGCGCCGCTCGGCGCGCCGGCCGGGCTTTCTGCACTGGCGAAGGACGGCACTCGCATCATCGTCATCGACGTGAACCGCGTCGAGGGCGCGATCGGCTTCCTGAATCCCGGCGACCGTATCGACGTGATGTCGATCGCGAGCGGGCTCGGTGTCGGCGGAGGACGACCGACCGGCAACGCTGCCAGCGCCAACACGCTCGAAGGCGGCGGACGCCAGCCGGGCGATCCGTCCGCGCCGGCCC
>VYME01000464.1_pt1 | contig 13389 bp, 12 predicted proteins | sample 5115281 | NCBI WGS metagenome assembly VYME01 (sample SAMN12291780, study PRJNA351875) | freshwater metagenome | isolation source: freshwater lake | place: USA: Michigan, Wintergreen Lake | collected 2013-08-08
CGTCCGAATGCGCGCCATGCCTCGCCCGGCCGCCCGCCTTCGCCAAGGCGCGCGCGGCGTTGCGCTACGAACCGGCGAGCCGCGAATTGGTGCTCGCCTTCAAACACGCCGACCGCACGCAGAACGCGCCGGCCTTCGCCGCATGGATGGCGCGCGCGGGCGCGGAGCTTCTCGACGGCGCCGATCTTATCGTGCCGGTACCCTTGCATTGGACGCGGTTGATCGCGCGGCGCTTCAATCAGGCGGCGTTGCTGGCGCGCGGCCTGTCGAAGCGCACGCGCATTCCTTTCGAGCCCCGATTGCTGATCCGTACACGGCGCACGCGAACGCAAGGCGACCTGACGCGATCCCAGCGTATGCGTAATGTGCGGGGCGCCTTTGCGGTGCGCGCAGACGGGCGGCCGAAACTCAAGGGTCGGACGGTGGTATTGATCGACGACGTAATGACCACCGGCGCCACTTTGGAAGCCTGCGCCAAGGTCTTGCGCCGGGCCGGCGCCAAGGAGGTGCGCGTGCTGGCGCTCGCCCGCGTCGTCCGTCCGGGCGAAGGCACGGCCGCGTGAAATCCCGGCACATGCTGGTGCGCGCGGCGGCGATTTGCTAGTTTGGAAGCATTCCAACCACGGACACGAACCATGGCGGCCAAAGTCGAAATCTACTCCAGCCCCTTCTGCGGTTACTGCGCGCGCGCCAAAAGCCTGCTGCGCCGCAAGGGCGTCGAATTCGTCGAATACGACGTGATGGAGCGTCCCGATCTGCGCGAGGAAATGGTGAAGCGCGCCGGCGGCGTGTCGACCGTGCCGCAGATTTTCGCCGACGGGCAGCATCTGGGCGGCAGCGACGACATCCACGCGTTGGACGCGCAAGGCAAACTCGACCCGATCCTCGCGGTTTAACGCATCAGCACGAATTCCAGCGTTTCGCGCGAAGTTTCCCGCGCGGGCTGGCTTCGCAGCATTGTGCCGTCGGGTCGCATGCCGAGCTTGAGCGCGACCGCCAGTGAGGGCGCGTTGTCGGGCAAGGCGCCGGCGGTGAGGCGCGTCATCTCCATCGACCAGCAGAATTCGACCAGCCGCGACGCCGCCTCGAAAGCGTAGCCATTGCCTTGATGCGGGATCGCGATCCACCAGCCGAGATCGCCTTCCTTGCCGGGCCCGTCCAGCGCCGCGCCGATACCGCCGATGACGTCCCCTTCGGCGCGACGTTCGATCACGAAACTCAAGGCGCGCGCGGCTTGGATCGCCGCGCGCGAATCCGCGATCCAGGATCGCGCGTTCTCGATGCCGTAGGGATGCGGGATGTTGGCGGTCCAGCGCGCGATCTCCCATTCGGCGAGCCACGCGGCCAGCGCTCGCGCATCGTCGTCGCGGGGCACGCGCAAAATCAGGCGCGGCGTCTCCAGGCGCAAATCGAGCGGATTCACGGCGCGGCGCATAGGGCGGTCTCCCGGTCTACGGGCTTAGCCGTACAACGCATCCAGCCGATCGCCATAGACCCCGCGCACGACATGGCGGCGGACCTTCAGCGTCGGCGTCATCTGCTCGTTCTCGATGGTGAAAGGCTGCTCGGCGACCAGGAAGCGGCGCACGCGCTCGGGCAGCGGCAGCTTGGCGTTGGCGCGTTCGACCGCCGCGTCGATCGCGGCGATAAGATCGCGGTCGCCCGCCAGCGCCGAAAGATCGGCGGCCACGCCCTTCGCCTTGGCGATCGCTTCGATCGTTTCGGGCTTGGGCACGATCACCGCGACGAGATAAGGCCGCTTGTCGCCGTGGACCATGGCCTGGGCGATTTCCGGCTCCATGATCAGCGTGCCTTCGATCTTCGACGGCGACAGCATGTCGCCGCCCGAGTTTTTTATGAAGTCTTTCTTGCGGTCGGTGATCTTGATCCGTCCCGCGTCGTCGATCAGGCCCACGTCGCCTGTGTGCAGCCAGCCGTCGACGATCGTCTTCTCGGTCCATTCGGGCTCGTTCCAATAGCCCTTCATGACCAATTCGCCGCGCACCAGGATTTCGCCGTCGGCGGCGAAGCGCACTTCGACGCCCTTCATCGGCGGGCCGACCGTATCCATGCGCTCCTCGCCCGGCCGATTGGCCGCGATGACCGGGGCGGATTCGGTCTGGCCGTAGCCTTGCAGCACGCGCACGCCGAGCGCGTGGAAGAATATTCCGATTTCCGGATTGAGCGCCGCACCGCCCGACACGAACGCTTTCAATCGCCCGCCGAAGCGCGCCCGCACCTTGTCGCGCACCAGTTTTTCCAGCGCGCGGTCGGCGAGCCACTCCACCGCGTTCAGGCGCTCGCCGTTGTAGCGTTTGGTGCCGAGTTCGATCGTCTTGGCGAACAGGAATTGCTTGAGCGGCTTTTCGCGCTTCAGCCCCTGGGTGATGCGCGCATGCAGGCTTTCGTAGAGCCGCGGCACGGCGGTCATGATCGTGGGGCGCACCTCGACCATGTTGGAGCCGAGCTTGTCGATTCCCTCGGCGAAATAGACCGTGGCGCCGATGCCGACCATGAAGCCCATGCACACCGTGTGCTCGTAGGAATGCGACAGCGGCAGGAACGAGAGATACGTTTCCTCGCCGGGATGAAGGGCGGTGAAGATCTCCCACGCGCCGTCGCAATTGCGCAAGATCGCGCCGTGATGGAGCATCACGCCTTTGGGTTTGCCGCCCGTGCCCGACGTGTGGATGACGCAGGCGATATCGTCGCGCAGCAAGCCGGCATTCGCGGTGTCGGTCGGATCGGGCGCATCCTTGCCCAGCGCCAACGCGTCGTCCCACGACAGGATTTCGACGCCCATTTCCTGCGCGTAGGCGGGCTTCTCGATCGCGATGGCGAAGCGGCAGCCGGGCGATTGGCGCGCGGCGGCGACGGCCGTTTCGGCCAGAGCCTGGGTCGAAACGATCACGCCCTTGGCGTGGACGTTCGACAGGATGAACAGATGGTCCTCGAGCGTGTTGGTCGTATAGGTCGGCACGCTGATCGCGCCCGCCGCCATGATGGCGAGATCGGCGATCACCCATTCGGGCCGGTTCTCGGCGATCAGCCCGACGCGGTCGCCGCGCCCGATGCCAAGCTTGACCAACGCCGCCGCCAAAGCGCGGACCTGCGCTTCGGTCTGCGCCCAGGTCAACGGCCGCCAATCGCCGTCCTTTTTGGCCAGCAGAAACGGCCGGTCCGCGCGCTTCTTGGCTTGATCCAAAAAGGCCCTGAGCAGGCTGGGGCATTTGTCGAAATCGGTGGGGGGCGCTGACATTCGGGGCTTTCCTCGGCGGCCGGGTCTTTTCCCGAAGGTCCGACCGGCTTATATCCATGACATAGCTTATCGGCTTGTTTTCAGGAACCCCGTCCATGACCGTCTCCGCTGCCGCAAAAACCTCGCTGCCCGAATGGGATTTGCGCGATCTGTTCCCGGGCCGCGATTCGCCCGAATTGGCGCGGGCGTTTTCGAAGGCGGAAATGGACGCCGACGCGTTCCAGGCGCGCTATGAAGGAAAACTCGCGGGATTGACCGGCGCGGCCTTGGGCAAGGCGATCGCCGAATACGAAGCGCTGGAAGAATCGCTGTCGCGGATCACGTCTTTCGCCGATCTCACCTATGCCGGCAACCAGGCGGACTCGGCAATCGCCAAATTCTACCAGACGGTTCAGGAGCGGGTGAACGCCATCTCCAGCCGCACGCTGTTCTTCACTCTGGAGCTCAACCGACTCGACGAAGCGGAAATCGCCGCCAAGCTGAAGGCTCCGGAATTGGCGCGCTACGCGCCGTGGCTGCGCGATTTGCGCGCCTTCCGTCCGCACCAGCTCGGCGACGAGATGGAAAAGTTGCTGCACGAGAAATACGTCGCCGGACGCGCCGCATGGACGCGGCTGTTCGACGAGACGATGGCCGGTTTGCGCTTCGACGTGGAGGGCAAGACCCTGACCTCGGCCGAAGCGTTCCACCTTCTGTCCGATCGCGACGGCAAGGTCCGAAAAGCCGCCGCCAAAGCGGTGGGCAAGACGCTCGGCGACAACGCGCGGCTGTTCGCGCTCATCACCAACACGCTGGCGAAGGACAAGGAGATCGAGGACAAGTGGCGCCGCTATGCCGCGCCGATCTCCTCGCGCAATCTCGCCAACCGCGTGGAGGACGAAGTGGTCGACGCGCTGGTCGGCGCGGTGCGCCAATCCTATCCCCGGCTGTCGCATCGCTACTACGCGCTGAAAGCGAAATGGTTCGGCGTCGACAAGCTGGATTACTGGGACCGCAACGCGCCGCTGCCCAGCGCCGACGAGCGCGATTTCGACTGGAACGCCGCGCGCGACACGGTGCTGACCGCCTACGCCGCGTTCAGCCCCGACATGGCGAAGGTCGGCAAGCGATTTTTCGACAACGCCTGGATCGACGCGGGCGTGCGGCCCGGCAAGGCGCCGGGCGCCTTCGCGCATCCGACCGTGCCATCGGCGCATCCCTATCTGCTGGTCAATTTCCAGGGCAAGACGCGCGACGTGATGACGCTCGCGCACGAGCTCGGCCACGGCGTGCACCAGGTGCTCGCGGGCGGGCAGGGGCATTTGCTGGCCGACACGCCGTTGACGCTGGCGGAGACCGCATCGGTGTTCGGCGAGATGCTCACCTTCCGCAAGCTGCTCGACGACGCCAAAGACCCGGCGCGCCGCAAGTCGATGCTCGCGGGCAAGGTCGAGGACATGCTCAACACCGTCGTGCGTCAGATCGCGTTCTGCGAGTTCGAGCGCCGCCTGCACGCCGAACGCCGCCAGGGCGAGTTGGAGCCGCAACGCATCGGCGAAATCTGGATGGAAGTGCAGGTCGAAAGCCTCGGGCCCGCCTTCCGCTACGATCCCGAATACGCGTGGTACTGGACCTATATCCCGCATTTCGTGCACACGCCGTTCTACGTCTACGCCTACGCGTTCGGCGATTGCCTGGTGAATTCGCTCTACGCGCTTTACGCCAAGGCGCCCGCGGGCTTCGCCGAGAAATATCTCGACATGCTGCGCGCGGGCGGCACGAAGCGGCACAAGGAATTGCTCGCCCCCTTCGGCCTCGACGCCGCCGATCCGGCGTTCTGGCGACAAGGCCTTTCGCTGGTCGAAGGCTTCATCGACGAACTCGAAACGCTCCCGTAACCGCATGGCGGAGCGAAACTCCCTCGGCGGGCGCCTGGCGCGCTACGCGCGCGTCGGCACGGCGATGGGCGGCCTTGCGGTGCGCCTGGGGGCCGAGCGCGTGCTGGGCGTGGAGATGGATCGCGCCAAGCACGCCGCCGAGCTGCGCGCCGCGTTGGGCGGATTGAAGGGTCCGTTGATGAAAGTGGCGCAGTTGATCGCCACGGTGCCCGACGCGCTGCCCGACGAGTACGTGCAGGAGCTGTTGCAGCTCCAATCCGACGCGCCCGCGATGGGCTGGCCGTTCGTGAAGCGCCGCATGGCCGCCGAACTCGGCGCCGATTGGCAGGCGAAGTTCCGCGACTTCCCGCGCGAAGCGACGGCCGCGGCGTCGCTGGGCCAAGTCCATCGCGCGACGTTGCCCGACGGCCGGATCGTCGCGTGCAAGCTGCAATATCCCGACATGGCGTCGGCGGTCGAAGCCGATCTGAAACAGCTCAAGCTCGCCTTCGGCGTCTACGAGCGCTACGACCGCGCGATCCGCACCGACCGGATTTTCGCCGAGATTTCGGCGCGGCTGCGCGAGGAGCTCGATTACGGCCGCGAGGCGTCGCATATGCGTCTTTACGCGCATATCCTGCGCGGCGAAAACCTCGTCCACGTCCCCGAGCCGGTCGCGGAGCTCTCGACCGGGCGCTTGCTGACGATGACCTGGCTCGACGGCGTCAAGCTGCTGACGGTGACGGAGCGCGACGCCGATTTCCGCAACAAGGTCGCGCGCGCGATGTTCCGCGCCTGGTACGTGCCGTTCTACGAAAGCGGCGTGATCCACGGCGATCCGCATCTGGGCAACTACGCCGTGCGCGCGGACGGTACGGTCAATCTCCTCGATTTCGGCTGCGTCCGGATCTTCCCCGCGAAATTCGTCGGCGCGGTGATCGACCTCTATCGCGCGATCCGCGACGGCGACGAGGCGCTCGCCGTGTCGGCCTACGAAAGCTGGGGCTTCGAGAATCTCGACAAGGCAATGATCGAATGCCTCAACGGCTGGGCGCGTTTCGTCTACGGCCCCATCCTGGAGGACCGCGCGAAATCCGTGGCGGAGACCAATTCGGCCGTGTACGGGCGCGAAGTGGCGGAGAAGGTGCACAAGCAGTTGCGCGAATTGGGCGGCGTGGCGCCGCCGCGCGAATTCGTGCTGATGGACCGCGCGGCGATCGGCCTCGGCTCGGTGTTCATGCACCTGAAGGCGGAGATCAATTGGTACCGGGAATTCCATGGCCTGATCGACGGCTTCTCGGTCGACGCGCTCGCCAAGCGCCAAGCGGCGGCGCTCAAACACGCCAAAGTCCCCAAGGCGGTTGGGTAAGGCTTGACGCCGCCGCGGACGGCGCGCTTCACTCCGGGCCAATTCGAAATCCCGCCCGGAGGAAGCCCCATCGTGACCACGACGACAAAACTCGGCCGCCGTGCCGTTCTCGCCGGCTCGGCCGCCGGCGCCGCCCTGCTCGCGGCACCCGCCATCGTGCGCGCGCAAGCGCCCGTCATCCGCGTCGGCATGCTGCTGCCGCGCTCGGGCTTCTTCGCCCAGGCCGGGCAAAGCTGCCATCGCGGCGCTTTGGCCGCCCCGCGCGTGTTGTCCGATCTCGGCTACCGGGTCGAACTCGTGCATATCGACACCGAGTCGAACGCCGATATCGCCCGCACCCAGGCCGAGCGCGCGATCAACGACGGCGTGCATTGCCTCGTCGGCGCGTTCGATTCCGGCCATACGCTCGCCGTCGCCCAGGTCGCCGAGCAGCGCCAGGTGCCGCTGGTGATCAACATCGCCGCCGCCCCGCCGATCACCGAGCAGGGCTACAAGTTCCTGGTGCGCAATTTCCAGACCGGGCCGCAGCTCGTGACCAACGGCTTGCGCCTGATCGGCGAGACGATCGCGGCCACGAAGATTTCGCCCAAGACCGCCGTGTTCCTGCACGCCAACGACACGTTCGGCCAGGCCCAGCGCGGCGCCATGGACGCGCTGTTCCCGCGCGCCAATCTGCCGTTTACGCTGGCCGAAAGCATCGCCTACGATCCGCGCGCCCAGGATCTGTCGGTCGAAGTCACGCGCCTGCGCGCGCTGCGCCCCGATCTCGTGCTCGTCGTCACCCGCGCGTCGGACGCGGTGAAGCTGGTGCGCGACATGGTACGCCAGCGCTTCGAGCCGATGGGGATCGTCTCGCCAGGCTCGCCCGGCATGTACGACGAGGAATTCTACCAGGCGCTCGGGCCGCTGGCGGATTTCCATATCTCCAATCTGCCGTGGGTCAACCCGCGCTCGGCGATGACCAAGGCGCTGGAAGCGGCGTTCGCGGCCGTCAACCCCAACAACCGTTTCGCCGCCGACGCGTTCAACGCCGGGTTCACGTTCGAGGCGATCCTGATCGCGGCCGACGCGTTCAAGCGCGCGGGCACCGCCAACGGCCCGCAATTGATGGCGGCGATCAAGGCGACCGACATCGCCGAGCACGTGATGATCGGCGGCCCGATCAAGTTCGACGAGAAGGGGCAGAACGCGAATATCGGCTCGGCGGCGGTGCAGAACCGCAACCGCACGCCGATCGTGGTTCTGCCGGCCGATTCCTCGGCGGCCGCGCCGGTTCTGCCGATGCCGGGCTGGCAGGGCCGCACGTAAGCGCCCTTTCCAAGCCGCGACGGTTTGGGTAAGGAACAATCCCCTCCGCCGGTCCGGGCGGAGGGGATTTTCTTTGGTCCCGACGCGCCCGTCCGATGCCGCTCGATTTCTACGCCAATGTCGCCCTGCAGGGCGTTCTGACCGGCCTGGTCTACGGGCTGATGGCGCTCGGCCTGTCGGTGATTTTCGGCGTCGTGCGGCTGGTCAACTTCGCGCATGGCGAGTTCGCGGTCGTGGCGATGTATCTCGCCTTCGTGCTTTTCGCCTGGGCGGGCGCCGACCCGATGCTGTCGATGCTGCCCATCGCGGCCGGATTTTTCGGCCTCGGCTATCTCCTCCAGCGCCATGCGATCGATCCGTTCGTCGGCCGGCCGGAGCACGAGCAATTCATCCTGCTGGTCGGGCTCGCCATCGTCATGGTCAACGGCCTGCTGATGATCTTCGGCCCCGATCTGCGCCACGCGAACCTGTCCTACGCGTTCGATTCCTACGAAATCGGGACGCTGCTGATCGACAAGGTGCGCGTCTACGCGGCGGCCGCGTCGCTGGTCGTGTCGGCGCTGCTGTTCGCGTTCTTCCGCTTCGCGCGCACCGGCATGGCGATCCGCGCTTGCGCCGACAATCTGACCGGGGCCGCCGTCGTCGGTTTGGACGTCAAGCATCTCTACGCGCTGACCTTCGGCATCGGCATGGCCTGCGTCGGGGCGGCCGGCGCGCTGATGGTCGTGCTGGCGGACGCCACACCGATGCTCGCCCCCGCCTTCACGCTGCTCGCCTTCACCATCGTCATCGTCGGCGGCATGGGGTCGATGGCGGGGGCGCTGGTCGCGGGAATCGTGATCGGCGTGTCGGAGGCGTTCGCGAGCTTCCTGTTGGCGCCCTCGATGAAAAGCATGTTCTCGTTCGGCTTGCTCATCGCCGTATTGCTGTTCCGTCCGCAGGGCCTGCTGGGGAAGCGCAAATGAAGGCCCTGGCGCGGATCTGGAACGCGACGAACGCCCGCGCGCGCGCGGCCCTGGCCCTGTTCTTCGGCGCGCTGCTGATCGCGCCGCTGTTCGCCGACCGCTATCTGCTGTCGGTGCTGATCCTCATCTTCTACTTCGCCTATGTCGGCCAAGCCTGGAACGTGATGATGGGTTTCGCGGGGCAATTGTCGCTCGGCCACGCGCTGTACGTCGGCGTCGGCGCTTACGTTTCGGCGGCGCTCTGGGTGAAGTTCGGCATCGGCCCGTGGGCGGGCGCACTCGTCGCGATCGCGGTTTGCGTGGCGCTGGGCCTTGTCATCGGTGCGCTCGGCTTCCGCTTCGGCATCGAAGGGGTCTATTTCGCGATGCTGACCATCGCGGTCGCCGAATTCGTGCGCATCGCCTTCGACCATATGGAATGGACGGGCAAGGCCGGCGGCTTCTTCCTGCCCGTGCAGGCCGACGGGGCCGGAGCGTGGTGGAATCTGCGCGGCGGGCCGCTGCTGTTCTATTACGTCGGCCTCGGCCTGATGGCAGGCGCGTTCGTTCTGTGCGCGACGCTGCGCCGGTCGCGCATCGGCCATCAATGGCTGGCGATCCGCGAGGACGAACCGGCGGCCCGCGCGCTCGGCATCGACGTGTTCCGCGCCAAGCTGATCGCGGTCGCGATTTCCTCGGCGATGACCGGGGTCGGCGGCGTGTTCTACGCCTTCTATTACAACAACCTGTTCCCGGCGCAGGTCTTCGACATATCGCGCTCGATCGAATTGATCCTCGGCCCCATCGTCGGCGGGCTCGGCACGTTGTTCGGCCCGATCCTGGGCGCGTTCATTCTGACGCCGCTGGGCGAAGCCTTGATCGGCGCCACCGAACGCATGGGCATCAACGTGCCGGGCGCCAAAGCGGTGTTCTACGGCGTGGCGCTGATGGCGATCATCTATGCCGCACCGTCGGGCGTGTGGCCTTGGCTCAAGAAGAAGCTGGGGCTCGGATGATCGCGCCGATCCTCAGCGTCAAAGGCGTCACCCAGCGTTTCCGCGGCCTCGTCGCCGTGGACGACGTGTCCTTCGACGTCGCCGAAGGCCAGATCTACGCGGTGATCGGCCCGAACGGCGCCGGCAAAACCACGTTGTTCAACCTGATCGCCGGCGTCTACACGCCCGTCGCGGGCGCGATCGAATTCGAGGGCGCGCGGATCGACGGCCTGGCGCCGGAGAAAATCTGCGCACGGGGCATTGCGCGCACCTTCCAGATCGTGCGGCCGTTCCCCGGCCTGACGACGCTGGAAAACGCGACGATCGGCGCCTTGCTGCGCGATTCCGATCCCGACGCCGCGACCGAACATGCGGGCGAAGTCCTGCGGCGACTCGATCTTTGGGACAAGCGCGACGCCCGCGCGGGCGCGTTGACGCTGCCCGACCGCAAGCGTCTGGAAGTCGCGCGGGCTTTGGCGACGCGGCCGAAACTGCTGCTGCTCGACGAGGTCATGGCCGGTTTGCGTCCGACCGAGACCGACCGTCTGGTCGCGATCTTCCGCGAACTCGCGCGCGAAACCGGCGTGACGATCCTGCTGATCGAGCACGTCATGCGCGCGGTGATGGCGCTTGCCGAGCGCATCCTCGTGCTGCATCACGGCGCCAAACTGGTCGAGGGCACCCCTGCCGAGATCGTACGCGACCAACGCGTGCTCGATTCCTATCTGGGCGCGGAGGCGTTGGGCTGATGCTGGCGGTCCGCGATCTCGACGTGTTCCACGGCGACGCGCAAGCGCTGGACGGCGTATCGATCGACGTGGCGCAGGGCGGCATCGTCGCGATCGTCGGCGCCAACGGGGCGGGCAAGACGTCGCTGATCCGCACCGTCGCGGGCATGTATCGCCCGCGCAAAGGCGCCATCGAGTTCAAGGGCGAGAATATCGCGGGCTGGTCCAGCCATCGCGTCTGCGATCTGGGAATCGGCCAAGTCGCCGAGGGCCGCCAAGTCTTCCCCAGTTTGAGCGTGCGCGAGAATCTCGAGATGGGCGCTATGCTGCCGCGCGCCAAGTCGCATCGCGCGCGCAATCTCGAACGCGGCCTCGCGATGTTCCCGAAACTCAAGGAACGCTACGCCCAAGCGGCGGGCACGTTGTCGGGCGGCGAACAGCAGATGCTGGCGATCGCGCGCTGCCTGATGGGCAATCCCGAACTCGTGATGTTCGACGAGCCGTCGCTGGGTCTTTCGCCGGCGGTCACGCAGGACGTGCTACGCGTCATCCGCGATCTCGCCGTCAGCGGGTTGACCTGCGTGCTGGTCGAACAGAACGTCGCGGTGTCGCTGAAGCTCGCGCACCACGCCTATGTGCTCGAAAACGGCCGCATCGTTCTGTCGGGCACGGGCGATGCGTTGCTTGCCGACGACCGCGTGCGCCAAGCCTATCTCGGGCTTTAGCGCGCTTCGAGCGTTTCGGGCATCGAGCGGTCGAGCTTCGATAGGATGTATTGCCGCGCGACGACGGGCCCGTATTTCGCCGGGTCCGCCGCCGATCGGCAGGTCGGCAGGCATTCGATCAGCGCTTCGTCGTTGGGGCCGGAGAAGAACACCAGCGACAGACGCCGCGTGGCGATAGCGCCGTCGCGCGGCGGGTTTACCACGCGATGCAAGGTCGAACGCCAGCGATCGTTCGTCCAGCGCGCGATCAGATCGCCGATATTGATGGTAAAGGCGCCCGGATGCGGCGGCACGTCGATCCATTCGCCGTCGAGCTCGACCTGCAAGCCGCCGGGCGCGGAATCCTGGCGCAGGATCGTGAACCCGCCGTAATCGGAATGCGCGCCGTAGCGCAGCTGACCGGGTTCGGGCGGGTTCGGCTGCTCGGGGTAGTAGGCGAGGCGCAAGACACCTTTGCGTTTGTCGATATAGGGCGTGAAGAAGTCTTCGGGTAGATCGAGGGCGATGGCCGAGAGCCGCATGAGATCGCCGGATAGATCGCGCACCGCGACGAAATAGTCGCGCAACGCCGCCGCTAGTCCGGTCGGCTGGGCGGGAATCAGATTGCCGGTGGCGGCGCTGGTGCCGGGCCGCAAATCCGGCGGTTCGAGATGCAGCGCGTAGAATACCAGCGCCTCGACCAGATCGGGCGGCCGTTCGTCGCCCCGCGTCAACGCCACGCTCTCCACGCCTGCGGGGACATAGCCGCGATTTTTGACCCGATCGGCCAAAGCGCTGCGCAATTTTTCGCCGAGCGGCAGGTCGAAAAAACGGTTGGCGAGATCGTAAGCGCGCGCGGTCACGGCCGGATCGACGCCGTGACCGACGATGGTCGCGAAGCCAAACCGCTCGAATGTATGCCCGAATTGGCGCGCGAGGTCGCGCCGCGCCGTGCCGTCGCCGCCGCGCAACGCGCTCATGTCGATGACCGGGATCGCTGGCATGGGCGTTGCTGTTCCTCCGGGAAAGACGAGGCTGAGGGCAGCAAGCCGCGTGCCATCGCCTCTCGAACCGAAAGGAACAGGCACGATGGCGCGGACGACTTGCCGATTGGTCGGCGGATTGGTTGCGACGGTTTTGGCGCTCGCGGGCGCGCAGGCGCAAACGCGCGACAAGGTGGTGTTCGGCCTTTCCTGGCTGCCCCAGGCGGAGCATTGCGGCTTTTTCCAGGCCCAAGCGACGGGCCTCTACGCCGCCGCCGGGCTCGACGTCGAACTCGTTCAAGGCGGGCCCGGCGTCAACGTGGCGCAGCTCGTTGCGGCGGGCCGTTATCATAACGCGATGGGCTCGGCGCTGACGACGCTCAACATGCGCGTCAACAACGTGCCGGGCGTCACCATCGCGGCGATGTTCCAGAAAAGCCCGCAGACCCTGGTCGCGCACCCCGATCAAGGGATCGCCAAGCTCGAAGACCTGAAAAGCCGGCGCGTCGCGGTCGCCAATTTTTCGCGCACGACGTTCTGGGCGTGGCTGAAAGCGGCCTACGGCTTCGACGACTCGCAACTGCGTCCTTACGTCTATAACCCCGCGACCTTCGTCGCGGACCCGAGTTCGGTGCAGCAAGGCTTCATCACCGAAGACGCGTTTTTCCTGGGCCAAGCCCTGGGCAAGCCGCCGGTCGCGCTGCTGCTCGCCGATTACGGCTATCCCGATTACCAGACGACGATTTTCGGCGTGGAATCGGAAATCGCCGCGCGCCCGCAAGTGGCGCAGCGTTTCGTCGACGCGACCATCAAAGGCTATGCCAGCTGCATGGCCGGCGATCCCAAGCCGGCCTTCGAGGCGATCAAAGCCGCGATGCCCGAGCAATCGCTGGAGCTGTCGGCTTTCAAGGTCGCGCAGATGAAGAGATACGAACTCGTCACCGGCGGCGATGCGGCCACGCTCGGCATCGGTGCCATGACCGACGAACGCTGGAAGCGCATCTTCGACGTGATGTCCGAGGCGGGCGTCTACGCCAAGGATTTGAACTGGCGCGCGGCGTACCGGCTCGATTTCGTCAACAAGAAGGTCGCTCAGTAAGCGCCCGACTCTCGGCCGATTACACCATCGGAAGGGCGCCCTCGGGCGAGTCCTGCAGGATTTCGGCGAGGGTGGAGAGGGCACGTTCCAGATCCGCGTCGTGATCGGGCTGGGTCAGCGCGATGCGCACGGCGTGCGGCACGG
>VYME01000466.1_pt1 | contig 13374 bp, 10 predicted proteins | sample 5115281 | NCBI WGS metagenome assembly VYME01 (sample SAMN12291780, study PRJNA351875) | freshwater metagenome | isolation source: freshwater lake | place: USA: Michigan, Wintergreen Lake | collected 2013-08-08
ACGGGACACGGGCAACTCCTCGAGCATGGGAGTTTGGGCCGGCGCTTCCTTGATCAGGCCGAGCAATTGCCGCGCCGAGTGCAGCGCCCTGCCGGCGGTCGGGATGCCATAGAGCTTCGCCTCGGCAGCGAAATCCCTGAGCGTCAGGTCAGGGTTGTGCTGCAGCTTGTAGATGCAGAAGAGAACGCTGTCCTTCTGGCCGGGATAGCGGCGGCGCAGGGTCTCCAGGATGCCTTCCCAGGAGTCGGTGGAGGCGGGCGGACGGGGCTCGGAGTCGATCGAATTCACGTTGGGAAGGGCGGCACTGGGGAACGACCGGCCGCGGGCGGGAGCGTGTCGCCTGGCCAGGTGGCCGTCAATGGTATGGGATCATGTCCCCGTGTGGTTGCTCCAGGGAACGACGGCGATAGAGTGCGCCGGCCTGCCCCTCGAACGCTGGAGAAACATGCTCCGCAAGACCTACGTCTCCGCCCTCATCGCGCTCGCGGCCATGACGCTGGCGCGTCCTGCCGCCCCACAATGATGAGGCGGTAGCTCGGGACCCAGTTGGGCTCCCACTCCTGTAACGGGTGCTCCGACTCCAGCTGCCGGTGGTGGCGGTGGAGGTGGTGGCATTCCTCTCGACTTCCGTCGCGGCAAGACCTCGAAGAAGCTGCTCGAGATCACCTGGGTGTATCCGGTCTACAAGCCGGTCACGGGTGGCTCGTCGCCGTCGCCTTCCGGGCAGACGTCCGCAGTCCAGGTCGAGCGCGCCTTGCCGGCGGAACAAGCGTTCGTCTACGTCGCCGACGGCGACAAGCGACCGATGCTGATCCTCCGCGAGTGCGAGCGGTGCAAGGGCACCGACCACGCGCTGCTGAGCCGTTCGCTCGACAACGAGCAGACGGTCCTGCTGGCGCAGTGGTTCCGGTGCATCAAGCTGCCGCCGAACGTGCTCGACGAGAAGCACCCGTTCGCCAACCTATGGACGCGCGAGAAGGCCGGGGATCGCATCCCGCACCTGTTCTTCGCCGACCCGGATGGCAGCAACCGGCGCGAGTTGCCGGGTGACCAACCGCAGTCCGAGCTGTGGACGACGATGTTGTCCTACCTCGATCGCTGCTACGCCGAGAGCGCCAAGGAAGCGCTCAAGGAGCTGCGCCAACTGCTGAGCCAGTACGACAAGCTCGACATCGACGAGCAGGCCATCAAGGTCCGCATCGACAAGGAGACGGAGAAGAACGGGCCGCGCTCGCCGCGACTCAAGGACTTCGACGCCGACCTGGCGAAGGTCGAGAAGTCGCGCACGAAGCTGCGGGCGCGCGAGAAGGAGCTGCGCGAGCTGGCGCTGCGCGACATGCCGCTGGTCGACAAGCAGAGCAAGGCCAAGGCGGCACCGAAGGCTGGCGAGAAGCCGTCCAGCGAGCCGCAGGCCGACGCGCCGAAATGACCGGTCGATCGCGGGCCCCGGCGGTGGTCGCCGGGCCCGCGGTCCGTGCCGATGGCTTTGGTGTTTGCGACGCGAAGACGATGCCGACGATCCTCCCCTGGGTCTGCCTGTTCCTGCTTGGCTCGTTGCTGACCGCTCAGGACAAGCCGCCGGTCAAGGACGAAGACGAAGTCAGCAAGGTCGCCGCGCGCGATCCCTACACCGACGGCGACGAGGCCGCGAAGAAGGCGGCGGGGATCGTGTCCCACGCCCCGTTCCCGTGGGCCGATGGGCATCGCACCACCGACATCGACAAGGTGCTCGGTGAGAACCGCATCCTGTGGCTCGAGACCGCGCACTTCCGCTTCGCGTTCACCTTGCGCTCGACGACCTGGCCCGAACAGAGCGACGCGCGCAAGGCGATCCAGGACGAGGTGAAGGCGCTGAAGAAGAAGCTGCCGAAGGTGCCGGAGAAGCCCAAGCGCCTCGACCCGTGGTTGCGCCTGCATCTCTACGCGCAGCGCTGCGAGGACGCCTACACGCGCTTCCACACGCTGGTCGGCACCCGCGACGCCGACTTCGGCGCCGGCCAGCAGTTCCTGGGGCTGCCCGACAAGTACCTGGTCATGCTGTTCCAGAAGCGCTCCGACATGGCGCGCTACATGGACAAGTTCTGCAGCCAGAAGGCCGACGACTCGCTGCGCTACTTCCACGACAAGACGCGCCAGCCGGTGCTGTGCGTGGCGGTCGAAGCGTTCGAAGGCCTCGACGAGCCGGGCATCCACGGCCACGTGCTGCACGGGGTCTGGCACCTGCTGCTCGGCGGCCACGGCGGCTACCCGTTCGAGATGCCGCCGTGGCTCGCCGACGGCATCGCGCACTGGCACACGCACACGCTGCCAGGGGACTTCCTGAACGTGCAGATCAAGGACGACGAAGCCGTTGCCGACGACAAGCGCAACGAGTGGGACGTCAAGGTTCGCCGTCGCGTGCAGCACGAGACGCTGATGATCCCGTTCGCGACGATGGCGCAGTGGTCCGACCCGGCCGGCATGGGCTACCACGGCGTCATCCAATCGTGGTCGCGCATCGACTACCTGATGCGGCTCGACCCGAAGCTGGTCGGCAAGGTGCTGCGCGAGCTGAAGGCGGCGCCGCCGGCCGGCGACTACGCGTCGGCGACGGCGCTGGCGCGCACGCAGGCCAGCGAGCTCGTGCTGAAGGCGCTGGGCTGCGACGCGGCGACGTTCGACCGCCGCTGGCGCGAGTGGGTGCTGAAGACCTACCCGAAGCGCTGAGGAGCCCGCCGCAGCGGGCCCCGGTCTTCACTTCATCGAGCTCACTGCGTCCAGTTCACTGCCTCGAGTTCACCGCCTCGAGTTCACTGCATCTGGACCAGCAGCGGCGTCGACAGCTGGAAGGCCGTCGGCTGCAGCGCGATCGCCTGCAGCATGAACATGAAGTTCGTGAACGCGCCGGTGTTCGGGTTGGGGAACGTGATCGGGGCGTAGCCGAAGCCGTCGGTCAGCACGAGGCCCAGCGGCTGCGGCGACGTCAGCAGGAACACGTCGTCCCAGCTGTCGCCGGTGAACAGCGGCGGCAGGAAGCCGAGCGGCACCGACGGGTTGGCGCCGCCGGGCAGGCCGATGCCGAGGTCGATCAGCACGAAGACCGGCGTGTTGGGCGTGCCGTGCACGTCGAAGTCCCAGTTCGCGGTCGTCGCCTGCTGGCCGAGGCGGGCGAAGCCGTTCTGGTCCAGCACCAGCGGTTGCTCGGCGATCGCGTCGCACAGCGTGAAGCCCATCAGGCTCGGCAGGAAGTTGTTGGCGTCCTGGTTCAAGCCGAGCCATGCACCCGTCGCCGGCGTGCCGACGACGTTGCTGCCGCACTGAACGCCGTTGATGACGGCGAGCGAACCGTTGTTGGCCGTCGAGAAGATCGAGCCAGCGAGAGCGCCACCATTGCCCACGTAGAGCAGGTTCGGCTCCAGGTTCGCCGTGCCCGAGAAGTCCGGGTAGGACGGCGTCCACGTGCCACCGTTCGGATCGAACGCGAGACCGCAGTTCTTGCCGAGCGAGGTGCCGGCGAGGAGGTTGCCGAAGCGGTCGACCGCGCCCGCATTGACGACGATCTGCCGCGTGGTCAGGTTGCTGATGGTGCCGGCCGCCGAGGCGTTGATCAGCACGCGCGCCGAGTTCGGCGCGAACGATGCGACGTTGCCGAACGCGTCGTACGTGATGCTCGCGGCGTCGATCTTGCAGATGCCGCCATCCTGCGCGAAGACCGGTCCCTGGTTGCCGTTGACCCAGTGGCCGCCGTCGACCGGCGCGTAGTAGAGGTCGCCGTTGGCGGCCTGCAGCAAGGAGCCCGCACCGATGGTGGAGGTGCCGAGCTGGGCGCCGACGGCCACCTGCAGCTGGGCTTGCGTCATGAAGAACTCGACGTTGCCGTTCGGCAGCAGCCGCAACCAGTCGCCGGGGACCAGCGTGTAGGGCGCGGTGCCGTTGTTGGTCAGCACTTCGAGCTGGCGGGTGCCGACGCCGCCGCCGGCGGTGGACGCCGCGTTGCGGCGAAGGGTGAAGAAGACCTTGTCCCAGGTCACGGCCGAGCGATCGGCGGCCTTGACGAACAGGCTGCCGATGTTGATGTCCTGGAACGCCGACGACTTCCAGCCGGCGAACTTGGTGAACACGCCGTCGTTGTTGCCGTCGCCGAGGTAGCACTGCATCGCCGTGGCCGGCAGCAGCGAGCGCGCGATGGCGCCGTTGGTGGCGTCGGGCGTGGCGAAGCCGAAGTCGAACTCCTCCAGGCGCGTGATCGCGCCGTTCGGCCGCTCGTTGACCGAATCGCGACTGGTGTGGGTGAAACGGCCGGTGAAGAGGATGGTCTGCTGCTGGGCCACAGCGAGGGCGGCGCAGCCAGCGAGAACGGCGAGGAAGCGGATGGGGGTTGGCATGAGGTGACCTCGAAGGCGGACAGGATAGGGGGTCCGCGGGTTCGCGCCAGCCCGCCCCCGTGACAGCTTCCTCGGTGCTGGGCATGCTGTGCGCCCGCGCCATCCGGCGCCCGCCCTCCATGCTGCGCACCCTCGCCTCCTTCGTCCTCGCCGCTGGCCTCGCGGCCCAGTCCCCGTCCACCGACGTCTCCGTCGGCGTGTTCCCGTTCCTGGTCGGCAACATGGACGGACGCATCAACGAGATCGTCGGCAACTGCCAGACGCATGGCATCGACACGATCTACGTCAGTGTGTTCCGTGCCACCGGGCCGTCCACCGGCGACCTGTGGGTGACCGACAGTGCGGGCGACTGGAACACGGCCTGGGGGGCTGTTCGCCCGGGCGGGGCCGGCATCCACCTGCAGAACCTGATCGCCGCCGCCCACGCCGCGAACGTGCGCGTCGTCGGCATCTTCAAGTGCTTCGCCGAAACGGTGCAACCCGACAACGCGGCGCACAAGCAGTACCTGCTCGACGTCATCGACTACTTCGTCGACGCCTGGCAGGTGAACGGCCAGCCGGTCTACGACCTCGACGGCATCGCACTCGACTACGTGCGCTACGTCGGTGGCACCAACGTCAACGCTGCCAACGTCACCAACTTCGTCGCCGACGTGCGCCAGCAGATCGGCAGCCTGTCGCTGCACGCCTACCTGCTCGCCAACCGCTTCTCGTTCGACGGGCCGACGTACGACGCGGTCTTCAACTCGTACACGGCGACGATGAACACGCTGACCAACCAGTTCGGGCAGAACTGGCAGCAGCTGGCGGCCTACGTCGACGTGATGATGCCGATGGCCTACACCGCCAACGGCTCGATCTACAACACCTACGCGCGGCATCAGGCCTACGTGCGCAAGACGGCCGAGTATGCGCGCCAGGCGTGCACGCTCGCGGGCTTCCCGACGCGGCGGGTGTGTCCGACGGTGAAGACCTACACCGGCGACAACGAGACGACGACCGACCTGACGATCGAGGCCTCGATCACCGGGGCCCTGCTCGGCGGTGGCGACGGCTACCAGTCGTTCCGCTATCAGTTCCTGGTCAACAACCCGTCGTGGTGGACCGAGATGGCCCAGTTCGCGGTACCTGGCTGCAACTGGCCGCGGCCGTCGTTCACCGCCACCGGGCCGAAGCTGTCGACGACCTACGACCTGACGTTGACGACGGATCTCGACCAGGGGCAATCGACGCTGAACGTGCGCTTCGACTTCGACAACGACCGCATCTTCGACACCGGCTGGGTGCCGCACGGTCCGCGCACGGCGCTGCTGCGGCGGCCCGGCACGTGGTTTCCGACGCTGCAGGTGCGCGATGCCAACGGCCACGTCGCCACCACGCGCCGTCGCGTCGTCGCCGGCTCGGCGGTCACGGTGCTGCCGCCGCTGATGAGCACGGGCACCGGCGGCCAGTCGCAGATCCAGATCGACGTCGGCACCGCCGGGGCGGGGCACAGCTACCTGGCGATCGCCGGCCTGTCCGGTTCGTCGCCCGGGTTCACCTGGCAGCCCGGCTTCCCGGTGGCTTTGAACGTCGACGTCGTCACCACCCTGCTGGCGGGGGATCCGAACGGCGGCATCCTGCTGAACGGCGCCAGCACGTTCGACAGCCAGGGGCGCGCGACGGCTCTGTTCACGCTGCCGCCGGGGATCGTCAGCTTCCTCGCCGGCTTCCCCATGTCGTGGACGTTCCTGGCCGTGGATCCGCTCGGCCAGCCGAGCTGCGTCGGCGACACCAAGCAGCTGTTGCTGCTGCCGTGACGGCGCGCCGGCCGTGCATCGCCGGGGCGCGGTCGGTAAGGTCTTCGCCCCGATGATCTCGCTGCAGAGCTACGTTGGTGGTCGTTGGGTCGCCGGCACCGGCGACGCCAAGACCCTTCACGATCCCGCGACCGAAGCCGTGCTCGGCGACGTGCGCCCCGGTGGTGTCGACTTCGCCGCGGTGCTCGAGCACGCGCGCAAGGTCGGTGGTCCAGCGCTGCGGGCGCTGACGTTTCCGCAGCGCGCCGAGCTGCTGAAGAACCTGTCGACGAAGCTGCACGAGCATCGCGACGAGCTGATCGACATCGCCGGCAAGAACGGCGGCAACACCCGCGGCGACGCCAAGTTCGACCTCGACGGTGCGTCGGGCACGCTGGCCTTCTACGCCGGCCTCGGGGCGGCGCTGCCGACCGGCTTCCACCTGCCGGATGGCGATGGGCTGCAGCTGACGCGCTCGCCGCGCTTCCACGGCCAGCACGTCTGGACGACGCGCCCGGGCGTGGCCGTGCACATCAACGCGTTCAATTTCCCAGCCTGGGGCATGGGTGAGAAGCTCGCCTGCGCCGTGCTCGCTGGCGTACCCGTGATCGCCAAGGCTGGCACCGCCAGCGCGATGCTCGCCTACCGCATCGCCCAGATCGTCGTCGAGGCGAAGCTGCTGCCGGAAGGTGCGTTCCAGTTCCTGCCCGGTTCGGTCAGCGGCCTGCTCGACCTGCTCGGCCCGATGGACGCGGTGGCGTTCACCGGCAGTGCGGCCACCGGCGCGCTGATCCGCGGCAACAAGAACCTGGTCGCGCGCAACGTGCGCGTCAACATCGAGGCGGACTCGATCAACCCGGCGGTGCTCGGCCCCGATGCCGACTTCGGCACCGACACGTTCGAGCAGTTCCTGGCCAACGTCGCCACCGACATGACGCAGAAGGCCGGGCAGAAGTGCACCGCCGTGCGCCGTATCCTGGTGCCGACCGACAAGGTCGCCGAGGTGCAGGAGGCGCTGGTCGAGCGACTGCGCGCGGTCAAGATCGGCAACCCGATGGACAACGACGTGCGCATGGGGCCGGTGGCCAGCAGCGAGCAGCTGCGCGACGTGCGCGCCGGCATGCAGAAGCTGCAGGCCGTAAGCGACACCGTGCTCGGTGGTCCGGCGCCGATGGCCGACAAGGGCTACTTCGTCGCTCCGACCCTGCTGCGGGCGAAGGACGCCGAGGCGGCCGTGCTGCACGAACTCGAGGTGTTCGGCCCGTGCGCCACGATCGTTCCCTACGACAGCAGCGTCGAGCGGGCGATCGAACTCTGCAACCGCGGCGGCGGCGGCCTGGTCGCCAGCGCCTACAGCGACGACCGCGGGTTCGTCGAGCAGCTGGTCCTGGGCATCGCGCCTTGGCACGGCCGCATCTGGCTCGGCTCGGAGAAGACGATGAACCAGGCGACCCCGCCCGGAGCCGTGCTGCCGGCCACGATCCACGGCGGCCCCGGCCGCGCCGGCGGCGGCGAGGAGCTCGGTGGCCTCCGGGGTCTGCACCCCTACATGCAGCGCACCGCGGTCCAGGGGGACCGAGCCGTGGTGGCAAAGGCCTTCGGGGTCGAGGCGCCCGGGAGCTGACCGGCAGGCGCCGCGCCCCCGGTGTGGCACGAAATCGTCCGAATTTCCGAGGATGTCGGGCCGATGTGCGGGGCGTCGGGCGTAACGGAGCCACCAGGTCTCGGAGGCTCCATGACGGCGATGTTCGTTTTGTGGTGCGCAGGTTCCGTGTGTCTCGCCCCGTTGGTTGGGCGAGTGATCCGCTCGGGCAACGCCCGCGCCGAAGGTGGCGCCGTGTCGGGGCGTCGATCCGTTCGGGTGGCCAGGCGGGCTGTGGCCTGAGCAGTGGCCAGAGCAGCGTGCAGCTGGGCGCCGTTTAGCCGGCGCCGTGTAGCCAGCGCTGCTTAGCCGGCGCTGCCTAGCCAGCGCGGTATAGAGGCGACCCCGGCCACACTGGGTGCAATGCCGCGCGCTCGTCGACCCTTGTCGCTCGAGGGTCTCGCTGCTCGGAACCCTTCTAGGTTTCGTGCCAAACCATCAGCAAGCGCGCAGCTTCGCGATGGGCCCTGTCGCAAACGCCCTTCTCATCGGTGAGGTGAGCTGTTTGCGGTCACTCCGGAGAGCAGATCGACCCGGAAGGACTCGATCCGGAGGTGGTGAATGGTGGGCGTTGCAGGAGTCGAACCTGCGACCCTCAGCTTGTCGATCGAGTCGGGCGGGGACCGTCGAATGCGTAGGAGCGTGGAAAGGAACGCCGGCGGCGGCAGCCTAGCCGGTTTCGGCGGTCGCGGTCAAGCACGGACGGCCTGGGACGTGGATACCCGACTTAGGTGCGGTAGTGCGGGGGTTCTGCGGTAGTCTGCGGTAGTCGCTGGAACAGGCAAATCGAGCGGGACGACCTCAGGTGTCATGGGCGCAAAGCACCAACTCTCCGATGTTTTCAACGAGTCCCAAGTGCCGACGATCACGTTCGTCGAGCCGAAGGAGTTCGCGGACCTCGTCGGCTCCCTTCGAACAGCGGGGAAGCACGTCACGCTATGCGGTCCGTCCGGTTGCGGGAAGACGACGTTGGCTCGGAAGGCACTCGCCAAGGCACGCTTCGGACCAGGGCAGCAGCATTGGGTTTCGGGCCGCGATCACACGGCGGCTAGGTCTGTCGAAGATGTGTTCGCGCAGGAGTTTTCCTGCTCGACCGACGTGGACGAACTCCATGGGTGGATGGTCGCTGCGGGGATCATCGTCGTCGACGACTTTCACCATCTGCCCCGGGTCGTCCGAGACACGGTCGGCAGGGCCTTGAAGAGGTGGCACGAACTGGGCATCCGCTGCTTCATCATCGGCATCGCCGAGTCCGCGCATCACCTGCTCGAGATCGACCCGGAACTCGGCATTCGCAACGATCCCTACGAGATGAAGTCGCAAGACGACGCCTTCGTCGACAAGCTCATTGGACTCGGCGAATCCGCTCTGAACATCTCCTTCGACGCTGACACGAGGGCCTCGTTCGTTAAGGCATCCAGAGGCGTCCCCAGCGTGACGCATGTTCTGTGCCGGGTCGCATGCGTGAGGCACGAGGTTCACGAGACTTGCGAAGCGGAGAAGTCAGTGCGGACAAGTCTCGACGACATCAAGGACTCGGTCTTGCGAACTTATCGGGGCAAGTACCAAAGCAAGGTCATTGGCCTTGCAAAGGGGAAGCAGCGCGCGCGCTCTGTTCACAACACCTACTTTCAGATCATCAAGAACCTATGCCTGATGGACCGGTCCGAGATCGATACCGACGAACTTCGCCGCCGAATCGTCGGTGCGGAGCCAGACCCGGGAGTGCGAAATCGGCTCAACACGTCGTTCCACAACTGCCTCAAGAACATCAGCGACGTGATCGCGGAGCGCGGCTTGGAAGATGCGATCTACTACGACAATGGCTCGAAGACCATCTCCATCGAGGATCCGTCTTTCCGCTTCTATCTGACGCTCATGGATCTCGACGAGCTGGCGAAGCAGGTTACGGTCCGGTCGGAGACCTACCCATACGACGTGGCGATTTCGTTTGCTGGCGAGCAACGTCCTCTTGCGAAGCAGCTCCGCGACGAGCTGGTGATCAAGGGATACAACGTGTTCTATGACTTCGACGAGCAGCACCTGCTCTGGGGACAGAACCTCCGAGAGAAGCTTGCTGATGTGTATTCACATGACGCCTTCTACATGGTCGTCCTGTTGTCCAAGAGCTATCCGGAGAAGGACTGGCCGGCATTCGAGTTGGAGATAGGTCGAGCAGCAAAGCGCGACCGCGCCAGCGACTACCTACTTCCGATCATCGTGGACGATGTTGCAGTAGTTGGTCTGTCCGGTGACGTCGGCCACATGGACCTGAGGAAGCGACCGATTCAGGAGATCGCGGACATCCTCTCGCAGAAAATCGAAGCATCGTAGCCCTCCGTCCGCAGTTCCGGGTCGTGCAGTACCGCGAGGCGAGCTACAGCCACGTCGCGCAGCTCGTCGGCCCACTCGGCGCAGCCGAGCGCGTCCCGCTGCTCGTCGCCGGCGAGCTGCCGCGCCTGCTCGCGGAAAGTGCGCCGCGAGCCGCAGCAGATCGCGCTGCAGTGTCAGCGGGCCATGGCCACCGTCTTGCAAAGAGCCGACCTTGCCATCACCGCGTGCGCCATGCCGACGCGGCCGCGCGCATCGAATCCACGAGCGCGATCCTCCTACCCGCCGGGCGCGCCGCCCTCTGGCGTCGGTTCCTTGCCGTTGCCTGTTGCTTCGGCCCGCCGCAGCTTGAAGGCTTCGAAGCGCGCCGTCAGCACGTAAATGTAGTCGCAGATTGCCGTCACGAAGTGCAGCAGGTCGGTTGAGTCCTCCTTGCTGATCTTCTCGCCCGTGGCGTGCGCAGCGAGATTGCGAACCGCACGCAGGGCGTCACCCCACTCGAGCAACCGCTTGTCGATGTAGCCTTTTGCGTGCAACTCCTGGAGGCCTTTGGCGAGCACCGTCTTGATGCCAGCGTGCACGCATATACCTTCCAGCGCTCGGCCACACATCACTGCACAGGCCGTGTGTGCGCCGCCACGGTGGCAACGATCGGCCTCGTCGAGCGACACCTGCACGATCGCAGGTATCGCCGCGTCTGATGGTCGCGCAGGCTCTGGCCACACTCGAACTGGCTTCGACCATCGCGCTTCGGTGAAGGAGCTTGGATCGAAGTCCTCGCGCGTAACGAGCGCTGAATCGCAGTCTGGGCAGACACTCATGTGCACCCGAAAGGTCGGTTCCGTTGGGCCGTCCCCATCGTCCAAGCGTTCGATGTGCGTGGCCTTGATCGAGGCCCTGGTACGAGTCTGGCAGTAGGGGCAGTCCACAACTACGTGTCGCTCGCTCATTGCGTTCTTTCGGGGCGATCTCCCCGAGGCGATCGTAGCAAGACCGGCGATGGCGGCTAGCGGCGGTCGTCGGCACGCCCGGTCCATCTGGGCAGCGCCAGCCTGTCGAGAAGCTGGTCTGCGGCATCGACGTCGAGGCCGGCAGCCAGGTCGGCGCCGTCGTCGAGCTGCAGGTCGGCGAGCGCCGGCACCAGCCACCGTGCGCGCCAGCGGCGGAGCCGTTCGCGGCACCGGCCGGAGCAAGTGCGGGCGTCAACGCGGCGCCCGACGATCGGGGCGAGGCAGCAGCAACAGCGGCGCATGCCCCGATGGTAGCCGGGCTCCGGGCGTGACGGATCGCCCTGGGGAGCAGCTGGCGGCGGCCGGCAGGCAGGCAAGCCGGTCCGACTCCGGCAGCGTTCCGGGGGACCGACGCTCGGCCTACCGCCCCCGAGGGAAGGACCCGTGCCCAGGCCGGGCGCGGCGCCCGTGTCGTGCCACCGCTTGGGCGGCCCGTGGAGCGACGATCGCGACCAGTCGGCCGACGGTCGGCCCGCCCGCAGATCGCGCGCCAGCAGCAGCGCCAAAGCGCGCGCGAAGGAAAGAAGTCCGCGGCTCGCCGATCGACCGCAGCCGCCGGGCGGCGGCGACGGCGAGCGCCGCACCGGACGATTCTGGTGCGGCACGGTCGCGGCTCCGCCAGCTCACGCCAGCGGTGGAGAGTGGCCGGGCGAGCAGCGCTAGACGAACGGCGCCGCGCGCGTCGGCCGATGCGGTCGGTTCAGGCCGTGGCCTTCGTGAGGCTCCGGTAGCTGCCGCGGCCAATGCCGACGTCGATCGTGCACACGAACCGTTGGCCGAGCAGCTCGGCCGACTCAGGCGCGACGGTGATCTCCGGGCGAAGCGCACCGCCGAGCAGGCCGAGCAAGAGCGCCGGCTGCGCGCGCGGATCGCCTGCGACGTACCACGCGGTCGACGAGCTGCCGGCGACGCTGCTGTGCGCCAGCCATGGATTGACCAGCACTCGCAGTCGACGGCGCGAGGCGTCGGGTTCGGCGTTGGCGACGATCGCTTCGGCGACCGACAGAAGCGAAGGCGGAACGACCAAGAACGCCGGCCTCAGACCGAGCGGTGCGGCCTCCTTCGTTTCGTCGGCCTGCGCGAAAATCGTCGCTTCGGCGGCAGCGAGGTTCGCTGCGGTCAGTGCCGAGCTGGTCAGCCTGTTGCCCCTGGCCGACGTGTAGAACACGTCCGACGCCTCGCACATGGCGACGGCGAGCAGCTGGTCGAGCAGCTTCGTCACGGCATTGCCGAAGGACAGCAGCAGGTTGCGCAGGTACTCGTCGGCGCCGGGCGACAGCAGGTGCTGGCGGTCGATCGACAGCGAACCGCCGTAGGTGAACATGTTCAGCGTGCTGCTGGTGCTGTTCGGCGTCAGCGACGGCGCTTCCTGCTTTCGCCGGACGTTCTGCAGCATGCCGTCGATCCTGGGGATCGGCACCGGCAGGCCTTCGCCAAGGCGCTGCGGATCGACGATGCGGCACACGTCGAGTGCAGCCGGCCGGGCGGCCTGGATGGCGTCGCCGAGGACGATCGCGCCGGCCGTGCCGAGCGTGTCGGTGAAGTCAGCCGTCGAGAACGCGGCCGCAAGCGCGGCATCGTCGACGTCGCTGTGCATGGGGCGGCCGAGTGCGGCGTTGATGGCGCCGCGCACGCCGCGGCCGGTCTGCGCAGCTTCGAGAACGTCGGCGCCGACGACTTCGCGGGCAACGGTTGCGCGGGCGCCGAGGTCGAGCGCGAGCCCGCAGGCGCGCGCTTGGATGATGGGGTGATGGTTGGGGGTGAGAGTGCTGGCCATGGTTTCGTTCCTTCGTCGGGGTGGTGAATGGCCGCACCGCCGGCAACGCGCCGACGGCGAACGGCCGGTCGGTCAGGTGGTCGGGAGCTGTTCGAGGATCTGGCTGCGGATGCGCTGCGCGGCGGTCGCGTCGCCGAGTTCTGCCAGCCGAGCAGCGAGCGCAGTCGCGCGTTCCCTTGCGAGCAACGCGCGCGTGGCGTCGAGCAGCTCGTTCGTCAGGACGGCGCGCGCGTTCGTCAACCAGTGGCCGAACTCGCCGGCGTCGCGGATCGTGACGAACTCGATGCCGTTGTGCGTGAAGATCGTGCGGTTGTGCTCGTGCGCCCATGCACGAACTGCGGCCGTCGTCGTGCCGTGGATGCGGATGATCTCGGCCATCGTCTCGTGGCCGATGTAGGTCTCGGGCTTGCTGGTGCTCACTGTCCGGACTCCTTGCGTGTGGCGCCGGGGCGCTCCGCCGAAGCGGCGGCAG
>VYME01000493.1_pt1 | contig 13361 bp, 15 predicted proteins | sample 5115281 | NCBI WGS metagenome assembly VYME01 (sample SAMN12291780, study PRJNA351875) | freshwater metagenome | isolation source: freshwater lake | place: USA: Michigan, Wintergreen Lake | collected 2013-08-08
TGCAAGAAAACACCTCGACCGGAGCGATAGCTTTCGCGGCCATGGGCCGCTCCTACAAGGGCGCGGTCGAGTCCCGCTGGCGGTCGCGCATCCACGGGGGGATATACAAGGGGCCCTCCCCTTGTTCGTACTCCACGCGGCAAGCCGCCGCGGGCCACCGGCCCGAGAGGCGGCCATCGGCCGCTCCTGCAAGACCGTCCCTTCACCCCTGCTCGCCATCCTCCGCGATCAGCGACAGCCATGAAATCCCCAACCGCCCGGCCACTTCCTGCAGAAACGCCAACGGCATCTCGGTGGCCGCCTGCAGGGGCGACTCCATGAGCGGGGCAACATCCCATCCGAGCTGGTCGGACAATGCCTCGACCGTGATTCCCTCGTCGGTGAGCCGCGCCCGGACCCGCTCCGGCAGTTCGATGATCGAGACATGCGGCCCCGCCGGGGTGTCGTCTGCGAACAGCGTGCGGAGGTCCGTGCCCACGGCCGCTGCCAGTTCCATGGCCTGGAAGATCGACAGCGTCGCCGCCAGTTCGTCGTCGCGGCGTTCGAGGTCCTGCAGCCACGTGGGATTCAGTTGAAGCTCCGCGGCAAGATCCTCCCGCGATTTGCCGGCGCGGATCCGATGGCTGCGAAGGGTGGCGGCGACGCCCATGGGGAATCCGGAGGACCGAGAGTGGAGCTGGTGGCTCAGTCGTAGTAGAACGACCAGGTGATCGACGTCACCCGGCCGGCGCGTCGATCGATGCTGAAGGTGGCGCAGTCCTCGTTCCGGCAGTACAGCGCGACCTGCTCGGCGGCCGTCGCGCCGTCCTGCAGGGCCATCGGTTCCCCGAGGAGAGCCGACACCCGCGAGAAGGCAACCCCTACCCGAAGGTTCTGCAGCACAGGCCAGGCCGGCGACGACACCGTCAGTTCGACCACGTCCCCGGCGCGATAGGTCATGGTCATGCCCGCGTACGCGATCGTCTGGAACGTGAAGGGCGGCCCGCCGTTGTTGTCGGGCAGCGTCTGCACCGGCGACGCCTTCAGGCGGCGGCCATGCGGACAGCGCTTCGGCGGCATGGGATCCGAGCATCCGGCGAGCACGTGCGCCACACCCTTCGCGATGAACGCGCGTGCAGCGGCGCTCACAGGGCGCGGCTCGTCCTGGGCCAAGCTCCAGGCCGGCACCATGCCCGCAGCGGCCCAGACCATCCAGGCAAACGCGAGACACACGCCGTGACAGGTTGCGGGCATCGGCGTCACTCCTTCCGTCACGGGACGTCGGCTCAGGGGTCTCGACACAGGCCTTGACGCTACCGCGCCACCACGGCGCCGGCGGCATCGACGGGAAGCTCGCAATGAAACCTCCCCGGGGCCCGCGGATCTTCCACGAGCGCCAGCGCCCCTGGCGTGAGCGTCACCCCGTATCCCGCAGCGGTCGCCCGCCTCGTCAGTTCGGTGAACGATGTGCCCGCGGGCACACCGGCGCAGAAGGCCTGCATGTCCTTGTCCGCCGCGAAGAACGGCCAGAACGCGTACAGATTTCCCGCGACGAGCACGACGGCAAGCGAGATGTACATCCAGGTCCGGACGGACGGCGTGGCCATGTGCTTCATGCACCTCGGTTCGACGGGGTTCCACTCGCCAGCGTGCCGCACGGGGCCCGCATCGCGCCTGCGACACGAGGCCGGTGCCTGGTCATCGCTTGCCACCCGCCGTACGGTACCAGACGCTGGCCGCCAACGCCGCCAGCGCAACCAGCACGAGCGCCACCAGGACGTACGTCGTCTGCGGCCGGGGATCGCGGTGATCGAGCACAGCCGTTTCGATCACGAAGATCAGGGCGACCAGTGCGACGCCGGCGGCGTTGTTCGATCGGCGGAGGTGGTCCGGCATGGCATGAGGCTCCGGGAGAACAGACCGCGACGCGCGCACGGACGGCACCCGCGGTGGATCGGCGCGATTGTACGCATCGGTGGGTGACGAGGCGCGCGCTTCAGCCCGCAGTTCGAGCTTCAGCCCGATGCCCTCGCCCCAGGATTCGCCTCGGCAGCGACGCCCAAGGGACGTCGCGCGAACGCGCCCTCTACGCGCCCCGCCGAGAGAACTGCACGTGGACCCAGTTCGCACGTGGCCGGGCGAAGGCCTGGGTGGCGCCCTGGGCCCAGAACGCCAGCTTCGTGAACACCTTCTGGGCAAACGTCCGCGGCGGTGGCGGGACGAGCGCGACGCCGCAGTGGATGCAGGGCTCCTCCTGGTCGTACGCGCCGTAGGGGTTGCCGGCCAGATCCATCAGCGCGGCCGCGACGGCGTTCGTGCCTTCGGCGTTCTCGCCGACGTAGGTCGTACGCTCCACGATGCACCCCGGGAACAGCGACGCCAGGCGATGGTCATCGAAGCTGTTGACGTGCCCCCATGGCGGGTTCTTCCCCATGCAGGTGTAGCAGGTGGTGCGCCCCACCCGGATGTCCTGCCGGTACGGGACACCGATCACGATCGTGCCCGAACACACCCGCTCGATCTCGCGGCAGACGGTGGGCAGGATGCTGGGCGGGATGTGCTCCAGCACCTCGGCGCAGAGCACGAAATCGAACGTGCGGTCCGGGTACTCGAGCTTCGCCGCGTTGCCGCGCACACAGACGATCCTGGGGTGTTCGATGCCCGGCTTCTCGAGATCCAGCGCGACCACCGAGGCGAAGCGCTCGGCGAGCAGCACCGAGAAATGACCATCCCGCGCGCCGACGTCCAGGGCAGTGGCGCCGGCGGCAGGCATCAGATCGAGAAGATCCCGGGTACGTTGCTGTTCGGCCGACGAGGCCCGGTAATCCTTGAGATCCATCTACATCTCCGATTGGAACGAGGGGCTGGCCGCGACGGGGAATGACGCGATCGCGACGATGACCGGCGCGCGCCCCGGGGTTGAAACCCCAGGGCGCGCATGAAAGCAATTCGGCGGCCTGACCCTGGCCAATCGCACGACCGTGACCGACGCCGACGAGCGGACCCGACAGCGTGGCAGCCCTCGCCACACTCTGTGCGACGCCCATTGGAGACACCGGAACGGGTTGCCGATGCCTTAGGAAACATCAGCCAAATTGCCGGCGGCTGGCGGCCCGGCGCGGCGCGGCAATCACCCCTGGCGCATCCGCTGGAAATTCCTTCGACACCGGACAGCCGTCACGCGACCGTCCCGTGCCAGGGAAGGATAGGGCCTACACCGGCAACGAATCGGTGGCCCGGGCATGGACCTCGAAATGGTTGTCGCGATACGGATGGCGGCCGCGGAGCGCCTGGAAGAGACTCGACAGCGGGTAAGCGACGAGGAACACGGGACCCCAGCATTCGTACTGTCGGACATGAGCTCGCTCGTGCTCCCGCAGCGCCGTCAGCGCGTCGCCGGACGCACCGACCACGACGTGCCCGAACGTGATCGCCCCGAAGGGCAGCCGCCCGGCGCGGGCGCACGCCGCCGTTCCAGGCCGAGCAATCGCCACTTCCAGGACGCCGCGAACAACTTCCGCCCGCCCTCTGCAGGCAAGCGCGCCGACTCCCAGCAAGAGCCCGAGGAGCGAACACGGGGCCGCCCAGGCATAGGCGACGAGGGAACGGGCAAGACGCGGCCACCGGCGGAACGGACGCGTTTCGTTTCGATGGTGCGCCATCGTGGGCGGGGCCTCCTGCTGGTCCGGATGAACCATGACGCTACCGCAGGCGGCGGGGGCACGCGAGCGTGCAGCGCACACCGCGTTCGGGCCGCAGGCGAAAACGCCCGCAGGCCAACGCATCGCGCATCCGCCATCGCCCCCCGCACCACAATCGCACTGCGGGCCAGCGAACCGCACACGCGCTGGGCACGTGCCCGATGCAGGCGTGCGATGCGCCTCGGTCGGCCCTTCGCGGGACACCCCCGGCAGGACCCGGCCAATTCCTCGGCAACCCGCGCCGTTGCTACGTTTGCGCCTATCGCGGAACGCCGCAATCCGCCGCCGGAAGGGCCGCTGTTCACGGACCTTGCTAATGATCGTGCTGCGCACCTCCGCGCGCCCACCCCGAGAGGTTCCCGTGATGTCTGCCCGTTGGAAATGGATGCGATTCACCGCCGGCGTCGTCGCCGGCCTCACCCTCGCCGGGGCTGCCGTGGCCGGCAAGATGAGCATCGGTCACACCACCTGGGTCGGCTACGGCCCGCTCTACCTCGCACGCGACCTCGGCTACTTCAAGGCCGCGGGGCTCGACGTCGACCTGAAGGTGATCGAGGAAGGCTCGCTCATCATGACGGCCATCGCCGGCAACAATCTCGACGGCGACGCCTCGACGCTCGACGAGATCATGAAGTACCGGGCCCCCGACTTTTGCTTCAAGGTCGTGCTGGCACTCGACGAGAGCCATGGCGGCGACGGGGTCCTGGTGGCCGGCAACGAGAAATCGGTGAAGGACCTCAAGGGCAAGCAAGTCGCGATGAACGAGGGTTCCACGTCGCAGTTCTGGTTCAGCATCCTGCTCGCCAAGGAAGGGATGACCCCCGCCGACGTGAAGGTCGCGAACATGACCGCCGACGACGCCGCCGCCGCGTTCCTCGCCAAGCGCGTCCCGGTCGCCGTCACCTGGGAACCGCATCTCTCGCTCGTCAAGAAGAAGAAGCAGGGTCGCGTCCTGATCGACAGCTCGGCCACGCCCGGGACGATCGTCGACGTCGTCGCGCTGCGCTGCGACTACATCGAGAAGCATCCCGCCGAGGTCGCGGCACTCGTCAGCGGCTATTACAAGGCCATCGACTACATGAAGAAGAACCAGACGAAGGCCTACGCGATCATGGCGAAGGGCGTGGGCGGATTCCTGAAGGACCCGAAGGACTTCGCCGATGCCGCCAAGGGCGTGCGCTTCTTCGACAAGTCCATGAACGCCGCCTTCCTGGGCACCGCCGCGAAGCCCGGCGCCTCGGCCGAACTGCTGACGCTCGGCAGCAAGGTGTGGAGCCAGCTCGGCAAGCTGAAGATGGACATCGACTACGCGACGCTGATCGAACCGAAGTTCGCCGTGCAGTGACGTCCCGGCCGGCGGCTCACGCCGCTGGCCAGCCTTCCGCGAGACGCGTCGCGATCCCCTGCAGAAACCGCAGGCAGCGACGCAGCTCGTCGAGCGTGACGTACTCGTCCGGCTTGTGGCCCTGGTCCATGCTGCCCGGGCCGCACACCACCGCCGGGATGCCCGCCGCCGCGAACAGGCCGCCCTCCGATCCGAAACTGATGACGCCCGTCTCGCGCTCGCCGGAAGCCTCGCGGGCCAGAGCGACCACCGCATCGTCGTCCGCCGACTTCAGGCCGGGGTACCGCGTCAGCAGTTCGAAGCGCACGTCGGACTCGGGCGCCACCGCACGCATCGCCGGCAGGACATCGCGCTCCGCCTTCGTGAACACCGACTCCAGGAAGCGATCGAGTTCGGCATCGTCGGTGGACCGCGCCTCGAAGCTGAAGCTGCAGCGCGACGGCACCACGTTCACGCTGATGCCGCCGGCGACCACACCGGTCTGCGCCGTCGCAAACGGCGGATCGAAGCGGTCGTCGTGCAGACCCCGCCGCGCGAAATCCTGCGCGAGATCCTCGATGGCAACGATGAGCCGCGCCGCCTTCTCGACCGCATTCACCCCGTCGGGCGTGTGCGCCGAATGGCAGGCGCGTCCCACGACATCGCAGCGCATCGCAAGCTTGCCCTTGTGAGCCGTCACCGGCTGCCCGCTCGTCGGCTCGCCGATCACGACACCGCGCGGCTTCGGCTCGCGCTTCGCGATCTCGTCGAGCATCGGCCGCACGCCCAGACAACCGATCTCCTCGTCGTACGAGAATGCGAGGTGCACGGGCAACGGCAGGCGGTGCGCGGCGAACACCGGCACCATCGCCAGCACGCATGCTATGAAGCCCTTCATGTCGGCTGTGCCGCGACCGTACAGGCGCTCGCCCTCGTCGGTCAGGGCGAACGGCGGACGGGTCCACGCCTGCCCCGCCACCGGCACGACATCGGTGTGCCCCGACAGCACGATGCCGGCGGTCGAGGCGTCGCCGATCGTCGCCCACAGGCTCGCCTTCGCCCCCGACGCATCGGGAAACAGTTCGCTGGCGATGCCGTTGTCCGTGAGATACGCACGCACGAACTCGATGAGCGGCAGGTTGCTGTCCGCGCTGACGGTCGGGAAGGCCACGAGTCGATCGAGGATCGCGACCGTCGATCCGAGCAGTGCTTCGATGTCTTCGGCTGGCTGCGAAGTCATGGGGATCCGTCCGCCAGGGACAGAGGCGCGCGCCCGGCCTCCGGGTCAGCCGGATCGACGAGCCCAGTGATCTCGCGCCGGAACGGCACGGTGTCGCCGTCGTGCTCCGGCAGATCGAACTCCTCGGCGAAGCGACGGCCCGCGTAGACGGCAGCTGCGATCGTGCCGGGCGCCCACGCGTCGCCGATGGCCTGCACGCGGACGATGCCGGCATCGCGCCAGTCGGCCTGTCTCGCCATCAGGTCCGTGTAGAGGCCATCGTCGGGGAGTCGCGCAGTCACGGGCACCAGCGCGTCACACGCGACGATCTCCGTGCGGCCCGTGAACTTGCAGACCAGCTCGACGCCGCCCGGCACCGTCGCACGTACCCCGCGATGGGCATCGACGATCACGCCCAGTTCGAGCAGCCGCGTCTGGATGCGATGCTGCTCCATCGTGTGGTACGTCCAGTCCGCCGCGCGCGACGCCATCGTCACGAGGCGCACTCGATGGCCGTCTGCGACGAGCAACTCGGCGAGCACCGACGCCATGTAGTAGTGGTCGTCGTCGAACACCACGATCTCGCGACCCGACGGACGCTTCCCCGCCATCAGGTCGTCGGGCGTGAACACAGGCACGGACGCATCGAGCGGGATGGGCTTCGTGTGCAGCCGCCCCACGCCGTCGCGGCGCCACGTCGAACCCGTCGCGATGGCCACGTGGGCGAAGCCGAAGCCCAGGACGTCCTTCGCGGTGAGCGGGCTCGCGAGGTACGTCTGCACCGTCGGCATCTGAGCGATCTGGTACGTGCGGTAGTCGCGCACGCGAGCCCATGCCGACAGCCCCGGCAACCGCGCCTCGCGCGACACCCGGCCGCCGAGTGCGTCACCCGCGTCGGCGAGTGCGACGTCACACCCGCGCCGCCCGAGCATCATCGCGGCTTCTAGCCCCGCGGGCCCGCCGCCCACCACGAGCACGTTCGCCTCGGACGTCTTCCGACGGATGCGCTCCGGATGCCAGCCGCGCCGCCATTCCTCGCCCATCGACGGATTCTGCGTGCAGCGGATCGGCGACATCGTGAAGTCACCCGACACGCAGATGTTGCAGCCGATGCACTCGCGGATGTCCTCGACGCGCCCCTCCTCCACCTTCTTCGGCAGGAACGGATCGGCGATCGACGGCCGCGCGCACCCGATGAGATCGAGGATGCCGGCCTTCACCTGCCGCACCATCGTGTCGGGCGACGTGAAGCGACCCACGCCCACGACGGGCTTCGTGGTGAGGCGCTTGAACCCCGTCACGAACGGTTCCTGGAAGGCCTCATCTGCGAAGCGCGAGGTGCGGCTGTCGTCCTCCCAGCTGCCGAGCACCAGATCCCAGAGATCCGGCAGTTCGCCGAGGAGCCCGAAGGCATCCTCCATCTCGGCCTTCGAGAGGCCTTCGTCGCCGAGCAGCTCGTCGACCGTCACGCGCACTGCGACCGCCGAGCGATCGCCGACGGCGTCGCGCGTGTCCTCGATCACCTCGCGCAGCAGCCGCACGCGGTTCTCCAAACTGCCGCCGTACTCGTCGGTGCGGTCGTTGTAGCGCCGCGAGAGGAAGTGATGCAGTCCGCCGAGCGCATGGCCGGCGTACACGTAGATGATGTCGAAGTCGGCGCGCTTCGCCCGCACCGCCGCAGCGCGATGCCAGCGCCGCAGCGACGCGATGTCGCGCTTGCTCATGGCCCGCGCCTGCACGGGGTCGTAAGTGAACGTCGCCACCGGCAGGTGCGCGGGGCCCATCGGGATCTCGCGCGAGTAGAGGTTCGACCCGTTCATCCCGTTGTAGCAGAGCTCGATGCCCGCGAGCGCGCCGTGCTCGTGCACGGCATCGGCCATGCGGACGAGGCCCGGCATGTCGCGGTCGTCCCACAGGCGCAGCTCGATGAACGGCGTGATCTCGGACGAGTAGTGGATCTCGACCTGCTCGGTGCACACCACCGCCCACCCGCCCTCGGCCTTGATCCCGCGCATGGCGGCCAGCGCGGTCGGATCGCGATAGCCCATCCCGTTGCAGTGAGGCACCTGGTAGAAGCGGTTGCGGGCGACGACCGGCCCGATCTGCACCGGCTCGAAGAGCATGTCGAAGCGGGGATCGCGGCTCATGCGTTCGGCGACGGGGACGCGTGCATCAGAGATCGGCCATGCCCGGCACGCCGTCGCGACCGAACGCATCGCGGCAGTACGCCTGGAACGCCGCGACGACGCGCGGTGTGCGGGGCGACTTCAGCGTCGCGATGCCCAGCACCATCGGCCGGTAGTGCTGGTCGAGCGGCACGTAGGCGAGCGGCTGGCCGTCGAGCGCGGCGCGGTTGCGGGGCCGGACGTTCGCGAGGCCGAACCCATGGCCGGCCGCGACGAGCGACCGCAGGACGTCCGTGTGCGCCGAGCGCGCGACGACCTTCGGCGTGACGTTCTCCTGCATGAAGAGCCCGAGGAAGTACTCGCGGCTCTGCGGCAGGTCGAGCATCACGTACGGTTCGTCGGCGAGCTCCGGCAGCGTGAGGCGTTCTCGGCTCGCCATCGGATGATCGGCGCGGAGCAGCACGTAGGGCGGGAGCGATGCCAGCCGCTCGAACGCCACTTCCGTCGGCAGATCGAGATCGTAGGTGAGTGCGGCGGAAAGCCGGCCGCTGCGCAGTCGCTCCATCAGCCCGGCGTGGTGATCCTCGAGGACGTCGAGCTGCACGCGATCGTGGCGGGCGACGAACCCGCGCGTCACCTCGGGGATGAGCATCGGCGCCAGCGTGACGAGGAAGCCGATCGCGATGCTGCCCGCGATGCCGTCGGCCAGTTCGCCCGCGATGACCGAAATATCCTCCGCGTGGGAGAGCAGCGACCGCGCCTCGCGAAGCAGCCGCTCGCCGGCCGGCGTGAGTGCCAGGCCTTGCGCGTGGTAGCGGACGAAGAGCTGGACCCCGAAGACCTCTTCGAGGTGGGCGATGGCCGCGGAGACGGACGGCTGCGAGATCTTCACCCGCTCGGCCGCGGCGCGCACGCTGCCGGTCTCGCCGGCGGCCACGAAGTATTCGAGCTGGCGAAGGGTGAAGCGCATGCGGTGGGGTTCGGCGCGGGACTCGGGTGCGGTCGAGGTTAGCACGGGGTCGGCGCGCGGGCGGCTTCCGGCGACGACGTCAGGGATCACCCGGGACTCCGTAGGCCGGTGCCTTCCCGGGTTCCAGCGCGCGGGCCACGTAGTCGTGCATCTGCGGCTTCCACATCGACCACAGCGCGGCGAGTTCGGTGATCGGGCAGCCTTCCGTCCAGTCCACGCGAAGGTCTGCGATGGGCCACGACACGCGGTGGACGATCAGCATGCCCGCCGAGTGGACGGGCCCGGCCTCGCCGCCGGCCTCCAGCCCGGCGCGCATCGCCACGATGATGCGGTCGCCGAGATCCTGGTCGATCGTCGCCTCGAACGCCTGGACGATGGCAGCCGGGACGCCGGTGCCGCTCAGCAGGTTGCCCGCCGCCGCGACATCGCGACCCTGCGCGAAAGCGTGGGTGCCGAGCGTGTGCTCCCCGGAGAACACGGCCGTCTGCCCCGCCGCGTCGATCAGCATCAGTTGCCGGTACTCGAGGTGCATCGCCTCGGCCCTCAGCTTCTCCAGCGCCTGCCCGGCACCATGGCCGAGCGCGAGGAGATCGAGCCCCTTCGGACCGAGCGACGGGTCCGTGATGTTCTGCGTGGCGACCGCACCGGCGCCCGCGCGCGCATGGGCACAGCGCGCCGCCACGGCCGGGCTCGACGACGACACCGCCATGCCGAACATGCCGGTCCGTGCGCACCGCGCGACCACCGAGAACGTCATCGCGTGCCCTCGTCGGGGATGACGGCCGTCACATCGATCTCGACCAGCCACTCGGGCCGCGCGAGTGCCGACACCACCAGCCCGGTCGACACCGGAAACACGCCCTTCAGCCAGCGCCCCACCACGCGGTACACGGCCTCGCGATAGCGTGGATCGGTCAGGTAGATGTTGATCTTGCAGATGTGCTCCAGCCGGCTGCCGGCTTCTTCGAGCAGGACCTTGATGTTGTGCATCGCCTGCTCGGCCTGGCCTGCGGCGTCACCGATGGCGACGCTCGCCGCGGTATCAAGGTCCTGCCCGACCTGCCCGCGCACGAAGACCGTCACACCGCGCGCCACGACGACGTGGCAGAGGTCGTTGTCGAGCTTCTGCTCGGGATACGTGTCGCGCGTGTTGAACGGGCGGATGCGCTTGTGCGTGGTCATGCGGAGGCCTTCGTCGGAGCGGGAGCAGCGGCAGGCGCGCGACCGAGGACGCGCTCCGAGAGCCCTGCGGACTTCACGACCGTCGCCGCGGCGGCGTCCCAGTCGTAGTTGCGGTACACGGCGGCGAGGTGGGCGAACGGCGGCGACTGTGCGAAGAGCTGGAACGTGAGGCGATGGCCGGCGTAGTCGGAGTTCAGCATGTCACGGGCGAAGGCGAGCAGCTTGCGGCGGTCGTCCGCGACCCAGTTCTCGTTCACGCTGTAGAACTTCTCCAGCCACGGCGCCGTTTCCGGATGCTTGAAGGCCGCAGCGTCCGGCGTCACGCAGATCTGACCGCCGCAGAGTTCGCGGGCGATGTGCATCATCTCGTGCAGCTGCGAGCACGCGGCCACGCGGCCGGTGAAGAGCAGCGACTGGTTGGGCATCAACAGGCCCGCCGGGCTGCGCTCGGCCATCGCGATCGACGCGGTGAGGTGCGCGTTGATGCCTTCGCGATAGACAGCGAGCGTCGCGAGCTTCTCCTGCACCGCCTGCTGCTTGTCAAGACCGGTCTGGCGCGCGTTCAGGAGCGCCGCGCCGATCATCATGTCGGCGAGCTTGATGTTGCGCTGGACGAACGCGAACGCGCTGTAGCGGTGCAGCGTCGCGCGGATGAACGTGGCGGCGCGCGTGTGACGGTAGAAGAGCACGTTCTCCCACGGGATCAGCACGTCGTCGAAGATGACCAGCGTGTCGACCTCGTCGAAACGGTTCGACAGCGGGTAGTCCTCGATCGGTGCGCGGCCCGCGAAGCCCGTGCGGCAGATGAACTTGAGGTTGGGCGAGCCCAGATCGCAGATGAAGCCGACGGCGTAGTCGGAGAGCTGCGAGTCGCCCCAGTTGGCGATGGTGGGCTTCGTGAACGCCTGGTTGGCGTACGCCGCGGCCGTCTCGTACTTCGCGCCGCGCACCACGATGCCGGCGTCGGTCTCCTTCACGACGTGCAGGAGCATGTCGGGGTCCTGATCCTGCGGACGCTTGGAGCGGTCGCCCTTCGGATCGGTGTTAGCGGACACGTGGAAGGGATCCGCCTGGATGGTCCGGTCGATGTGGCGCTTGATGTTCGCGGAGAACTGCGGGTCCACCTCGTTCAGGACGTCCTGCCCATCGTAGAGCGACCACATCTCGCCGACCGTCTCGTCGCCGACGCGGGTCACGACTCCGCCGACGTCGTCCAGCACCGCATCGGTGGCGCGGCGCTTCGCGTGCCAGTCATCCTGCGTATAGGGCAGCTTGTTGCCGATCGCGCAGATCTCGCCCGTGACCGGATCGCTGTAGCTCATGACGTCGCGCGTGGCGGCGTCGTGCTGCATGTCGTAGATGCGGGCGCGGATGTCCACGAGCGGCTTGAACATCGGGTGCGACGGCACGTCGCGGACCCGTTCGCCGTTCACGTAGACCATCCGTCCGTCTCGGATGCTGTCGATGTACTGCTGGCCGGTGCGGATCATGGGAAGGGTGTCCTTGGCTGCGGGATGGGTGGGATCAGAACCGCGGTTCAGCCGCCGAGCGGCGTGGTGCGTCCGTAGGCGCGGTCGGTGTAGGCCAGCGGCGAACCCGTCGCACGGATGGCCGACACGACGGCACCGATGAGGATCGTGTGCGAGCCGGCCTCGACGCTGGAGCTGAGGACGCAGTCGAAGCCCGCCGCGGCCCCGACGAGGAGCGGCGCGCCTGTCACGTCGGTACGCCACTCGGCCCGGTCGAAGTCGTGGGGCGCGCCGACCGCGGGCCGGCCGGCGAAGATGTCCGCCAGATCGGCTTGATCGTCGGTGAGCAGGCTCAGCGCGAAATGGCCGGTGGCAAGCACGGCATCGCGTACCCGGTGCCGGCGGTTCACGCAGGCCAGCACCATGGGCGGATCTGCCGAGACGGAAGACACGGCACTCACCGTGAGGGCGACGCGCCCGTCGGGGCCATCGGTCGCGAGAATCCAGACGCCGGTGAGCGCGCGGGCCATGGCAGCGATGAAGACGTCGCGGTCCGCAGCGCGGGGCACGGAAACCGTGCGGGTCGACGACACCGCGCGCGGCGGGATGACGGACGGACGTTCACAGAGGGCGACAGGGCTCATGGGGGGCTCCGGCTGCCGGGCGGTGCCCGACGATGAGCCGGAGTCTGTCGCCACACTCTTGCCGAGTAAATTCGTTTCTTCTTGGCATCGGGCTCATGATTTCCGAAGCAAGAGGGAGTTTCGGAGGCCGGGCACACCCTCGCCTCACCACGATCCTCTCCACCTCGCGCCATGCAGGGCGCGAGGTGGATGAGGCGGGACACCGAAGAGTGCCTGCGCACTGTTCGGTGCCTGCCGAATCCGAGCGCCATGCAGGGCGCGAGGTGGATGAGGCGGTGGATGAGGCGGGACACCGAAGAGTGCCTGCGCACTGTTCGGTGCCTGCCGAATCCGAGCGCCATGCAGGGCGCGAGGTGGATGATCGTCTCGGTAAGGAGCGGCCCCGCCAATCGATGCCCCGAAGGCGCTCCCGACACTGTCCTCGCAGTCAAGCGCCACGGCGGCATCTGCCGCCGTTGTGCCTCCGTCGTTCCAGGCTCACGCCTGCCACGGTCGTCTCCGCGAAGGCGGCTGGCCCTCTGCGACGAGGATCCGGACCTGCGGGGACCGGCAGGGCTGGCGCGATGCGGGTGGCGCCGTCGGTTGCCGGTGCGCGTCAGCGTCGAGCGGGCCTCCGCGCGCCGCGGCGGAGCACGCCGGCCTCGCGGCGATGGTCTCGCGCGGGGCGATCACACTGCGGGACGCCGGGAACCCGGGATCCGTCCACGCTCCGTAGACGGACGCCGTGATGACCGGCGAGCCGTGCGT
>VYME01000469.1_pt1 | contig 13325 bp, 10 predicted proteins | sample 5115281 | NCBI WGS metagenome assembly VYME01 (sample SAMN12291780, study PRJNA351875) | freshwater metagenome | isolation source: freshwater lake | place: USA: Michigan, Wintergreen Lake | collected 2013-08-08
CAGAACAGAGTAAAACTGGGGCGGCAGGTGCGGAACCCCGCAAGGGAAAGAAGCAGAAACCTAAATCGTGAGGTTTGGGAATCACCGTCCGTTTACGGCGGTGAGGATGTCAACAATGTCACCTCGATCGCCTAAACTAATAGATAGTCAATTTTCGCTTTTACCCCGTGGAACTATCCCACTATCTCCTATTTTCGATCGGTTTAGTCGCCTGTTACCTAGCTGTTCTGATTCTGATCGCTGAAAAATTAAAAAGTCTTTTCAGTACCGATGGCGAAATTACCCGCAAAGTTGTCCACATTGGCACAGGAAACGTCATCCTTTTTGCCTGGTGGTTAAATATCCCCGCTTGGGTGGGAATAAGCGCCGCTATCCTAGCGGCAATTATTGCTATCCTATCCTATTTTTTTCCCATTTTACCCAGTCTTAATAGTGTTGGTCGCCGCAGTTGGGGAACTTTTTTTTATGCTGTTAGTATAGGTGTTCTCGTGGCTTATTTTTGGCCAATTTCTCACCCCGAATACGCGGCAATGGGTATTTTAATTATGGCTTTGGGAGACGGATTAGCGGCCCTAGTCGGACAAAATTTCGGTCAACATCCCTACAAAATTTTCGGCAGTGGCAAAAGTCTAGAGGGTTCCCTGACTATGTTAGTAATCAGCTTTTTAGTCAGCTTGATTATTTTATCTTTTATTAATGGCATTAATCCGCCAATTATTTTAGTATCATTATTAACAGCGATCGGAGCTACTATTCTAGAAACTTTCTCGAAACTAGGTATAGATAATCTCACTGTACCGATTGGTAGCGCCGCCATTGCCTATTTTCTTACCCAAATTTTCATCTAAAGCTAGTCTATCCCAGCTTATTCACAAGGGCCGAATCTAAAACCTCATTGGTTAAGCTAAGTAGGGAGGCACAATTATTTGTTAGGATGGGTTAGTGGTAGCGTAACATGATCGGGCGTTGGGTTTCATGCTTCAACCCAACCTACGTTCTATGTTAGCAATCAGCTTTTTAGTCAGCTGTACCGATAACTGATAACTGATGACTGATAACTGATAACTGATAACTGATAACTGATAACTGATGACTGATAACTGATAACTGATAACTGATATGACCTTTACTATCACTCAAAAGCAAAATCAATATCTTACCTATTGTCTCAAGGATGAAGAGGCTGACGCTTATCTGGAAGTGGTTCCCGCTAGGGGAGGAATCATCACCCGTTGGCAAATTTGCGGAGAAGATATTTTATATCTGGACACAGAAAGATTTAAATATCCTAACCTCAGCGTCCGCGGAGGAGTCCCGATTTTATTCCCGATATGTGGCAACTTACCCGATAATACCTATCAACACCAAGGCCGAAACTATACTCTTAAACAACACGGATTTGCTCGTGATTTACCCTGGCAAGTGAGCAAACAAAGCACCGAAACCGCCGCTAGTTTAACCCTAGAATTAAACAGTAATCCGTCCACTCGTCAAGTCTATCCCTTTGATTTTCAATTAATCTTTACCTATCAACTGCAAGGAAACAGCCTCAAAATTCACCAAAAAGTTATTAATCTTTCCCCCGAAAAAATGCCCTTTTCTATCGGGTTCCATCCCTATTTTCAAGTCACCGATAAAACCCGATTATCCTTTGATATTCCCTCCTCCCAATACCTCGACCAACGCAGCAAAACCCTCCATTCCTACTCCGGCCACTTTGACTTTAATCTCGAAGAAATTGATGCCGCTTTTCCGCAAATTACTCGCCATCAAAGTAGTTTTAGTGATTCCTATCATCAACGTCAAATTATCCTCGGTTACGACGATCTCTATACAACTATAGTTTTTTGGACTCTGAAAGATAAAAATTATATCTGTCTCGAACCCTGGAGCGCTCCCCGCAACGCCCTCAACACAGGCGAACATTTGACCTACTTAGAACCCCAGAGTAGCCGTGAGGCGATCGTGGAAATGCGAGTCAATCAAATTTAAATTTCCCCTTGACTTAGCCCCGATAAGATGTTATATTGATGAATCGTGTGCAGAACACGAAACGGGTCGCTAGCTCAGCGGTAGAGCACTCGGCTTTTAACCGATTGGTCTTGGGTTCGAATCCCAGGCGACCCATAAAAACTTACTGATACACAAAGATTGACTTGTCTTCCCCTGTCTATGGATTAGCCTTGCATACCAGCAGTCCCCAACTAGGACTGGCCCTCTCTAATTTCAGCGATGATAGTCGTCAACAAACTTGGGACTTAGACAGGGACTTATCGAACCTATTCCACCCCTATCTAAAACAGTTCCTGTCCCCGCAAAAATGGGCAGATTTAGCCTTTCTAGCCACCGCTAAGGGGCCGGGTAGCTTTACCAGTACCCGCATCGGTCTAGTCACCGGTAGAACCCTAGCACAACAATTACAGCTACCGATTTTTACCGTCTCCAGTCTAGCGGCCTTTGCTTGGTCACAACGACATTTTTATCGCCCCGATACCTATCTAGCCCTAGAAATGCCCGCCACTAGGGGACAATTGTATGTGGGCATCTATGGGGGTAATCGGGTTTATTTAGCTGATAGCCTGATGACTCCCGAACAATGGCAGCAGACTTTAGAAAACTCAACTATTCCCTATCAAAGATTAGCTACACCCAGTTGTTTAGGCATAAATGCCCCCGCTATCCTCGATTTAGCTTATTTGGATTGGCAAACGGGAAAACGCCCCCATTGGTCGGAGGCGCTACCATTTTACGGGATGTGATTAGCAATTCCCTCTTTTTTTCAAACTATAACCAGCTAATCCGAGGGTTACTAATCCTAAAACTGCGCTAGGTTCTGGGACAGGTTTCACGGAATAAATTGCCACATTACGACTCACTTCATTGGCAACAATTAACAAGGGAGTACCATTGGGACTATCGGCAGCGGGAATAAATAATAATCCTTCGGGGGAGATATCGCCTAATTGCCAATCGTTGATATAATTAGTGAACAAAGGATTACTAGGGTTGGTGATATCATAAACCATGAAACCGCCAGCCCTTTCTATTCCCACAAAAGTATAGAGACGATTGCCCACAGTTCCCACGGCTAAACCTTCCGGTTCCGGCCCGCGGTTATCGCTACGACTATCGAAACTACTAGGAGTACCATCGGAATTAAAAATACTAGCAGTTAGGGGAGTTGCCGAAAAAGCCGCTAAAATTTGTTCAAAATCATCGCCACTATCGAAGACTTGGGACAGTCCATTAGTGACATTCCAAATCGAAAAAGAACGACCACCATAGGCAAAAAGTTGGCTATATTGACCTTGGGCATTAAGTCCGTCGATGGTGGAAACATCTAAACGGCCGAGATTTCGGGCTAATTGCAAGTCTGCCGCATTAGGGAAAACATTGGGGTCTAAAGTTAGAGTAGAAACTCGTCCGGCCTCATTTCTAGTATCTCCTTCATTGGCAGTAATTAAATAGGTTTGTCCGGCGATAGCAACGGTAGCGATCGTATCCGGTTGGTATAAGCCAAAAACCGGCCAATTATTAATTCTCACTGCTGGGGAATTAGCCGATCCTCCAAATACTACCCCATCTCGATCGCTTGCATCTAAACCATTACCCGGTGCGTTAAAATCCTTAGCTCCTAGGGGTAAAATACTGGTGACTTGAGCGTTAGCAATATCGACTATCGCAATAGCGTTATTTTCCTGTAGAGACACCCATGCAGAGGTTCCATCCTCGGAAACGGTGATGTATTCTGGTTCCACATCTTGGGAAACCGTTTGACCGGGAAAAATACGGACTCCCTGATTTCTTAAAGCGTTCTCTTGACCATTAAAACTGGTAAAGGTGGCAGTGTTAACCGTGGGATTGAGAACACCAGCACTAAGGTCAATGATACTAACGGAACCATCGGGATTGATCGCGCCTCTCGCTTCCCCTTCATTAGCCACTAAAACCCGATTACCGTCAGGAGTAAAGGTTAACATATCGGGTAAAGCACCCACAGTAACCTGACTCTGAAAGACACCATTAGTATCGAAAAAGACCACACTGCCGTTATTGGTAATCGTACTAGCTTCCATGGCCACGGCCACAATACCATTTTTGATGGCAACGCTGTTAACCCCTGCACCGTAGGAGCTAAGATCGAGCGAGGGTAAGCGAATTGGACTAGCGGGATTGCTGATATCGGCAATATCTAGACGATTATTGGGACCGGTCACGAATAATCTGCGACTAGCGGGGTCGTAGGTGGGAATTTCGGACCCAAAGTTATTAGCAGCAGTTGTACTATTGCCAAGGCTGCTCAATCGGGTGATATTTAAAGCTGAGGCCGATTCAGTAACAATATTGATACTGCCAGCAATTGACAGCAAGGTTAATAAAAATTTCCCATGGTGACGATAGATAGCCTGAATCATATTTTTAGCTGAAAACCTGCAAAAAAAGGCTAAACAATCGCATTTTTTCAGATCCAAGTTAAAGGAAGATTAAACAAGAGAGAAATTAAGGATATCTTCAAAATTTGGCCAAGGACAGTAAAAGCGATCTAGAAGAAGGGGTTCCTCGATCGCTTTTTAGTTGAACGGCTCATTTACCAGAGTGATAACATGGTTTAGTATAAGCTCGATCAATATGGAATCAAGACTCGTGTTATCTACTCTCCTAGCCGATTTCAAGATCATTTTTGAACGTGACCCCGCTGCCCGCAACTGGTTAGAGGTACTGTTTTGTTATCCCGGATTACAGGCTTTACTGTGCCATCGCTTCGCCCATTGGCTATATCAGATCGGGATTCCCTTTATTCCCCGTTTAATTTCCCATCTTGCCCGTTTTCTGACTGGTATCGAAATTCACCCCGGGGCCCAAATAGGTCAGGGTGTTTTTATCGACCATGGCATGGGAGTTGTCATCGGAGAAACGGCCATTGTCGGTGATTATGCCCTCATCTATCAAGGAGTTACTTTAGGAGGGACGGGGAAAGAAAGCGGTAAACGTCACCCGACTCTAGGGGAAAATGTGGTGGTCGGCGCTGGGGCCAAGGTTTTAGGTAATATTTATCTGGGTAATAACGTTCGCGTCGGTGCGGGTTCTGTGGTCCTGCGCGATATTCCTGCCGATTGTACCGTTGTTGGTGTCCCCGGTCGTTTAATCTATCGTGCCGGGACGCGGGTGGAACCCCTCGAACACGGTGATTTACTCGACTCGGAAGCGGTGGCTATTCGCGCTTTGGTGGACCGCATCGAACAACTGGAAAAACAAGTGTACGAATTGCGGCTAGAACGGTCAAAAGAACCAGATTATCGGATTAATTGCCCAGTTTTAGCCCATTTAGAAGAAGAAGCGAGTCATAGCTGTTGTCCTGCGGCCGATCGAGATATGCGCGAGTTTCTCGAACGGGCGGTTTAACCCCGATAATCTTCTGATATGATAGAAGACTGGTTTTCTAAGTAAGTGGTTTTAATTAAATAGAAGATGGATTTTGCCTTCGATCCCCCCTTAATTCCCCCTTAATAAGGGGGTATCTGACAATTTTTAACACCTACCTACTTAGTAGCTGAAACCCATTCGTCAAAGCTATTATTATTAAGGACTACTTGGCACCGTCCGATGGCTCAAACTGACTCGATCCGTATCCGTGGCGCCCGACAACACAATCTCAAAAATGTTGATCTCGAATTACCCCGCAATCAGTTGATTGTTTTTACGGGAGTTTCGGGATCGGGCAAATCTTCCCTCGCTTTCGACACTATTTTTGCGGAGGGACAGCGCCGCTATGTGGAGTCCCTCAGCGCCTACGCGCGCCAATTTTTAGGACAATTAGATAAACCCGATGTGGATGCGATCGAGGGTTTAAGTCCGGCTATTTCCATTGACCAAAAATCCACTTCCCACAATCCCCGTTCTAGTGTGGGAACTGTAACGGAAATTTACGATTACTTGCGTTTATTGTTCGGTCGTGCCGGTGAACCCCATTGTCCCCATTGCGATCGCAATATTGCCCCCCAAACCATCGATCAAATGTGCGATCGAGTGATGGAATTAGCCGAGAAAACCCGTTTTCAAATCTTAGCCCCGGTAATTCGCGGCAAAAAAGGCACTCATAAGCAATTAATCTCTAGTTTGGCCTCCCAAGGCTTTGCCCGGGTGCGGATTGACGGCAAGGTAGTAGAATTATCCGAGGGCATCGAGTTAGATAAAAAACATCTTCATGATCTTGAAATTGTTATCGATCGCCTGATCAAAAAAGAGGGTTTACAGGAAAGATTAGTAGATTCTTTAACCACTTGTTTAAAGCATTCCGATGGTGTAGCGATTGTGGAAATTCTCGATGAGAATAACGAAGATAATCCCGAAGTTACCAAAGAAATTGTCTTTTCCGAGAAATTTGCCTGTCCTGAACACGGGGCAGTTATGGAGGAATTATCCCCCCGTTTATTCTCTTTTAATTCTCCCTATGGTGCTTGTCCCAACTGTCACGGATTGGGCAGTTTACGAAAATTTTCGGCAGATTTAGTCATTCCAGACCCGAAACAACCGGTTTATTCGGCTATTGCTCCTTGGTCAGATAAGGATAACTCCTACTATCTTTCTCTCCTCTACGGTTTAGGGCAAGCTTTAGGTTTTGAAATTCAAACCCCTTGGCAGAAACTAACAAAAACCCAGCAAGATATCATTCTCTATGGGAGTAAAGAACCGATCTATTTTGAAGATGATTACCGTTATGATAGTGGTCGCGGTTACTATCGAGAATTTGCGGGAGTTATCAATATCTTAGATAGGAATTATCAAGAAACCACCTCGGAAGTTATTAAACAAAGACTAGAGAAATATATTGTTAACCAAACCTGCGAAGTTTGTCACGGAAAAAGATTAAAACCGGAAGCTTTATCGGTACGTTTAGGACAATATACGATCACGGATTTTACCGGAGTTCCCATTCGGGATTGTTTGCAGAGAATTAATGATTGTCATTTAACCCCAAGACAAGCATTAATTGGAGAATTAGCCCTCAAAGAAATCAAAGCGAGACTACAATTTTTAATCGATGTGGGATTAGATTATCTTACCCTCGATCGACCGGCGATGACTTTATCCGGGGGAGAATCCCAACGAATTCGATTAGCCACTCAAATCGGTTCGGGATTAACAGGAGTACTATACGTTCTCGATGAACCTAGCATCGGATTACACCAAAGAGATAATAGTAAACTGTTAGAAACCCTGCAAAGATTACGAGATTTAGGTAATACTTTAATTGTCGTCGAACACGATGAAGAAACGATTCGGGCAGCCGATTATGTCGTCGATATCGGTCCGAAAGCGGGGATTCATGGCGGAGAAATCATCTGTCAAGGCAGTTTTAAAACCCTTTTAAAGTCCCAAAAATCGATAACAGGGGCCTACTTATCGGGACGCAAAGTTATTGAAACTCCTCCCCAAAGAAGGGAAGGGAATGGTAATGCTTTAGTCTTAAAAAATTGCCATCAAAATAACCTAAGAAATATTGATGTAACGATTCCTTTAGGAAAATTAGTCTCAATTACAGGAGTATCTGGTTCAGGCAAATCCACCTTAATTAATGAGTTATTATATCCGGCTTTACAACATCATTTAACCCGTTTAACTCCCTTCCCCAAAGAGTTAGATAAAGTGGAAGGATTGGACGCGGTTGATAAGGTAATTGTCATTGACCAATCACCGATAGGACGCACTCCTCGGTCAAATCCTGCCACCTATACGGGGGTTTTTGACATTATTCGCGAGATTTTCACCGAAACCATCGAAGCAAAAGCTAGAGGTTACAAAGCGGGGCAGTTTTCTTTTAATGTTAAAGGAGGACGCTGTGAAGCGTGCCTAGGCCAAGGAGTAAACGTCATCGAGATGAATTTTCTCCCCGATGTCTATGTGCAGTGTGATGTGTGTAAAGGGGCGCGTTACAATCGGGAAACCCTACAGGTTAAGTATAAAGGTTATTCGATCGCCGATGTCTTAGATATGACGATCGAGGAAGCATTAAAGGTCTTTGAAAATGTCCCCCGGGCCACCACCAGATTACAAACTCTCGTGGATGTGGGTTTAGGATACTGTAAACTCGGTCAAAGCGCGCCCACTTTATCCGGTGGAGAAGCGCAAAGGGTGAAATTAGCGGCCGAATTATCCCGACGGGCCACGGGAAAAACCCTATATTTGATCGATGAACCGACTACGGGGTTATCTTTTTATGATGTGCATCATCTCTTAGATGTGTTACAAAGATTGGTCGATAAAGGTAATTCGATTATCGTCATCGAACATAATCTCGACGTGATTCGCTGTAGCGATTGGATTATTGATTTGGGACCAGAAGGAGGGGACAAGGGAGGAGAATTAATCGCGGTGGGAACACCGGAAACCGTGGCTAAATGTGAAAAATCCTACACTGGTCATTATCTTGCCCAAGCATTACTTCAATATCCCCCAAAAAAGCAGGATAATATTAGGGAATAACACAGAGATAATAAAGCCAATGATCAAGATTAGTATTTAACTCTTGTTCGCTCTTAATTTCCTGACCGGTTTTCCAAGAATAAATTTTAATATCTTGAAAGTAAGACCTTAACTGTCTTAATTGTTCTTTGGGTGTGGCGTAATAATTTTGCAGACGAAAATTATGGGGTTCATCCCGAATAATTGCATAGTCAGCAGTCAATAACTGTTTGTAGCTAAGAGAGGGATTACAGGCACGCAAAATCGCCCAGATGACTAAATTGACATAGCTACTAAAAGGATTCAAACTAATCTTTTTTTTCCAATCGAATTCTGAGATAATTCCCTGAAGATTATGACTAGAAAAGCAAAAATAACCACCAGCTTTACCGATGCGGCTAATTTCCTCTAAAACTAGGAAACGGTCAGCAGGGGAAATATAATCAATGCCATTAAAACTAAAGAGAATAAAATCAAAATAATTATCCGCAAATTGTTCTAGATTTCTGGCATCAGCCACTTGCCAGACTAAATGGGGGAATTTTTGACGACAAGCGGCGATCATTTCCGCAGAATAATCAACACCGATATATTCTCCCACGAGAGGTGCAAAATACTTCGTAGTCCGTCCCGCACCTACCCCTAAATCAAGCATTTTCATCGTTGATAAACGCTCTTGCAGCCGGGTTAAAATTGTCCTTTCTGCCGGCTGTAGCGCGGTTAATTGGGCATAATAACCGACAATACTAGGGTCTCTATAGGTTTGCTGATTTTTATCCTTAATCATTCTCGATCGCTCTTTCCTCATAATCTGGCTGTTTTTCTCTTACTAATAATTCACCTTCCCAACCGCCAATTACTTCTTCAAAAAAGCCTTCTTGCCATTGGCTAAATGTAGTTTTTTCTTCTTTTTCTTTTAGAGATATTGGCTGATAAACTAAGGTAACTTCTAAATCTGTGTTTTTAAGTTCAGGCGGTAAAGATATTTGTAATGTTCCATCTTCTCCTACATGGGTTTTAAAACTAATTGTTTTCATGGTTTCGGCTAAGGTTACTACTATCAAAAGGATAGTCTCATATATCCTCGTCTGACAACGTGCGTTCCCTGCGGTCTTTTAACCATAAAGACATCTTCACCCCAAACAGGTCAGACATGACAGAAATTACCATCCGATGAGAATGGCCATACATCCCACTCAAGACCGAGACGATGGATAATACTCTCTCACGGTAGCCGCTCTTTCCTACTACCATCTTTAAGAAAATATTTAGACTATCATAAGATGCGCTTAAATTATCAACTTGGCATCAATGGAGATTTTTAGCTCTTTTGTCCCATCTACAAGAATAGCATTTTCCAAAAGTGATAAAAGAAATGTAAAGTTATTTTATAGTAGTTGTCTTTGATAGCCTGGAAATTGTCCTGACGACTTCCCAAATTGCTCCTCACCTGACCCACCGTCTCAACCTCCAGTTGACGAAAGTAGATAGCGCCGAGATTGACTTGCAGCAGTTTGATTATGTTCTGCTTAACCAGCGCCATCCCGGTTGGACGAGTCGCCGTCGGTTGTCAGCCATCTGATCAGAGGCTTGCAGCGATCGCCTAGTTTTAAATTGAGTTACGCGCAAGATCAGGTATTTTTATTTGAGCAACGCTAAGAGAGAAAAAGCAGCGGGGACCAGATATCTGTATAAAGTGCTACAATAAGCTAAGATTCCATCAAAAGTTAGATTATCAAACGCCGACTCAGGACTATCAAGGTCGGAAAACCTCGTTCGATAGTCTGAGCAGAGGTAAGACAATCGGTTAGACTTATTGACCATCTGAGACTGTCCAATCGTTGGGATCGACTTCGGGTATGGGTGAGGATATCGAGCCGCAATTGTCAGGGTAACACCAAATCCCCCTGATCCAGTGCAGTGGACAAACCTTCTTGTTTCTAGTGACCACTTCAGTGGTCCCTGATGATAACTGGGTTTTGCTAACTGGATTTGGGATAAAACTGCCTTAGTGCAGTTTTGTCGTTACTTGTCTAACAATTGTTGCTATTTCACTAACTACCTTATTTTTTATGGTTAAAAATTATGGCAAGCAAATCTTATTCGATGGTGCAAAATTCCCCAGCTGGAACAACCGGAACGGGACTAGATCAAACGGTTGAAAGAATTGGCAGAGATCCAGGACTTGCTGGTGCTAATCTCGGCACAAATATTACGGGTGGAATGACGGCAGCTAACGGATTAAATCAGTTAATCTTAGAAGCCAAACAAGCCACTGGAGTTGCTAGTAATGGCATTTTTACTGTCAGTGACGTAACCGCGATTAATGCTTGGATTCGCGCTAACCGTTTAGCAGAATTTACTGCTCTCCACGGCGATGATGACGGTACAACAGAAACAGGCTTTCATCTAGTCCAAAATGACGGAGCGACTCAACAGTATCGCAATCAGAATTTAGTTGATACGGTTTTTGATGGCATTTATCACATTGGTTTCCTCATTCAAAATGGTACTTTTCTCAATGAAGATGGGAACGCAAATGCCACGGTTGCTCAGGTGGCGGATTGGCTAACCCAATTTTATACAGATCGGGCCACAACTAATACCGGACTTGATCGGATTACGGAATTAATCATTGCTGATCAGGGTTTAGCGCAAAATATACCTTGGCAAGAAATTGCTGGCGGTGCTGATGCTGCCAATGGACTGAATGATTTATTAAAAACAGCGATCGCTACCTACAATCTCGCCGCCGATGGTTCAATTTCCGAAAGCGATATTGCACAAATTAACAATTGGATTCGCTCTGATGCCACCCGTTATAATACTTTTGTTGTTCTGCATGGGGATGATGACGGCACAACAGAAACTGGCTTCCATTTAGTTCAAAATGACGGCGCTCAGACCACATATTTTGCGAAAAACCTAGTTAATACCGTTGCCGACGGAATCTATCATATTGGTTTTCAGATCCAAAATGGGCGGTTTCTCAACGAAGATGGTGCAGCTAATGCCACAGTCAAAGATGTAGCAGATTGGGTAACATATTTTTACGTTGATCAGTCCACCACTGGCACAGGATTAGACAAAATTGTCGATACCATCAAAATTGATACTGGCTTAGCCAAGTGGACAAATGCCGGGGATATTAACGCCGGAGCCGCCGCCGCCGACGGACTTAACCATCTATTAGTAGATGGCATTACCGCTACAGGTGTCGCTGCTGATGGCTGGATTACCAGCGATGATATTCGCACCCTCAATCAATGGGTTCGCACTAATCACTATGACGAATTTGTCCTCCTCCACGGTGACGATGAGGGAAATGAGGAAACAGGCTACCACCTGGTACAAAATGACGGAGCGACAACCCAATACTTCGGTAAAAATTTAGTCAATACCGTAGCCGATGGACTCTATCATATTGGCTTTACCATCCAAGAAAATCGTCTCGTCAACGAAGACGGCGATGCCAATGCTCGCCTTAACGATGTTGCCAGTTGGCTCAACTATTTCTATCTTCAGAAAACCATTATTTACGGTGATAACTCTAGCGACACGATTACAGGTACGAATCTTGCCGAACACCTGATGGGTTACGGGGGAAACGATATTCTCAATGGTGGCGGCGGCGATGACCTAATCGATGGAGATTGGGGGTCTGACACTTTATCGGGTGGGGTTGGCAATGACTTACTCTATGGCGGCGCAGACAATGACCAATTGGATGGAGGCGAAGGGTCAGACACTTATTATGTCTCTGGTAATCTAGCTGGAGGCTGGTCGAGTTTCCAAGGCTACGACATCTACACCGATACCGGCACCTCTGGGGTGGATAAAATTGTGGTTTTGGGTACAGGAGACGTGGACCTGGGGATTCTTTCCTTTAGCGCCAATAGTGGCATTGAAACCATCGACGGGACAGGAGTAACAGGAAAAGTCACCATCGTCGGTGATTGGAGTGACAATACCCTCGACTTCTCTAACACTGCTTTTGTCGGTAACAATATCGAAATAAACGGCTATGGGGGGAATGATAAAATTACGGGTAATGCTGCCAATAATGTCATTATCGGTGGCGGTGGTGAGGACATTCTTAACGGCGGCGGTGGTGAGGACACTCTTATCGGAGGATTAGGGTCAGATCAACTAACGGGAGGTGAAGGTCGGGACTGTTTTATCTTCAACACCGTTGATGAAATCGGTCAAGGCGCAAACCAAGACAATATCCTCGATTTCAATACTGGTCTTGATACTATTGACATCTCTGGCATCGATGCCAACTCCCTCAACGCTGGTAATGAGAGTTTCACGTTTATTGGTGCCTCGGATTTTTCAGGTCAAGCGGGACAACTGCGCTTTTACGGCGGTCTCCTTTGCGGGGATACCAACGGCGATGCAGTCAGCGACTTTCAATTGGCGATCGCTGGAGTGTATAGTTTACCTGTTACCAATATAGTGCTGTGACATCCTCTGGTTTAAGGCAATAAGCTCTTACTCTATTTAACTGAGTGTCAGCAGAAGTCCCATCGCTAAAAGCGAGGGACTTCTGCTTATACCAAATTAAATTGTATTCAGAGCAGATAGAGCATATTGATTGCGCGGTGGAGTCAATAAACAAAGTCATGGATGGTATTTCATCTCAAATTCGCATCGGACAAAGGTATTTATAACTTCCTGACTGTGACAACATTTGTCCTCATACCGTTTGGGTATGCAATCATGAGAATTTGCGGCTCTTCGTTACTCTTTATGCTAAATCAACAGACAAGATGCCAAGACAACATACTTCTAACCCAAAAATTCCGAAAGTTTCTCAAGCCATAGCCTCTCCGTTTTATTAGTTTAAGTTTATTGTTGAT
>VYME01000882.1_pt1 | contig 13282 bp, 13 predicted proteins | sample 5115281 | NCBI WGS metagenome assembly VYME01 (sample SAMN12291780, study PRJNA351875) | freshwater metagenome | isolation source: freshwater lake | place: USA: Michigan, Wintergreen Lake | collected 2013-08-08
GACCCACGCGCGCAACCGTCGACGGCTACGCGCCACTGCTGACGACGAGCACGGCAGCGCCGTCGGCGAGCGCGAGCTTCGTGCCCGGCGCCTGGAAGTCCTTCGGCAGATAGCCGAAGCCGAGGCGCCCGGGTCCCGCTGCGGCCGGCAGCGGCACCGCGTGCAGCACGCGGCCGACGGCGATGCCGTCTTCGTCGTGCAGCGGCTGCGGCGCCGCGATGGTCGGACCCGGAGCGAGCTGCAGCAGGCACAACCGGCGGTTGACGTGGCCGTAGGTGTGGATGCGCGCGACGATCTCCTGGCCGGTGTAGCAGCCCTTGGTCGTCGAGCAGTGGTCGTCGAGGTCGGCCTCGAGCGCCAACGTCGCCGGCTCGGTGTCGACGCCGACGCGCACGAGGCCAGCGAGCATGCGCACGCACTCGGCGTGCTCCGGCGCCAGTTCGGCGAGCCCGACCTCGGCGGTGCCGCCATGCACGCGGACGAAGTGCACGCCGCGGCGCGCGAACTCGATGCGAATGCGTTCGCCATCGCGCTGCATGCCGCCCACGAGCCCTGAGCTCACCCCGTCCGCATCGATGCGCTCGACGCAGGACCCGCTGGCCAGCGGCGTGCGCTGCAGCTTCTCGGTGAAGTGGTAGCGATCGAGCAGCGCTTCGAGCCGTTCGGACTGTGGCGCCTGCGTTTCCAGCACGAACGCGTCCGCCGCCGTGCGCCCGACGAGGCACGTGACCTGCACCTTGCCCTTGGCGTCGAGGAAGGCGGCGGGGGCGAGGCCGCCGATCGGCAGCCCCAGCACGTCCTGGGTGCACAGCCGGTGCAGGAACTCGGCGGCGTCGGGGCCGGCCACGGCCAGCAGGCGGTAGGGCGCGGCGGCGCGCTGGAACGGGCCGTTGGCAACGAGCTTGGACAGCAGGGAGTCGAACATGCGGGGAGGTCGCGACCACGATGGCGGCGCGCTTTCCTAGAATGTGCCTACATCTGGGGCTTTTTCGAGCCGAACGTTGAATGAGCCCCAAATCGGATCTAGTTTCGTCGTCTCACCAACCGGCCCCTGATGCTGCGCATCTCCAAGAAAGCTGACTACGCGGTGTTCCTGCTGGGCGCGATCGCCCGTCAGGGCGCCTACCCCGGCGGCAGCGCCGGCGACGCCGTGGTCAGCGCCCACGAGATCGCGCGCCAGGCCAGGCTGAACAAGTCGGTGGTGGCGAACCTGCTGAAGGAGTTCGCCAAGAGCGGCCTGCTCGAGTCGACCCGGGGCCTGAAGGGCGGCTACCGCCTCGGCCGCCACCCGCACGAGATCTCGCTGGCCGACATCCTCGAAGTCGTCGAGGGCCGCTTCGTGCTGGTCGACTGCGTGGCCCATGGTGGCGCCGGCGAGCCGGGCGAAGCGGACGGCAAGACCGGCCCGCACCCGCTGCTGGCGCTGGCGCCGAGCATGCAGGCGGCCCCCGCCGCACCCAGCCGCGCCGCAACCAGCCCCGCCGCACCGACCCACGCCGCACCCAGCCATCAAGACTGCGCCCTGATCTCGTTCTGCCCGAGCAAGCGCCCGATGCGCCTCGTGCACGACCGCATCTCGAAGCTGTTCCGCGACATCCGCCTCGACGAACTGTGCTCGTTGCCCGCGTCGGCCGCCGCTGGCGCCGCAACGACCCCACCCAAGGCCTTGGCCACCGGCCCGACCGCCCGCACCCGATGAAGACCCCGATCTACCTCGACTACAGCGCCACCACGCCGTGCGACCCGCGCGTCGTGCAGCGCATGCTGCCGTTCTTCGGCGAGACCTTCGGCAACGCCGCCAGTCGCAGCCACGCGTTCGGCTGGACCGCGGAAGCCGCGGTCGAAGAGGCGCGCTCGCAGGTCGCCCAGCTGATCGGCGCGCATCCGAAGGAGATCCTGTGGACCAGCGGCTCGACCGAGGCGAACAACCTCGCGATCAAGGGCGTGGCCGCGATGTACCGCCAGAAGGGCAACCACCTGATCACCGCGGTCACCGAGCACAAGGCCGTGCTCGACCCGATGAAGTGGCTGGAGACGCAGGGCTTCGAGGTGACGTTCCTGCCGGTCGACGGCAAGGGCCACGTCGACCTCGCCCAGCTCGAAGCGGCGATCACCGAGCGCACGATCCTGGTGTCGCTGATGGCCGCCAACAACGAAGTCGGCACCGTGCACCCGCTGGCGAAGATCGGCGCCCTGTGCAAGGCGAAGGGCACGCTGTTCCACACCGACGCGACGCAGGCCGCCGGCAAGATCCCGCTCGACGTCGAGGCGCAGCACATCGACCTGCTGTCGCTGTCGGCGCACAAGATGTACGGCCCGAAGGGCGTCGGCTGCCTCTACGTGCGGCGCAAGAACCCGCGCGTGCGCCTGGTCGCGCAGCTCGACGGCGGCGGCCACGAACGCGGCATGCGCTCGGGCACGCTGAACGTGCCGGGCATCGTCGGCATGGGCGAAGCGGCGCGCATCTGCCGCACCGAGATGACGACCGAGATCGCGCGCATGAGCGCGCTGCGCGACCGCCTCGAGCAGCGCATCCAGAAGGCGCTGCCCGACGCCGTGCAGAACGGCGACCCGGCGGCGCGCCTGCCGCACCTCGCCAACGTGTCGTTCCCGTACGTCGAAGGCGAGTCGCTGATCATGGGCATCAAGGAGCTGGCGGTCTCGTCCGGCTCCGCCTGCACCTCGGCGAGCCTCGAACCGAGCTACGTGCTGAAGAGCCTCGGCCTCGGCGACGAACTCGCGCACAGCTCGATCCGCTTCTCGCTCGGCCGCTTCACCACCGAGCAGGAAGTCGACTACGCCGCCGACCGCACCGTCGAAGAAGTGCTGCGCCTGCGCGCCATGTCCCCGCTGTGGGAGATGGTGCAGGAAGGCGTCGACCTGTCGAAGGTCAAGTGGACGGTGCACTGACCCGCACGTGCACTGACCGCCGCGAACCGAAGCCCGAACCGAACACCCCACCACCGACCACTTCCGCCAACCGGCCCCAACCACGAACCATGGCCTACAGCGACAAGGTCCTCGACCACTACCAGAACCCGCGCAACGTCGGCTCGCTCGACAAGAACGATCCCAACGTCGGCACCGGCGTCGTCGGCGCCCCCGAGTGCGGCGACGTCATGAAGCTCCAGATCAAGGTCGACGACGACGGCCGCATCCTCGACGCCAAGTTCAAGACCTACGGCTGCGGCTCGGCGATCGCCTCGTCGTCGCTCGCCACCGAATGGCTGAAGGGCGCCAGCGTCGAAGCCGCGGCACAGATCAAGAACACGCAGATCGTCGAGGAGCTGTCGCTGCCGCCGGTCAAGATCCACTGCTCGGTGCTCGCCGAGGACGCGATCAAGGCGGCGATCGACGACTGGCGACAGAAGCGCGCTGCCCGCCAACAAGTCGGCGAAGGAGCCAAGTCGTGAGCGCTTCCCCGTCGACGCCCGTCACCCCGACGACGCCCGGCAGCGAGCCGGCGGCCAAGCCGGGTCGCGGCGTCGTGATGACCGAGCGCGCCGCGAAGGAGATCCAGCGCGTCATCGCCGAGCAGAAGTTCGGCCCGAACGTCTGGGTGCGCGTCGGCGCCAAGGGCGGCGGTTGCTCGGGCTTCACCTACGTGCTCGACTTCGACCAGACCGGCCCGACCGAGTTCGACCTGACGTTCCCGCAACACGGCGTCAACGTCGTCGTCGACAAGAAGAGCGAGTTCTTCATCGGCGGCACCATCCTCGACTTCAACGACGGCCTGCTCGACCGCGGTTTCGTGTTCAAGAACCCGCAGGCGACCGGCAGCTGCGGCTGCGGCACGTCGTTCTCGGCTTGAGTTTCCACCGCCAGCGCGCCCTCCGCCCGAACCCCGCCGCGTGATCCACGTCCCCGCTCCCGACCCGTTCGCGGTGTTCGGCCTCCAGCGATCGATCGACCTCGACGAACGCACGCTCGAACAGCGCTACCTGAAGCTGTCGCGCGAGTGCCATCCCGATCTGCACCGCGCCAAGGAGACAGGCGACTGCATCGCCGTGCTGCAGCGCGCCGCCGAGATCAACGACGCCTGGAAGATCCTGCGCGATCCATGGCAGCGCGCCCGTGCGCTGCTCGAATTGCTGAGCCCGGGTGCACTGGAGCGGAACAAGAAGCTCGACCCGATGTTCCTCGCCGACGCGCTCGAGCTCGCCGAGGAGGTCGCGTTCGCCAGCGTCGAGAACGTGCCGCAGCTGCGCACGCGCCTCAGCGGCGCCGTCGCCAGCGACTTGCAGACGCTGCGCGCCCAGCTCGCCCGCGGCGACGTCGACGCCGCCGCGCGCACGCTGCACGCCTCCCACTACCACCGCAAGGCCCTGCAGGACCTGGACGCGAAGTCGTGAGTTCGCCAGCCGCCCCCCCCGCCTCGCCGCGCCTCGTCGTCGGCATCGACCTCGGCACCACCAACAGCCTCGCCGCGATCCGCGCCGGCAAGGGAGCGCGCGTGCTGCGCGATGCCGATGGCGAACCGCTGATCCCTTCGGTCGTCTGCTTCCATCCCGACGGCCGCACGCTGGTCGGCCGCGAAGCGAAGGCCGAGCGCCTCGCCCATCCCGAGCGCACGGTGTTCTCGATCAAGCGCCTGATCGGCCGCTCGGTGCAGGAGCTCGGCGACGAGCCGAAGCGCCTGCCCTACCCGATCGTCGCCGGCGAACGCGACCTGCCGCGCGTGCGCGTCGGCGATCGCCCGTGGTCGCCCGAGGCGATCTCGGCGCTGATCCTGCAGCGCGTCAAGCAGACGGCCGAACAGGCGCTCGGCCAGCCGGTGCAGCACGCGGTGGTCACCGTGCCGGCGTGGTTCGACGACGCGCAGCGCCAGGCCACCAAGGACGCGGCGGCGCTCGCCGGCCTCGACTGCCTGCGCATCCTCAACGAACCGACCGCCGCCGCACTCGCCTACGGCATCGACGGCAGCAAGGACGGCACCGCGCTGGTCTACGACCTCGGCGGTGGCACGTTCGACGTGTCGATCCTGCGCATCGACGACGGCGTGTTCCGCGTGCTGTCGACCGCCGGCGACACCCACCTAGGCGGCGACGACTTCGACGAACTGCTCGGCCAGCGCATCCTCGCGACGCTGCCGCGCGTCGCCGGCAAGGCCAGTGCGCCCGAGGATCCCTACGTGCTGCAGGCGGTGCGCAAGGCCGCCGAGAGCCTGAAGATCCAGCTCAGCTCCGCCGAACGCGCGGACCTGCAGCTCGACCTCGGCACCCGCGGCACGGTCACGCTGACCGTGACCCGCGCCGAGTTCGAAGCGGCGATCGCGCCGCTGGTGCAGCGCACGCTCGACTGCGTGCAGCGCGCGGTCAAGGACGCCGGCTTGCGGCTGGAGCAGATCGACGACGTCGTGCTGGTCGGCGGCAGCACGCGCGTGCCGATGGTGCGTGCGCGCCTGCGTGGCCTGCTCGGCAAGGAACCGCACACCGGCGTCGACCCGGACCTCGCGGTCGCGCTCGGCGCCTCGATCCAAGCCGACGTGCTGGCCGGCAACGACCGTTCGTTGCTGCTGCTCGACGTGATCCCGTTGTCGCTCGGCATCGAGACGCTCGGCGGCGCGGTGCAGAAGCTGATCCTGCGCAACACCACGATCCCGACCAGCGTCACCGAGGAGTTCTCGACCGGTGTCGACAACCAGACCGCCGTCGACCTGAACGTGTTCCAGGGCGAACGCGAGCTGGCGAAGGACTGCCGACGCCTCGGCCACTTCAAGCTGCGCGGCATCCCGCCGCTGCCCGCCGGTCTGCCGCGCATCGCGGTGACGTTCCTGGTCGACGCCGACGGCGTGCTGCGCGTCACCGCGCGCGAGCAACGCACCGGCGCCGAAGCCAGCATCCAGATCGTGCCGTCGTTCGGGCTCACCCGCGACGAGGTCCGCCGCATGATGCTCGACTCGATCGAGAACGCGCAGGCCGACTACGTGGCGCGCGAGGCGATCGACGTGCGCAACAAGGCCGAAGCGATGGTGCGCGGCACGCAGAAGGCGCTGGCGCTGGCCGAGCTGCCGCCCGACCAGACCTACGCCGTGCAGAAGGCGGTGAAGGCGCTCGGCAAGCTGCTGGCGGCCAACGCCGACGCCGCGGCGCTGAAGCAGGGCTGCGACGAGCTGACCAAAGTCACCGCCACCATCGCCGACGACGTCATCAGTGCCGCGGTCGCCAAGGCGCTGCGCGAAGAACAGCAAGGGTCATGAGCAAGGTGTCGTGCAAGGTGCGGTCGGACGGCCGCACGTTCGAACTGGCCGTCGGCGAGACGATCCTGGACGCGGCGATGGCGCAGGGGGTCGCACTCGACCACGCCTGCGGCGGCGTCTGCGCCTGCTCGACCTGCCACGTGAAGATCGCGGTCGGCAAGGAGTGCTTCTCGGAGCCGAGCGAGGACGAACTCGACCAGCTCGACGAAGCCCGCGACGTCGGCCTCGACTCGCGCCTGGGCTGCCAGGCGAAGCTGCTGCGGGCGCCCGCCGGCGGCACCGTCGAGATCACGATCCCGAGCTGGAACGTCAACGCGGTGCGCGAAGGGCACTGACCCGGCGCGGCGCGGCAACCCGCGCCGGCCGAACCTGCACCGGCCCGACTCGCGCTGGCCCGACTCGCGCTGGCCCAACTCGCCCTGGCATCGGGCGAACGGTTCCTTCGCCGGAACGGCGTCGCTACAGTCCGCCGCCGCCATGACCGTCGCTGCCAAGGAACTCACTCTCGTCGCCAACACCATCCGCGGGCTCGCCATGGACGCGGTGCAAAAGGCCGATTCCGGCCACCCGGGCATGCCGATGGGCATGGCCGAGGTCGCCACCGTGCTGTGGACGGAGTTCCTGCGCTGGAGCCCGCAGGAGCCGGAGTGGGCCGGGCGCGATCGCTTCGTGCTGTCGGGTGGCCACGGCTCGATGCTGCTCTATTCGCTGCTGCACCTCGCCGGCTTCCCGCTGTCGCTCGACGACCTGAAGAAGTTCCGCCAGCTGCACAGCAAGACGCCAGGTCACCCCGAATTCGGCGAGACGGTCGGCGTCGAGACCACCACCGGACCGCTCGGCCAGGGCTTCGCCAACGCGGTCGGCTTCGCGATCGGAGCCCACATGGAGGCCGCGCGCTTCCAGAACCCGCTGCTGCTGAACCGCGTCTACGTCACCGCCGGCGACGGCGACCTGATGGAAGGCATCAGCTACGAAGCGGCGACGCTCGCCGGCCACCTGCAGCTCGGCAACCTCGTGTGTCTGTGGGACGACAACGGCATCACGATCGAAGGCCATACCGACCTCGCCACCAGCGAAGACATCGGCAAGCGCTTCGAGGCGCAGGGCTGGTCGGTGCAGCACGTCGACGGCCACGACGTCGAGCAGGTGCGCAAGGCACTCGCCTGCGCCTCGGCGGCACCGGCGACCGGCAAGCCGCAGCTGATCTGCTGCAAGACGACGATCGGCAAGGGCAGCCCGAACAAGGCGAACACGCACGAAGTACACGGCGCCCCGCTCGGCAAGGACGAGATCACGGCGACCAAGAAGGCACTCGGCATGCCGCTCGAGGACTTCTTCGTCGCCCCCGAGGCGAAGACCGCGTTCGCCGCTGCTGCCGCCCGCAACGAGCAGGCGCGCCAGCAGTGGCACGCCGGCATGACGGCGTGGGAGCAGAAGAACGGCGACCTGGCGAAGGCCTGGCGCAGCCTGCGCGCGCGCACCGTGCCGGCCGATCTGCTCGAGCAGCTGGTGGCCGCCGCCGGCGCCGAGCCCGCCGCGACGCGCGCGTTGTCCGGCAACGTGCTGAACAAGGCCGCCGAGCTGGTGCCGGGTTTCGTCTCCGGCAGCGCCGACCTCGATCCGTCGACCAAGACGCGCATCAAGAAGAGCGGCTCGTTCACGCCCAAGGACCGCACCGGCCGCACGCTGCACTACGGCATCCGCGAGCACGGCATGGGCGCCATCCTGAACGGCATCACGCTGCACGGCGGCTTCCTGCCGGCACATGCGCACGCCGATCCGCCTGGCGTCGCTGATGAAGATCCCGACCACGTTCGTGTTCACGCACGACAGCCTGATGGTCGGCGAGGACGGCCCGACCCACCAACCGGTGGAGCACCTGGCGACGCTGCGCGTGATCCCGAACGTGCACGTGTTCCGCCCGGCCGACGGCGCCGAGACGGCGGCGGCGTGGACGCACGCGCTGTCGCGCCGCGACGGGCCGGTGGTCCTGGCGCTGACCCGCCAGAACCTGCCGAAGCTCCCGCACGCGGCCGGCTGGAACGCGCGCGAGGCGCTGCGCGGCGGCTACGTGCTGGTCGACACCAAGGACGCCAAGGTCACCTTGATCGCGACCGGCGCCGAGGTCGGCCTCGCCGTCGAAGCGGCGACGTTGCTCGGCACGCAGGGCGTGCCGGTGCGCGTGGTGTCGATGCCGTGCGTCGAACTGTTCCTGCACCAGGACGCCGGCTATCGCGCCAGCGTGCTCGGCAAGGCCGCGGTGTTCTCGCTGGAGATGGGCCGCCCCGAGCTGTGGTGCCAGTTCACCGGCCGCCTCGACCGCTGCATCGGCCAGACGACGTTCGGCGCCTCGGCGCCGGCGAAGCACGTCGCCGAGCACTTCGGCTTCAGCGCGGCGAAGGTCGCCGAGCGCGTCAAGCAGGCGCTCTGAGAGGCCGAGAAGAAATCCAGCATACGGCCTCTCAGAGTCATGTTTGGCGGCTGCCTCCGCAGCCGCGCAGAGCCTTCGAGAGATTCTCTCTCAGGCTCTGAGGCGCGCGCACAAGGCGAGCAGCAACGTGGCGACCACCGCCAGGATCCAGGGCGCGGTCGTGCCACGTCGGTTGGCGACGGGCGGACCCCCGTCGCCGGTGGACGCGTGGATCAGGACGGGGACGACGACGGAGCGACGGAACGCACCGCGCGCTCGGTCTCCCGTCGCAGATGGCAGTCGGCGATGTCGGCGAGCATCGCGAAGGCCTGGTAGACGACAATGGCGCCCGCGGCTCTCAGGCCACCCGTGGCGCACTCGCCAAGCAGCATCCACAGGTTCTTGTCCCGCATGGCCTCGACCAGGCCAGCCACCAAGGTGACGCAAGTCGCCCACAACGCGAGAACCACCATCATCGACGCGAGCCGGCGCGCCGCCCGGTAGCTGGACTTGTTGCGCACGTCGGCCAACACCTGGTTCGTCCGAACGCCGGGAATCCCGAGCGGCGGCAACTCGACCACCGGGTCCGCCGGCAGCGGCGGCGCCACCCCCAGCAGCTGGTGCAGCGGCGACCAACCGCGATCGTCGAGGGTCTCGGGGCGCCCATCGGATCTCGCCAATCGCACCTCGGCGTCGGGCGGCAGCGAGGCAGCAGCGAGTTCCGTCTGTGACAAGGGGCCAACGAACCCCCGCAGCGAAGCGTGACGCACCCAGTAGCGATCTCCCATGCCGCAGGTTCTACGAAGCCGGCAATGGGATGCCAACCCGGTCGCGAAAGCCGCACCGCGCCGAGACCACCGCGCAGCGGCTTCGATCAGAGCATGCCGACGACGTTGCCGTCGGCGTCGATGTCCATGCGCGCACCACCCGGCACCTTGCCCAGACCGGGCATGGTCATGATCTCGCCGGCGAGCGGATAGACGAAGCCGGCACCGACCGAGACGCGCGCGTCGCGGACCTTGAAGCGGAAGCCGGTCGGGCGGCCCTTCAGGTTCGGATCGTGGCTGAGCGAGTACTGCGTCTTCGCCATGCAGATCGGGAAGTGGCCGTAGCCGTTCGCCTCGAACTTCGCCAACTGCGCCTCGGCCAGCGGCTCGTAGTCGACGCCGTCGGCGCCGTAGACCTTGGTCGCCAGCGTCTCGATCTTCTCCTTCAGGCTCGCTTCGCTCGGGTAGAGCAGGCGGAACGCGCTCGGCTGGTCGGCGGCCTTCACCAGCGCGTGCGCCAGCGCTTCACCACCCTTGCCGCCGTCGGCGAACAGCGTCGACACGTGCGCTTCCAGCGCGCCCGCTTCGACCGCCGCGTTGCGCACGAACTCGATCTCGGCGTCGGTGTCGCCGGGGAAGCGGTTGACGGCGACGACGACCGGGATGCCGTGCAGGCGCACGTTCTCGATCTGCTTCTGCAGGTTGCCGATGCCGGCGGCCAGCGCGTCGAGGTCCTCCTGCTTCAGGCCTTCGGGCAGCGGCTTGCCGGCGACGATCGTGAAGCGGCCGCTGTGCATCTTCAGCGCGCGCACGGTGGCGACCAGCAGGGCGGCGTCGGGCTTCAGGCCGGAGGCGCGGCACTTGATGTTGAAGAACTTCTCGGCGCCCATGTCGGCGCCGAAGCCGGCTTCGGTGACGACGAAGTCGAGGCTGCGCATCGCGATGTAGTCGGCGACGATCGAGCTGTTGCCGTGCGCGATGTTGGCGAACGGGCCCGTGTGCACCAGCGCCGGCGTGCCTTCCAGCGTCTGCATCAGCGTCGGCTTCAGCGCGTCCTTCAGGATCGCGGTCATCGCCCCGGCGGCCTTCAGGTCCTCGGCGGTCACCGGCTTGCCGGCGCTGGTGTAGCCGACCACCATCGCGCCGAGCCGCTTGCGCAGGTCGTGGATGTCCTTGCTCAAGCCGAGGATCGCCATGATCTCGCTGGCCGACGTGATGTCGAAGCCGGTGCGGCGCGGCACGCCGTTCTTGTCGCCGCCGTGCGCAACCTCGATCTCGCGCAGGGCGCGGTCGTTCATGTCGAGCACGCGGCGCCAGGTGATCTGGTCCTTGTCGAGGCCGAGTTCGTTGCCGTGGAACAGGTGCGCGTCGAGGAACGCAGCGCACAGGTTGTGCGCGGCGGTGACGGCGTGGAAGTCGCCGGTCAGGTGGAGGTTCAGTTCCTCCGGCGGCACCACCTGCGAGTAGCCGCCACCGGCGGCGCCGCCCTTGATGCCGAACACCGGGCCCATCGACGGCTGGCGGATCACGCAGCAGGTGCGCTTGCCGATGCGGTTCAGGGCCTGCGAGATGCCGACGGTGTGCACCGTCTTGCCTTCGCCGAGCGGCGTCGGCGTGATCGCGGTGACGACCACGTACTTGGCCGGCTTCTTGGTCGCCGGCTGCTTGAGCAGGTCCAGCTTCACCTTCGCCTTGGTGTTGCCGTAGGGCTCGAGGTCGTCGGGCCCGAGCCCCATGATGCGGGCGACTTCCGACAGCGGACGCAGCGGGATGGAACGCGCGATGGCCAGATCGTTGAGCGACATGAGAGGGGCCGGGAAGATAGCGAACGGCCGCGGGTCGGGCCATGATCCCGACTGCAGGTCCGTCGCCGGAGAGTCCGCTCGCAAGGCACCCATCGCCCACCGTCTCGCCTCGAGCCGGCGGCGTGGTCCCGTTCTGGCACCGGCACCTGAGCCACGAGCACCACCGAGCCGATACCACGACCCGAGGATCCCATGCACCATCGACTCCATCCAACCGGGTTGTGCCTCTTCGGTTTCGCCCTCGCTGCCTGCGGCGGCGGCGGCGGCACGAACTCCCTGGCCACCAACGACACCATCCCGCCGAACGTCGGCACCGTGCTCGACGGCACGGCCGCGGACATCGCGACGCAGACGTCGACGACGACCATCGACGCCAACTGGAGCGGCTTCAGCGACGACTCGGGCACGGTCTCCGAGTACCGCTGGGCCATCGGCACGTCTCCTGGCGGCACCCAGGTGCAGAACTGGATGTCGGTCGGCACCGCGACCGCGGGCAGCAACAGCGGCCTCGCCCTGTCGCCCGGCGCCACCTACTACGTCAGCGTGCGCGGCTTCGACCCGAGCGGCAACGGCAGCGCCGTGGCCACCAGCAACGGCGTGCTGGTGCAGGTACCAAGCGGCGTTGGCGGCGGCGGTGGCGGTGGCGGTGGCGGAGGCGGTGCGACCGGCACGATGGTGACCTCGGTGTCGCAGTGGGGCATCACCTGGCAGTTCGCGCAGGCGGTGCAGGCTGGCCAGTTCTGCAACGGCGACTGGTGGGTCGTCGGCCCGGTAAGCATCACGTCGATCTCGCCGCCGACGCAGGTCGTCAGCGGTCGCACGATCAACGGCTCGATGGTCAACCCGACGACGCTGGCGACCGGTGAGCAGGGCTACGACAGCATGCTCTACCATCCGTACGAAGCCGGCCGTTGGCGCGCCGACCTGAACGTCGCCGCCGGCGTCTCGGCGAACGCGCCGCTGGTGCTGAGCGCCAACAAGAGCCTGATCTCGACGATCAGCTACATGGGCGCCAGCCCGTCGCCGGAAGGCTCGCTGTCGCAGCTCTTCACGGCCGCGGTGCTCACCGTGCTGCCGGCGGCACCGGCAGCGGACGCGTTCCGCCCGCCGTACTCCGGCAACGACAAGCCGGTCACCTTCCGCGAGTCGCAGCTCGACTACACCGCACTCGCGTCGCTGGCTCCGGCCACCGGGGCGCCGACGATGGCCGCGGTCGCCCCGCGCTTCCAGCGCGTCTGGCTCGACCACGTCTCCAGCTGGGCGAGCCGCTACATGCACCCGACGCAGAACATGCCCGACTACGGTCGTGACTTCACGTCGCTGCTGAGCACGGGCTTCCTGGTGGCGAACCTGAACGGCTACAGCAACGCGCAGAAGCGCGATCTGGTCGTGCGCCTCGTGCAGATCGGCATCGACTTCCACGGCAACGTGTTGAACGGCGGCACCTGGGAAGGCGTCGGTGGCCAGGGCAGCGGTCGCAAGTTCCCGATCCTGTTCGCCGGCCGCCTGCTCGGTGACGCGGCCAAGCTGAACATCGGCGTGACCCATCCTTCGGGCTACTTCGGCCCGAACCACCCGAACAACCGCAGCCAGTTCGGCGAGGACTGCCAGACGTTCTACGTCCAGCAGACGTCGCCGGGCGTCTACAACTGGGGCTTCGGCGGCTACAACAGCACGCACCTCGACCTGGAGGAGTGGGGCAACAGCCATACCCACATGCCGAACCTCGACAACGTCAACTGGACGCACGACAGCTACCGCCGCTGCTGCACGACGAACGCGTGGGTCGGCACGGTGCTGGTGGCGCGCGTGATGGGCCTGAAGGACGAGTGGAACCACAACGCGCTGTTCGACTACACGGACCGCTACATGGGCATCGAGCCGGTCGGTTGGACGCGCAGCTGGGATCCTTGGCACCAGGTCATGTGGGACACGCACCGCGCCAACTTCTGATCCGATAGCGGATCGACAGGCGACACGCCGACGCGGCGGTCCCGGCCAGCTGGCCGGCGACCGCCGCGCTCGTTTCCGGGCCGCTCAGCCGCGCCGCGCCGTGCGTTCGTAGAGCTGCAGGAAACGGTCGAGGCACGCCGCCGCCGGG
>VYME01001312.1_pt1 | contig 13267 bp, 9 predicted proteins | sample 5115281 | NCBI WGS metagenome assembly VYME01 (sample SAMN12291780, study PRJNA351875) | freshwater metagenome | isolation source: freshwater lake | place: USA: Michigan, Wintergreen Lake | collected 2013-08-08
CGGTTTGGCGGCGGCCGTCGGCGGCGACGCGCTGCGCGCGGCGGCCCTGCTCGAAGATGGACTGGCTGTCTACCCCCACGCGGTCCCGTTGCACAACAACCTGGCCGTGGTGCAGGAACGATGCGGTCGCTACGAACTCGCGGCCCGTACCCTCGATCATGCCTTGCTCGAAGATGCGAACTGTGCGCACCTGCACAAGAATCTGGGCGACTATCTGTATCGGGCGCAGCGCTACGACGACGCATGCGATGCCTTCATGCGCGTGGTGCGACTGGCACCGCTCCACGGGCCCGATGTGCATCTGAAGCTGGGGAATATTCATTATCGCCGCGGGGCGCTCGACGAGGCCCGCGAGGCGTGGGAGCAGGCGCTCGCGCTCGACCCCGACAATCGTATTGTCAAGGCGAACCTGTCGGCGCTCCCCCGTCAACATCCCCCCGTCGCCGTGAGCAGTGACGGGGGCGCACCGGGAGCGGCGGACCTCGTGCCGGGCGACGACGACCCCATGGAGATCTTCTTCGTCGAAACCGCTGACGCCCCCGGGGTGCTGTCCGGACGCGAACCATGATCGGGACATGAGACAGCAGACCGTGGCCATTGCCGATCTGGCGGTTGCGCAGGACGAGACGCTCCTCGTGACCACCGGGGTGGGCTCGTGTGTGGCCATTGCCCTGCACGATGCCGCCAGCCGCATTGGGGGGCTGGCACACGTGCTCCTGCCGCATGCGGCGTTGTCGTCGCAGTCGCCCCGCGTGGGCAAGTTCCCCTCGACGGCCATTCCGGCCATGCTCGCGCAAATGCGGCAACTGGGCGCGACCGGGGAAATTCACGCGCGCCTCATCGGTGGCGCCTCCATGTTCGCCCCGTTGCTGGCCGCCGGTTCCGTTGGGTTGGGCGTGCGCAACCTCCGCGCGGCGCGACAGGCGTGTGCCGATCACGCGGTGCCCATTGTCGGTGAAGCGGTGGGGGGCAACATGGGACGCTCGGTGTATTTCAACGTGGTCACCGGAACGGTGCAGGTCCGCACCATGCGAGGCGTTGATGTCGAGCTGTGAGCCGGTGCCGCCGCCGCAGACACGCCGCACGGTGCTGGTCGTCGACGACAGCGCCTTCATGCGCAAGCTCGTCAGCGAAATCGTGGAATCCACCGGCGAGTTCACGGTCGTGGGAACCGCGCGCGACGGGCAGGATGCGCTGGCGCAAGTGCGCGCCTTGCAGCCGGCGCTGGTCACGCTCGACGTCGACATGCCGGGGCTCGATGGCCTTGCGGCCCTCGAGTTTCTCATGCGCGATTACCCGCGCCCCGTGGTGATGCTGAGCGCCGGCGCCAGCGACGGGCGAAACGATGCGACGCTGCGCGCACTCGAACGCGGCGCTGTCGATTTCGTGCGGAAGCCATCGGGCGCCATCAGTCTCGACCTCGACGTCGTGGCCGAGCAGCTGTTGCAGTCTCTCCGCGCCGCGGCCACGGTACGCGTCACGGCGCATCCGGCGCTGGCCTCCGGCTGCATGCCCGCGCCCCCCCGCAGTGTCCCGGAGGCGCTGCCCCTCGCGGGCGCTCCGGTACGCGTCGTGTGCATCGCGGCCTCCACCGGAGGGCCGGCGGCGCTGGCACAACTGCTCCCCGCCCTTCCCGCGTGGCCGGACACGGCTGTGCTCATCGTGCAGCATATGCCCGTGGGCTTCACCAACAGCTTGGCGCGGCGGCTCGACGCCACGTCGGCGCTCACCGTGCACGAGGCCGCCGCCGACGAGCCGTTGCGCGCGGGGCATGCCTACATTGCGCCCGGCGGTCGGCATCTGCGGGTGCAGGGCCCGCGCGAGGCGCCGCGGATCGTACTCGGCGACGATCCCTCGCAATGGGGGGTACGGCCGGCAGCCGATCCGCTCTTCGAATCGGTGGCGCAGCTGTTCGGCGCGCACTATCCGCACCGCCGGTGGACTGGGGATCGTGCAGGACGAAGCCTCGGCCATCGTACCGGGAATGCCCGAAGCCGCGCGACGAGCGGCAGGCGCCGACGCCATCGCGTCACTCGACGAGCTGCCGGCCGTGCTGGCGGCGCAGCTCGACCGCCTGCTGGTGCCGGCCCCCTTCGCGGTCTCGGCCTGAGAGCCGCGCCATGACGTCGCCTTTTCGCTCCATCAGCCGGGTCGCTCCCCGGCGCCGAGTGCGGCCGGTGGTAGAACGGGCCACATTCGTCGTCGTGTCGCAGGGAGCGGCACGTTATGCCTTCCCAGTATAGAGTGTCGAGCGGGTGCTTCGTCCGTCGGCTCATGCATCCCTCGACGGGACGGCGTCCATTGCTTACGCCACGTCCACACTGGTGCGGCGCGACCTTGCGTCCATGCTTTCGCTCAACCAACCATCGGCCGTCTCCCGTGAGGCGCGTGTGCTCGTAGTGCGTCACGACCTGAGTCCTCACACCGCCGCCGCGTTCTCGGCGGTCTCCGTCGATGACGTGCACGAAGTCGTTGCCATCGAGACGGCGCTCATCGGCCCCGTGGTGCCGTCGGTTGATGGCCACGATGCGCCACGCCACCCCGCCGTGCGGGCCTGCTTCGTGCACCACGACGCGCCCGTGTGGGTCCTCGACCCCGCGCGCCTCTCTCGGGACGCGGCATGACGACGCCGATGTTCACCCGCCCGCTCACCCGCCCGCTCACCGAGACGGCTTCGCTCGCCGACCGCGTGCAGGCGCTGCAGCGCTCACTCGACCATGCCTGTCGCTCGCACGCGCAGCAGCCGATTGCCGGAGACGTCCGCGACCAGCTCAAGCAGGATATCGTCGGGCTCTTTCGCGAAGCCGACGCGGCGTTCCAACACGCGCAGGCCACCAAAGACGCCGTCAAGGCGCTCGCCGGCCAATGGAAGCAACTCGCCGGCCGTGGTGACGCTGCCCTCGCGCCGGGTACGCACGGCGCCCCCGTGACGCCGGCCGTTTCCACGACGGTGGGGCCCCCGGCGGCGGCCGCACACACGGGACGCATTGACCACCTCGGGGCGTCCACGTTCCTCGAGAAGGGATGGAGCAGGTTGTCGCTGCTCGACCCGGCCGGTGCCGAGATCGCCTTCCGCCGCGCGCTCGAGCTGGCGCCCGGCAGTGTCGAGGCGGAAACGCTGCTGTCGTGGGCGCAGATGATGCAGGACAATCTCGACGGCGCAATTGAGACGCTGCATGGCGTCTTCAGGCGCGATCCGAATGCATCGCTCGCACATGCCAACGTGGGGTACATCTTGCTCCGCAAGAAGATCTACGGCGAAGCCATCGAGCATCTGTCCACGGTCATCTGGGATGACAACGACCGGCGTGCCGTGCTGTATGCCCATCTCTATCTCGGCATGCTCTACTGCGAGCGCGAAATGTTCGACGACGCCGAAGCGTTTCTCCGCAAAGCGCTCGAGCTGGGACCCAACCTCTTGCAGGCATGGTACGAGCTCGGGCGGACCTACTGGTTCGCCGGTCGGCACGCCGAGGCGCTGCGGGCGTGGCAAACCGGGAGCGAGGCGAACAAGTTCAGTCCATGGGGGAAGCGCTGCGCGGAGATGTGGGCGGAGGTAGAGCAGGGCCGCGTGCCCTTGCGCAACGGCTGACGCACCGGGCTGCGCGCCTGTGGCGTCGGCTGGCCGCGTCGCGTGCCTGTCACTTGGGCCTCGTTGTCCTGGTGCTGGAGGCGGGCGCGGGGAGCGGGTTCGCCCACGCGCAGACGGCAGCGTCGTCCGGGGTTCGGCTCGATCGCGGCCGCTTCACCGTCGTGGCCGAACGCCAGGATGAACGCTTGGCGCGATCGCTGCTCGCCGCGGCGGTCCGGCGCGACACCTTTCCTGGATTAGCCCGTCCGCGCCAACGCGTGCTCATTGCCATTGCCCCCAACGCAGACCGTCTGCGGGCGTGGGTGGGGCCACAGGCGCCCGAGTGGGGGGCGGCCTTCGCCTTTCCAGATCAGGGCAAGATCGTCATGCAAGGGAGTCGCGCCAGCTCCGATGCCGGCGACCCGCTGGTCGTGCTCCGCCACGAACTCGCGCATCTCGCGCTGCACGAGCAGATGGGCGCGCTCCCCCCCCGCTGGTTCGACGAAGGCTACGCGAGCGTCGCCGCCAAGGAATGGACGCGGGAACAGGCGTTCGAAACGTGGCTCGGCATGGTGTGGCGCACGCTCCCCACGCTCGATCAGCTGTGGAGCTACGCCATGGCCCATCGCGTGGTGAGTGAACTGGAGACGCTGGGGGGCCCCGCGGGACTCACGAACCTGCTGGCCTACTGGAAAGCCACCGGCTCCTTCGAGAAGGCGGTGCGGCAGGCGTATGGCATGACCGGCGAGGGTTTCGAGACCCATTGGCGCGCGCAGACGCGGGCGCGCTACGGCGCCCTGTCGTTCGTCACCAACGTCTCCGCCGCCGCCGGGCTGTTCGGGCTGCTCCTCGTACCGTTGTTCGTGATCCGTCGCCGCCGCGACCGTCGGCAGCTCGATGCCATGCGCGCCGCCGATGCCCGTCAGGAGGAGGCCGAGCGGCAAAGCGCCCTGCAGGCCATGCTGGAAGGGGCCGGCGCCCAGGACGCCCACACCGCCGTGACCGCAGCCTCGCGCGGCCCAGGGTAACCCTTTGGTAACCCTCGGCGCGAAGAAGAGGGAACGGGGTCCTTGTGGCGCGTCCGGTCTCCCCTGCATTTTGCGCGCATGACCTCGAACGATACCTCGCGTCCACGCCCGTTGCTGTTCTGGGGGCTGGCCGCTGCCTCCCTCCTCCTGGGATATCTCGATCTCGCCCGCGGTGGGGAAACCATCGCGCCTATTCTTCTGGTAGTGGGATACTGCGTGCTGGTCCCACTCGCCATCATGAAGGGCTGAGTTCGGTCAGAGCGCGCCTTTTCGGCGTGTGGGTAGGGCCCAGTCCCGCCCGAACGTGACAATCCGGTTAAAGTTGTGCCTCGGACGGGAACTGACTCGACGGCCTGCGGTTAGGTTAGAACGAGCGGGCGGTTCTTGCGAGGCGTAACACGGGCGAATAGCTCAGCTGGTTAGAGCACCTGTCTTACACACAGGGGGTCGGGGGTTCGAATCCCTCTTCGCCCATACCGTCACCTTGGCGTTGGCAGAAACTTGCCGACGGTCAGAGGGCGCCGCAGTTTGTCCAGCATCACCCCCAGACCCGCGTGACTCCGCGTCCACGGGTTGTTCCATCCCCCCGGGTTTCCGTGTACCACGGCTCAGTTGCGGAGGTTACGACATTGATGTCACGGCATTTCCAGACGCTCGCAGGGATCGGTTTGGCCCTCGGTGGCACTCTCGTGCCTTCGGTGGCTTCGGCCCAGATCAACCGGGTGCCCGACCCCAACGCGAAGCGCGTCATGGTGGCGGTGTTCCGTAGCGGCGACAAGGGCCTGGGGGTGCAGGCTGCCGACGCGGTGCGCTCGCGCATGACCAGCGAGTTCCCGTTCAAGCAGGTGTATGTCCTCCCCAAGCAGGACATCACGGCCACGCTCGAAGCCTCGGGCTTCCCCGTTACCGAAGCGCTCGAGCCGCATGACCAGAAGGCCTTGGCCACGCTGCTCCGCGCCGACGAGTACGTCACCGGTACGGTGAGCAAGGGACCCGACGGGGTGAAGGTCGAAGCCAACCTCGTGCTGGCCCGCGACAACGCCCTCGTGCAGCCGCTCGGCACGTACGATGCCAAGAACGTTGGCGAAGCGTCGAGCCTGATTGCGAAGGAGCTCAAGGAAGCGCGCAAGCAGCTCGAGTTCGAACAGAAGTGCATCAACTCGGCGCGTCAGCAGCAGTATGACGCGGCGATCGCGTCGGCCAAGGAAGGCATTACGGCCTACCCGAAGTCCACGCTGGCCCGTATCTGCTGGGCGAACGTGCTCGTGACCCAGAAGGCGCCGGCCGCGCAGCAGCTGGCGCTGGCCAAGGAAATCACGGCCATCGACCCGAAGAGCCGCCCGGGCCTCGCGATTCTCGCGCAGAGCTACCGCGACTCCAACATGGGTGACTCGGCCGTCGTGACGCTCACGCGTCTCCTGGCCACGGACCCCAAGAACCCGCGTCTCCAGAAAGACGTCGTCGAAGCCATTGCGTCGCTCGCCAACCCCAAGGTGGCCAAGCCCGTGATCGACGAAGCGGTGCAGGCCAATCCGGGCGACCCGGAGCTGCTCCGTCTCCGGTGGATCATTCTGCTCTCGACGCGTGACTTCAAGGAAGCGTTCGCGCAGGGCGACGAGCTCGTGAAGCTGGACACGTCGTTCGCCGACACCACGTACTTCATCCGGACGGCGCGCGCCTACGCGGCCGACAGCCAGTTCCAGAAGGCGGCCGAGACGGCGTCGAAGGGTATCGCGAAGTTCCCGGGCAACGGCTCGCTGGTGTACGAGCAGATCGTCACCCTCCGCAGTGCCGGTCAGAACCAGCAGGCGCTGGAAGCGCTCGACAAGGCCATTGCGGCCAAGCAGCCGGTTGAAGGCGCGTCGGTGCTTCGCATCACGCTGCTCAAGGACCTCGGCAAGGCCGACGAGGTGCTGCCGGCCATCAAGGCGGCTATCGCGGGTGGTGACACGACGTCGAACCTGCGTCTCCTGGCGCTGCAGTCCGGCAACGAAGCCTACCGCAAGGCGGCAGCAAGCAAGAGCCTCGACGACTTCACGTCGGCCGTCGATATCCTCAAGTACGCTGAGTCGGTATCGCCCAACAATCTCAAGCCGCAGGCGCAGTTCCTGCTCGGTGCCACGTACGTGCAGTTCGGTCAGGCCAAGCTGTCGGCCGCCGACGCTGCCAAGAGCTGCCCGCTGACCAAGGAAGCGAAGGATCTCTTCGTCGAAGCGCAGATCATGCTGCCTCGCGGCGGATCGTTTGCCCCGGATCAGATGCGCACGCTTATGGGTGCCGTCATGCAGCTCGATCCCGCAGCCGACGCCCGCATCAAGGCCTACTGCAAGTAAGCTTCCCACGTTGTCGCAACGGGCCCGCCGTCCTCGTGACGGCGGGCCCGTTGGCGTTCTCGCAGCAGAAAAACCGACGTTTGGCCACAGTCTCGCACGGAGTAATCACATCCGTGCGCGCGTACGGGTAATGCACATTTCGGTGCGTGTCGGCGTCTGTTGACGCTGCCGACTGCTTGCCGCTATCATGCCCCGCTGCGACGCTCTTGTACGCGCCCGTCGAGGCGCCTTTGCCGTATCCATGACGCGCCTGTTCGTTAGCCCAATCCGCGCGTGAGCCCGACCCGCACGCATCCCGTCGCGCGCGTCGGCGCCTATCACGTCCCCGTGCTGCTGCACGAAATCGAGGAACTGTTGGCGAACGCCACCACGGTGCTCGATTGCACGCTGGGTGGTGGTGGTCACTCCGCGGCACTCCTCGAGCGCGGGATGCGCGTCACCGGTGTCGACCGCGATCCGCGAGCCCTCGCGGCCGCGCGCGAGCGGCTCGCCGACTACGAAAAGTCCGGGCAGTTCCGCGCGCTGCTCGGCAACTACGCCGACGTCGGTGGCGCCGGCCTCGCGGACATCGAAAAGTTCGACGGCATTCTGCTCGACCTCGGCGTGTCGTCCCATCAGTTCGACGACCTCTCGCGCGGCTTCACGTTCCGCGAGGGGGCCCCGCTCGACATGCGCATGGGCACCGACGCCGACCTCGACGCTGCCGAGCTGCTCAACACCATCGACGAAGTCGATCTGTCGGCGCTGCTGCGCGCCTACGCCGACGAGCCGCGTGCTGCCCGCATGGCGCGCGAGATCATTCGCCGTCGTGAGCGTCGCCCCTTTGCGACGGCCGACGACCTGGTCGATGCCATTCGCGCCGTGCTCGGCCCCCGCAGCGGCGCACCCGATTTTGCGCGCATCTTTCAAGCGGTGCGTATTGCCGTGAACGACGAACTCGCCGGCCTCGAACGCGCGCTCCCCGATTTGCGCGACCGGCTCACCCCGGGCGGCGTGCTGGCCATCATTTCGTACCACTCCGGCGAAGACCGTCTGGTGAAGAACGCCTTCCGCGACTGGAGCACCGCCTGCACCTGCCCGCCGCGGCTCATGAAGTGCGCCTGCCGGGGCGTGCCGCTGGGAGAGACGATTACGCGCATGCCACCGACGACGAGGTCGAAGGCAACACGCGCGCGAGGAGCGCCCGGCTGCGGGCCTGGAGACGGGCGCGCTGATGGCCACGACGCGCCGGAGCACCGCGAAGAAAGCGCGCGGTCCCGTCAAGGGACGCGCGATCGTGGCGTGTGGGCTGCTGGTGTTCTTTGCCGTGACTATGGCGATCGTCTCGCGCCGGGCGCTGGGCGTAAAGACCCAGGAGGAGATTCGCACGCTGCGCGCCGAGCAGCGCTCCCTCGTGGCGCAGCAGAAGTATCTCGAGCACGCCATGCGGCGAGCCACGAGTCGCCGGGCCGTCGTGCAGGAAGCGCAGCAACGCTTGGGAATGGGGCGCCCGTCCGAAGTGCAAACCCGCTTTCTCGTGTCGCCCCAATGAGCGCGGCCCAAGACGGCGCGGACAGCACGGCCCCGGTGTTGAGCCGAGGACGGGCCAGTTTCGTGCATATCACGCTCGTGTTGTTCGCCGCGGCGGTCGTGGCCAAGGCGGCCCAGGTGCAGCTCGTCGAACACGACCGGTGGGCGCGGGCAGCGACTACGCAGCATGTGGCCGACGTACAGGTCACTCCGCCGCGCGGGGCGATTCTCGATGCCACCGGGACGGTGCTCGTGGAAACCCGCGAGCAGGTGCAGATCATCGTAGAGCCGCACCATCTGCGGGTGGTCGAACGCAAAGGCGCCGACGGGGTGACGCGCACAGTCGATTCCCGGGTGGTGCTGCGGAGGGCGCTCAAGGATCTGCGTGTCCCCGAGATGTGGGTCAAGCGCGCCTTCGACCGCAAGAAATACAAGTGGGTGGAAATTCCCCAGACGTTCGCGCCCTCCGACGTGGAGCGGCTGCGCACTCTGCCGGGGATCGTGCTCCGTTCCCAGCTGACGCGCATCAATTCCACGCCGCAGGGGCTGGCCGGCATTGTGGGCGTGGCCACCGCAACGGGCAATGCGCGCAGCGGACTTGAAAGCGAGCTCGACGAGTTCCTCCGCGGCACGGAAGGGCGCGACTCCGTGATGCGCGACAGACGTGGCGGAGGCCTTCCGTCGCCGATGTTGCATTCCGTCGCCGCGCGCCCGGGGCACAACGTCACGCTCACCATCAATCAGCAGCTACAGGAGATCGCCGAAGAGGCGCTGGCCAACGCACGCCAACGTACGGGGGCGACCGGTGGTGACGTCCTCATTCTCGACCCGCGTGACGGCGCGGTGCTTGCCATTGCCGGCATCCGCAAGGGCAAAGCGGCGTATACCGGTAACGGGCTCACGGAAGCCTTCGAGCCCGGGTCGGTGATGAAGCCGTTCATTCTGGCGCGGCTGCTCGACCTCAAGCGTATTGCTCCCGATCAGTGGTTCAACACGCACAACGGCGAGTGGAAATACGGGGTCAAGAAGTACCGCGATACGCACCGAGCCGAACGCATGACAGTCCGCGATATCGTGCGCTTCTCGAGCAACATCGGGACGGTGCAGGCCTCCATGCAGCTTTCGGATGGCGAAGAGTATGAGGCGCTCCGCGACTTCGGGTTCGGCGTTCCCACCGGCGTGTCGTACCCATCGGAATCGCGCGGCGACGTGAAGCGGCCGCCGTACTCCTCGCTCGATCATGCGCAGATGTCGATTGGCTATGCCATGACGGCCACGCCACTGCAGATCGCCACCGCCTACGCGGCCATTGCCAACGGTGGCGAGCTGCTCGAGCCATCGCTCGTGCGTGAGGTGCACGATGTCGATGGGCTATTGGTGTACAAGCACAAGCGGACCGTGGTGCGGCGCGTCATGTCGGCCGAGGTATCGCAGCTCATGCGCGACATGCTCAAGAGCGCGGTGGACAGCGGCACCTCGACCGCAGCCGACCTGCAGACCTTCGATGTGGGCGGCAAGTCCGGCACGGCGCGTCGCGTGCGCGACGACGGCCGTGGTTACGAGAACGGCAAGTACAACTCGAGCTTTGCCGGCATGTTCCCCATCGAGAAGCCACAGTACGTCATCGTGGCCCGCCTTATCGATCCAGTGGGTACGTATTTCGGCGGGCTGGTGTCGGGCACGATGGTCAACGACCTGCTGCAGTCCGCCATTGCAACACGCGACGCGGCACTCGATCGTACCGAACTCGCGCGTCTGGCACGCCCCATGCCGGCACCGCTTCCCAAGCCACTCACGCCGGACCAGCAGCGCGTGGCCGACCGCGACGCCGCGCGCTTCGATTCGCTCAAGGCCCCGGAGCCGCCCATGGCCGAGCCGGTCCCCATGCCCTCCCGCATCGTGGTGGAGCTTCCCTTCGCCATCCCCCGCGATGTGCAGCGCACGTCCGGCGGTGAGGTGCGTGTGGTGCCGTCGGTCTATGGACTCTCGGCGCGACAGGCCGCGCGCGCCCTGTTTGCCGCAGGCTTCCAGGTCCGTGTCGTGGAAGGGAGCAGCGTCCGCACGCGCCCCGCCGCCGGAGTGTCACTGCGCGCCGGCTCCACGGTGCAACTTGAAACACCCAGATAATTCTCTTGTGACCCTCCAGAACGGTTCGCCTGCCGACGCGGTACTGCCGCCAGCAGTCGCGGTCAGTACGCTCGTCGATGCGCTGCGCGAGGGAGGGCTGCTGGTGGCGGCGTCGCCCAACGTGCCGTCCACGGTCTCCGCCCTCGTCGACGACAGCCGTTGCGTGCAGCGGGGGGCGGCGTTCCTCGCGGTGAAGGGGGCGGCGCAGGATGGGCATGCCTGGTTGCCACAGGTGCAGGCGACCGGCGCCGCACTCGCCATTGTCGAAGATGCCGCCGCCGCCGAGTCTGCCGGACTCCCGTATCTGCAGGTGCGCGATGGGCGCCGAGCAGCCGCCATCACGGCGGCGGCCTTTCATGGGTGGCCGGCACGGTCACTCACGCTCGTCGGCGTCACCGGGACCAATGGCAAGACCACCACGGTGGGACTGCTGCGTCATCTTCTCGATGAGCCGACGCATCGCGCCGCGTCCATCGGTACGCTCGGCGTGCTGTTGGGCAGCGAGGGAGCGCCGTTCCCTGGTGGCGGTGGACTTACGACGCCGGGGCCCGTCGAACTGCAGCGTGTGCTCCGCGCGCTCGTCGACACGGGCGTTACGCGCGTGGCCATGGAGACGTCGTCACACGCCCTCGACCAACGGCGCGTCGATGGGCTCAGCTTTGCGGCGGCGGTGTTCACCAACCTCACGCGCGATCACCTCGACTATCACGGCACCATGGAGGCCTACCGCGCGGCCAAGCTGCGGTTGGTGGGGCTGTTGGCGCGTGATGGTGTCGCGGTGCTCAACGCCGATGATCCCGCGTGGCACGGCGTCACCAATGCGCCGCGCACGCTCACCTTTGCGGCGCACGAGACCGGGGCCGACGTCGCGGCTCGCGAGGTGGAGTACGTGGCCTCGGGCAGCCGCTTCCTGCTGGTCACGGCCACCGGCGCGCATCCGGTATCGCTCCCGCTCATTGGCGACTTCAATATTGCCAACGCACTGGGTGCGGCCGCCGTCGCCGTGACGCTTGGCATGTCCGTGGCGCAGGTGGCACAGCGGCTGTCCAACGCGCCGCAGGTGCCGGGACGGTTGGAGGTACTGCGGACATCGCCCACGGTGCTGCGCGACTACGCGCACACGCCCGATGCCCTCGACCGCGCATTGCGCGCGGTGCGTCCGTTCACCCGTGAGAGTGCCGACAACGCGGGGCGTCTCATCGTCCTCGTTGGCTGCGGCGGCGACCGCGATCGCGGCAAGCGTCCCGCGATGGGACGTCTTGCCGAGCAGTTGGCCGACATGGTCATCGTGACCAGCGACAACCCGCGGACTGAAGACCCTGAACGCATTCTCGACGATATCGAGGCCGGGATGTCCGAGAGGAAACATGTGCGCATCGTCGACCGTCGCGACGCGATCGCGTATGCCCTGCAGCACGCGGCGCCGCACGATGTCATTGTGCTCGCCGGGAAGGGGCACGAGACCTATCAGATTCGCGGCACGACGTCGTATCCCTTCGATGAGCGTGTGATCGTGGCGGAGTTGTCACGGGCGTTGTTGTCGCACGACGCACCGCTGGAGGACGCATGAGCGTCACGCGCAAAGCCGGCACGGCGTTCAACGCGATCCCGGCCGTGTCGCCCGACATGGCACACGCCTATTGGACCTTCGAGCGTGTGGCGCAGGCGCTCGGCACGGGCCCCGGCATGCCCAATCCGCTCGCCGGTGTGTCCACCGATACGCGGCACGTGGCGCGCGGGGATCTGTTCGTGGCGCTGCGCGGTGATCGGTTCGATGCGCACGACTTTCTGGCGCAGGCGCGCGAGGCGGGTGCGGCGGCGTTCGTCGTCAGTGATGCGACGAAGGCGGCGGGGCTCGGCGTGCCCACGTACGTGGTCCCCGACACGCTCGTGGCGCTGGGGCAGCTCGCGCACGCGTGGCGCAAGGCGTGGGGGCGCAGCGTCGTGGCCGTGGCCGGCTCCAACGGCAAGACCAGCACCAAGGAGCTGCTTACGGCGGCCCTCGGGCGCACGTTCACGGTGCACGCCACCAGCGGCAATCTCAACAACCGCATTGGTGTGCCGCTCACGTTGCTCGCCATTCCCAGCGACGCCGAAGTGGCGATCGTCGAGCTGGGGACCAATACGCCCGGAGAAGTCGCCACGCTGCGTGCCATCACGGCGCCCGATGTCGCGGTGCTCACCAGCATCGGTGAAGAACATCTCGAAGGCTTGGGCGACCTGGCCGGTGTGCTGCGCGAGGAGTGCGACGTGTTCCACGGCGTTACGCTTGCCGTTGTGCCGTCGGCGCACCCCGACGTGGAGCCGTTCGCTCGTGACCGCGCACAAGCCATCATCAGTGCCGGCCTCTTGGGCAGTGGTGTGGTCCCCGAGCAGTGGGGGCTCGATGCCGAAGGGCGTCCGTGGCTCGACGTGAACGGCACGCGGTTTTCCCTGCCGCTGCGTGGTGCGCATCAGGCCGCGAACGCCATGCTCGCCATTGCCACGGCGCAGGCGTGCGGCGTGCCGCTCGACGAGGCGGCGGCCGGCATGGCCGCCATGCCCGTGCCACCTATGCGCGGAGAGTGGGAAACGCTCGGCGAGGCTACGCTCATCAACGACGCCTACAACGCCAACCCCGCCTCCATGCGTGCGGCCATCGCGCTGCTGAGTGATGTGGGGCAGAAGCGTCAGCGGGTCGCCATTCTGGGCTCCATGCG
>VYME01000486.1_pt1 | contig 13251 bp, 13 predicted proteins | sample 5115281 | NCBI WGS metagenome assembly VYME01 (sample SAMN12291780, study PRJNA351875) | freshwater metagenome | isolation source: freshwater lake | place: USA: Michigan, Wintergreen Lake | collected 2013-08-08
CGAGTAGGCTTTTTCCATGTCTCACATTTTAGCATATATTTGGTAAATGCGCTAGTATTTAACGGTAAAGCCGTCGTTCTACGACGGGGTTTCAGACCCAAAATTTTCGATGACCAAATCCGTCTGCTGGCGGATTTGGTGTCAACCATCGATTTAATCGGAGCGATCGATTTGTTAGATTTTTAATAGTCCGTCTGTCAACCAATAGACAGAAACAGTCAAAACATCAGAATCAGAGATCAAAGTATGAAACTTCCTACAGGGTTACGGCGAACTATTACCCATGCTTTGGCAACTTTTCTGGGAATTATGCTCGGTTTTAGCAGTTTAGCGGCGGTAAATGCTCAAAATCTGCCCAGCGATGCCGCCGATCTGGCCAGAATTCCCCCGGAGATGACGGCGGAAAGTTTTGTCGCTAAGGCAGTGGCGCGCACGGGTGCGGCAGTAGTGCGAATTGACACCGAAGCGATCATTACTCGTCCCAATAGCCCCTTTTTTGATGATCCTTTTTTTCAGGAGTTTTTTGGAGAACAGTTTCGTCTTCCCACCCAGCAGCGAGTTGCTGGCCAGGGATCGGGTTTTATTATCGATGGCAGTGGTTTAATCTTAACTAATGCCCATGTGGTCGATAATGCCGATAAGGTAACGGTGACATTAAAAGATGGTCGTAGCTTCAAAGGAGAAGTACGCGGTACTGATGAGATCACTGATTTAGCCGTGGTGAAAATTAATCCCCAAGGGGAAAAATTACCTGTAGCCGTCCTCGGCAATTCCGCATCCATACAAGTGGGGGACTGGGCGATCGCAGTAGGCAATCCCGTCGGTCTAGATAATACGGTAACTTTAGGAATTATTAGCACGATCGGGCGCTCGGCGGCTAAGGCTGGTATTCCCGATAAACGCATTGATTTTATCCAAACCGATGCCGCTATTAACCCGGGTAATTCCGGCGGTCCTTTACTCAACGCCCAAGGAGAAGTCATCGGCATCAATACGGCGATTCGTGCCGATGCCATGGGCATCGGTTTTGCCATTCCCATCGACCGGGCCAAGCAGTTACAAGCGACCCTAGAATCAGGTCAAAAGGTGGCCCATCCCTATATCGGTGTGCAGATGGTTAATCTAACTCCCGATTTAGCCCGGGCTAATAATCAAAACCCCAATTCTGCCATGATCGTCCCGGAAGTGTCGGGAATTTTGGTGGTGAAAGTCCTACCCAATACCCCCGCCGAAAAAGCCGGGATCCGTCGCGGGGATGTGATTGTTAAAGCTAATAATCAACCGGTTAGCGATGGCGCTGAGTTACAGGAAATGGTGGAAAAAACCGGGATCGGTCAATCTTTACCCCTCAGGATCAGAAGGGGCGAAAGGGCGATCGATCTCACCGTAATCACCGCCCAAATGTCGAATCAGTAATCGGCAGTCAGTGATCAGTTATCAGATGTGAGTTTTCATGCCTTGATTGAGCAGCGACGAAAATCTTTTCAGGACTCGTAGCGCCGATAAAGCCGCTGCAACTTGTCATAGAAACGCTTGCGGACTTTTTCCGGGGAGATCAGCAAGCAATCTTCTCCGTAGGGGAGAATTTCGCGGAAAAACCAGAAGCTACTCGTTACCTGTCGGGTAATCTGCCGGACGAGGGGATCGATCGAGATCAATTCGTTGGCGATATCGATAGCGGTTTTAGTCCGGTACGATCGAGCTAATCCATCGAACAGGTGAAACTCGGCCGACACACTATCAAGCTGACTGCGCCACTTGCCCTTAGGGATCGGGGTAATTAAGGAATCGTTGGGGATTCGATCGAGCCGTAAACTCCAATTATGGTGTAGTTCGGAAATATCTTGATTTCCCTCGGTTTCCTCGCACCAGCAGTCGAGATATAGCCGCTCCTCGTGACGATTGATAGCGGCATGGTAAAGATGGAATTGCCAGAGTCGATCGCCCGCATCCTGATAGGATAACTGAAACGGTTGTTGTCGGAGAATACAGCGATCGAGTTCCAGCCGCCATGGTGGGGGAGGATTATCGAGGTAGCGTTCTAGCTCTTTCCGTAAGGGGCCTGACAGTTCGCTCCGTTCTAATAGTAGTTTAGTTAGTTCCAGGGCGATGGGGATTTGTCCAGCATCGATGAGAGAATCGATCGCCTGTTGGAGCATCTGCAAGCGATCGGGCTTCCAGTCGTGATTAGGAGCGATTTTAAGCTTATTACGGGCAATTTCTTTGATTAACTTCGATATATTCGGTTTATCTCCCCAAAATAGCCCGAATTCACTGGCAAGGATTTCTAGGGCCTGTTTTTCTTTTTCACTGACCGATAAAGTGATCGATTGTCCTATCCGGCTCATAGTTTATAAATATACGGACACTTTTTCTGTTAAGGGACTTGTCCATCCCTATTATCGTGGTTATTATGGAAGATAGCAAGAAGTTACGGACAGAAATTCATGGTAAATTATCAAGTAACGCTCAGGCCGGTCTATTCCTGTCCCGCGGACGAGATTCCGGACGGGATCAAGGTTCCGCAAGGATGGCGGTTATCGTGGCATCAGGTGGAGACGTGGAAAGCACTAAATGATCCCAATGTCGAGGTAATCATCAATTCGGCCATGACGGGAGACGGGAAAAGTCTAGCGGCCTACCTGCGAACTTTGCAAGGATATTTCCCGATTATGGGACTCTACCCAACCAACGAACTGGCGCGGGATCAGCGGGGTCAGATCGAGGCATATATTCAACGATTTCAACCAACGGATCAACCGCGGGTCAATCTTTTAACCGGTCCCGAGTTGGAATTGTACGCCGAACGGGATGGAAAAACGAAAGCGATCGCTCTAGAGACTCGATCAAAACAGTCGGAAATTTTATTAACTAACCCCGATATTTTCCATTATCTCCACCGGGGAGCCTATTTAACCCCCTACGATAATCCCGATCAGCTATGGAACCGGATCGATAAACATTTCGATCTCTTCCTATTCGATGAATTTCACGTTTTCGGCACGCCACAGGTCGCCAGTATTATCAATACCATGCTTCTAATCCGACGGGCCAATCGTGGGAAACGATACCTGTTTCTGTCCGCAACTCCCGACGAGGGTTTACTAAAACGATTGGATAAAGCGGGGTTTCGCTATCGATCGATCGACCCGGTAAGAGAAGGAAAATACCAGTTTCCCGATACCCCAGAAGAGGCCAATTCCCTCGCTCAACGGGGATGGCGACAAGTAACCTCGGAAATCGAGCTATCTTTTATTCCTTTACCGTCGAGTTTTCAAACTTCGGAAAATTGGTTGAAAGAAAATAAAGAGCGAATTTTAGACTATTTTAAGCGATACCCCGGCAGCAAGGGCGCGATTATTCTCAATTCGATCGCTTCGGTTAAACGTCTGCTGCCGATTTTCCGAGAATTATTGGCAACTATCGGTTTAACAGTGGGGGAAAATACGGGTCTTTCGGGAACGCGGGAGAAGTTGGCATCGTTAAATCGCGATCTGGTGATCGGAACGAGTACCATCGATGTGGGGGTGGACTTCAAGATTAATTTCCTCATTTTCGAGTCGTCGGACGCGGGAAATTTTATTCAACGTTTCGGCCGTTTAGGCCGTCACGGCGGCTACGATCGAAAGGGAACGGCGGTAAAATTTGCTAACTTCACAGCGATCGCTCTGGTTCCGAAATTTTTCCTAGAACGGTTATTCGAGAAGAAAGACGCGCCGTTACAAGTCGGGGAACGGTATGACCGAATTCAGCTACAGGAGGCCATCAAGAGTAACTACCGTCATATCAATAATTTCGAGGGTTATTACCAACGTTGGGGAGCGGTACAATCATTTCAACTCTGGTGGAATTTAGGGAGTCCGAAGATCAAATCCCAATACGGGGAAAGTCGCCAGAAGTTTCAACAGGAATGCGAGGAGGTTTTCGATACCAGTTTAAAACGGGTCGCCGGTCGGGTGAAAGGATGGGCCGACGAATGGAAGGAGTTATCGGGGAAAAGCGGTAATCCGATTTTCGAGGATGCGTCTAGTTTTCGCGGGTCGAGTCCGTTATTATGCGGGTTATACGATTTGACGGAACCAGAGGATGGCGATCGCTTTAAAACCTACGATTTACCCGGCATTCTCGGTAATCTAGAGGTGGAGGTGTGGAGAAAAGGCGAGTTTAAGCGCCAGATCGAGGCCACGGAAACACCGATCGCACGCAGACGTTTCGATTATTGTCTCGCGTTTCTGAATTTAAAGGGATATCGAGAGGAACGGTTAAACTGGCGCTTTACCTACGACGGCGATTTAGGCGAGATCGCCTCCGCGTGGAAAGTGCAGGTTTTGACGGGAATCGGTGTTTGGCAACCAGATAATCCTTGGCTCGATCGAATTAGTCGGGAGTTACGGGATCTGGCTCTGGTTAGCTTCGTTCTTGCCTATCCCGTCGCCGAGGTTCGCCAACGCTTACAACTGCCGATGCACTTCGGTATTTATCCGATTAGTGACGAGAGTAGTCTTCATTCTCCGGTGTCACCCTATTCTATAGCGATCGGTCAATCGGCTTTGTTGTTGGATACTCTCGCTCATCGGTTCAAAGGTAAAGGGGGTGAGGTGTGGATCTGTTGAGTGTGCTTGAGGTCACTAAACAACACTTATCGGGAGATCGATAAGGAACCGCTAGACTCGATCGCGATCCCTAAAAAACGAACGTATATCAGCAATCTCGACCCAGAAGAGCGCGAATTGCTCGAACTGTACGAACAGGGGGGATAGGTATCCAAGTTGACCCCTGAACGAGTTAAGGAATTGCAGTCTTACGTTGAAGTAACTTGGGAAGAGCGCAAAAGAGACAGTAGGCGTGAGGATGAGCTATGAATCCCTAAGTAGGGATTATCGGGACAAAAAAGAAAAGCGCACGCGAATACGACTATAGAACATAGTTTCAATCCCTGATAGGGGTTCGGAATCGACAGTGTGCCTTGTCCCATAGTTACTATAACAGATAGTCTATTTACCGTCTATGAACTATACTCGTATAGCACTTGACTTTTGCTCGTTTCCAAAGTATCGTAAAGAAGGTGAAATTCTAATCACTATTTAGAAAAGCGTTCGGGAATACGAGTATAGGACTACTTCCTTGCCCTCCTTACATGATAGCTAAGGACTGGTGGGTATTGTTTATCTGTTCTCAAATCTTAAAAGCGTTTTAACTGCGATTTAGTGACAGAGTTTCACTTCCAAAATTAACCAAGGAGGATTAATGTCCATCGATAAAACTCAACAGCCTCAAGGCAAACAACTTGAGCTACCTTTATTTCAGAATAAGCCTTGCGTTAAGGAGAAAAAGAAAACTCGGACTCCAAAGATAACCGTATCTTCCGATGCTCTCCAAACTAATATTTTACCTTTCATGGACATGAAGAAGAAAGTTCGTAGTCCGAAGGTAAAGGAGGCATTTGAAAAGCTAGAGTGTGATTTCCGAACTATTCAAGGCTTTGCCAAGGCTGAGGTTGTTCAATCGTCCGAAGTACGCTCATATATCAAGTGGCTTGGAAAGCTTCTCGTCATTGAATAAAACTTCAACCGTCTGAGATTGACACAGTGACTAGGGACTCTAACAACAAATCGAAAATAGTTGATGAAGTCCCTTTTTTTAATAAGAGTTAAAAAGAGATGAGGGAGTCAAAGTGTACGGACACTTTTTCTGGGATTTAGTTGCTCTTTGCTTCCTCCGCGTTTGATAATAGACATAGACAGACGCTACGGACATCGATCGATATATCCATCGGATTCTCGCCATTTTTTTTGATAGAGGCTAAATATGAATAGGCTAGTAGAAAAAATTACGGCTATTGTCGAAAAACTACCGAATTTAAAACTATTAATTCTCTTCGGTTCTAGAGCGCGTGGAGAGCATAGACCTGATAGCGATTGGGATTTCGCTGTTTTATACGGGGAAAGAAGTGATCGCAAGGATATTTCGAGTCTGTTGAAAATTTATACACTGCTCGAACAAGCTTTAGAGATTCCCGATGACAAAATTGATGTGGTTGATTTAAAAGAATGTTCGCCGATCCTCGCTCATTATGTCGCGCGAGATGGTCAACTTCTATACGAACGGGAAACGGGACTATTCGAGGGATTTAAACAAAAATTTCTCATGAATCCTGAAGAATCGAAAGCGTTATACCGTCAATTACGGAATAATCTAGAGATTTCTCTACGAGAAAAAGGAGTGTAAATGCTATTCAAACTCTGATCGCAATAGACGAATTAAACCTCATGAATCAATACCTCGCAGAACTTAGCGAGTACGGTTCGATAACTTTAGAGGATTATCGTACATTGAGAGAACGTCAATTAGCTGTAGAAAGGTTAATTCAGCTTATCGTTCAAACTGGCATCGATATCAATTACCAGATTTTAAAATGTTTAGATATCGATTCTCCAAATAATGCTCGCGACGCATTATTTCAAATCGTAGAACTGGGAATCTTAGAAGAACACCTAGCCGTTCAACTGGCCGAGTCTATTAAATTAAGGAACTTACTCGTACACCTGTACAAGAAAATTGATCCCGATATCATTCATTCCTCGATCGCTAATATTTTACGAGATTATCCCCGCTACCAACGCTCGATCGTTCAATATCTAGATTCTTTGGAGGCAGAAAATGGTTAAAAATACGAAAGAATTGAAAATTATCAATACAATCAATAGAATAACCACGACTGTGGAAAAAATACCGAATTTAAAACTATTAATTCTCTTCGGTTCCAGAGCGTGCGGAGAGCATAAACCTGATAGCGATTGGGATTTGGCAATTTCATACGATGAAACAAACAGACAAACAGGTATTAAGGAAATCAGTAATGATTACTTAACTTATCTCTCTATCTTGAGTGAATTGTTTGAGATAAACCGTGATTTGATCGATCTAATTGAACTCGATCGCTGTTCTCCATTAATGAAGTATCAAGTCGCACGAGATGGAAAACTTATCTATGAAAAAAATACGGGAGACTTTTTAAAATTTCGTGTACGCGCTTGGAAAGAGTACGCCGATACCGCTAAATTCCGAAAGATTCAAAAAGACAGTATCGATCTTTGGCTCAAACAATGGGGGGTTTAAACGATGGAAAGAGAGATAGTCACCGTTAGAATTCGTTTGATGATCAAATATCTTAATCGATTACGGGGGTTCGAGAGCGTTACTCTATCAGAGTATTTGGACAATTTTGACTATCAACTTATGGTTGAGAGATTGATAGAATTATTGGTAGAGTCATCTTCCGATATTAATAGCTATCTTCTTTTACAATTACATAACGTAACTCCCGCTACCTATTACGATTCTTTTATAGAAGCTGGTAAAAATGGTTTAACTACCAGAGAACTAGCCGGGGAGTTGGCGAAATCATCAGGAATGCGAAATCGTTTAGTGCATCAATACGAGGCGATCGATAATGAACTTGTTTTTAAGGCGATTCCGATCGCTTTATCTCAATTTCCGCTTTATCTCAAACAAATTACCGACTATTTAGACTCTCTAGAGGTGAAAGATGCCTAAAAAACAAAAAAAATTAGAGGAAACAGGACAGTTAAATCTATTCGATAACACTACAGAAATTGACGATGAAGATCTGGATTTTGAGTTCGAGGATATTGATTTAGAATCTCTTGTTTCCGAAGATTTGGGGATTACTGAATCAGTAAGCGATCGCCGAGTCGAAACCGTTCGCCAACTGCTAACCCTAAAACTCCTACGGGAGGCGATTCGAGCGGAAAACCCCGATGATCGAGTTATGGCAGATTTTGCCGAAATGATATTACCCAATTTACTCCGATTAGCGATCGGTGTCACGGCAAAAGGGGGAAATTTCTTCGAGGAAATCGATCGCCGTCGGGAATTAGCGGGAAAAAGTAAAGTTCGACGGGATAATGCCGGCGATCAATCTCTCAATACTCATTTACTTAATGGTTTATTTCCCGCCAATCTCATCGAAAAACGCCTGGAAAAACTCAATACTACCGTTCGACGGGTAGTAAAGGAATTCGAGCGCAGGTTGGCGATCGCTGGGTTTATTCTCCATGATTTCGAGAAATTCCGCTACTCGCTTTTTCCCGCGATGCCGGCGAAATATATCGAGATTAACGAGGACTTCGATCGAGATATCCGCAAACTATCACGAGAGCAACATCGAGAGATTTTTCAAGTATTGGTTCCCGAATTAGGATTAGATCGTTTCTTATTTTCCGATCAACCAGAAAAATGGACTGAATATCTTGATGATTTGATATATATCGCTAAAAATGCCCAGCGTCGGAACGATACCGATCGAAATACCTCTGAAGATGGGTTAAATACTCGCTTAAACAATAGCGCTCTCGAAAGTTTAACCGATCTTGCCTGTCTAGCTGATCGCCTCGCTTCCATTATTAAACACCCCCACGATGCGGAAAAAGCCCCGTTACAAGACCTTTTATACAACCTCAGCGATGGGGAACTAAAATTCACCTATCACAGCATCGCCGAAAACCGCGGGGTACTAACAAACGTACTGAATAACGCGGTGATGGAAGCGCATCAAGAACTAGACTATCAGCCTTTACTTTACTTGCCTACGGGAGTTGTCTATATCGCCCCCAAAAACGCGCCGGAAGTGTCCCTAGAAACCTTACCGAATCGAGTGGTGGACACCATTAAATCCCTCTGTAGCGGCGAATTACAGCGTAAACAAACAGGATTCGGCCGAGATGGCAAAGGGATGAAATACGCGGATTACTACAGCCAATTTTTCGACGATGCCGGGTTAATGCGCGCTGCCCTCAACGCCACCCTTCGCATCCTCAGTGATAATAAAGCGTCCGTGGCCGGAAGTCGCAGCGAAAACCTGATTAAATTTCAACAACAGGGCGTTTTACCGACGGATTACGATTTTCATTGTGAAGATGATATCCGGATTGATCGCCTAGCGGAGTTCGGGGACGTGGTGACGCGGAAAATCTGGGGCGATCGCTTGGAAAAAATCGAACAGGCGCGAAAATCGGATAAAAACTTACCCGCACCGCCGGATTTAGATTTAATTAGCGAGATCGCGCATTATTGGAATCTAGAAAATTATCTGCCACAAATCCGAGCGATCAAGCGTATTAATGAATCTTTAAAAGAACTCAAGCTGAAAGGCAATACGGGAGGGGTTCCCTACGAATGGTATTATCTAGCGGCGCGATACCTGAAACAGCATCCCGGAATCGAGGATATTAGACCCGTTGCAGAAGATTTAATCGCTTTTCTCGCCGCAAAAATCGCGGCCATAGTTGCGGGATATAACTTACCCGATGGTTGGGAGGATTTGCGAGAGTGGGTTAATCAAGTGGTGCAGTTACCCGGTCGGGAATTGGCCCACTCGATCGAAACCTTCCAGAAAGAATTAAACCACTACAACGCCGCTAAAAAACAAGGTCGCGGCCGTCAACTTCTCTGTTCGATCTCCCATTCTCCCTATAGTGTCAGCGAACAGATGGAATCGGCGGTTCTTTTTACTCCCCAAGTCTATACCAATAAACAAATGTTGGCAGGCTCGAACGCCAAACGAAATATTTCCAGTATTGCGGGAACGGAAATGATGTTGCGTCAGATTCTTATGAATCAAACCCAAGCGGTAGGAAAACGTTTCGAGGACGGCAAATATCGCTATCTGTACTTTTACCCGACCTATTATTTTACTCCCGAAACCAATAGTTTTTTACAAAAAGCCTACACTAACATCGCTCAAACTCGTTTTGATAGCTCGATAAAGTTGCACTTTGTCGATAAGGATCTAGTCGCTAACTTCGATCGAACCCGTTATCAGAGTGTCGATAGTTTCCTGATCGATGAAAAATTAAGGCAGAAAAAGGAAAGAATTAACGAGGAGGAAGATGGCAAAAAAGACCACACTTTTAAACTATCCTATCCCGAAGATAAACCCCTAACCTTCTATTTCATGGCCCTACCTCCTGGCCGCGATCCCACCGATACGGAATCCTGGGTTATGCCAGCATGGTTAGGATTAGCTTTCCCGATGATTCTAGATGTTAAAACGGTGGTTTCTGAGTCTCCTATCCCTCCCTATCGCGACGGTGCGGAATTTGAAGAGACGGTATTTCTCGACAGTGCGCCCCAAGCGATCCGGTCCTTAACCCGACGCGATCGATTCCGTCTCGATCGAGTCTTGAATGCGTGGGAAGATAATGACGGAAAAAAATATTCCGCACCCTTAAATACCCTAACCGCAGCCTATTCTATTCATTTAGACGTAAACTCGAAGCAGGGTAAGACGGGTTATGATCCCAATTGGGGCAAATTAACGGAACTAGCTATCAATTTAGAAACCAGTCCTCTCTATGTCTTTCATTACCTTAAACAGTGGAAACGGGGCAAAGATGCCGATATACCGAGCGCTAATCGGATCGCTCTGTATCTCTACGATTTTTATCCTTGTTTCGATCCCTATGTACAAGCTAACCGAACCAATTTAACTATCGATATGACAGCAGAATCGCCCTTAAATCACCCGAAAAACTTAACCGAATTGTATCGTCAATTCTACCGCGCTAAATCTAGTAAAGGAAAGCCCATTAAAGCCAATGCTATTCTTAAACCTATTGATGAAGCGGCGGATGTTATTCTTAAAGCGGATAACGCTATAAGCGATGATTTGACTTCTTTGGTAGCGGCACGATTATTTAAACTAATGGATCGAGTACGCTCTCAAACAGCAGAAGGTCGATACGTTATCAAAGAGCGAGATCAAGAACGGGAAAAAATCTTGGATTTTGCTAAATACTTTGTAAAAAATGTTTTCGAGGAGTCTTTTGAAAGTGATCGAGCCAGATTAGCAGGTCGTCAACTAAATATTATCCGGGATACCTGCGAATTTCTCTATCGTTTAGAAATGGATAAAGAACGTCGCCAAAGACAAGTTCAACCTCTCGATACTTCAAATTCTTCTTCCGAGGAAGAAGAGTAAAAGCTCTAACCATTATCAAAATGTTCACCTTTTCTATTTAGGAGCCAGTTTATGACTTTTCTGAAATCTGTTGATGCTAAATTTTTCCATTCTGAAATCCCCTACAAACCGATGGGAAAATATGTTCATTTTTTAACTGTCCGAGTAACAGAATCTTACCCCCTATTTCAAACGGATGGAGAGTTAAATAAAGCTCGTGTAAGGGCTGGAATCGAGAAGCAGAAAACTATCAGTCGTTTATCGATGTTTAAACGAAAACAGTCAACTCCAGAACGTTTAGTCGGTCGAGAATTACTCAGAAACTACGGATTCATTACCGCCGAAGAATGTGAGTACAATGTAAAATTTGCCATGAATAACCCCGACTGTATTATCTATGGGTTCGCTATTGGTGATTCGGGTTCAGAAAAATCGAAAGTAGTAGTAGATACGGCTTTTTCGATCACACCCTTTGATGAATCCCATGAAAGTTTTACTTTAAACGCTCCCTACGAGAATGGTACCATGGCATCTAAGGGAGAAAATAACACAAAAGTAGGTGAAGTGACTAGCCGAATTAACCAACAGGATCACATCCGTCCGCAGGTGTTTTTCCCTAGTATTGTCACCCTAAAAGATCCGACAGAAGCGGGTTTTCTCTATGTTTTTAATAACATCCTGCGTACCCGTCACTACGGAGCGCAAACTACCCGGACGGGACGGGTAAGAAATGAGCTTATTGGTGTTATTTTTGCCGATGGGGAAATTGTTAGTAATTTGCGCTGGACACAGGCAATATATGATCGCCTTCCCGATGAAGTATTACACTCGATCGATCCCTTAGACGAGGATTTAGTTATGGAAAAAGCCACCGAAGCAATACAAGCATTAATGGCGGAAGAATTTATCGTTCATACCGATTTTATCGGGGAAAATTTTCAACCTTTATTAACCGAGGTGAAAACTCTCACGGGTACGGAAGCAGGAATTCGATCGATCCTAAATCAAGCGAATGACGATTCAAAAAAATACTTTAAAGAATATATTGAGAAAAAGAAAGCCGAGAAAAAATAGCTAATTTCGTCGGGTGGGTGTCGCCCACCCTATCATTATGGTTCACATCTATTCCTGTCAATTAGAACTGCACGATAGTCTTTATTACGCAACCCGTGAAATCGGCAGACTCTACGAAACCGAACCCGTAATTCATAATTACGCGCTCTGTTATGCTTTGGGATTGGTAAATAGCGATAGTTATCGTTACTTCTGTTCCGAACAGATTCCACAGTACCAAGAACATTTAAATCCTCTTAACGAAGAGAAAATTTATGTCACTCCCGCACGGGCGATCGCTCATACGGCGGTTCTCAATACTTGGAAATATGCCAATAATAACTATCATGTGGAGATGGAAAAAACCCAGAAAAATATTCCCAGTTTTGGCAGAGCCAAAGAAATCGCTCCCGAAAGTGTTTTTGAATGTTTTATCATTTCCTGTCACCCCCTACAACTTCCTAAATGGATTCGTTTGGGAAAATGGATGAGTAAAGCGGAAGTAAAACTAACAGAACTTTCGGTATCAAAACAAAAAGAGGATTTATTTATCTATCCCTATCCTTTAAATCCTCTCGATGTTATGTTTACCCATCAGGTGATTGGCTACGACGTGATCAATATGCCACCCGTTAGTTTAATCCGTAATGTACGAATGCGCGGGGAGTATTACCAAATAAGCGATCGCACCGATCTGAAAATTCCCGCTCGATTGTCCTATCACTTCGGTTAAAAATTGACCATGACTCTTATCTCTTCTAAATCCCTCACTTTACCAGAATTTCTATCGCTAACCGCTCCCGATGGCGATATTACCTATGAATTAGTCGATGGAGAAGCGATCCCGAAAATGTCACCGAAATTCTTTCATTCTCGTTTAACTGGTGCTTTATTTCTCGTACTCGATCGCTGGAATCAAGGACGGGGAGAAGTGGGAATCGAATGGGCGATCGTCCTAAGCTCCCCTGAACAATCCTTCAGCAGCCTGAGCGAAAAAGCCGTGGCCTACCTAAAAGCGGGAGTCAGTCGCGTCTGGATCGTCGATCCCCGGGCCAAACAGATCACGATTTTCTATCCCGACGCACCCCCAGCGATTAAAAAAGGTGATGACGAGATTAGCGATATTCTCCTCCCCGATTTAACCCTAACTCCCAGACAAATTTTTGCCAAGGCCCGATTAAGTTAATGCCCTACAGTCTCGTTCTCAATCTCACACC
>VYME01000474.1_pt1 | contig 13216 bp, 14 predicted proteins | sample 5115281 | NCBI WGS metagenome assembly VYME01 (sample SAMN12291780, study PRJNA351875) | freshwater metagenome | isolation source: freshwater lake | place: USA: Michigan, Wintergreen Lake | collected 2013-08-08
CGCGCTTGCTCGTCGACGCAGCGGCTGCGGGCGGCATCGGCGTGGCCTCTGGCCGTGGCGTCGGCAGCGCCAGCGGCGGCGTCGTCGGCTTCACCGCGGCTTCGAGCAGTTCGGCCTGCCGCAGCACGTCCTGCTGCAGGGCCTGCAGTGCCGGCTCGGCGGCGAGGCGCGCGCGCAGCGACTCCGGCGCTTCGTGGCAACCGAAGTGCAGCTCGAGCAGTTCTTGCGCGAGGCGGTCGCGCTCGGCGGGGGAGTACTCAGGGTGCTGGCTCATCGGCGGTTCTCCTGCGCCGATGCGGCGCCGAGGGTGGTGCGCAGCTTCTGCAGCGCGCTGCGCATGCGCGTCTTCGCGGTGCCGACGGGGATCGCCAGCTCGGCGGCGATCGCCTCGAACGAACGTTCGCCGGCGGTGCGCAGCAGGAACACCTGCTGCTCGGGATCGCTGAGCCGCGCGATCGCGGCTTGCGCCTGCACGACCGCTTCGCGCTGTTCGAGCGCGTGCGTCGGCGAGGTGGGAGTGTCGGTGGCCACGTGGTTGCCTTCGTCGAGAGGTTCGTGCGGCGGTCGCCGCGTGCGTTGCCGCCGCGCGTCGACCGCCGCATTCCAGGTGATGACGAAGATCCAGGCCACCGGGTCCTGCGGCCGCGTGCCGTCCTGCCACTTCGACCAGCATTTCAGGAACGCGGTCTGCAGCACTTCGGGCACGTCGGCCGTCGGACCGAGCACCGAACGCACCGCTCCCGCAAGCCCTTGGCGATGGGCCTGGAAGAGGTCGGCGAGCGGGCTGTCCTCGGCGGTCATGGATCGATCGTGCCGATGAAGACGCCGGCCGGCGATTCCGGATTGCTCGCGCGCACGATTTCTGCGGGTGGGTTGCGGCGTCGCATCCGGCGTGCGTCGCCGACCGAACGCGCGGCGAACTTCGATGGCGAACGTCCCCGCCGACAAGACCTGTGCGACCTGCGGGCGTGCGATCGCCTGGCGCAAACGCTGGGCGCGCGACTGGGACCAGGTTCGCTACTGCAGCGACGGCTGTCGCCGCGGCCTCGGCGCGATCGACCACGCGCTCGAGCAGGCGATCGTGCAGCTGCTGGCGGCGCGTGCTGCGGGGGCGACGATCTGCCCGTCGGAGGCGGCGCGCGCGGTCGCTGCGGAATGGCAGCCGCTGATGGAGCAAGCGCGGCAAGCGGCGCGGCGGCTGGTCGCCGCCGGCGTCGCGGTGATCACGCAGGGCGGGCGCGTGGTCGATCCGTCGACGGCGAAGGGGCCGATCCGCGTGCGGCGGCGGTAGGCGTTCGCTTCACCAGGGTCGGCCGTAGGCGAGGCAGGCGCTGGTGTGGCCGATGAAGGCGCCCATGCCGGCGGCGACCCACATGGCGAGGCAGGTGCCGATCCATGGCCCGAAGCCGCGCAGCCCGCGGGTCAACACCATGTAGAGCAGGAGGCCCCAGCCGGGGAACATGGACAGCAGGAAGAAGGCGAACGCCTTCCAGCCGCGCAAGCCGAGCTGCCGCTCGTCGCTCTCGATCCAGCCCATGTAGGGGATCAAGCACAGCCACAGGCCAGCTTGCCACGGCATCTTGGCGAGCGGCGCCGCGATCTGTCCGGCGAACGCCACCAGCAGCATCACCAGGAACCAGGTGGTGCGGGGACTTCGCTGCGCAACGAGGGCGGACGTCATGGCGTGTGGGTGCGTGTGCGGGATCTCCGGCCGCGGTGCCGCAGTGTGCTCAGCCAGTGGGGCGCCAGCAAGCCCGAGCGCGCGAGCGTTGGCACGGGCAGTTCGCGGCGCGATGACCCGCTGCAGCACGGGCGCCAGTCCTTCCGCGCTTCTGTGGGATGCCCGCCCTTCGTCGCTGCGTCGTGGTCGCTGCTTGCGCCCTGGCCCTGTCGACGAGCAGCTGCACGGTGGTGAAGCCGATCGCCGGCGCGATCGTGGGGCCGGTGGTGGTGATGGGGCGAACGGGCCCCTTCGGTGGCTGCGGTTGCGACGACGGGCGCGCGTTGCTGATCTTCTACGGCGCGTTCGCGGCGGCCGGCGCGGTGGTGGGGTTGGTGACGGGGATCATCAGCGACGTGCAGGCGCTCAACGGCGACGCCTGCGACCCATGCCGCAACTGGTACGACCCGTTCGCCACCAACACGTCGCGCTGAACGGGGACGCTGTCGAAGGCGCGTCGCGATCAGCGCGCGCCGTCGTTCGGCAGACGTTGCTTGCGGAAGCTCTCGGCCGGGCTCTGCGCGTCCGGCTCCGCATCGAGCTCGATCTTGCGCGTGACCCACGCCGACTCCGGTGCCAGCTCGGGGCACTGGCTGCGCAGCAGGCGGATCAGATCGGACTGCAGCTGTAGCGACGTGCTCAGCGTCGTCGCCGATGGCTGGCGGCCGGGCCACATCGACTCGAGCTTCAACAGCTTGCCGGTCTCGTAGGTCAGCAGCGCACGGGCGTCGCCGCGCTGCAGCGACCACGCGAACGACTCGCCGTCCCAGGCGTCGCTCTGCAGCGCGTCCCAATCGGGATGGCGGTGCACGATGGGTTCGACGCGCGCCGGGTCGAACGTCGGCACGCTGCCGCTGACGCGCGTGACGCCGTGCCATTGTGTGCAGCCGGTGGCGAGGAGCAGGAGCGGGAGGAGGAGCTGGGAGCGGGTGTGCATGCGAGGCTTGCTGCGTGGTCAGTCGGCGAGAACGTCGTCGATCGCCGTCGCCGTCAGCAGGCGCAGGCTCCAACGTTGCAGGGTCTCGATGTCGGCTTCGCGGATGCGATCGGCGATCTGCTCCGACTGGGTGCCGAAGCGAGCCTGCAGTTGGCCGAGCAGCAGATCGCCCATGCCGCTCTGGCGCCACTTCGCCGGGCCCTTCGCCATCGCGCGTTCTTCCCCCATCTCCAACAACAGGTCGAGCATGCTGCGCACGGGCAGTTCCTCCTGATCGAGATCCAGCTTGTTCATGGTGGTGCGCAGGGCCGTGGGGTCGGCCGGATTGCGGCCGAAGAAGGTGGGTGATAGCGACCGCGTCCGATTGTGGCAGCGTCAGCCGGCGAGAACGTCGTCGATCGCCGTCGCCGTCAGCAGCCGCAGGCTCCAGCGCTGCAGGGTCTCGGCGTCGGCTTCCTGGATGCGCTCGGTGACTGCGGGCGACAGGTCGCCGAAGCGAGCCTGCAGTTGACCGAGCAGCAGGTTGCCCATGCCGCTTCGCTGGCCCAGCTGCACCCACTTCTCACGCCCCTTGGCGATCGCGCGTTCTTCCCCCATCTCCAACAACAGATCGAGCATGCTGCGCACGGGCAGTTCCTCCTGATCGAGATCCAGCTTGTTCATGGTGGTGCGCAGGGCCGTGGGGTCGGCCGGATTGCGGCCGAAGAACCACGAGCATAGCGCTTCGAGGATGTCGCGCCCGCGCGGGTGGGCGCGGACCGCCGCGATCAGCGTTCGCCAACGCTGCATCGTCGCCATGGCTTCGGCGAAGCCGAGGCTGCGCAGCAGCTGCACGAACCGCAGGGCGAGGTTGGTGACCGCCGAACGCCAGACGGCGTCGATGCGGTCCTCGTCGAAGCCCGACAGGTCGATCAGGAAGAACGGCTGTCGCAGCTGCACCGACTCCAGCAGCGCCCGCGCCGCGGGGGCGATGCCGCGGGTGTCGATCAGTTCGTGCACGCTGGTCGGCTCGTCCCACGGTTCGTCGCCGTGGTAGAGCACGACCGTCAGCACCGGCGGCAGCGAACGTTCGGGCTCGTGGTCCGCCAGCCAGCCTTCCAGCAGTCGCACGGTGTAGCTGGATTGCTGCAGCGCCGCACAGCGGTCGACCTTGGACTTGTGCTCGACGAGCACCTGCAGCACCGCCGTGGTGTCGCCGACCTCGACGCCGAAGAACAGATCTCCGGCGCGGGTGCTCAGCAGACGGTCGACGAAGGTGTCCGGCAGCCGACGGAGGGTCGGCCACCGGATCGCGTCGACCAACGCCGGCGGCAGGCAGCCGCGCAGCAGGTCCGCCATCTGCTCGGGTTCGCGGAAGACGAACCGGAACAATTGGTCGTGCGATCGGATCGGGTCCATGCACCCGCATCAGTGTCCGCTCGCCCGCCCGCGGTCGCAGAGTGCCCGAAAATCCTCGGCAGCGAGCGGCCGCCGGCGCGCCCCGCGCTCTTCAGAAGCAGTGCTCGCCCGGCAGCTGCGCCGCCGCGCGCACCCAGCGCACGAACTGCGCTTCGTCGATCGCCTCGCCTTCGTGCACGTGCAGGTAGCGAACGTCCTTCTGCTTCGACGCGATGGGTGGCATCGGCGACAGCTGGGCGCCGCGGAAGAACGCGACCTTCACGTACTTCGCGATGCAGTGCATGCCGAGGAACCAACCGTTCCCGGCGACCCCGTAGAACGGCGAGTTCCAGCGCACCGCCTTGGCGACGTTCGGCAGGGCGCGCACGACCAGCGCATCGAGCTGGCGGCTGACGTCGCGCTTCCAGTCGGGGATCGCGGCGATCCACGCCTGAACGGGCGCGTCGCCGTCGCCCTTGGGGATCTGTGGGTTGCCACCGCTGAGCAGCTTGCTCGGCTTCGTAGCGGCGCTGGTGCGCTTGCCGCGAACGATGGACTTCTTCTTCGTGGCCATGCGCGGATCTTCGACGTTGGGCGGCGCCGAGGCTACTTGCCAAGCTTGTCGAGCTGCTCGAGTTGCCGGGCAGCCCAGCTTTCATGCTCGCTTGCACTCCGGAGGTAGGCACGCACGGGAGCGCGGTCGAGAGCCAGCTCGGCCCAGTCTGCGAGCAGGACCAGCGTGCTGGCGATCTCGCGCACGAGGTCGAGGTCCAGGGCCTGGTCGACATCCGCGGTGCCGATCGTCGCGTTCAAGGCTTTGCCCATGCGGGCGGCGAGTTCGAGGTTGCGCTCCGCGAACGCGATCCGCGCCAGGCCGCACGACGCCATGTGCGTGAGTCGCACGTCGGAACCGTAGAGCGCCCGTTCGAGGCGTTCGCGCGCCGCATTCGCCTGCTCGCTGTTCGTCGCTTGCGCCGCGAGCCGGCCGAGGGCGATCAGCTTCTCTTCCTTGCGGATGGTGTCTCGCAGCTTCAGCACCGTGGTCAACGCGCGGGTCGCGAACTCGGCCCCGATCGTGTGGGCAGCCAGGGTGTCGGCGGCACCGTCCCGGACGTCCGCGTCGGGGTCGCTTTCGAGCAGGCGAAGCAGACTCTGCACCGTTGCGGGTTCGATCGCGGTGGCTTCCTGCAGATGGGTCACAGCGAACTGCCGCACGTCGCGGGAAGAGTCGGCGAGTATCGAAGCCATGGCCTGGTAGGTGGCCGGCGCATTCGGAGCGATTGCCCGGATCGCCGCGACGGCCGCCACGCGGACGCCGCCATCGGAGTCCGTCGTGCAGCGTTCGATCAGCAGTGGCGCCAACTCGGCGACGGCCGGGCCGCGCATCAACGCAGCGTGGCAGGCAGAGAACCTGGCCATGGAAGACCTGGCGGTGAGCTGCGCACGCAGCGTCGGCAGGAACTCAGGAACCGGATCGCGATCCGTCGTCCTCCAGCTGCGAACGAGACTGCACAGAGCCAGCGAGCGCGCGTCCTCGTCGTCGGCGGCGAGCAGTTGCAGCAGCGCGCGCTCGGCTCGTTGGCGGGTGTCCGCATCGAGTTTGTCGTTCTGGAGGATCGGGTAGCCGAGCCGATCGATGGCGGTGTGTCGCAAGGCGAGATCCTTGCTGGTGAGCGCCAGCAGCAGTGCTTCCACGATCTGCTTCGGGTCTCGCTTCTCGAGTTCGCTCAGCAGCGCCGCCGCAGCGGGGGAGGCCTTCTCCGCCGCCACGATGGCGGGCAGCAGTTCCGCAGTCGGTGTCTTCTTGGCGCGCTCGGCCGGGTCCTGGCTGCAGCCACCGGCCAGCACGGCGAACAGGCTGGCGAGCATCGGGCCGCGGCGTCTTCGGTCTCTTCGTCCCATGGGCGCAATCTCGCCCACGACGAAGGCCTGCGCAAGCCACAGCGGAGCGTCAGTGCCCGCCGGAGCCGCCTGCATGCCACAGCATCAGCTGCGGCACGAGTCCGAACACCAGCGTCGTCACCAGCATCAAGCGCAGCACGAACGGCAGCCACACGCGGGGCTGCCCCGAACCCGACAGCCCGGGGCGCGTGCGGCCGCTGAACACGCCGAGGTACACCCGATAGAAGCCGACGCCGTTCATCGCCGAGACGAAGATCATGCCGGCGGTGAGCCAGTTCGAGTGCTCGACCAGCGCGTGGAAGACGAGGTCCTCGGCGAAGAAGATCACGCCGCCGGGCAGGCCGCAGAAGAACCAGCCGATGACCAGGAACAGGCGCGCCAGCGACGGTTCGGTCTCGGCGAGGCCGTTGTCGGGAGCGAGGTGGTCGAACGGATAGCGGCGCTGCAGTTCGGCCAGCACCATGACGAGGCCGGCGAGGCCGAGGTCGGCGCCGATCAGCATCGAGTATTCGGCGTCGTAGCCCTGCGTGCTGACCATGGCGCCGGCGATCAGCAGCGACGCCTGCGACAGGCCGAGCGCGAAGATCGCGCGTTCGGGTTCGCTGCGCACCAGCGAGAGGCCGGTCTGCACGATCGCGCCGACGACGAACCACGACGACAGCCACAGCCGTTCGGTCGCATCGAGCGTCACCGTCTGCGGGCCGAGGATGTGCACCGCGAGGGCGAGGCCGGGCTGGGCCAGCAGCAGCAGCAGGAACTCGTTCGACGGCAGGCGACCGCGCAGCGACTCGAGCCACAGCTGGGCCGGGAACGCGGCGCCGACGAGGCCGAGGGCGAGCAGGGCGATCGGGGCCGAGAACGGCCAGATGCCGTGCAGCACGGCGACGACGAAGACGAGCAGCGGCGCGTGCAGTTCGCGCAGCGTGCCGCCGCCGCCGGCGAGACGGCAGCTGCGCAGTAGGGCCACGCCGAGCAGCGTCAGCAGGCCCGCGGTGAAGACGGCGTGGTTCGGCGACCACCACATGGCGCCGGCGCCGGCGGCGCTGAGTCCGATCGCGATCGGCGACGACGGATCGTGGGCGCGGCTCACGACGCACCTCCGCGCGGGTCGCGCCCGAGGATTGCGTCTTCGCAGCGCGCGATCAGGCGGAACAGCCCGAGGAAGGGGCGCGCGACCAGATGCCATTGCAGCGCGTCGACCCAGAACAGCCGCACCGCCGCCAGGTAGAGCCGCCGTTGCAGCGCTACCGGCAGCATGTGCTCGAAGAACAGGCGGCGCTGCAGCGTGACACTGCCGGCGAAGACCGGGTTGTCCTGGAAGTCCTGGATCAGCGACGAGGAGCGCAGGAACTGCCACGTGCGCAGGCCGGCGTGTGCGAACAGGTGGATCGCGACCAGCGTGTGCAGGCCGACCGCCAGTTCCATGTACATGATGCCGATCTGCGCCATCGTCGAGTAGGCGAGCGCCGTCTTCGCGTCCGGCCGTGTGCGGCCGACGAGCGTCGCCCACACCGCGGTCAGCAGACCGGTGGCGAACATCAGCGAGCAGGCCGTCCACGACGGCAGCCACAGTTCGCGCGTGCGCAGCAGCAGGAACGGCCCGAGGTGGACCGACAGCGCGCCGTAGAAGATCGCGCTCGACGCGGCCGGCCCTTCCATCGCGCGGTGCAGCCACGGCGACATCGGCAGCTGCGCCGATTTCGCCAGGCTGCCGCCGAGCAGCGCCAGCGCCACCGGCAGCGCGTATGGCGAGTGGACGTCGTGGTCGAAGCGGGCGAAGCGCTGGTCCGGGAACGAATGGTGGATCAGCACCGCGGCGAGCAGGATCAGGAAGTCGCCGAGGCGGTAGTAGACCAACGCGCGCAGGCTGTTCTGCGCCGCTCGCACCTGCAGGCGGAAGAAGCCGATCAGCATCACCGAACTGACGCCGACCAGTTCCCAGGCGACGAACAGCGTGTCGAGGTTGCCGGCGACACAGAGCAGCCACAGCGACGCGCCGAGCAGCGTGACCAGGAACCAGTAGCGGCCCGAACCCGGTTCGCGATGGAACGACGGCAGCGAGAAGCGCACGACGACCGGGTAGACCAGCGCGACGAGCACCATGTAGAGCAGGGTGTGGCCGTCGACGAGGAACATCGGCACCCACTGGTAATGGCCGAGCTGCAGCACCGGCGGCAGCTGGTCCTCGAACGCGCCTTCGCCGTGGCGAGCCCAACCGATGGCCATCAGCATCGTGGCGGCGACCACCAGCACGCTGTGCAGCACGGCGATGCGCGGTTGCCAGAGGGTGGCGCGCTGGCGGCCGGCGAGCAGCACGAGGCCGAGCAGGGCCGGGCCGGCGAGCACGACCGCGAGCAGCGGGAACAGCAGGCGGTCGAGGGTCATGCGATCCCTCCGAGCACGTGGTCGTTGGCGGGATCGAAGACCGCGGCGGTGGCGCCGTCGGCGAGCCGCTCGAACTCCGGCCACGCTTCGCGCCATGGGCGGAACGCGCCGTCGACGAACACCTCGAGCGCGTCGGTGTCCGGGTCGATGCGGCCGAGATGCATCCACTGGCCTTCGACCATGCGCTTCAGGCGCGGGTGGCCGAACACGAGCTTCGCGATGCGTTCGCGCGGCGCCTCCATCAGCACCAGCACGCGCATCGGCTCGTGCAGTTCGACCTGCTGGCGGGCGAGGCCGATGCGCAGGTCGCTCTTGCTGCCGGTGATGACGCCGAGCAGCGAGGCGACGTTGAGCGGCAGCTTCGAGCCGGTGCCGAAGCCGTCGTTGTCGCAGCGCGAGAAGTAGTAGTCCATCGCGATGTTGACCGCGACCGGCACGGTGCCGAGCACTGCGTCGCGCAACACGGTGCCGTCCGCATCGTCGGTCGGGTCGTAGCTGACCAGGAAGCTGCGACGGTCGAGGTGGCTGCGGATGGTGCAGCGGCGGCGGCCGACGATGCAGGCGGCGACGCGGTTGTGGCCGTACTCGGGCCGTGGCTGCGCGAGGTCGTGGCCGCGATCCTGCACGTGTTCGAAGGCCTGCGCCGCGGAGACGGTGCGGCCGGGCAGCAGCCGGCGGCAGCGTTCGACCGCGCTGTTCTTGGCGCAGGCCTGCATCGTCGCCAGCAGTTCGTGGGCGGCGGCGAGCCGGTCGGGCGGCACCAGCGCTGCGTCGAGCAGTTCGACCTGGTCGGTCGTCGTGTCGTGGTGGTAGGGCACGAACAGCGTCGCGTCCGGGATGTCGATGCCGCGCTGGCGCAGGCCGGCGCGCACCGCGGCGCGGTTGGCCAGCAGCGCGAACGTGCGCGAGTTCGGGTGGCCGGGGTTGCCCGAGCAGGCGCCGCAGCCGTAGGCCTGCCGCAGCGGGTTGTTCGACGTGGTCGAGCCGTGGCTGACGACGGCGACCAGCGGGGCGAAGTCGTGGGTGAGCCCGCACGGCCGCAGGATCGAAGCCACCAGGTCGACCTGCTCCTTCGGCGAGTAGCCGCCTTCGCCGTCGATGTCGATGCGCGTCTTCGGGCGCGGCAGCACCATGCGCTGCAGGCGGTGTCGCATGCGGTGCACGCGGCTCGGCAGCAGCAGCTTGAACACCAGCGGCAGGAACGCCAGCAGGCCGGCGGCGAGCGACACCAGCAGGCCGCGCAGCAGCGAGCGCGACTGGAAGTAGAGCATCATCGACAGCGACGCACTCCACTGGCCCGCCGTGCGCGAGCGCGCCCATTCGCGGCCGGCTTCGTCGACGGGCAGTTCGCGGATCGTGCGCGACGGCTCGACGACCGGCGGACACTGCCGCGTCGGGCGGCCGGCGCCGAGTGCCTGGAAGCGCATGTCGATGCCGAAGAAGCCGACGGTGCCGAACGTCTGCAGGCCCAGCTCCGGGCGTTCGAGCTGGCGGCGGAACGACTCTTCGCGGTCGTCCATGCAGACCAGCAGCTGCGCCTTCTTGCCGACCGCCGGCATCGGCTGCCGCAGGTCGCGCTCGAGCGTCGCCAGCAGGCCGCCGGCGAACGTGCGTTCGTAGGCTTGCTGCCAGCGGTGGAGGCGACCGAGGCCATGCGTGTGGTGCGACCAGACCGGCACCTGGTGCGGCGGGTGGTCCTTCTGCAGGTGGTCGTCGAGCGCGTGGATCGACACCAGCAGGATGGCGAGCCACTCCGCCAGCCTCAGCGCCGGCGCGTCGCCCGGCGCCACCGCCGGCTCCTGCTCGATGCGGTTCACCATGCCCGACCAGCCCTTCAGCACGTAGAGCGCCTGCAGGCAGTAGTCCTGCGCGCGCTCGGGGCCGCAGTACGCAGTCGCTTCCGCGTGCACGATCGCGGCGACGTCGCTGCTCGCGTCGAGGTGCCTCTGCAGGCGCGCCTTCAGCTGCTTCGCCCACGGCATGCCCATCGCCGGCGTGTTCTGCACGGTGGCGACGAAGCAGGCCCACAGCCCTTCCTTGGCGAACGGGTTCGGCCACGGCGCCAGGCCCTGGTCGAGGTAGCTGGCGATCAGCGGCACCAGCCAGTCCTGCAGCGGGCGGTCGCGCGTCGAGTAGCGCACGAGGTGTTCGGCCGCAGGCCCGGGCACCAGTTCGACCGGCGGCACGTCGTCGCCGAGCGTGCTCTGCGTCAAGAACGCGTGCACCGCGGCTTCGGCGTTCGCCGGCCGCGGCGCGTCCTGTGGCCAGTCGCGCAGCAGCACCTCGCCGAGCGTGCGGCGGTCGATGCGCCCGCTGTCGAGCTGGCGGCGGAAGAACGCTTCGCTCTCGAACGGCCGCGCGCGGTAGAGCGCCGCCGCCTCGCGCACCGCCGCCAGGAACGGCTTCTGCTCGAGGTTCAGCAGGATGTTGTTGTGGACGAACGCCCACAGCGGGTTCTGGATCGGCAGCAGTGGGCGACACGCGTCGACCCACTGCTTCACGCGTGCGGCCTTGTCCATGGCGGTTCTCGTTCAGGCGACCGGCTTGCCGACCATCTCGCGCCACAGCGCGTCGAGCGGCGCCTTCACCACCTTGCCACCCGACTTCTCGTAGCCGACGCGCCAGCTGCGCACGGCTTCCACGGCGGCGTGGTCCAGCCCTTCGATCTGGAAGCGCACCAGCAGCGTTCGCTTCGGCGGCAGCTCGCGCAGGCGCGCCACCAGCGACGGCACCGACAGGAAGCTCAGGTTGCCGCGCACCCACACTTCGATCTCGCCGTTCTCCTGCTCGCTGCTGGTGACCTCGATCGAGCTGATGCGCTTCAACAGCAGCGCGATCGCGAGGCCGAAGCCGATGGCGATGCCCCACAGCAGGTTCCAGAACACGACGCCGCCGATGGTGACCAGGTAGATCAACAGGTCGCCGAACGCGGCCACCTTCTTGATCTCCTTGATCTTGACCAGCTTCACGCCGACCTGCACCAGCAGTGCCGCCAGTGCCGCCATCGGCACCTTGGTCAGCAGGCTGCCGAAGAACACCACGAACACCAGCATCCAGACGCCGTGCAGGATCGCCGACCAGCGCGTGCGCGCGCCGGCGGCGATGTTGGCCGAGCTGCGCACGATGACGCCGGTGATCGGCAGGCCGCCGAGCAGGCCCGACAAGGCGTTGCCGAGGCCCTGGCCGAACAGTTCGCGGTCGAGGTTGGCGCGCGGGCCGGAGTGCAGGTTGTCGGTGGCGACGGCGCACAGCAGCGACTCGGCGCTGGCGACGATCGCCAGCGCGATGCCGGCACCGAGGAAGTCGGTCAGCGCGCGATCGGCGAACGTCGGCAGGTGGATCGCGTCGAGCAGGCTGCCGGTGATCTCGACGCGCGGGAAGCTGCCTTCGGGCAGCAGCAGCGACACCAGCGTGCCAACCAGGATCGCGGCGAGCGAGCCGGGCAGGAAGGGCACCTTCTTCTCGATCCGCGGCCACAGCAGCAGCACGGCCAGCGTGGTGCCGCCGATGAGCATCGGTGCCGCCGCCGCGTTGGCGATCACATCCGGCAGCGTGACGAGGTTGTCGATCGCGTTCTTGCCCGGCTTGGCGCCGAACAGGCCGCGCACCTGACCGAGCGTGATCAGCACGCCGATGCCGGCCAGCATCGCGTGCAGCACGGCGGGCGACATCGCCATCGCCGCGCGCGCGATGCGCAGCACGCCGCCGAGCATCTGGATGACGCCGCAGATGACGACGATGATGCCGAGGCTCGGCAGCCCGAACTGCTGCACGTAGCCGAAGACCATCACCGTCAGGCCGGCGGCCGGGCCACTGACCTGCATGGGCGCGCCGCCGAACAGCCCGACGACGATGCCGCCGACCGAGGCGGCGATCAGGCCGGAGAACGGCGTGGCACCGGACGCGACCGCGATGCCGAGGGAGAGGGACAGGGCGACCAGGAAGACGACCAGGGACGCGGGCACGTCCTTGGCCCAGTTCGAGCCTGGCTTGGCGGGCGAATCCATCGGGGTCTGCGGCTCGCGCGAGCGAGCGACGGAGAGAGGGGTGCGGCGGTCGGGGCAGCGCCTGGCGCCGCCGCATCCGTCGTGTCCCTACCTATCGCTCCCGACTCCGATCGACAACGCGGGTTCCGGCCGCGACTTCTCACGCGCGCGTCAGCGGCCGTCAAGGAACCTTGAGTTCCTCGTCGCGGCTACGCACTCAGGCCCACACGAACGTGATCGTCGCGTCGATGTCTGGGTGCAGGCTCTTGTGCACCGGGCAGCCGTGCGCGGCGTTCTCGAGCACCTTCTTCTGCTCGTCGGTGTAGCTGCCGCGCATGCGGATCTGCACAGGGAGCCGGCCGATGCGCCGCGGCGTGGCGTTCATGTGCTTCTCGACGGTGACGTCGGCGCCGGCGAGGTCGATGCCGCGGCGGCGCGCGACGATGCCCATCGTCGTCAGGATGCAGGTGCCGAGCGCGGTGGCGACCAGGTCGGTCGGGCTGAAGAAGCGGCCGAGGCCTTCGTTGTCCTTGGGAGCGTCGGTCTGCAGCTGGGCGCCGGACGGGCCGTGCACGGCGGTGCAGCAGAGATCGCCTTGGTAGGTGGCGGTGATGGTGACCATGGCCCGCAGCGTAGGCGCGCGGCCGCCGCGGAGCACGCGCCCGCCGCCGCGGGTGTGGCGCTCAGGCCAGCAGCGTCTCGTAGGCGCGCTGGATCGCGGTGAAGCGCTCGGTCGCTTCGCGCTGCGCCACCGGACCGAGGTTCGGCTGCGCGTCCGGATGGAAGCGGCGAACGAGCTCGCGGTGGCGCTTGCGGATCTGCTCGGGCGTCGCGTCGGCGGGCAGGCCGAGCGTCGCCAGCGCGTCGCTGCGGCTGCTGCGGCCGGTGCCGTTGCTCGCCCGGCTGCCG
>VYME01000475.1_pt1 | contig 13197 bp, 7 predicted proteins | sample 5115281 | NCBI WGS metagenome assembly VYME01 (sample SAMN12291780, study PRJNA351875) | freshwater metagenome | isolation source: freshwater lake | place: USA: Michigan, Wintergreen Lake | collected 2013-08-08
CGAGGCGCGTCGACAGCGCGGGCGATGCGAGCAGGGCCACGACCTGTTCGACCGGCGGCGCCTTGCGGCGCGCCAGCGCCATCGCCGCCCGTTCGCGCACCACCGGCGACCAGCTGCCGAGGCGCTCGAGCAGCTGCGCGTCGCTGGCGCGGTCGTAGGCGGAGTGGCGGTCCTTGTTGTCCCAGCCGCGGCCGTCGGCGAGCACGGCCTCGGCGGCCGCGGCGGTCAGCTGCGGCACCAGCGCGGCGCGTTCGCCGGCAGCCTTGCCGGTCGACTTGCCGGTCAGCACCAACGTCTGCTTCGGCAGCGCCAGCGCCAGCAGGTAGCCGCCGGTCGCGTCCCAATCGCCGTAGCTGTCGTGCTCGCGTTCGGGCGGTCCCTGGTGGGCGAACGTTCCATCGAAGCGCCGCGCGAGGTCGAAGTACCACGCGCCGAACTCGCGCATCCAGGCACCGGTCGCCTGCGGACCGTTCGGGGCGATGCCCGGCAAGGCCCACAGCACGTTGAAGTAGTTGCCGGTGTGGCCGGTGTCGCGCTCGGCGCCGTGCGACGCGAGGCTCATGCGGGCGAAGAACTCGGTCGGGCCCGGCTCGCCGAGCAGCTGGAACAGCACCGCTGCCATGCCGCACTTGCCGTTGTCCTCGTGCGTCTCGATCCACGGGTGGTGATCGCCGTACGGCACCGCGCCTTTGCCCTCGTAGAAGCGCACCAGCGTGGCGCTGCGCGCGATCGCGCGCGCGACCACCGCGTCGTCGACGCCGGCGCGCTGCGCCAGCACCAGCGCGATCGTCAGCGGCACGCCAGGCGCGTTCATCATGCCGTAGCCGCCGAGACGACCGTCGGGCCGAGCGAAGCCGTGACCCCACGAGCCGACCGCGCTCTGCCCGGTGGCGGCTTCGACCGCGAGCCGGCGCAGCCCCGGCAGCACCGACGCGTCCCCGGTCGCCATCGCGTACTCGGCCAGGAACGTCATCACGTAGCCGTAGTGCCACGTCTGCATCGAGTCGGCGCCGAACTTCGCGGCCCACTTCGCTTCGCGCGCCAGCAGTTCGCGGTGCGCGGGATCGCCGTTCGCCAGCAGCGCCAGGGCGGCGAGCGAACGCGGGATCGGATCCATGCCGCGCTGCTTCTCGCGGTCGGCGAGCCGGGCGGCGAGCGCCGCACAGCCGCGTTCGAGCAGGCGCTGCGACTTGCTGCATTGAAATGGCGCCGTCGCGCTGTAGCTGCCGAGCACCGGCAGCACGACGACGACTTCCTGTTCGGCGCCGTTGCGCCACCGTTGCAGCCGCAGCTTGCCGCCGTCCGTCGACTCGGCGGTGGTGATCGCGCGGCCGAGTTCGGTGCGCGGATCGAACGCGAAGCGCTGGCCGGCGACGCCGAGCAGCACGTCGCCGACGGCGAGCACACCCTCGGCCGGCGAGCCCGCGGCCACCGCGGTGATCGCGATCTGCCGCGCGTCGGTGGTCACCAGGCGGTCGCAGTGCATCCAGCCGCGCGCGCCGGTCGGCCCGAGGTTCCAGTCGTGCGGTGCGTTGGCGGGGATCTTGTCGCCCTTGGTGAAGTCGGGGATCGGCGCCTCGCGTCCGCCTTGCGCCGGCAGCGCGATCGCGGCCACGGATCCGAACAGGAACGCAACGAGACCGGTGCTTCGAGACGGCATCGGCGCAGGGTGCAGCGGCACGAGCGAACAGGCAAGACCCGGCCGCGAGTGCTGCATGGCGCGCGGTGCGGCCCCGTGCTACGCGTGGACGGGTGACGACGATCTTCGCCCTGTTCGCCTGCAGCGTCCTGTTCGCTCCGACTGCGCAGGATCCGGCTTCGGGCTCCGCCGCGATGCAGAAGCCGGTGCAGAAGCCCGAGCAGTCCGGCGCCGGCCTGCACGGCTACATCGGCTACGACGCGTCGCCGCCGGCCGACCGCAGCGAGTTCGGCATGGGCATGGGTTTCTATTCCGCCGCGTGGTCGCTGATCGATCGTCCGCTGGCGCACTTCCAGATCGGGCTCGCGAGTGGCTGGATCGTGCCCGACAACCGCGACAACAAGGACCAGCCGCTCGCCCCCGAAGGCACGCTGGCGCGCACGTGGAAGGAGCGCGGGCCGACGTGGGACAGCGTCTTCCAGACGGTCGAAGGCGGCCTCGGCTACTGGGCCGGCAACCGCTTCCGCTACGGCCCGCCCAAGTTCAGCATGAACGCCACGCCGCAGTGCTACGACTACGAAGTCGGCTCGCCGGGCTGGTCGTTCTTCTACGACACCGAGGCGCTGCCCGACCATCGGCTCGGCATCGCGCAGTTGAGCAACCGCCTGCTGCTGCCGCCGGACGCGCTGCCGTTTGCCGGCGATCCGGCGGGTCGCTTCTTCGGCTACAGCTACATGGCGCTGCCGTTCACCGATCCGGTGCCGACCGTGGACGGCAAGACTCCGACCGGCGACCACGCGTGGACGTGCTTCCTGGCGACGGCGAACTTCAAGGGGCCGATCGCCTACTACATCCCGGAGACGTGGAGCAAGATCGCCGACGTGTTCCGCGTGCCGTTCCTGCACGGCCGCGGCCTCGACAGCCGGCAGGGCCTGATGGGCGGCGGGGCGATGGAGATCAACACGGTGCCGCAGCTGCTGGCGAACGCCGCCGACGGCAGCCGCTGGTCGAAGATCCCGGCGCTGCGCTTCCCGGTCGACGAGAAGGGGCAGGCGGTGTTGGTGCAGGACGTGACCTACTACTCGCGCAAGGCGCTCTACGACGCGTTCCTGGCGTGGCGGCGCGGCGGGCCAGCACCGTCGGGGCGCTTCGACGGCAATGGCGCGTTCGTCGCCAAGCTGAGCACGAGCAGCCCTGGCTTCGACCAGGATGGGCTGCCGATCGAAGGGGTCGCGACGACGTTCGACACCAAGGTGTTCGACGACAACACCTGGGGGCTCGTGTGGAAAGACGGTGCGCATGCACCGCGCGGCCAGTTCCCGCAGTACTTCCGCCACGACGGGAAGAAGCGCGTCGCCGTCGCCCCCGAAACCGTGCCGAAGGACACCGGCCTGCACGCAGCCGAGTTCGAACTGGCGAGCGCGGGCGAGCCGTTCACGTCGCCGGCGAAGGGTGCCTGGGCTACGCCGGGGCCGGTGGGTGAGGCGCAGCAGGTGCGCCTGCGCGACGGCTCGCTGGTGACGTTCCGCTGGTATCGCTTCGTCGACCAGCCGTCGTTCCAGCAGTACGCGTGGAGCGAGGCGAAGAAGGCGGCGCTGCAGGCGTTCGTCGAGCAGGTGCATCGCGCGTGGCCGATCGACCGCGACTACATGGCAAAGCCGACGCGCGGCGAACTGGTGGCGCTCGACCCGGCGCTGCTGGTCGTGCCGCCGAAGGGCAAGGAGGTCGGCTACGTGCCGATCGTGACGCGGCAAGAACGGGCGCGCTGAGCGCTGGGCGAGTGCGGTCCTGTCGGTGTCGCCTCGTTCGGGAGTGCTTCGGTCCGGATCGGTCGCAGCCAGCATTGGGGGATACGAGCCGATCGAGCGCAGCGGGCTCGATCGTGCAGGGCGGGTCCTCGCGAGCGGCCGTCGGTGGGCGCTGTGCTCGTTTGGCCTGGCGAGCGCAGACCCTGGGCCCCTCGGTTGTCCGAACGTCGCTCCAGTTCTTGCATCGCGGGAACGCATGGCATACATGTGCGCAATCAAAGGCGATGGCTGCGAAGCGACGATCTCCAGAGGGACGGACCAAGGCCGAAGCGGTCCAAGAGGGTGGCTCGAAGGCTGTTCGCGGCCAGCGTGCGGTGGGCCGGCCTGCAGTGAACCAGCGCTCCACTGGAGAACGAGCCACCCCGTTGCTGCCGTTCCGCTCCGGGCGCGGCGGTGCGCGAAAGGGTGCTGGTCGCAAGCCGAAGATCACCGGCCGGCCCGGCGTCGACCACCGCGAGCGGGCACCGCTCGCCAAGCGCTTCCCCGTGCATGTGACGCTCAAGCTGCGCAGCGGCTTGCCGCGCTTGCGCAGCAAGCGCGAATACACCGCCCTTCGCGCGGCGTTCGCGGCCGGCTGCGCCCGCAATCTCGCCGGCACGTTCCGCCTCTGCCACTACGCGGTCCTCAACGACCACCTGCACCTCCTCTGCGAAGCCGAATCCCGCGCCGCTCTCTCACGCGGCCTGCAAGGCCTGCTGATCCGCATCGCCAAGGCGCTGAACAAACTCTGGTTGCGCCGCGGCCGCGTGTTCGCCGATCGCTACCACGACCACATCCTGAAGTCGCCGCGCGAGGTGCGGAACGCGCTGCGCTACCTGTTCGGCAACGCCAAGAAGCACGCCGCCGAAGGCCGCGAGGTGAAAGTGACCCAAGCCGTCGACACGTTCACCTCGGCGCCGTGGTTCACGGGTTTCCGCGAACGCATCACCGTCCTCGGCCTCGAAGCGGTCGTGCGGCCGGTGGCGGACGCGCGCACCTGGCTGCTCACGGAGGGATGGCTGCGGCACGGGCGGCTGAGCGTGCACGAGGTGCCCAGCACCGCCTGAGAGGACGACTGCCGCCGCGTGCCACCGGGGTGCCGCGAGAACGCATACGCACACCGCCGAGCGCTAGCGGTTGCGTTCGCGCCAGCACCCGCTTCACTGGCCCGGTCCGTGAGCGAACTCTTCGCCGATCCCGACCCGACGCCGCGCACCTACGTGCAGGTGGCGTTGAACCTGCCGCTGCGGCGTGAGTTCACCTACGCACTGCCCGCCGGCATCACGGCGCGGCCGGGCAATCGCGTGCGCGTGAACTTCCACGGCCGCGCGCTCGGCGGCGTCGTCACCGCGGTCGGCGACACCACCGACCTGCCGCCGGCGAAGGTCAAGGCGATCGAGTCCCTGCTCGACGACGAGCTGACGATCCCGCCGTCGTTGCTCGAACTGGCGCGCCGCATGGCGACCACCTACGGCTGTTCGCTCGGCGAAGCGCTCGATGCGATGCTGCCGTCGGTGGCGAAGCGCCGCGGCCAGCGGTTGCTGCCGCACGTGCAGTTGAAGGCGCCGCACGATCTCGCCGTGCAGGCCGTCGCCGAGCTCGAGGAGAAGCACCAGGAACAGTCGCGCGTGCTGCGCACCGTGCTCGAGTTCGGTGGCCCGATGCCGATCGCCGACGTGCGGCGGCGCACCGGCACCAGCGACAGTCCGTGGCAGACGCTGTGCAAGAACGGGCTGCTGCAGAAGGTGATGCTCGCCGAGGAGCTCGAGGAGCTGGTGCCGGCGCCCGAGGAAGCGGCGGTGCGCCACCAGCTGAACGAGCACCAGCAGAAGGCGGTCGACACCGTGGCGACCAAGGTGCGCGCCCGCGAGCACCGCACGTTCCTGCTGCACGGCGTCACCGGCAGCGGCAAGACCGAGGTCTACCTGCGCATCCTCGAGGAAGTGCGCAATGCCGGCCGCTCGGCGATCGTGCTGGTGCCGGAGATCTCGCTGACGCCGCAGACCGTCGGCCGCTTCGCTTCGCGCTTCCCCGACGTCGCCGTGCTGCACAGCGGCCTGACCGATGCCGAGCGCGGCCGGCAATGGCAGCGGCTGCTGCAGGGCAAGGCGAAGGTCGCTGTCGGGGCGCGTTCGGCCCTGTTCGCGCCGGTGCAGGACCTCGGGCTGATCGTCGTCGACGAAGAGCACGAGACGTCGTTCAAGCAGGACAGCACGCCGCGCTACCACGCGCGCGAGATGGCGATCGCGCGCGGCGAACTGGAGAAGGCGGTCGTCGTGCTCGGCTCGGCGACGCCGACGCTGGAGTCGATCGGCAAGGCGCGGCGCGGCATCTACGAGCTGCTGACGCTGCCGCAGCGCGCCGGAGCCGGGCGCATGCCGAAGATCGTCGTGCAGGACCTGCGCGGCGAGCCGAAGGAAGTGCGCCGCGCCGGCGTCGTGCTGTCGCGCACGCTGCTGGTGATGATGGAGGAGCGGCTGAAGGCGCGCGACCAGGTGCTGCTGTTCCTCAATCGCCGCGGCTTCGCGCCGGTGCTGCTGTGCCCGGGCTGCGGCGAGGCGGTGAAGTGCGAGCACTGCTCGGTGTCGATGACCTGGCACAGCCGGCTCGGCCGCCTCGTCTGCCACTGGTGCTGCCACGAGAAGCGTCGCCCCGAACAGTGCCCGACCTGCCAGCACGCCGGCATGCACGAGCTCGGCGTCGGCACCGAACGGCTCGAGCAAGCGGTCAAGGAGCGCTTCCCCGACGCCATCGTCGCCCGCATGGACGCCGACACGATGGCCGAGCGCGGCGCCCACGAACGGGTGCTCGCGTCGTTCCGCAAGAAGCACATCGACGTGCTGATCGGCACGCAGATGATCGCCAAGGGGCTCGACTTCCCCGACGTCACGCTGGTCGGTGTGGTCTCCGCCGACACCGGGCTGTTCGTGCCCGACTACCGCGCCGCCGAGCGCACGTTCCAGCTGCTGCACCAGGTCGCCGGCCGCGCCGGCCGCGGCGAGAAGGCGGGCACCGTCGTCATCCAGACGTTCTGCCCCGACAACTACGCGGTGCAGGCGGCGGCGAACAACGACTACGCGTCGTTCGTGCAGCAGGAACTGTCGTTCCGCAAGGTCACCGGCTACCCGCCGTTCGCGCGGCTCTTGCGCGTGCTCGCCGAAGCGCGCGCCGAAGCCGAGGCGCGCGAGCTGCTGCTGGCGGCGGTGAAGCCTCTGCAGTCGATGGCCGACGTCGAAGTGCTCGGCCCGTCGCCGGCGGTGATCGCCAAGGTCAAGGACCAGTGGCGCTGGCACATGCTGGTGAAGGCGTTCACGCCGGCCTCGTTCGCGCAGGCGATGACGGCGATCGGCACCGTCGAGGACCTGGCGACGCGCACGTGTCGGGTCACGCTCGACGTGGATCCGAGCAGCCTGATGTAGGGGGCTCGACGCTGCGATCAGAAATCGTCGCGCAGCAGGTTGCGTCGCGTGCCGCGGCGCACTTGCAGGACCTGCACGTCGGTTCCGACGATGGCGTAGAGGATGCGGTGCCTGTGGAACAACACCTGACGGATCACGGTCTCCGGTCCGAACAAGGCCTGTTCCGGTACGACTCGCCCGCGTCTCGGGTTCGACGCCAACTTCTCGATGACGGCCTGTATTCCATCGAGCCAACGGTCCGCGGACAACGGTTGCTGCTGCGTCTCGGCGATGAAGTCGTGGATCTCCTCCAGGTCCTGTCGCGCTCGCGGCAGGAGCAGCACGCGGTACTTCATGCGCCGGCGCGACTCCGCTTGCGCTTGCTGCGGAGGCTCGCGAAGAACTGCTCGCTCGGCATGCCCTCTCCCTCGCGGGCCTGCTGCAGCCCTTCACGCACGCACCGGATCATGTCCAGCTCGTCGATGGCTTCGAGCACCTGCTGGAAGGTGGCTGCGCTCATGACGGCGAGTTCGGCTTCGCCGTTGACGGTGAGCACGAGTGCTCTGCCATTGCCACGGATCTGCTTCAGGAACTTCGGGGTCTCACGCTTGAAGTCGGTGAGGGAGCGGATGTCCTTGCTGATGTCGAGCATGGCGTTCTCGGCTGCGGTGCGAATTCGCGTCGAATGAAGTGCTCGCAGACTATCGGCGGTCGCAGAACGAATGACCAGGGCCGCTTGGGCCCCGGGGCTGAGAGCCATCGCGCGTAGCCACAGGGGGTTGTCGTACGGCGCCGTGCGCGGGCTGACGATGCTGTTCGGCGGCTGGGCGAAGGCGCTCGGTAACCCAGGTCCTACAAGGCACGAGCCGCCGGCCGCTCGGCGGTCCGGCCCAAGCGGCAAGCTGGGGGCGTGTCATGTCCTCCGCCGCGCGACGCGAACGGCTGGTGCGCTAGACGGCCTCCAGCGCGCCCCCGCAATCCCTGCGCCAGGGAAGGGTAGGCCTCTCGCCGCTCCACTGCCGGCGACTGGGATCTGCCGCGCGACTGAGACCCGCCGGCGACTCAGATCGCCTTGACGTGGCTCATCACGAGCTTCGTCATCTCGAACATCGTGACCTGCGCCTTGCCGCCGAACACGACCTTGAGCTTGTCGTCGGCGTTGATGTTGCGCTTGTTCTTGGCGTCCTGCAGGCCGTTCTTCTTGATGTACTCCCAGAGCTTGCTGGTGATCTCGCTGCGCGGCATCGGCTTGTCGCCGACGACGGCGGCCAGCGCTGCGTCCGGCTGGACCGGCTTGGAGAGGGCGGGATTGAGCTTCTTCGCGGAACCTTCGGGCTTCTTGGATGCGGCCATTCGGGGGAGGCTAGCGCGGCGGGGGCGCTCGCCACAACTGGTTGGTTTGCGGGATCCGATCCGCCGGGGTGCGGCGGGCCCGGGGCGAACGCGCTGGCGGGTTCCGGTCGTTCGCATCGACCCGGGGCAGCGCGCTGGTCTCGGCAGCAAGCTGCGGGCGCCGTGGACCTTCGGCGAACACGTGCCTCGGCGAGGCCGTGTCGCCCTGGGCCTCAGCGATCCCGGAGCTCGGCCACGGCCGCCTCGAGCACGCGCCGCCGCTCGGGTGTGATCTGGATCGGAATCAGCGCGCCGTCCTTCGGCACATCGAGGCGGGGCAACTGCCAGTCGAGCGGGGCGGAGCTGGTGGTGTCCTTGCGCAAGCGGATCGTCGCCGGGAACGTCCCCGCTCCCGGAAAGGCGACGACGGCTTCGGCTTGTTCGTCGAACGCCGCACTCGCGCCGTCGTTGATCACCAGTTCGAGCTGGATCCCCGCCGGCAGCGTCGGCGCCGGCTGCAAGCGGACCCGTAGCTGCGGCTCGGCTTCGATCACGGCGGTCAGGTCCTGCTGGACCTGGCGGAACGTCTTCTGAAACGCCCGGCCACGGCAATGGACTTCGAGGTCCGTGCCGCCGTGCGGGACGAGAACGCGCACCACGCTGCCTTGCTTCGGCGCGTTGGTTGGCAGGTCGGGAAGCCGGACCTCGCCATCGACCGGCTGACCGTGGCGATCGACGATCCTCACCTCGATGAGCCGAGCGAACGGCCGCCAATCGATCGCCGCGAGGCCGCCGCCGCCAGCTCCGTCGGTGCGCACGTTGCGCCACCGCATCAGCTCGTCGTTGCCCTCGCCCAAGACCGGGTGCCCCAGCTCGTGGTTGCCAGCGCGCACGACCAGGTCCCACGACCCGACCGGCAGCAGCAGCGTGCGCCCGCTCCACTCGAGCTGATGGACGTCGAACCTACCGTTGCCGCGCTTTGCCACGACCGAGAACTCCAGCGTCGTCAGGTCGTGCTTCGCGAGCTCGGGGTGCAGCGGCACGGCGACGCAGCGCTGCACGACGAGGCGAAGGTCGGTGGCGCCGTGCGGGAGTTGCGCTTGCCGAGCGGAGTCGCCGGGGAAGCACCACGTGCGCTCGATCTCGACGTCGGTCGTGGTGGACCGCGAACCGTGCATCTTGCGTCGGGTCGCCTCGTCTTCGGGAGGCCAGGGTCGCTCGAACTCGCGGTCGGCATCGTACGCCTCCCCGCGCAGCTCGAAGCGACCGGCTTCGTCGGTGCGCAGACGGAGGCCTTCGTCGGTGGTCAATGTGATGTGGGCCCCTGGTGCCGTGCCGTCGGGAAGGACCAGTTGCCCGGCCGCCAGCACCGGCATCGGCTGGCAGCGGATCGGATCGAGGCGCTGGCGGACGGGCTCGCGCAGGTGCAGCTTAAGCTGCGCACGGCCGACCTTGGGGCCCGGCGATCGGCGTGCCGTGGGCAGCAGTTCCCCCGCGACGAAGGCGTGCTCCGTTTCCGGCGCGTCGGCGTGCAGGTCGAGTTCGAACGTCACCGGCTGCACGTCGTCGAAGCCACCGGGCAGCGAAAGTTCGACCCATCCTTCGGGATCGGCGCGGATGTGGCGCAAGCGCCGCGCGTCGCCTTGTTGGATGCGCAGCGTGAACGCGCGATGCGGCGTCGGTTGCCCCGCCAGATCGAGCACCTGCAATACGACGCTGGCGCTGGTGAAGGTTGCGCCCAGCTCGAGCGGCGGCGCGTTGGCGGTCACGGGCGTCGTGACCTGCGCCGAGGCGACCCTGCCCAGCGGCTCGGGCGCCCGCAACTCCACCGTCGCCGTCACCTCGGTGCCGATCGCGACGAACGGCCAGACGGCGCTGCGTTCGCCCACAGGCTCGCCGGGAATCGGCTGTTCCGGGCTCTTGCATTGCAGCCGGAACGACAGCGCGCGGCGCGGTGTCAGGTCGCCGACGAACGTCGCCGTCACCGCAGTCGTCGGCGGCATCGCGAGCCGCGCGTGGCCACCACGCGGCGGCAACGGTGCGTCGATCGGGGTGTTGGTGCCGATGTGCAGGCCGATCCGGCACTCGTCGGGTCGCGACACCAGCAGGCGCAGCGTGCGCGTTCCGTCCGCACCGGTGGTGTGCTGGCTCAGCAGCAGGCCGAGGCCGGTGGTGCGCACGGCGATCGGCACTCTGGCGGTCGGCTGTCCCTGCGCGTCGACGACTTCGACGGTGCACGGGTGCGTTGCGACGAGTTGCACCGTGGCCACCGTGTCTTCGACGAACAGGCGTCCGACGCAGTCGCCGGCGAACGCATAGACGAAGCCGTGGTGCGGCGTGCGCACGCAGCCGCGCTCGTCGACGGCGAGGCGTTCGCCGTCGCGCGCCATCGCTGCGTACTGACGCGGTTCGTCGCTTGGCCAGCGCATCGCGGCCGCGCGCCAGTCCGGACCGAGGTCGGCGCCGCGCTGGCCACGGACCAGCACGACGAGCGCGTCGGCCGCCGGTGTGCCGTCGGGGCGCACGATGCGCACCTCGCGCTCGCTTTCCCGCGGGACCTTCACCGGCTTCGCGGCCAGCACCGCGAACGGATCGTCGGCATCCTGCGTCGCGGCCGGTGCCGGCGAAGGTGCTGGAACGGTCTGGGCGCGCGTTGCCGTCGGCAACAGCCACAGCAGAACGGCGAACGTGGCGGACGACAGGGCGCGGTGGCGGCGACGTTCCTTCATGGGCGAGCGATGGTCGCAGCGGGTTCGCGTTCCCGGCGGGGTTGGCGTTCCCTCGGCCGCCACAGCGGCCACTCCACGAGCATGCAGGGCCGAACGATCCGCCATGGGCCGGCGGCGTCAAGGCCCGCGCGCGCTGCCTTCTGCCTGGGCCGATGCGTCGGCGACTCGTTCAGCGTGCAGACAGTGCGTCGACGCGCCGCTGCAGTTCCCGAGCGCGCGACTCGGTCAGCTCGACGTCGATGCGTCTGCCGTCTTCGGTCACGTCGAGCGTCTGCAGCTGCCAGTCCAACGGCGCCGACGTCGTGTCGCCGCGGCGCACGCAGACCGTCGGCGTCAGCGATCCTGGCTTCTTCAGCACCAGCGACGCATGGCCGTTCGCAGCGAACGGCATCGCCGCGCCGCCATCGCCGACCAGCACCAGCTCGACTCCTGCGGGCAGTTCCGGCATCGGCTGCAGCACCAGCGTCAGCGCGGTGCCGCCACCGAGCACGACGGTCCGGTGCTCGGCGACCACGCCGAGGTCGATGGACTCGAAGCGAGGACTTCGCGGCACGATCTGCAGACGCGAGCCGCGCAGCGGCAGCAGCAGGCGCGCCACCTCCGTCGTCGCCGGCAGCTGTTGGCGCATGCCGAGCTCGTTGAAGGTCTCCACCGAGTAGGCGCTCGTCGGGCGGCCTTTCGCCTCGAGCACGTCCAGTTCCACCAGGACGGCGAACTCGCGCCAGTCGAACCGCAGCAAGCGCGCGTCGTGTGTCTCCACGCCCGACTGCAACTGCAGGTCGGGCAGCCGCACGATCTCTTCCCCGCCGCTGTGGGCGACGAGGTGCCAGGGGCCAGCCGGAACGTTGCAGACCGAGCCTGTGCGCGGCAGTTCCAGCGGGATCGTCATGTTGGCAAACGCCGCGGACTCCAGTTTGAACGCGACCTCGGAGTGGAGGAGTTCGGGGTACGAGGCCAACGGGGGATCGAAGACGATGCGCAAGCGCGCCGCGCGCTGCACGACGAGGCGAACGCCCTCGCTGCCGGGGTCGAAGCGCGTCGTCCACGCTTTGCCCTCGGTGAAGGTCCAGTTGGTGTCGACCATGACCTGCACCGGCCACTGCGACCTGCCCCGCACCAAGAACCTGCCAGCGGCGTCCGTTCGCTGGCGTTGGCTCGACAGGCCCGAGAAGGTCAGCTCGAGGTCGGCAACGGGCTTGCCGGTGGGGTCGACGATCGTGCCCGCGACCAGCACCGGCAACGGCACCGTCGCCACCGGCGGCAGCACCGTGCGCACGGCGCCGGCGGGGGTGAGTTCCAACTTGGCTTCGGCGCCGATCTCGTCCTGGCGGTCCGATGCGAACAGCGAGAGCTCACAAGTGACTTTCGTGGCCGCAGCGAACGGCAGCGGCAGCTCCAGTTCGATCCAGCCTTCTCGGTTGGTGTCCGTGCTGAAGCTGCGACCAGCACCTGGTGACGCCAGCGCCATGCGCACGCTTCGGTCGCGCGCCGGCTTGCCGTCGGGGTCGAGCACCTGCATGGCGAACGTCGGGACGTCGATCTCGCGCACCAACGCCAGCGGTTGCGCCGCGTCGGCGATCGGGCGCTTTGCCGACGCCAGCCACGTGTCGCCGAGGCCGACGACGGTCCTCGCCTCGGCGCCGACCTCGACCCACGGCCAGCGTGCGCTGCGTTCGCCCGTGCGTTCGCCCTGCAGCTGCAGGCCGTCGCGTCCGCACTGCAGCGTCCACCACGGTTCGCTACCAGGCAGCATGTCGCCGACGAATGTGGCCTCGACGCTCGTCATCGGCGGCAGCTGCAGTCGCACTCTGTCGCCGTGAAGTGGCAGCTGCGCTCGCACCGGTTGCCGCGTGGCGACGTCGGCGAACACCATCGCACCGGGGCGGGACCCGGGCAGCAGCCGGAACGCCACCGTGCCGCGGGCATCGGTCGTCACCGAGCGGTCGCGCCACTGCGTCTGCAGTCGTCGCGGATCACCGACGACGATCGGCACCCCAGCGGCCGGCGCGCCATCGTGGGCGACGACGTCGACGGCGAACGCGTGGATCGGCTGCAGCACCAGCTCGAGGCGCTGGAGCTCCGGCGCGCCGGCGACGGCGCCGAGCGCGATCGTGTCGCCGACGAACGCCAGCACGCTGCCCGTTCGCGGCACTCGCGTCGTGCCTTGCTCGTCGACGCGGTAGCGCATGCCGCGGGCCGCGACAGCGGCGAGTTGATGCGCTTCGTCGGTCGGGCGCGACCGCCGTGCGGCCCGCTGCGCAGCGTTCGTCGCGTCGTCGTCGCCCGCCGGCGTGAACACGACGGTCGCCGCT
>VYME01000476.1_pt1 | contig 13144 bp, 14 predicted proteins | sample 5115281 | NCBI WGS metagenome assembly VYME01 (sample SAMN12291780, study PRJNA351875) | freshwater metagenome | isolation source: freshwater lake | place: USA: Michigan, Wintergreen Lake | collected 2013-08-08
CGGGAAGTCCCGCATGCGGGCCGGCGTCGAGTTCGTCCTCAATCTTCTCGAATTCGGCGCAGATCTTGTCGCGCAGTTCGCGGAACCAGGCTTGCGCTCGCGCTTTGCGGGTTTCGAGGTCGGTCATGTCATCGTCTGTCCTGGGAAAGCGCCGAGCTGGCGCAGCGCTTCTGCCGCCGCGATTCCGGCGGCGATGGCGACGTTGAGGGACCGGGCCCCGGCCGCGACCGGGATCACCACCCGCGAATCGGCGGCGTCGTGGATGGAATCGGGCACGCCTGCACTTTCCCGGCCCAACAACAAAGTATCGCCCGGGGCGAAGCGGAAATCTGACAGGGTCGTGGCCCCTTTGGTGGTCAGCAGGACCAGCCGGGGCGGGCGCGAGGTTTCGATGAAACGGTTCCAGCTCGTGTGGCGGGCGAGCTCGACCCGGTCGAGGTAATCCATCCCCGCCCTGCGCAGTTTGGGCTCCGACCACACGAATCCGCAGGGTTCGACGATATCCACGCCCAGGTCGAAACACGCGGCCAGGCGCAAAATCGTCCCGACATTCGGGGCGATATCGGGCTCGTAAAGGGCAAGACGGATCGGGGCCGGCATGGCGGGACCCTACAAGGGGGCGCGGGCGGGGGCAAAGTCCCGTCTTCACTGGCGGATTCTGGAGGGAACCCCGTCCTAGACTTTGCATCCGGCCGGGCGATGTTCTATACCCGCACCGCCGGTGACCGGGGGCGGGTGCTGGCGATTCGTCGTGACCCGATCCCCCGTTTTCGGCATTTCCGGGAGCCTGCGGCAACTCGTCGCAGCTCTCGCCCGTGCGTCGGCCCGCACTACCCCTTAATCAGTGGGGTCTTGATTGTGGGGCCCCGCATCGGCGTGGCAAATTCGGGCGTGTTTCGCCCGGCGCCGCACCGGACGGGCGATAAGGTTTGAAGTCGCGAAGGGCGCTTCTCCTTTCGCGGATCGGGATCACGAGAGGGACGAGGCATGGCTCAGCCGGGTTCGACCACCACTACCGAAGGGGAAGGCCGCAAGCACCCCGACGGCACGACGCGCCGGGATTTTCTGTATCTGTCCGCCGGCGCCTTCGCCGGAACGGGCGCGGTCCTTACGGGGTGGGCTTTCATCCACTCGATGAATCCGGCCGCCGACGTGCTGGCGCTGGCCTCGACCGAGGTCAATCTGACGCCGATCGCCGTCGGCCAGGCGATCACCGTCACCTGGCGCGGCAAGCCCGTGTTCGTGCGCCACCGCACGGCCGAGGAAATCGCCAAAGCCAAGGAAGACGACAAGGCCGCTTTGCCCGACCCGCAGCCCGACGCGCGTCGCGTTCAGAAGCCGGAATGGCTCGTGCTGATCGGCGTTTGCACCCATCTGGGCTGCGTGCCGCTCGGGCAGAAGCCATCCGACGCGAAGGGCGATTTCGGCGGCTGGTTCTGCCCCTGCCACGGCTCGCACTATGACACGTCGGGCCGCATCCGCCGCGGGCCGGCCCCGGCCAATCTCGCCGTGCCGACCTACACCTTCACCAACGACTCCACCATCCGGATCGGCTGAGGCGCATCATGGCCAAGTACGATTACGTTCCTTCGCCGTTCATGGCGAATTCGATCGTGAAATGGGTGGACCATCGTCTGCCCGTGTTCACGCTGATCGACGAGCAACTCGTCAAATATCCCGCCCCGCGCAACCTGAACTATTTTTGGAACTTCGGGTCGCTGGCCGGGATCATGCTGGTGGTGATGATCCTCTCCGGCATCTTCCTCGCCATGAACTACAACCCGTCGACGGCGGGCGCGTTCGACTCGGTCGAACGCATCATGCGCGACGTGAACTACGGCTGGCTGATCCGCTACATCCACATGAACGGCGCCTCGATGTTCTTCATCGTGGTGTATATCCACATCCTGCGCGGCCTCTATTACGGCTCGTACAAGTATCCGCGCGAGATCCTGTGGTGGCTCGGCATCATCATCTTCCTGCTGATGATGGCGACGGCCTTCATGGGCTACGTTCTGCCTTGGGGTCAGATGTCGTTCTGGGGCGCCACGGTCATCACGAACCTGTTCTCCGCGTTCCCGATCGTGGGCGAGCATATCGTGCTGTGGCTGTGGGGCGGCTTCTCGGTCGACAACCCGACCCTCAACCGCTTCTTCGCGCTGCACTATCTGATGCCCTTCGTGATCGCGGGCGTGGTGCTGCTTCACCTCTGGGCGCTGCATGTCCACGGCTCGAACAACCCGCTCGGGATCGACGCCAAGGGCCCGCAGGACAAAATCCCGTTCCATCCGTACTACACGGTGAAGGACGCGTTCGGCCTGGCGGTGTTCCTGATCTTCTTCGCCTATTTCGTGTTCTTCAGCCCCTACACGCTGGGCCATCCGGACAACTGGATCGAAGCCAACCCGCTGGTCACGCCCGCGCATATCGTGCCGGAATGGTACTTCCTGCCGTTCTACGCCGTGCTGCGCGCGGTGCCCGACAAGCTGGGCGGCGTGCTGCTGATGTTCGGCTCGATCGCGATCCTGTTCCTGCTGCCCTGGCTCGACACCAGCCGCGTGCGCTCGGCGCGTTTCCGCCCGACCTATCGCGTGTTCTTCTGGCTGTTCGTCGTGTGCTGCTTCGCGCTCGGCTGGGCCGGGGCGATGCCGGCGGAAGGCGTGCCGCTGCTCGTCGGGCAAGTCGCGACGGTTTGGTACTTCCTGCACTTCCTGGTGATCCTGCCGTTGCTCGGCTGGTTCGAACGACCGCTGCCCCTGCCGGCCTCGATCGCCGAGCCGATTTTGGGCGGCGGCAAGGCGGGTCTGGTTGCGGCGAGCAAGCCGATGGAGAAGGCGTAATGCGTACGGCGAAACTTCTGATCGCTTCGGTTCTGGCGTTCGGTCTGGGGCTGGGGGCCTCGTCGGCCGCCGAAGCGCCCAAGCCGCCCGCCCAGAAATGGTCGCATACCGGCTTCTTCGGCACCTTCGATCGCGCCGAATTGCAGCGCGGTTTCCAGGTCTACAAGGAAGTCTGCGCGGCTTGCCACGCGATGCACCAGATCCGTTACCGCAATCTGGCCGGTATCGGCCTATCGGAAGCCGAGATCGCGGCCATCGCAAAGGAGTACGAGGTCACCGACGGCCCGAACGACGAAGGCGATATGTTCCAGCGTCCGGCGCGCCCGTCGGATCGCTTCAAGTCGCCCTTCCCGAACCAGCAGGCGGCGCGCGCGGCCAATGGCGGCGCCTATCCGCCGGATCTGTCGCTGATCGCGAAGAACCGCGTGGGCGGCGAGAACTACATCTACGCGCTGCTGACCGGCTACCGCGAGACGCCGCCCGCCGGCGTCACGCTGATGGACGGGATGTACTACAACGACTGGTTCGCGGGCCATCAGATCGCCATGGCCCCGCCGCTGTCCGACGACCGCGTGACCTACGCCGACGGCACCAAGGCGACGCTCGCGCAGCAGGCGCATGACCTGTCGGTCTTCCTTGCCTGGGCCGCGAGCCCGCATCTCGAGGCGCGCAACTCGCTGGGCGTGAAGGTGATGATCTTCCTCATCATCCTCGCGGGCTTGCTCTACGCCACGAAGCGCAAAGTGTGGCGCGACATCAAGCACTGAGTTTCAAGCCTTCGGGCGTCGAAACGAAAGGCCGGCGGAGCGATCCGCCGGCCTTTTTCGTCGGGCTGCGGCCGTTACCGGCCAGTCAACCCACTGCAAGGCGCTCCACTGCCGCGGCGAGTTCGGCGGGGCCAGCCTGCTTGGCGAGGATCTCGTCGGCCCCGGCCAGGCGCATGGCGCTGCCGCCCGCGCGGTAGGATTCGAAATTCCCCGACATGCCCAGGATGGCGATATCGCGGCGGCGCTTGCGAATCGAAGCGACGGCCTGAATGCCGTTCTCGCGCGGCATCACCAGATCGACGATCGCGACGGACGGGGAAGCGCCCTTGTCGATTTGAGCGAGCGCATCGTCGAGCGTTTCGGCCGCGACTACCGCGAAGCCGCGTTTCTCCAGAACGGCGGCGGCGATCTCGCGCCAAGTGCGGTCGTCGTCCAGAATCAGGATCGTTTTCGGCGCGGGTATATCGGTCATCGGAATACATTCTAAGCGATTCGGACGGCGAGAGGAACCGTTCGAGCGCAAAATTTCCGGCCGGTTGAACGGCGGGCGGAATCGGCTATACCAAGCCGCGATATCGCCTATCCGCCAGATCGAACCCGGAGCCTCGCCCATGTCCGCCGCCGTTTCGCATACCGCAACGCCGCCCAAGCTCGGGGTCATCGGCGGATCGGGCGTCTACGACATTCCCGGTCTCGCCAACGTGCGCTGGAAGAAGGTCGAAACGCCCTGGGGCGATCCGTCGGACGAACTGATGTTCGGCGAACTGGATGGGCAGGAGATCGTCTTCCTGCCGCGCCACGGCCGCGGCCACAAGCTATCGCCGACCGATCTCAATTTCCGCGCCAATATCGACGCGTTGAAGCGCGCGGGCGTGACCGAGATCGTCTCCGTCTCCGCCGTCGGCTCGCTGAAGGCGGAATTGCCGCCGGGGCATTTCGTCATTATCGATCAATTCATCGATCGCACTTTCGCGCGCGAAAAAACATTTTTCGGCAAAGGGCTCGTCGCGCATGTGTCGATGGCGCATCCGGTTTGCGGGCGTCTGGGCGACCATCTGGAGGAATCCTGCAAGGCGCTGAAGCTGCCCTATACGCGCGGCGGCACCTATATGGTGATGGAAGGTCCGCAATTCTCCAGCAAGGCGGAGAGCGAGCTTTACCGGGCCTGGGGCTGCTCGGTCATCGGCATGACCAACATGCCGGAGGCCAAGCTCGCGCGCGAAGCCGAGCTTTGCTACGCCACCGTCGCGATGGTGACGGACTACGATTGCTGGCATCCCGATCACGATCACGTCACGGTCGACGCCGTCATCAAAGTTTTGCTGGCCAACGCCGACAATGCGCGCGCCTTGGTCAAAGCCGTGGCGCCGAAGCTCAAATCGCGCGCGCATGCGTGCGAAAAGGGATGCCATACCTCGCTGGAGGCCGCGCTCATCACCCCGCCGCAAGCGCGCGACCTCAAGATGATCGAGAAACTTTCGGCCGTCGCCGGCCGCGTCCTCAACAAGGCTTGAGCGTTCCGACATGAAGAATCTCTATTCCGAGGCCGACGCCAAGGCCGCGATCGCGCATTACACGGCGAAATACGCGGCCAAGGGCTGCAACGAGGATCTGGCGATCCGCACCTACACCACGCGCTTGTTGGGCGGCGTGGGCCAGCTGGTGCTGCATGGCGGCGGCAACACGTCGGTCAAGACGCGGATGAAAGATCAGTTCGGCGACGACGTCGACGTGTTGTGCGTCAAAGGTTCGGGCTGGGATATGGGTCAGATCGAGCCGCCGGGCCTGCCGGCCGTGCGCCTCGATCCGCTGCGCCGCTTGGCCACGCTCGATAAGCTGACCGACGAAGACATGGTCAATTTCCAACGCGTGAACATGCTCGACTCGTCGGGGCCCAACCCGTCGGTCGAGACGATTTTCCATGCGTTCCTGGCGCCGAAATTCATCGACCATACGCATGCCAACGCCGTGCTGTCGGTTTCCGACCACGCCAACGGCATGGACATCCTGCGCGAGGTCTATGGCGACAAGGCGCCGGTCGTCGAATACGTCATGCCGGGCTTCGCGCTGGCCAAAATGGCGGGCGAAGCGGCGGCCAAGGCCAAGGGCGCTTGGGGCCTGGTGCTGCACAAGCACGGGATTTTCTCGTGGGGCGATACGGCGAAGGAAGCCTATGACCGCATGATCGCGCTGGTGACGATGGCGGAAGACCGCATCGCAAAGGCCGGTCGGCGCGCGTTCCCCGGCGTGTCGTTGCCCGCGAAGCTCGCCTCGGCCGCCGACGTGGCGCCCATCCTGCGCGGCGCGGTCGCGGCGGGCGAAAAGCGATTCGTGATGGAATTGCGCAATACGCCGGACGTCATGAACTTCGTCAACGGCAGCGACCTCGCGCGCTATTCGCAAGCCGGGGTCATCACGCCCGACCATGTGATCCGCACCAAAAACCGCCCGATGATCGTGCCGGCACCGAAGGCGGACGATCTGGCCGGTTTTGCCGACGCCGTGAAGAACGCGCGCGCGCAATACGACGCGGACTACACCGCCTATTTCGAACGCCATAACGCGCGCGTGGGCGGCATCAAGAAGATCCTCGACACCGCGCCGCGCGTGGTGCTCGTCCCCGGCCTCGGCGCGTTTTGTGCGGGCATCACCGCGAAGGACAGCGCCATCGCCGGCGATCTGGTCGAGGCCGCGGCCGCGACGATCGCCGACGCCGAAGGGATCGGCCCGTTCGAAAGCGTGACCGAGGGCGATCTGTTCGACGTCGAATACTGGTCGCTGGAACAGGCCAAACTCGGCAAATCGGCCGAGAAGCGCTTGCAGCGCCATGTGGCGCTGGTCACCGGCGGCGGTTCGGGCATCGGTGCGGCGAGTGTCGCTGCGTTCGCGGCGGAAGGCTGTGAGGTCGTCGTTCTCGACCGCGACGGCGACGCGGCCAAGGCGGTCGCCAAGAAGTTCGGCGGCCTCGGTCTCGCCTGCGACGTGACGCAAGAAAGCGACGTGCGCGCGGCGTTCGACGCGGCCGCGTTGCGTTTCGGCGGCGTCGATATCGTCGTGTCCAACGCCGGGGCGGCGTGGGGCGGCAAGATCGGCGAGGTCGATGACAAGACGATGCGCGAATCCTTCGAACTGAACTTCTTCGCGCATCAGACCGTCGCCAGAAATGCCGTGCGCGTTATGAAGGCGCAAGGTATGGGCGGCTGCCTGTTGTTCAACGTGTCGAAGCAAGCGGTCAATCCGGGCCCGGATTTCGGCCCCTACGGTTTGCCCAAGGCGGCGACGATGTTCCTGCTGCGCCAATACGCGGTCGATTACGGGTCGATCGGCATCCGCGCCAACGGCATCAACGCCGACCGTATCCGGACCGGCCTGCTGACCGACGCGATGATCGCGACGCGCTCGAAGGCGCGGGGCCTCACCGAGAAGGACTATATGGGCGGCAATTTGCTCGGCCGCGAAGTGACCGCGCAGGACGTGGCGCAAGGTTTCGTCGCTTTGGCGCTGGCGCGCGCGACGACCGGCGCCGTGCTGACCGTCGACGGCGGCAACATCGCCGCCGCCTTGCGATGAAAGCGCTCGCCGGGATCGATCACGCGCTCGTCGGCGTGGCCGATCTCGACGCCGCGCGCGAACTATGGGCGCGGCTGGGCTTCGCACCGAGCCCGCGCGGCCGCCACAAAGGCTGGGGAACCGGCAATTACTGCGTGATGTTCGAGCGCGACTACGTCGAGCTTCTCGGCATCGTCGATCCCGCCGGGTTCGATAACGGATTGAAGGCGATGCTGGCGGCGCAAGGCCCCGGCTTGCTTGGTTTCGCGGCGGCGACAGGCGACGTCGACGCGGCGGCCGTGTTCCTCGCCAAGGGCGGCGTACCGCACGAGCGTAAGGCGCTGTCGCGTCTGCTGGAATTGCCCGAGGGCGACGCGGAGCCCGTGTTCGATCTCGCCATGCCGCAAAAGCCTTATCCCGCGGGCATGAAGCCCTTCGTTTGCGCGCATCTGACGCGCGATCTGGTGTGGCGGCCGGAATGGACGCGCCATGCGAATACCGCGACGGGCATCGCGTCGCTGACTTTCGTGGCCGACGATCCGCTTTCGTTGCGCGATCCGTTCGAGGCGATTTTGGGCTGGGGCGCCGTGACCGCGACCGACGACACGCTCGCCGTGCGTTGGGGCACGGGCGCGCCGGTGTTGATCGTGAAGCCCGACGATTTTTCGTTCCTGCACCCAGCCGTCGCGTCGGACGAGGCGGTACGTCCGGGATTCGCCGGCATGACGATTGCGGTCGCCGATGTCGGCGCCGCGCGCGCGGCGTTGAAAGCGGGCGGGTTCGATTACGAGAAGGATCTCGCCGGGGCCGTGCATGTGGCCCCGGCCGAAGCCGGCGGTCTGGCGCTCAGTTTCGAAGCGGTTTGATCAACCCGCGTAGCGGCGCAGGAATTCCTTGGTGCGTTCGCGCGCCTTGTCGGCCGACGGCTTGTCGTAGGCGCCGCGCGCTTCGCAGCTGAACCCGTGTCCGGCCGGATAGACGAAAAGATCGGCGTCGGGCAGGGCCCGGCCGATTTTCTCCACATCCGACATCGGGATCGAATGGTCGGTTTCGCCGAAATGGAACAGGACCGGGCAACGCGCGGTCTCGTTCAAATGCTGCACGACCCCGCCGCCGTAATAGGAAATGCAGGCGTCCAGGCCGGTCACGCGGGTCGCGGCGAGCCAAGCCAGCGTGCCGCCCCAGCAATAGCCGATGACCGCGATCTTGGTGCAGCCGGCCCGCTGCAGGGCGAGCGCGCAGGCCGCGACATCGGTCACCGCCCTGTCGTTGGGCACTTTGGCGCGGATATCGCGGCCTTTGGCGATGTCGTCCTCGCCGTAGCCGAGCTCGATGCCGGGCGTCACCCGGTCGAACAGGGCCGGGGCGATCGCCAGATACCCGTCATAACCGTAGGAATCGGTGGTTTTCCGGATGTGCTCGTTGAGCCCGAAAATCTCCTGAAGGATCACCAGGCCAGCCTTGGGCTTGCCGGGCGGGTCGGAACGCCACGCCTGGAACTTATGCCCGTCCGCCGCCTGAAGCTCGATCGGATGACCCATCCGTTTCCCCGTTGTTCTTCCGCTGGAATCCGCGCCGGATTCGTCATTCGCGACTATGGCGGTCCGGCCCCGAGTCGGGCAAGGGCGGGGTGGGGGACGGTAAAGCCTAGGTTTTGCGCTGATTCGGCAGGCGGGCCGACGCGACGATCTTCTCCACCTCCGGCTTCATGCGGGGGAAATAGTGGATTTCCGCCGCATGGAACAGAATCAGGTACAGGCGTTTGTCGGTTTCGAAGGCGTATCCCAAGGCGTGCCGGTCCGTCTCGATACCGCCGCCGGTTCCGAACTTGAATTCGAACTTGATCCCTTCGCGCCCGGCGATGACGGCCGGCTCGAGCAGCACGGGCACGAAATCGTTGGCTTTCATCGATAGGACAAGTCCGGACTGGACCAGTTCCACCAGCTCCGTCGGATTCATCCCGCTGCGAAACTTCGGCGCGTCTTTACCCTCGGCCAGGACGTTGCCGCCGTCGGCGATCGTCGGCGCGATGCACAACGCGTCGAGCAGGGGCCCGTTGCTGGTCCACGATTCGGGGCAGAGTCGGCCCACGCCTTCGACCTGGCGATTCCATGCGCGGTCCAAATTCACGACAAGCTTCTGACTGACGTCGTAATTGCCGGGACCAATCGCCGCGTAGTGCTGGCACGCGGCAAGGGTCGTCGCGATGACGGCGATGCACAGGAGAATCTTTAGACGCTTCATGGTTTTCCCTAAAAGCTCCGCCGGATGAATTCACGATCCGGCGCGTTGGGCGTCAGGCGCAGATATTCGCGAAACGCTTCACGCGACTCGCTTTCGCGGCCGAGCTTGCGCTGAACCATCGCCAGGGACCGCCAGGCGACGGACGGCGCGCGCGGGTCGGCAACCGCCGCCGTCAGCGTTTCGCTGGCTTTCGCGTCGTCGCCGTCGCCGGCCCGGGCGCGCAGCGCTTCACCTTTGGCGTAGAGCGCGAGACCGTCCTTCGCGTCGACGGCAAGCCAGCGCTCGGCGATCAGAATCGTGACGGCGTGCGGGCCGGTCCGGATCTGATCCTCGAACAGCGTATCGCGAAGCGCCGAAACGCCTTCGCGATACGCTTCGCCGCGATCGGCGCCGGCCGGAAGCTCGCCCGCGCGCCGGCGCATCGTTTCCGCGCGCTCGGCCTGATCGGGGTGGCTCGCGAGAATCACGTCGCGATGCCTGGATGTGCCGGCGGCCTCGTACTCGGCGATCAGATTCTCCCAATTCCGCGCGGCCTCGATCGGCGCCAGGCCGCGCTCGGCAAGAAAGCGGATTCCGATCTCGTCGGCCTCCCGCTCTTGGTCGCGGCCATAGGCGAAGAAACCCGTCGCCAGGATGAAGTTGGTGGTCGCGTTGAGCTGCCCCACGCCGAGACCCGCGAAAACAAAACCGAAAATCTGAGAAACATCCGCCGCGTTGCGCGCTTCTTGCGCTCTTAGCCGGCTATGCGCGCGGACATAGTGGCCGATTTCGTGCCCCAGAGCGGCCGCCATTTGCGCTTCGTTGGTGCAACGCAACAGCAATCCCGAACAGATCTGCATCATCCCGTTCGGCGCCTGACTAGCGTTGAAAATCGGCACGCGGACGATATACGGGCGGATATCGTCCGCGTAGTCTCCCGCCAAGTCGTGCACGACGCGCCGGACATAGGCGTTGGCATTCGCATCGCGCATCAGGAAACGGGACGCCCGCAGCTGCGACTCGGCCCGATCCATCGTCGCGCGCAAACCGTCATCGAGTTCGGCGGAGGCGCCGGTCTTCATTCCTGGGGCATTGCGCGCGCTCAGATCCGTCGCGGCCCCCATCCCGCCGGTCGTCGGGCGCGAGCCGTCCGTCGGCGTACAGGCGAACAATCCCGCCGAGCACAACGCGCATCCGCCCGACAGGAATGTCCGCCGCGACAGATTCATTTCGGCAAGCCTTCGAGCAGAAAGGCGATCGTTTCCTTCGCCGGCTCGGCCGTCCGCAGATCGCCGGACCCGCGCTGCAGGCGATTGTACCAGACGAAATCGCCGGTCTTTAGATCGACCAGCGATGCGAAGCCTTGCTGAACACCGCCTTGGATCGCAACGCCGAAGACGGCGGCGGCGATGACCTGGGCCGCGACGCGCCCCGGCCCGGAATAGGAATCCCGCACGTAGACGAACAGCACATAGTCGGCTCGCGTCTTCTCCGCCAAACGCGAAATAGAAGGGCCGAGCGACCATTCGAACTTGCCCTGTTTCGTCGGCAGCTTCTGCGGGCCTTCGTATTGATGGAACTGGATCGATCGGCCGACCGCCGCGTGCAGACGCAATATCTTGGCGAGCTCCTCGTCCTCGACGTCGCCGTTGTGGAAAGTGATACTGGCACACTTCTCTGCGAAGCTGGCGTGCAGCGCTTGATTCATGTTCTCGCGCGCTGCGACCGTCCAGTCTTGCCGGATCGTCGGGGCGCCGCCAAGCGACAGTTCCGACAATTCCGCGTCGACGGGAAGCACCAGAATGACTGGGGGCCTGTCGCTGGCGCGGGCGAGGTTCTCGGTAAGTCGATGATGGTTCTGGACGCAGCCTGCAAGCAGCGCTGCAAGGGTCAGAACGAATCCTAAGCGTAAAGCGGACACCACCATGGCGAAAGCACCCCGAACATCGAATTATCATTCGTTGTTGGCGGGATGCTAAGCGAAAATTGTGAAGTCAAGCTGTGACGAAAATCACACGTTGAAGCGAAACAGGAATACGTCGCCGTCCTGGACGTGGTAGTCGCGCCCTTCGGTGCGCGCCTTGCCCGCTTCCTTCGACCCTTGTTCGCCGCCGAGCTTCACGTAGTCGTCATAGGCGATGGTTTCGGCCGCGATGAAGCCGCGCTCGAAATCGGTGTGGATGGCGCCCGCCGCCTCGGGGGCTTTTGCGCCTTTGCGCACCGTCCAGGCGCGCGCTTCCTTCGGGCCGACGGTGAAGAAGGTCTGCAAGCCCAGCAGGCCGTAGCCCGCCCGGATCACGCGCGCGAGGCCGGTTTCCTCGAGACCCAGCGAGCCGAGGAATTCCTTGCGTTCCTCGTCGGTCGGCAATTGCGAAATTTCGGCTTCGATCGCCGCCGAAATCACGACCGAGCTGGCGCCTTGCTTCGCCGCCATCTCGGCGACCTTGGCGCTCAACGAATTGCCTTTGTCGGCCGAGCTTTCCTCGACGTTGCACACGTAAAGCACGGGCTTCGAGGTGATGAGCTGGAGCTGGCGATAGGTCTCGGCGAGTTCGGCCGACGGCTTCACGGCGCGCGCCGGTTTGCCGTCGCGCAACGCGGCGAGCACCGGTTCGACCACTTCGAGCGCCGCCTTGGCTTCCTTGTCGCCGGTCTTGGCCTTCTTCTGCAGATTCGGCAGACGCTTTTCGAGGCTGTCCATGTCGGCGAGCATCAGCTCGGTCTCGACCGTCTCCGCGTCACGGATCGGATCGATCGAGCCTTCGACATGGGTGATGTCGCCGCCTTCGAAGCAGCGCAGCACATGGGCGATGGCATCGACTTCGCGAATATGGCCGAGGAATTGGTTGCCCAGACCTTCGCCCTTCGAGGCGCCGCGCACGAGCCCGGCGATATCGACGAATTCGAGCTGCGTGGGCAGGATCTTCGCCGACTTGCCCAGTTCCGCGAGCTTGTCGAGGCGCGGATCGGGCACGGGCACGCGGCCCACATTCGGCTCGATCGTGCAGAAAGGATAATTCGCCGCGGCGGCTGCGGCGGTCGCCGTCAGCGCGTTGAACAAAGTCGACTTGCCGACGTTGGGAAGACCCACGATGCCGCAACGGAAACCCATCTCGCCCTCTACTTCTTCGGCGCTTCGAGCGCGCGAACGATCTTGTTCGTGAATCCGGCCTCGTCGCCTTTCAGCAGCGCGGCCAGGTTGTCGGCGATCGCGTCGATCATGTCGTGCACCCAGGCCATGTCGCCCTTGCCGAAATCGTGGAGCACGTAATCGGCGACGAGATTCTTGTCGCCCGGGTGGCCGATGCCCAGCCGCACGCGGACGTAGTCCTTGGTGCCGAGATGGGCGTCGATCGACTTCAATCCGTTGTGCCCGCCATGCCCGCCGCCGATCTTGGTGCGCAGTTTGGCGGGCGGCAAATCGAGCTCGTCGTGGATCACCACGATGTCGCTCGGGGGAATCTTCAGGAACCGCGCGGCCTCGCCAACGGCCTGGCCGGACAGGTTCATGTAGGTCAGCGGCTTCAGCGCGACGACCTTGTCGCCGCCGATCAGACCTTCGCAGGTCTCGCCCTGGAAGCGGCGCTTCCACGGCCCGAAGCTGAAGGCGGACGCGACCGCGTCCAGCGCCATGAAGCCGATATTGTGGCGGTTTCGCGCGTATTCGGGGCCCGGGTTGCCGAGCCCGACCAGGAGCTTCATGGCCCGGACCCCGATACGCGTCGAACCGACGCCGCCTTACTTCTTGGCGGCGGGCTTGGCGGC
>VYME01000477.1_pt1 | contig 13143 bp, 9 predicted proteins | sample 5115281 | NCBI WGS metagenome assembly VYME01 (sample SAMN12291780, study PRJNA351875) | freshwater metagenome | isolation source: freshwater lake | place: USA: Michigan, Wintergreen Lake | collected 2013-08-08
CGCACGCGCGCAGCGGTGCCGCCGAGGCGACCCGCCGCCTGGTGCAGGCCGGCGTCACCGTGGCGCTCGGCCACTGCGACCGCAGCGACGGCTTCGCCGCCTGCGTCGACGCCGGTGCCACCGCGGTGACGCATTTGTTCAACGTCATGGGCCCGCTGCACCACCGCGACGTCGGCACCGCCGGCTTCGCCCTCGACGACGAACGCGTGCGCTGCCCGCTGATCGTCGACGGTGTGCACGTGCATCCGGCGATGGTGCGCAACGCGTTCCGCATCCTCGGCCCCGACCGCACGATCCTGGTCACCGACGCGGTCGCCGCCGCCGGCATGCCCGACGGCGACTACACGCTGAGCGGCATCGCGGTGCGTTCGGCGAACGGCGTCGTGCGCGACCACAAGGGCAGCCTCGCCGGCTCGGCGCTGACGATGGCGATGGCGGCGCGCAACTTCCTGCAGATGGTGCCGATGGCCAGCCCGTGGACGCTGGCGCGCGCGGCGGCAAGCAATCCGGCGGCGCTGCTCGGCAAGGCCGGCGAACGCTACGGCGCGCTGGCGGTCGGCAAGCAGGCGGCGTTCACGCTGCTCGGCGACGACGGTTCGGTCTGCTGCGTGCGGTGAGCGAGCACCTTGCCGACGGCGGGGACTCCACGCACACTGCGCCGCCATGACGGAGAGCTCGCCGGAACGCCGCCACGACTCGCTGCTGTCGACGCGTTGGACCCAGATCGGCGCGTTGCACGGCCAGGACGGCGAGCAGGCGTGGCACTGGTTCGTCGAGCGCTACCGGCCGTTCGTGCGCGGCATCCTCGGCGGCCTGCTCGGGCGCTCGGCCGCGGCCACCGCCGCCGAAGAGGAGTTCTGGGGCTACGTCTGGCTCAGCGGCGCCCTGCAGCGTGCCGAACGCGGTCGCCGCTTCCGCGCGTTCCTCTCCGGCATCGTGCGCAACTTCGCGCGCAGCTACGCACGGCAGCGGCGCCTGCCGCTCGCCGACGAGGCGATGGTCGCTGCACTGCCGGCCAGCCAGTCGGCCGACGAACTGCGCCTGTGGGTCGAGAACGTGCTCGACAACGGCCTGCAGTCGCTGCGCGGCGAGAGCCCGGCGACGGCGAGGGCGCTGGCGATGTTCTACGGCCTCGGCGACGAGGCCGCGGCCGGTGCGCGCAGCGCAGGCGACATCGCTGCCGCGGTCGGCAACACGGCGCAGGGCGTCTACATGCTGCTGTTCCGCGGCCGCAAGCGGCTGCGCGAGCTGATCGAGGCCGAACTGCGCGAAGGCTGCGGCGACGACGAAGCGTTCGGCGAAGAGGTGCAGGCGCTGCTCGGGGTCGCAGCGAAGCGGTTGCCGGGGCTGCTCGGCGAGGGGTAGCAGAGCGGTTGCTGGCTTCGAGCTGGCCAACCGTCTCGGCGAACGGCGAGCGGTGGAGAGACGTTGTGGCTCGAGTCCCTACCTGAGGATCATGGGAGCTGCACCGTCGTTGCCGCGACCTTCAGGGGCCTCCCTTGCAAGTCGCGCAGCCCACTCCACACCAGCCGCAGTTCCTGCTTGCGTGGCGTGTCCGCGGACGGCACCAAGCGGAGCACGCCGGCGTCGGTCCATTCCCAGTCGATGGCATGTCGCCCACCTGTGCCGTCCTTCAGCTCGACGAGCTCGCAGCCTGGCAGGGGGGCCCAGTGCACCGGCGCGCTCGGTGTCACATCGATCTGAAGGCCCTTTTGCCCGCGCTTTGGCACCGCGCGCATCGTCACCGGAGCCATCGCGGGGGGTTCCGCAGGCCGCCAACCGGCAACGCTGCCGAAAGCGAGACGGGGATCCGCTCCCCAACCCTCGACCCGCACCAGCAGAACGTGCTTGCCAGCAGCGCAGTCGATCTCCAGTGGCGGCTCTTCGGCACCAAAGCGCCGGCGCCCCTCCCGCAGGGGAAGAACCTTGCCATCGACTCGAAACTCGATCGACGCCACATCCCCCGTCCACGGCAGCCGCACCTTGCCTCCGGTCGCCGCGAACGGCAGGGCGAGCAAGCCGGAACTTCGCCCGATGCCGAACACCCGACGCAGATGCAGGACCCCACCCGCGTCGGCATCCGCCGACGCCCACCAGCGATTGCCGATCTTGCCGCCCGCCTGCGCCGGCTGCAGCTTCTTGTCTGCGGCGAGCCCGTCGACCGGGGCCGCCAACCAGCCGACCAGACCACCGTCTCCGAACGACGACCGTTGGGAGCCATCGACCACTCGACTGTCGGTCATCGGCCCCAGGTCGCGACCGTCTTGTCCACGTCCTTTGCCCAGCGAATCGGACGCGAGCATGAGGCACCCGGGCAGCGGCGGCCACGGCGCACGCAGCGCAGCCAGGTCCGCGCTCGGGCGGATGGCGCCGAAGAGCACGCTTGCCGATGCCCCCGTGTCGCCAGCGACCGCCTTCTCGACGCTCTCGCACAGGTTCGCTTCGAACACGAACGGTTCGATCTCCGTGGCGAGTCGATCGTGGTAGTTCGACAGGCGCAGGGCCCTGCGGCAACGCAGGAACCAACTCTCGCGCACGACCGCGCAGCCGAACACGGCATCGGCCATGTCGACGAAGGCACAGCCGATCACCCGGGGGCCAGGCCGCCACTGCATGAAGTGGATCCCCGGCCGGTCGGCACCGATGCCGATCCGGCCGTCGACGAACACGCTGTGCTCGATGTGCGGCCGCGCCTGCGACTCGGTGTAGATGCCGGTGACACAGCCCACGAAGCGGCAACGGCGGATCTCCGGGTCCGCCACCCCGGAGGCGACACCTTGGAACCGCTCGTCCTTGTAGGCAGCACCGACCTGCATGCCCTCGGAGCAGTTGACGAACACCGCGTCCTCGACCAAGGGACTGCCGGCGGGCACCTGGATCGCAGCGAACGCGCGCCAGAGCTGCACTCCACGCAGCATCGACCGACGCTCGACGCCGTCCTGGCGGTCGTGCAGGACGATGCCATGCCAGCTCTTGGCGGCCGATCCGACGACTTCGGCGCCGGCACCGTCCTCTGGCACGAACACCACCGGCTGTTCCTGCTTGCCTTCGATCAGCAACTGGCCGTGCACGTGCAGCTCGACGCGGTCGGGGTGGAAGCCTGCACTGCTGCCATCGCGCGCCGCGACCGTCACGACGGTTCCGGGTGCGACGACGAGTCTCCCTCCTTTCGGCACGGTGACGTCGCCGTCCAGACGGACACGGCCTTGCCACGAAGCCTGCATCGGCAACTCCCCGGACAATCCCACGGGCGCCTGCGCTGCCCCGACGGCCCCCAGGAATCCGAGCAGACAGGATCGGAGCACGGCGCTCATCGCACCTCCGTGTCGATCCGCAGCTCGGTGTCGAACTCGTCGCGCAGCACGAAGTCGCTGAGTGCGATCACGCGCAGGCGATTCTGGCCCTTCTGGCGCGGCAGGCGCACCTCCACCGTTCGCTCGCGGCAGGCTGCCCGCCACCCGCCCGCCTCGACCCGCCCCTCCATGGCGCGGCTTCCACCGAACACCTGGACCTCGTAGGGCATCTGGTAGCGCGGGAACAACGGCTCGACCAGGAACGTCACCGTGGGCACACCCAGGACGTCGTCCCCGGGCACCCAGCTCTCGAACCCGGCCTCGACCAGTTCGGCGCACGCGAACAAGCAGTCGTCGGCGTGCTCGGTGCGCAGGCCGACCAAGTCGACGCAGCGCGCGACCGGGTGCAGTTCGTCCCCGGGGTCGCGCACCCGCACGGCGCTCCACTCCCGATCGTCGCCATCGACCTGGATCGGGATGCCCTGGTCGTTGGCCACATGCAGTCGTTCGATCGGCTGGTCCGAGCACGACGTCTCGACCGACACCCGCATGGCGACGCGGCCGTGGTAGCGGTCGCCGCGCTCGCGCACGAGGCTGCGCGGAAACCAGAAGCGCAGCTCGTTGCCATGCACCACCGGAGCATCGGCCTGCACCCAGCAGTGGATCCACCGCACGCCGCCCCCCTCGGTCGGCTGCAGCTCGGTGCCCGAGATGCGCAGGTGCTCGATCGGCTTCTTCCCGCCGTCCACCGGCAGCGCCGACGAGGGTTGGAAGCGCGAGCCAACGGCAGCTCGGATGCGCAGTTCGCGTCCGCCGAGCCCCGTCGCCGGCTTGTCGTCGCAGTCGATCCACAGTTCGACACAGGTGAACATGCCGTCGATCAGCGGCTTCTGCATGACCAGCGCACACTCGATGCGGTCGCGGGTGGCCTTGGCGCGAAAGCCGACGGCGTCGCCGTGGACCAGGCGCGGCAGGTTGGTGGTCGGGTCGGCGATGGCGGCTTCGTTGCTGCGCCCGGTGGTCGGCGCGGGAGCTTGTGCCCCCAGCGCCGTCGACAGCAGCCACGCACAGACGAGGCTGCGCCGCGGTGCTTCGGGACGGGAACGAAACCAACGTGCAGGGCGGTCCATGGTCATCGAGGCGCCTCCTGGGCGACGACGTTCTTGCGCTGCGATGCAGCTTCCTTTCCTACGAGGATCGAAATCCGTCGGCAAGAACGCCGCGGCCGGAGCCTTCGGCGGCGGCATCCACCGCCCCTACCAGCCCCGGCCTCGACTCCGTCTCTTCGACCGACACCTGCGACACGTCGCCGGCACCGATCCGGATCGGCCTCCGGTTCGCACCTTCGCACTCCGCGCTTCGGTGTGAGCCGGGGCGCAGACCACCCGGAACCCGTTGTTGTTGTTCGTGTTCTCGGGGTTGTTCCTGTTGCGGTTCGCGGAGCGGCAGTTGATGGAGTTGTTGTTCCAGCTGCCGCCACGGAGGATCGCGTGGTGCAGCACACGATCGCGGAACGCCGGCGCGGCGATGCGGCGGGGCTTGGGGTCGTGGATGGTGAAGAAGCGATAGCCACGCAGTTGCACGTTCTCGGCCAGCAGTTCGCGGCGCAGCAACTCGATCTGGTGGTCGAGGTCGGCGGTGAACGCCAACACGGCCGGACGATCCTGTTTGCCCGAGCGCGCGGCGTGGTAGGCGGCGAGCAGGTTCTCGTGCTCGGCGATCGCCGGGTAGAGACCGCCGGCGCGCTTCACGCGCCGGCCACGGCCGGTTCGGGTCGGAGCTCGGCGGCCGGCTTGTTCGGCAGCTCGAACGGCGGCTCGGTCGGCGTCGCCGCGGCGACGCGGCCAAAGCCGAGCAGCAGGGTCAGCAAGGCGTCGCCGAAGCGTTCGAGTTTGGCGGTGCCGAGGCCTTCCGTCTTGCCGAGGTCGGTCTTGGTCTGCGGCAGCGTGCGCGCGAGCTCGGCGAGCTGGGCGTTGGTCAGGATGGTGTAGACAGGCACGCCGTCGGCCTCGGCGAGTTGGCGTCGCAGGTCGCGGAGCTTGCTGAAGCGGCCGAACTCGTCCTTGCTGAGCACCTCGCGGTAGTCGATGCGCGGCTTGTTGCCGTCCATGCCCACCGAGCCAGCGCGGGCCGCACTCGCCGATTCGCCGACGCGGCGCGGCAGGTACTCGACGCACACCGACCAGTAGTGGCGCCCCTTGTCGATGACCGCCACCTTCTCCACGCTCAGCACGCGCTGGCCGCGGAGGAAGCGGTTGAGTTCCTCGGTCGCTTCGTCGTCGCCGTCCAGCGGGATCGCAAACACGGGCATCTGCGTGGTCAGGTCCTCACTCCGTACGCATTCGCTCCGGTCGCGCTCCGCTCGGCCTGCGGCTCCGGCACCTCCGGCCCGGCTCCGTTGCGGGCCTCCGGACCTGCGCCGCAGGGCGAGCTACGCTCTGCTTCCGGTTGGCTTGGCTCACTAACGAACTGGGGCGCAGACCACCCGAAACCCGTAGGACCATTCCGCATACTCAGGGTTGGCCCAGGTGCGGAGCGCAGACCGGCAGGGGAAGATTGAAAAGCTGTCAAAGCCGCCGCCCCGGCGGACCCGGTAGGGGCCGCTCGTCACATACGGATCGGACACCGAGCCCGCCGGGTAGTTGGCGCTTCCATCCCAACTGTCGAGGCACCACTCCCACACGTTGCCATGCATGTCGTGGAGGCCCCAAGCATTAGCGGCGTAGGAGCCAACGGAACTCGTCTGGTTGACGCAGTTGAAATTTGCCTGTCCGCAGCTAAGGCCGCTACCGACGTTCCATTCCGTCGTCGTTCCCGCGCGACAGCAGTATTCCCACTCCGCTTCCGTCGGCAGACGGTACTCGTAGCCCGATGGCAACCGACCCGCCGCCGCCTCTTGCACAGTCAGCGTGTCGCAGTAGGCCACCGCGTTGAGCCACGTGACCCGCTCCACCGGCCGACTTGCACCCTGGTAAAAGGACGGGTTGGTCCCCATCACCGCCTGATACTCCGACTGCGTCACTTCGTACTTGCCCATCCAGAACGGCTGCGTGATCGTCACTCCATGCACGGGCAACTCATTTGCCGTGAAGCCATAGCCAGGCGTCGACGCATACGCGCCAGACCCCATCTGGAACGTCCCCGCCGCGATCGGCACCATGTTCGGCAGAAGGTCGATCACCTCGACCGTCACCGTCTGCGTCAGCACCCCGAGCGCACCCGAGTCGTACCGGAACGTCGCCGTCGTCGTCACCGGCGCACTCGCCCCCTGCAGCGACGCCGTCAGTTGCCCGTTCGCCAGCGTCAGCACCACCTGCGGGTTGCTCTGCGATTCGATGGTCAACGCCGTGCCGAGGATCGTGCCCGTGCCGATGCGCGGCTGGGCTGGTACCGCAGGGTATGGCGTCTGCACGACGTTGGTCACCGCGGCGGCAAGCCCCTGCTGCGTCGATGCCGCGCCGTCCATCGTCGCGAAGATGGTCTGCAGTCGGCCGTCCTGACGGGCGCGATCGGCTTCCGACAACGTCGCGAAGCTCGCCAAAGCACGCACCGGGAACGGCGTGGCCACGGCGACCGTCAGCGACGACGGGGTGCTCCCTGCCAAAATCGCAGAGATCACACCACCTCCCCCGACGACCACTTCTCCACCGCTGCTGTCATTCGGCACAGGCCCCCCGATCAGCTCCATCACCGCCGACTGGACGGCGGTAAGCAACAGGTCGATTGCCCGCGCAACGCCCCCCACGCCCCTGATCATCTGCACCCCGCCAGCGAGTGCCACGCCGGCTGCAACAGCAGCTCCTACGGGCGTCGATCCAAAACCTGTAGCAATCGCCAAGGAGGCGCTAACCAAGATAACGCCCGAATTCCAGGCAGAGGTGTTGGTGACGACCCCGGATGACGCCGCGTCCAAGTTGGCCTGAACTCCGCCTCCCCCCTGTGAGACTGCCAGAACGGTGGACATCGTTGGCGTAGCGGCCAGGATGGTCGCGAGAAGCTCCATGTCCGCCGACGAAGCAGTCGCCAGACTCGACTCGAAGACGACGCGCAGAGCATCCAGACGATCCACGTCAGCAGCCAGGGAAGCCGACAAGGAAGGGTTCCTCAATGCTTGGACTTCGGAACGAAGCGAGGCGACCGAAGCAGTGACATTCCCGGCGAACGCCTGCACCGCAGCCGTCGGATCCGCGACCACCGGTGCTGCCGCCAGCTGCACCACTGCGCGGCCACGCGCACTACCCATCACGACGGCCACTTCGTAGGTGCCGGCAGCCAATGTCGTCGGCACGATCGTCACCAGAGTCTTGGTGGTCGCCGACGCCCAACGGCCTGGCGCCAAGGCGACGCCGCCCTGACGCCACTCCCCGTCGAAGGCCACCCCGCTGGCGAACGCTGCCGCTGGCGCCTCGAAGGTGAGCACCGAGCCACCCGTCGCCGAGAGATTGCCGAAGTCGACCAGCACTTCTCCCTGAGGCGGGGCACCGCCACCACCACCGCCACCACCGCAGGCGGCCAACCAGGGAAGCGAGAACGTCGCGACGAGAAGCAGGAGAAGTCGAAGCATGGAGGTCTGTCGGGAGCGAATGACAGGGGAAGAGCCGCCAAGGCCGCAGACCTGCCAGCGCAGCAAGTCAGGCATCCCTCGGCTCAGCCCTTGTCCGCGACCCTGAACTCCTTTCCCGGAATTCATCCCGAGTCGCGGGACCGACATCGTGCCCCGAGCAACTGCCGGCCTCAAGAACTCCCGTCGGTCACCCACCACCGCGGCACACCTCGGGCGAACCCATCGGCTGGCGGCCAGGCTGCTCGCACCTCTCCAAGAGCCCATCGCATCGGCCAACCGCATCCACTCACCCCCCGTGCGCGGCGGCTCACTCCAACTTGGCCCGCCACTCCGCCGCCCGGCGATCGTGGCCCTTCTGCGGCTCGACGGCATGCCACGCCTCGTACAGCGCAACGAAGGAGCTGCGACACCGGCGTACGTTCTCGGCCCTGGCCCGAGACTGCGCTCCCAGCCGCTCGTCGAGCTCCCGCAGCACGGCCTCGATGGCGGCGAAGTCCTTGGCGCCCGGAGCACCGAGCGACGCTTCCGCGAAGCGAAGCAACAGGGAAGTCAGTTCCGATCCATGGTTCCCGGCCCGAGCAGCTGCTACGGCACCCGGCAAGAACTCCAGCGCCTGGTCGTGCTTCCCAAGTCGCAGGAGAACCTCCGCCAAGTTGACGGACACATAGAGCGTGTTCGGGTGGCCTTCCCCGAGCAGCTCGAGGCGGCCATCGCGGGCTTCGCGGAGCAGCACCTCCGCCTCGGTGCTCTGCCCCTTCACGTGGAGCATCCAACCCAGGTTGGCGATGGTCAGGAGCGTGGATGCATGCCGCGGCCCGAGGAGTCGGCGACGGAGCACGAGCGCCTCCTGCGCCAACGGCAGCGACTCGTCACTCTGGTCCCGCGCCCACAGAATGTCCGACAGCTGCACGAGGTAGTAGTGCGCGGAGGGATCGTCGCCACCACCCGGTCGACGAACGACGGCGACGACCTCTCGCGCGATCCCTTCTGCATCCGCCCAGCGCTTCTGCGCCATCAGCATGCGCACCAGGTTCGCCTTCCAATGGAGCAGGCTCGCATGCGCGTCGCCCAGGGTGGCAGTGGCCTTGGCGATCACATCGCGCCACAGTTCCTCCGCCTCCGCCACGGCGCCGGTCCGCCGCAGCACCGAAGCCAGGTTGTTGGCCGCCACCAAGGTATCTCGATGGTCCGCGCCGAGCGCGCGACGACTGGCGGCGAGTGCTTCCCGCGCGACCGGTTCGGCTTCTTGAAGTTGCCCTCGCTGCAGCAGCAGCGTGCCCAAGTTTGACAACGCCACCAGAGTATCCTGCCGAAACGCGCCGAGTACCCGCCTGGCTCGCTCCAATGCCTCTCGGCATACAGGCTCGGCATCGTCACTACGCCCCTGCTCCAAGAGCAACCGAGCCAGACTGTTCAGCTGGAGGATGGTCGTACGGTGGTCGTCGCCGAACAGCGACCTGCTGGCGGCGAGAGCGCTCCGAAGCAGTGGCTCCGCGTCCTGGTGGCCGTTCCGGTTCATCAACAGATGGCACAGGTTGCTGGTGACTTCGAGCGAAGTCGCGGTCGGCGTTTCGCCCTTCGCCTGCAGTCGGTCGAGAACCTCGCGCAGTAGCGACTCCGCCTCGACGCTCTTTTCGTCCCGGAGCAGTATGGCCCCGAGATTCTGCATCGCGACGAGCGTGTCGCGGTGGTCGTCGCCGAGGCGGCGACGGCTGATCTCGACGACACGGCGCAGCAGCGGCTCCGCCTCGCCGAGCCGCCCCCGCAAGCGCAGCAAGCGCGCCAAGGCCGAGCCAGCAGCCAGGGTATCGTGGTGCTCTTCCCCGAGATGCAGGCGACGAACTCGCAAGGCCTCGGACTGCGGCGCGATCGCCTGCTCCGTCTTGCCCAGGGAGTCGAGGGCCGTCGCAATGGTCTGCAGCAACTGCGCCTTCACGGCAGGCTGCGAGGAGAAGTCCCGCTCGACCGCGACCAGGGCTGGAGCCAGGAGGCTCTGGTCGACGACATCGGCGGCAAGGGTCGTGAAGTCGACCGATGCCAGCTTGGCGGCAACGTCCGCACGATCGGCTGCTGGCAGTGCCGCGAGGACGGCTTCCCGCAGCCGGTTGCCGGTCTGCTGCGGGTCGACGCCGGAGAGGTGCTCGGCCTGGAAGTTCGCGACCTGCTGCAGTTCCGTGCTTCGCTGCGTGGCCTCCTCGGCTCGCTCGAGCGCTGCCTGCTTGGCGACGGCTTCGGAAGCGGCCAACGCCGACTTGTCACGCGCCAGCCGCTCGTTCTCCTCTGCTCGCTTCGCTGCGAGTTCGGCGCTCGCACGGGCGGCGACGGCCTGATCGATGGAGACCCACGCGCCCGCCACCGCCGTAACCAACACCGCCACGACCGCACCCACCTGCAGCCGATGCCGCCGCACGAACGTGCGCAGCCGGTAGGTGGCACTCGGCGGGCCCGCCGACACCGGCTCCTTCGCCAAGTACCGCTCGACGTCCGCCGCCAACTCCGCCGCCGACGCGTAGCGCCGCTCCGGCTCCTTGCTCATCGCCTTCAGCACGATCCAGTCGAGCTCGCCACGCAGCTGCCGCTGCCACGTGCTCGCCTGCGTCGTCGTGCGCGCACGCCGGGCACTCGGCCGCGGCGTCGCTTCGTCGAGGATGCGCTGGCGCAGCTCCCACGGCGAACTCGGCGTCGACGCATCGCTCGCGAACGGCACGTCGCCGGTCAGCAGTTCGAACAGCAGCGCGCCGAGGGCATACACGTCGGTGCGGGTGTCGATCGCCGCCAGATCGCCGCGCGCCTGCTCCGGCGCCATGTAGGCCGGCGTGCCGAGCAGCATGCCGGTCTCCGTCAGCTGCGGCGTCGTCGTATCGCCTTCGAGCGCGCGCGCGATGCCGAAGTCGATCAGCTTCGGTTGGTGCCGTTCGCCGACCTTCGCCACCAGCACGTTGCTCGGCTTCAGGTCGCGGTGCACGACGCCCTTCTGGTGCGCGTGGTGCACGCCGAGGCACACCGCCGCGAACAGTTCGAGGCGCTGGCGCAGCGGCAGCGCCTCGCGGTCGCAGTAGCTGGTGAGCGGCGCGCCGTCGACCAGCTCCATCGCGAAGAACGGCTGGCCCGACGGCGTGGTGCCGGCGTCGTAGATCTTCGCGATCGCGTCGTGGCTCATGCGCGCCAGCGCGTCCTGCTCACGCGCGAAGCGCTGCAGCACCTGCGCACTGTCCATGCCGAGCTTCAGCACCTTCAACGCCACGCGACGCCGCACCGGCTGCTCCTGCTCGGCGAGGTGGACGTCGCCGAAGCCGCCTTGGCCAAGGCGCGCGACGATGCGGTAGGGACCGATCTGCTGCGGCTCGTCGGCGAAGCTGCCGTCGCCGAGGCCTTGCACCGCCGACAGCCACTGGCGAATGCCCGCGGCGTGATCCGGATGCTGCACGCAAAGCGCATCGACGGCGACCGATCGCTCGGCGGCACTGCCGCCGCGGAACAGCAGGGCCTCCAGGTCCGCCACGATGGCGGCGGGCAACGACGTCTTGCTTTGGGTCATGCTCGAAGATGGGAGGCAACACCGCGGCATGCCGAAGTCCGACGGCCGCCGTTCCCTTGCTGCCGGAGCATGCCGCGACCTCGGACCGTGTGCCATCGTGCCTGCCGACTGGAGCGAGCGACTTGCCCTGGCGACGCCCGCGCCTCACCTCAGGCTGGCGGGCCGTTGGTCTGCGCCTCGGCGCCCACCGCGGCGAGCACCACGTTCTCGTCGCGTGCCGCCTGCGCGTAGGCCACCGCGACCACGAGCCAGGCGCACGCGAGCAACAGCGAACCAGCCCCCAGCGCGCAGCCGGCGATCGTCGTCAGGTTGCCGACGTACATCGGGTGCCGCAGCCACCGATAGGCGCCGCCCTTGACCACCGCGCGCGGCCGCCGCGCCGCGAAGCACGGGCTGTAGTGTTCGCCGAGGGAGCGCCGCGCAGCGACGAACAGCGCGGTGCCGGCGAACATGCCGACGACGCCGAGCCCACGCAGCCAGTCCGGCACCCCGAGACACCCCGTCCAGCGCCCGCCGGTCGCGACGAGATCCCCGCCGACGAGGAACAACGCCCCCATCACCAGCGGATAGGCGACCGCGAACCAACGCACCGACGCCGCAAGCGGACGTTCCTCGACGGTTGGCCGCCGGTGCGCGCGCAGGTAGGCGACTTGCGCCAGCGTGGCGACGGCCAACAAGCAGACTCCTGTGAGCAGGTTCATGGCGTGCTCACAGCGGGAACGTGACGCCACTGACCACCATCATGGTCGAGCCGATGCGCGTCTCGACCACGAAGCGATGCCGTCCGTTGCGCACTTCGCGCACCTCTCGGACCCACGCTTCCTGCACGAGGTCGTGTTCTTCGACCACGAGCTCCGGGATCTTCACCTCGATGCTGGTGGGCCAGATCTTCAACAGCTCGGGGCCATCGGCGCGGTAGTCCAGGCCCCAGCGCCGGCACAGCGCCATGTAGAGCATCTTCTGCAGGTGCACGAGCGCGGTCAGGAAGATCAGGTGGCTCGGGCTCGCCAGCATCGAACTGTGGTAGCTGCGATCGAACACGGCGCGCACGTAGTCGGCATGCACCTCGTAGCGCTTGACGTGCAACGTCTCGGCGACGGGGCGTCCGGCCATGACGTTGAACTCCATGCGGCAATCGTGGGGTTCCGCGAGCGACGTGCAGTCGGTCGGCGAGGGACGGTCGTAGGAAGAAGGCTGCGCTTGCAGGCTGGTCATGCCCCGGCTTGCCGGGAAGGTCGCTTTCCTTTCACGACGCAGCGCGAAACCGGGCGCGGTCGACAGCCGAAGGCGCTTGCCGCGCAAGCCGATCATGCGGATGCCGCATCCCTCGTGGGCGACCCCGTCGCCGCCGCTGGCATGCCCGACGGCGACGACACGCTGAGCGGCATCGCGGTGCGTTCGGCGAACGGCGTCGTGCGCGACCACAAGGGCAGCCTCGCCGGCTCGGCGGTGACGATGGCGATGGCGATGGCGGCTGCCGGGGCTGCTCGGCGAGGGGTAGCTCGCCAGCACGCGTCGGCGGATCGGCGCCTTCACGGCATGGCGCGATGCGACCTCGTGACCAGCCCGAGGCGAGGCGCCGTCACTCGGCGAACAAGTCGTCCAGGGTCGCTGCGTCCAGCACTCGGTCGGTCCAGCGGTCGAGTTCGGCGCCGCTCGCCGCGGCGAGGCGCGCAGCGACGGACTCGGGCACGGCGGCGAAGCGACGGCGCAGCAGCCGCAGCAAGGTCTCGGCCTTGCCGCGGGCC
>VYME01000483.1_pt1 | contig 13069 bp, 7 predicted proteins | sample 5115281 | NCBI WGS metagenome assembly VYME01 (sample SAMN12291780, study PRJNA351875) | freshwater metagenome | isolation source: freshwater lake | place: USA: Michigan, Wintergreen Lake | collected 2013-08-08
CGTCGGCATCGGCCTGGCCGCGCAACCAGAACCAGGCACCACCACCGGCGGCGAGCAGGGCCACCAGCGCCACCATCGCCGTGGCCCCAGAGCGCTTTTGCACGCGGCCTGCGTCGAGACGACGCACCGACAGCTCGCCGGCGTCGACCGGGGCACTGGCCCCGTCGCCGGCGAGGCGGAACTTCACCTGGAAGCGCCCGACGGTCACGACGTCGCCGGGGGTCAGCACCAGCTCGGTGACGCGCTTGCCGTCGAGGAAGGTGCCGTTGGTCGAGCCGAGGTCGCGCAACACGTGGCGATCGCCTTCGGGCACCACTTCGGCGTGTACACCGGAGGTCTTCTCGTCGGCCAGCACCACATCGTTGCCGGGGCGACGGCCGATGCGCACGGGGCGATCGGCAACGGGAACGACCTCACCAGCGCGATCCCCATCGAGGATCTCGAGGACGTAGTTGGCCATACAGGTAGGAGAGGGGTCTCGACGCCCGGACCCCGGGCGCCTCCCGCGGCATCGGCGATACCGCGCGAAAGACGGTCGGGGCCTGACCGTAGCGTGGGCGGAGGGGGACGCGAACGCCGACCACAGCTAGTCCCCAAACTACCGTTGGTTGACAGCACCGCAAGGCTCGGCTCCGTGTTCGCCGCGACAACACCGGCGCTACAACCCTCGCAACCCATGGCGCACCGCTACTTCGTCGACCACCTGCCCGAGCCCGGCCCCACCACCGTCGACGGCGAACTGGCCCACCACCTCGGCCGCGTGCTGCGCTGCCGCCCCGGCGAAGAGGTCGTGCTCGGCGACGGGCGCGGCGGCACCGCGCTGGCAACGATCGCGGCGGTCGCGCGCGACCGCGTCGAGCTGCAGGTGGCCGAAGTGCGCCACGAAGCACCACCGGCACCAGCCGTGCTGCTGGCGTTCGCGCCGCCGCGGCAGCAGCGCGGCGAGTGGCTGTTCGAGCACGGCACCGAAGTCGGCGTCGCGGTGTTCCAACCGCTGTGGACGCAGCGCACGCGGCCGCAAGGGGAACGCCCGGAGCGCTGGGCCAAGGTCGTGCGCGCCGCCGCCGGCCAATGCGACCGCGCGTGGCTGCCCGAGGTGAAGCCGGCGCTCGAGTTCGCGGCGTTCCTGCAGCAGCTGGACCTGCCAGCCACCCGGTGGCTGGCGACCGCGAACGCACCGCCGCTGCGCGACCTGCGCGCGGGCTCTCCGGTGGCGCCGGCAGTGCTGCTGGTCGGGCCCGAAGGCGGCTTCACCACCGAAGAGCAGGCCGCGGCGGCGGCGGCGGGGTTCCAGCCATGCGGGCTCGGTCCGCACATCCTGCGCACGGAGACGGCCGCACTGGTCGGCGCGGCGATGCTGCTGGCGGCAGGTGGCAGCGGATAACCCACTCTTCACGCCGCCGCGGGCCAACGGCCTCCGTTACGAAACCGACGGCCCCCGCGTCGCGGCGTCCTCAGCATGCCCTGAACGGGTCGCGCCGCAGGCGCGAGCCGTTCAGTTCAGACCGAGCAGCAGGTCGACGGCGTTGGCCGTCCACCAGCCGAACGCGTTGCCGCCCGGGGTCAGCGTCGCGCTCTGCGCGCGGACGACGAGGCCCGAGGCCGACGGCACGTTCGGGATCGACCACGAGGCCGTGCCCGAGCCGCCGACGATCGGGAACGTGCCCAGCAGGTCGAGGTTGACGTAGAGCGTGCAGCCGATCATGCCGAGGAAGCCGAGGTCCGCACCCGGGTTGACCGGGTTGGTCGACAGGATCATCAGGCCGCCGAGCGTGCCAGCCGGCGCGTTCGAGGTGACGAGGTTGACCGTGGTGCCGAGCACCGGACGGTTCGAGGCCGCGAGCGCGACACCGAGGGTCGGGCCCGACTCCGGCGTGCACAGCGCGCGCGGACCACCGGCGATCGACGCCGAGATGTCGATCGCACCCGGATCGCCAGCACCACCACCACGGCTCCAGCCGACCGTCGTGGCCGTCGTGCCAGCGACCGCCTGGTAGATCACGTGCACCGTGCCGCTCGGGAAGAACTGCATCTGGAAGGTGACGGTGCCACCGCCGCTGAAGTTCGGGATCGCGTTGTAGGTGACGACCGCGCGCGTGGCGTTGGCGTCATAGCGGATCTGGCCCGAGGTCGGGTTCAGGTCGCGCCACAGACCGGCCCACGTCGGCGCGCCCGAGAGCAGCGCCGTGCCCGAGGGCTGGTAGCTCGTGCTCGTGCCCGAGGCCGAGACGAAACCGTTCGAGCAGATCCACAGGTTGTTCGTCGAGCCGCCGTTGTAGGGCAGCGTGAACGGCAGGGCCTGGCTGCTGCCCTGGTCGTCGCCGAGGGTCAGCGTGGTGCCAGCCGGCGGGATCCAGCTGCCCTGCAGCGAGCGCAGCTGGTAGCCGCTGCCGGTGTTCTCGATGGTGAAGCCCGAGTTGGCCAGGTCGAAGCCGTTCTCGTAGAAGCTGCCGAAGCAGCCCGGCGTGCTGCCACAGCCGGTGCCGATCGGGTTCGACTGGGCGAAGGTCGCGCCGCTCGGCGCCTTGGCACCGACGACGACCGACAGCGCACCGGGGCCGACGCGCGCCTGGTCCAGCGCGACCGACGACGAGCCGGGGGCGAAGTTGGCGTCGAAGCCGAAGTTGTAGATGGTGTTCCAGTTCAGCGGGTTGTTCGCCGGCGCCGTGAACACGATCTCGTTGCCGACGCGCGCGGCGGTCCAGTTGTTCAGCGCGTTGTTGTCGATGTCGCGGAACGTGAAGTTCGAGGCCGTGGCGGAGGCGTCGATCGGCACGCGCAGCGTGGCGCCGCCGCGGTTGTTGTCGACGTTGTGGACCGCGTACTCGTAGTGGTAGAGGCCGCCGCCGAGCGGCGTGACCTTGTTGGCCACGAAGAAGCGGCCGTCGTCATTGCCGTTGCTGGCGTTGTTGACTTCGGCGCCCGGCCAACGCTGCAGGATCGAGCCGTAGGCCTGGCCGACCGCGTTGTTGTTGAAGCTCCACGAGGTGCCGCTCCACGCCGGGATGAACCCGCGCGAGGCGAGGTTGTCGCCGCGGTTGGCGAGCGACTCGCCGCGGTGGATCAGCTGGATGCCGTAGAAGTAGGCGGCGCCCGCCGTCAGCAGGTCCTGCTCGTTGACGGTGACGCGGTTCTCGACCGCGTCGCCCGAGAAGACCGCCTGGTTCAGGCTGCGCACACCGTCAGCGGCCCCCGGGAAACCGGCCTGGGCCGGGTCACCGATGTCGAAGTAGCTGCCGACCGGGTTCCAGGTGCCGAGCCACGGGTCGATCTCGACCGCCGGGCCGAGCCAGGTGCGGTCGGCGTTGTTGCCGGCCCCGTAGGTGTCGGAGCAGTTGATGCCCATCAACGAACCGGTGCCCGGGTTCACGCACGTGCCGCAGGCGCCGTTGAAGTTCGTCGACGTGAACGCGTGCTTGCAGTAGCTCCAGTCGCTGATCTGGTGGATGCGATCGCCGGAGACTCGCGTGATGATGAAGCCGAACATCGGGTGGTTCGGCTGCATCGCGGCCGACCACGGGATGACGACCGAACCCGGGTTGCACATCGTGTTCAGCATGGCCATGCCGGCCTGGCCGTTCGGGTGCGCCGCGCCACGGCGGCCGTAGTAGGTCAAGTCGTCCACGTCGGTGAGGCGACCATCGAGGCCGGGCACCACGTTCGACTGCGCGGCGAGGCTGCAGGCGAGAGCCACCAGGGAGAACAGCGCGTTTCGTTTCATGGGAGACGTCAGCGGAAAGGCCGGGCAGGGACCCGGTTGGGCAAAGGCAGGGCGCACACTAACGATAGCTCACCCGGTGACAAGCCCTGGGCTCTGGGCCACGCGGCGTAGTCGAGGCGCACGATCGCCCGCAATCCGCGCGGCAGCCTTGCACCAGAACGAGACGGACCGTCACTTCTCGTGCCCATGCTCCGCCCGACCTCGCTCGCTCTCGCTGCGAGCTGCCTATGCGGCCTTGCGACCGCGCAGACGCGCTTGCTGCGGCATCCGGACGTTCACGGCGATCGGGTCGTGTTCACCTATGGCGGCGACCTGTGGCTGGCGCCGATCCAAGGTGGTACGGCGACGCGATTGACCTCGGCCCCCGGCGTCGAGTTGTTCGCCAAGTTCTCGCCGGACGGTCGCTGGATCGCGTTCACCGGCCAGATCGACGGCGACGAACAGGTCTACGTCGTGCGCAGCGACGGCGGCGAACCGCGGCAGCTGACGTGGTATCCCGCACGCGGCCCGCTGCCGGCGCGTTGGGGCTACGACCACCAGGTGCACGGCTGGACGCCGGACGGCTCGGCGGTGCTGTTCCGCAGCCTGCGCCAAGGCTTCGCGCCGGGCCAGGGCCGGCTCTACACGGTGGCGATGCCGACCGCGGCGCGCCAACGCGGTGCTTTGGCGACGCCGCTGCCGATGCCGCGCGCCGGTGCTGGCGAGTTCTCGCCCGATGGCACGCAGATCGTCTACTCCCCCCTGTTCCGCGACTTCCGCAGCTGGAAGCGCTACCAGGGCGGCTGGGCGCAGGATCTCTACACGTTCGATCCGGTGTCGCTGCGCACCACCAACATCAGCGACCACCCGCGCACCGACCGCGACCCGATGTGGATCGACGATCGCATCTGGTTCGTCAGCGACCGCAGCGGCACGCTGAACCTGTGGTCGCACGATCCGGCGGCGCGCACCACCCACCAGGAAGGCGATGGCCTGCAGTGGGACGTGCGCTGGGCCAGCGCCGGCGGCCCGCAGGACCACCGCATCGTCTACGAGAAAGGCGGCGAGCTGTGCTGGTTCGACACGCGCACGCGCAGCGAACAGGCGATCGCGATCCGCGTGCCCGACGAAGGCTTGCTGGTGCGCCCCCGCAGCATGGCTGCACAGGGCCACGTCGAGACCTTTGCGCTGGGCCCCGGCGGCCGCCGCGCCGTGTTCTGCGCCCGCGGCGACGTGCTGACGGTGCCGCGCGAACACGGCGACATCCGCAACCTGACGCGCACTGCCGGCGCGCACGACAAACACGCAGCGTTCTCGCCGGACGGCAGCACGGTGGCGTTCGTCAGCGACCGCAGCGGCGAAGAGCAGCTGTGGCTCGTCGACCACAAGGGCGAACAAGAGCCGCGCCAACTGACGCAGGGCCTGCAGCGTTTCCTGTACGCGCCGAAGTGGTCGCCCGACGGCCGCTGGCTCGCGTTCGGCGACGCCGAGGGCGTGCTGCGCCTCGCCGACGCCACCACTGGCGACCTGGTCGTGGTCGCCGACGAAGCGCACGGCGCCCTGCACGACTTCACCTGGGCGCCCGGTTCGGACTGGCTGGCGTTCACGCTGCAGCGCCCGACCGGCTGCCGGCAGATCCATCTCTACGAACGCGCGACGCGGCAGACGCATCGGGTGTCGCAGCCGCTGGCCGACGATCGCTCGCCGGCGTTCGACGAGCGCGGCGAACGGCTGTTCTTCCTCGGCCTGCGCAGCCACGACCCGCGCCTCGCCGAGCACCACGAGTCCGACTTCCAGCTCGACCGCGCGTTCGGCGTCTACGCGCTGGCGCTGCACAAGGAGCTCGGGCCGCTGCTGCCGGTGCGCAGCGACGAGGCCCCCGCCGACGACGCTGCCACGAACGAAGCCACGGCGACGAACCCGCCCACGAGCGCCACCACCACGACGCCGCCGACCGCGACGCGCATCGACCTCGACGGCCTCGCGGCGCGGGTCGAACGCCTGCCGCTGCCGTTCGACGACTACGTCGGGCTCACCTGCGGCAACGGCCACCTGCTGTGCCTCGTGCGACCACTGCGCCACCCGGGCCGCGACGACGACCCGCCGGCGTCGGTGCGCGCGTTCGCGTTGGCGAGTCGCAAGGCCGGCACGATCGCCGACGCGGTCACCGGCGTCGCCGTGTCGCCGGATCGCACGCACCTGCTGCTGCAGACGAAGGACGGCTACCACGTGCGCCCGTTCGCGCTCGACGCCGCCGGCGACGGCAAGGCCGGCAACCGCCTCGACCTCGCCGGGCTGGTCGTCGACAGCGTGCCGGCGGACGAGCACTGGCAGATCTTCCACGAGGTCTGGCGCCGCTACCGCGACTTCTTCTACGTCGCCAACATGCACGGCCACGACTGGGAAGCGCTGCGCGACAAGTATGCGCCGCTCATCGCGCACGTGCGGCACCGCAGCGACCTCGACTGCGTGCTCGGCGAGATGATCGCCGAACTGAACGTCGGCCACGCCTATGTCGCGAGCCAGGACCCGAGTGCACCGCCGCGCCCGCGCACGGCGCTGCTCGGCGTCGAGTTCGCGTTCGACCAGAACAGCGGCCGCTACCGCATCGACCAGGTGCTCGCCGGCCGCAACGACGATCCCGGCTGCCGCTCGCCGGCGACCGCACTCGGCGTGCAGCTCGCCGCCGGCGACTACGTGCTGGCGATCGACGGCGACGACTTGCCGCCCGAGGTCGAGCCCTACCGGCTGTTGCGCGGCAAGCGCGACCGCGCCGTCACGCTGACGGTGAACCGCCGCCCGCAACTCGACGGCGCGCGGCAGGTGGTGCTGCAGCCGATCAGCGACGAAAGCCGCCTGCGCCACCATGCGTACGTCGAACGCTGCCGCCAGCACGTCGAGGCCCGCAGCGACGGCAAGCTCGGCTACCTGCACCTGCCCGACATGGGCCCGGCCGGCCTGCGCGAGTTCGTGCGCCAGTTCTACCCGCAGCGCGACCGCCAGGGCCTCGTGATCGACATCCGCGGCAACGGCGGCGGCTTCGTCTCGCAGATGCTGATGAACCGGTTGCAACGCGAACTGCTGCTGTGCAGCTTCGGCCGCCACGACGGCTTCACGCCGTATCCGCGCGCGCTGTTCGCCGGCCACCTCGCCTGCCTGATCGACGAGACGACCGCCAGCGACGGCGACCTGTTCGCCGCCGCGTTCCACCGCGCCGGCCTCGGCAAGCTGTTTGGCAAGCGCACCTGGGGCGGCGTCGTCGGCATCACCGACCACGGTCCGCTGCTCGACGGCGGCACGGTGAACGTGCCCGAGTTCGGCTACACCGAGCCCGGCCCCGAATGGACGATCGAAGGCTCCGGCGTCAGCCCGGACCAGGTCGTCGACAACGACCTGCCGTCGGTGCTGGCCGGCCGCGATCCGCAGCTCGACGCCGCGATCGACGATTTGCTCGCTCGCACCAAGAAGGACCCGCGGCAGACTCCTACGCCGCCGCAGGCGCCGGTGAAGACCGGGCGCTGAGCCAACGAGAACGTGAGCCGACACGACGTGAGTCGACCGAACGCAACCAGAGCGAACGTGAGCCGCCAGAAAGCCCCCGCCTCCCGCCTGCCCGAACTGCGCCTCAAGGTGCGCGTGCACGGCCGCCATCCGTGGTTCTATCGCAAGATGATCACGAAGCCCGAGCAGCCGCTGCCGGCGGGCTCGGCCTGCCTCGTGCGCGACCGCGACGGCTCGCTGGTCGGCACCGGCTTCTACAATCCGCGCGCCGAACTGGCGCTGCGCATGTTCGCCGACGACATCGTGCCCGACGTGCGCGCGCACTTCCTGCAGGCGCTGCACGGCGCCGTGCAGCTGCGCGAAGACGCATTGGCGCTGCCGCGCGTCACCGACGCCTACCGGTTGATCCACGCCGAAGGCGACGGCTGCCCGGGCCTCGTGCTCGACAAGCTCGGCCATGCGTTCGTCGCCCAGGTCGCGTCGCTCGGCATGCTGCAGCAGCTCGAGCCGCTCGGCGAATGGCTGCTGCGCAAGTATCCGGGCAGCAAGCTGGTGCTGCTGCAGGACAAGGACTGGGCCGAACGCGAAGGCATGGAGAAGCTGCCGCGCCCGGTCGCCGTCACCACCACCGTGCGCGAGCACGGCCTCACCTACGCGGTGCAGGCCGGCACCGGCCACAAGACCGGCTTCTTCGCCGACCAGCGCGACAACCGCTGGCTCGTGCGCCAGCTGAGCCGCGGCCGCGCCGTGCTCGACCTGTGCTGCAACAGCGGCGGCTTCGCGATGAACGCGATCGCCGGCGGCGCCGCCAAGGTGGTCGCCGCCGACCTCGACGAAGCGATGGTCGAACAGACGAAGACCAACGCCGCGCAGAACAAGCAGACGCTGACCGCGGTGCACGGCGACGCGTTCGAACTGCTGCGCGAGGCGCAGCCCGGCGCACACGACCTGATCGTGCTCGACCCGCCGAAGTGGATCCACAACAAGGACGAGCTCGAGACCGGCATGGGCCGCTACTTCGACCTCAACCGGCTCGGCCTCGACAAGGTCGCGCGCGGCGGCCTCGTCGTCACCTGCTCGTGCTCGGGCAGCGTCAGCGAGGACTCGTTCGTGCGCATGCTGCGCGACGCAGCGGCAGCGGCGCGGCGCGACGTGCGCATCCTCTACCTGCGCGGGGCCGGCGCCGACCATCCGGTGGCGCTCGAGTGCCCGGAGACGCGGTATCTGAAGGTCGCGGTGCTGCAGGTGCGCTGAGTTCGGCGAGCGAGCACGCCGACGAAGATCACGCGCGCGGCGGCGGCACGCGTTCGAGCAGGCGTTCGTAGCCGAGTTCGCGCAGGAGCGGCGCCAGCTCGCTGCTCGGCCCGCGCCAGCGCAGCGCGTCGACGTCTTCGGCCAACGGCACGTCGGTGCGCAGCGTCGCCAGCGTCCGGTAGAGCTCCGCGTCGGCGCGTTGCTCGCGCAGCACCTTCGCCAGCGCCTCGGCGCCGCGCACGCGCACGGCCCAGTCCGCCGCGGCATCGGGGATCGCATCGAGGTGCTGGTAGTGAGCCAGCACCGCCGCCGCCGACGTGGCGCCCCAGCGCGGCAGGCCCGGAATGCCGTCCTGATCGTCGCCCACCAACGCCAGCCAGTCGGGGATCGACGCCGGGGCGATGCCGTACTTCGTGTGCACCGCCGCTTCGTCGAGCACGAGCTGCTTCTTCCGGTCGAGCTGCACGATGCGTTCAGAGCACACGACCTGCGCCAGGTCCTTGTCGGGTGTGCAGACGAAGACGCGTTCGACCCGCGCATCCGCCGCAGCGCGCACCGCCATCGTCGCCAGCGCATCGTCGGCCTCGAACGCCACCATCGGCCAGACGACGAGCCCGAGGGCTCTGGCGGCGCGTTCCGCCAGCGGGAACTGCGCCCACAGGGCTGGCTCGATGCCTTCGCCGGTCTTGTAGCCAGCGAACAGTTCGTTGCGGAACGAATCGATGACGGTGTCGAACGCGATGCCGACGTGCGTGACGCCGGGCTCGCGCAGCAGCGAGGTGAGACTCGCCAGCAGCCCGCGCACACCGCCGACCTCGCGGCCGTTCGGGTCCTGCGCCGGCGGGGCACCGTAGTAGCTGCGGTAGAGCTCGTAGGTGCCGTCGATCAGGTGGACGTGCATGTCAGCGGGGTGCCGGCTCGGCCGGGCGCAGCGTGTATTCGATCGCGGGCAGGCCGTCGATGTCGCGGCGATGCAGTTCGACGCCGGCGAACCACCGCGGCGGCACCTTCGGCACTCCCTCCGTGTAGCGCGAGCGACGGCCCCAGAACTCGAGCAGTGGGTCGCGCATCTCGACCCCGCCGGGCCCCGGAGGAGCGTCCTGGGAACGGGCTGGTGGCTCTGGCCACTTGAGCTGCCCGACCTGTTGGCTGGCGAGCACGAAGTTCGCGGCCAAAGCGGTGTTCGCCTCGTAGCCCACGGCCCCACCACCCACCGCAAGATGCGGCACGGACGCAGCGACCGCCGCGAGCTGCTGCCAGACCTCGGGCGAACCGACCACGACCCGCGGCATGCGGAGCGGAGCTGGCAGAGACGTCATCGGGCCGCTCCAGCGCGATGGAGGGACCTCGTTCCACCCCGCCGACAACACGTGACGCAGGCACGCGCGCGCCAGCGTCAGGTCGCCACGGCGCTGGTCGATGGCGATGCGCAGCAGGCGCAGCACGCTGCCCGCAGGCTGGGCTGGCAGCTCGCGCAGCGCGCGATCGACGGCGGCCTCGTCGTGCAGGTCGAAGACCAGTGCGCCCTTGTCGTCGAACCACGCACGATCGCCCCACAGCGCTTCCTGCAGGGACCGCGCATCGCGGGCGATCGACGGGAAGGACGCCACCAAGGTTGGATCGGCGAGCAGGTCGCGGCGCCAGGCATCCACGCGCGCCAGCTCGTCGAGCAAGCGTTCGATGCCGAGGTCGACGCCGAGTTCGAGCAACGTTCCCTCCGGCGGCCCGGCCAGCAGGTGCTCCCGGATCGTCTTGCGCGCGCCCACCTGCTGCACGAAGGCGTCCCACGTCGCCGGCGTCCATTGCCTGGCGCAACCGAGCCCAGGATCGGCGGTGCCGCGCGCCAACCAGGCGAGCACCGCATGCTGCAGGTCGACACCTGCCAGGCCAGCGGCCTGCACGACGAGGCCGGCGAACTCGTTCCCGGTCGGCGGTTCGCGCCACAGCACCTGCTGCGCGCGTTCGCGGATCGCCGGATCGGTGTCCACCAGCTGCAACACGATGCCGTAGGGCGCGAGTGGATCCTCGGGGAGCAGGCGGGCGATCAGGTTGGCGCGTGCGGCATGGGACGACGCGAGGCCTGGTCCCGAGCGCAGCGCAGACAAGTGTCGCGCGACCTCGACCCAAAAGGGCACCCTCGGCTCCTCCCGCCGCAGCGTGTCGGCGAGCCAGCCCGCCACTTCACCGCCGATGGGATGGCGAAGCAGCGCCTCCGCCAACGCCCAACCGGTCTCGGTCGCGTCGACCGCCAGGCCGAGTTGGCGCCGCCGTGCGTGCGGCGTCGACGTCGGGTCGCCCACGACGGCAGCGATCGTCAATTGGGCCCACAGCTGCAGGGCCGGACGATCCGCCGGGTCGGACCAACGAACATGGCGCAGATGACCCTCGAGCCACGCCGCGAGCCGCGCCGCCTCCGCAACGGTGGCTCGTTCCGCAACTGCTCCCACGAACGCCAGCGCTCCTTTCGAAGCACGAACAGGAGTGCGGTCGCGTTCGTTCGCCGGCGGCTCCGCGGCCAGGAACTCGGCCACCAGCGCCGACGCCTGTTCGGGAAACGCGGCGACGACCCGCAGCACGCGGTCGCGCAGCGCCGGATCCGCCCGCACTTCGCTCGCCGCGAGCGCATCGGCGAGCATCGTGGCGCGCAAGGCCGGTGGCCGGAAGCGCAGCGACTTGACCGCATCGTTCCCCGACGCAGGCCCGAGCCGTGCCCACCAGGCTCCCGGCTGCGTCGAAGCCACCGGCGCCGGTGGCGCTGCGAGCGGCGGCGTGGTTCCTGGCACCTGGGCTGCGCCCACGGACGCCACCAGCACCCACGCCGAGATGCCGACGAGCCGGCGGTGCGCGACCGTTCCCATGCCTTCGACCATCGACACATGCTCCCCAGCCTGCTGGTCGCCGACAAGCCGCGGCGCTAAGCACTGATCCGTGTCGTCCGCCCCACGAACCCCGAACGGCCCCGAGCTCGACGCGCTGCTGCGCCAGAAGCTGCCGCCGATCGGCGACTGGCGACCGACTGCGCTGCGGCACGCGGCCGTGCTGTGCCCGATCGTCGAGCACGCGGGCCAGGACCACGTGCTGCTGGTGCAGCGGCCAACGTCGGCGCCGCAGCACGCCGGGCAGCTCGCGTTCCCCGGCGGCATGCGCGAACACCGCGAGACGATCGACGCCACCGCGCGACGCGAATGCCGCGAGGAGATCGGCGTCGACGATGCCGCGATCACGCTGCTCGGCGAACTCGGTGTGCGCGAGAGTTCGTCCGGCATCCTGGTGCACGCCGTCGTCGCGCGCCTGGCGAACGTGCCGCTGCGGCCCGACGCGCGCGAGGTCGCGGCGGTGCACCACGTGCCGCTGTGCGAACTGCTCGACGAGGCGCGCTGGAGCGAACGGCCCCCGCCCGGCGGCGCCACCGGCAACCAGCCGCGGCTGAGCCCGCACTTCCCGTTCGGCCCGCATCTGCTGTGGGGCCTGACCGGCCGCTTCGTGCGCGACCTGATCGCCATGCTGCGGCGCGGGACGTGACCCGAGCCCCCTTGCGCGTCTGCCGCACGTCGACAGCGGACGCACGGGGCTGTGCACTGGCGTGGTCCGGCCGCAGCGCCGGGACGCAGTTCTCGGCGGTGCGACAGCGGACACATTCCTGCCGAATCAAGTTGGCGGCAACCCAAACGGCGACACGAACGCACGGTGCTCGGCTCCGCGGTGACCGGCGCATTCCCGCCGAATCAAGCTGGTGGCGACTCGAACGGCGACTCGGACGCACAGCACTCGGCTCCGCGGCAGCTGGCGCATTCCTGCCGAATCGAGTTGGCAACGACCCAACCGGCGGTGCGGACGCACAGCGCCCGGCTCCGCGATGCGGGCGCATTCCGGTCCGCGATGCGCCTCAGCCATGCCCTGGGGCACTCGAACTCCTCGCCAGGCCGCACGAGCGTTGACCGCGCACGGTGGAACGGCGAACGTGCGGCGATGCTCGTTCGTCCGGCCTCGCTCGTTGCGATCGCTCCGCCAGCGGAGGCGATGCAGCCATGAGCGACGCGAGCCCGGCAGCGACGGCAGCCACCCCACACGCGCTCTCGCCGACGAACGGCCGCGCCCACCTCGTGCTGGCCCTCGGCGCCGTCGGCTGTGCGCTGCTGCTCTACGTCGTCTGGTCGCTGCTGTGGCACATGACCGACGACGCGTACATCACCTACCGCTACGTCCACAACCTGCTGGCCGGTGACGGCCTCGTGTGGAACGCAGCACCGTTCGCGCGCGTCGACGGCAACACCGACTTCCTGTGGTCGCTGCTGCTGGCGCTGGTGTGGAAGACCACCGGCATCGAACCGCCGACGGCCGCGCCGTGGCTGTCGCTCGGCTTCGGCGCCGGCATCGTCGCCATCGTCGGCGTGCTGGCGCATCGCCTCGTGCTGCCGGCGTGGTCGGCGACTGCGAAGGCCGGGCTGTGCGTGCTGGTGCTGTTCGGCACGGTGACCCACCGCGGCCTCGTCGCCTACTTCAGCAGCGGCCTCGGTGCCGCGTTCTTCCTGCTGCTGTGGTTCTCGTGGGCGCTGGTGGCGACGTCGCCGCTCACACGAACGCGCCGCGGCGGGCCGTTCGCGCTGGAGCTGC
>VYME01000484.1_pt1 | contig 13058 bp, 8 predicted proteins | sample 5115281 | NCBI WGS metagenome assembly VYME01 (sample SAMN12291780, study PRJNA351875) | freshwater metagenome | isolation source: freshwater lake | place: USA: Michigan, Wintergreen Lake | collected 2013-08-08
CGACGTGTTCGACGGCGCGGCGGAACGTGTCGCGCGCGTCGCTCCAGCGCTCGCTGCGCGCGGCCCGGATCGCTGCGGCGCGCACCAGCGGCCCGGCCTGCAGGCGGAACGACAGGTCGTCGGGACGCTTCTGCACGACGCCTTCGATCAGCTCCGCCGAACGGGTGAAGTCGCGGCCGGCGGCAGCGTCGTCGGTCCTGGTCTGCAGGTAGCCGCGGTGGTGCACGACGATCGCCAGCTCCGACGCGTACTCGTGGCCGTCGGGGTGCGCGGCGACCAGCTGCTCGTGGCCGGCGATCGCCTCGGTGTCGGCGGCGATCGCGCCGGGGGTGTCGCCGGCCTGCTGCCGCTCGAGGGCGAGGTCGTAGAGCATCAGGCCAAGTTCCTGCCGGTAGACGACGCGCGCGGGGAAGTCGGTGACCAGCGAACGCATCGCCGCGATCGCCGTCTCGCGCATCGGCAACGCCTTGCCGTGCTCGCCCGCTGCCGCGTGGATCGCGGCCAGCGACACTTCGACGCGCGCCTGCTCGCGGCGCACTTCGGGTTCCTTGGTCTCGCCGGCGGCGAGCTTCGCCAGCTGCTCGCGCACCTGCAGCAGCTGCTGGCGCGCGCCTTCGACGTCCCCCTTGTCGCGCAGCATCGCCCCGAGGTTGATGCGCGAGCGCGCCTGGTTGAGCTGCAGGTCGATGCCCGATCCTTCGCTCGCCAGGCCCTCCTCGAGCGCGAAGCTGCGCTGCACGTGCACGATCGCGCCGTCGAGGTCGCCGCGCTCGCGCACGAGGCGCGCGAGGTTGTGGTGCGCACTCGCCATCGCCAGGCGCACCTGCTTGTTCCACTTCGCTTCGGGCACCACGGCCGCAGCCGCGACCATGGCGTTCCAGTCCGCTTCGGCCTCGGCGAGGCGACCGAGTTCGACCAGCGACAGGCCGCGCGCGAGGCGCAGGCCGATGCGCTCGCCGAGGAACGCCGCCGGATCCGGGTCGCGTCCACCCAACCACTGCAGCACCGGCTCGGCCTCGGCGACGGCGCGCAGCGAGGCTTCGTTGTCGCCGGTCAGGCGCTGCAGTTCGCTGACCTTGGTCATCGTGTGCACCAGTTCGACCGCGACGCGCGGCTCCTCGGGGTTCTCGCGCCAGAGGCGGCCGATCATCACCGTTGCCGCCTCGAGGTTGCGCAGGCGCTCGGGGTCGAGCCCCGGAACACGCGCCAACGTCTTCGAACTGGCCTGCTGCATCAGCCCGCGCACGCCGGCGAGCGCCGTATCGAGGTTGCTCTGCGACTGGTGCAGCGCCGACGCGCGCGTCCACTGCACGAGTGCTGGCGTCGCCAGCAGGCCGAGCAGCAACAGGCCGGCGGCGGTCGCCATCGCCGGGTGCCGCTGCGACCAGCGCACCGTGCGCAGCCACGGGCCGATCGGCCGGGCGGCGATCGGGCGGTGCTGCAGGAAGCGTTCGAGATCGGCGGCGAGGGCCTCGGCGGTGGCGTAGCGGCGCGCCGGGTCGCGGTCGCGGGCGACGGTGACGATGGTCTCGACGTCGCGCGGCACGTCGGGGTTCTGTTCGCGCAGCGACGCGGCGCGGCCGTGCAGGATCTGCTGGCGCAGCCGTTCGTGGCTCTGGTCGTGGAACGGCGGGCGCAGGGCCAGCAGCTCGTGCAGCGTGACGCCGAGCGCGTAGACGTCGGTGCGCGCGTCGATCGGGCCGTCGACCAGCTGCTCGGGCGCCATGTAGTGCAGCGTGCCGAGCATGGCGCCGCTGCGGGTGATGCGCGACGTGCCGGCGGCGGCGGCGAGGCCGAAGTCGAGCAGCAGCACGCGCCCGTCGGCGGTCACCATCGTGTTGTTCGGCTTCAGGTCGCGGTGCACGACGCCGCGCTCGTGCGCGTGGTGCACGGCGCGCGCCATGCGCAGCACGAGGCGACAGCAGGTCTGCACCCAGGTGCCAGCGAACACCTCCGGCAGCGGATCGGGCACCGTGTCCTCGCCGCGCGCCGCCGCGACGACCGCGATGTCGCGGCCCTGCAGCTGCTGCGGCGACGTGGCGTGCAGGGCGGCGACGACGTCGCCGAGCGACGCACCGCGCACGTACTCCATCGCGAAGAAGTCGATGCCCTGGTCCTGGCCGACGCAGAAGATCGGCACGATGCCGGCGTCGCCGAGGCGCGCGATCGCCTCCACTTCGCGGCGGAAGCGTGCGCGCGCGCCGGGGAAGAAGCGCTGCTCGGGGCGCACGAGCTTCAGCGCCACGGTGCGGCCGAGCGACAGCTGTTCGGCGACGAACACGATGCCCATGCCGCCGCTGCCGAGGCGCTTGCCGAGCTTGAACTCGCCGAGCTGCTCGGGCACTTCGCTCGCGACCACCGTCTCCTCGTCGCCATCGAGCGGGCCCAGCAGGCCCGCGCGCTGCAGCTTCTCGAGCCGCTGGCGCAGCAACGTCTCCAGCAGCGGGTGCCGGGCCAGCACCTTCTCGACCGCAGCGGCGCCACCGTCGTGCCAGGCCTCGATGCAGGCGGCCATCGCCTCGTGTTCGAGTTCGCTGTCGCGCGGCGAAGTGGGGTCGTCCATGGAGCGGCGGCGAATGCTATCCTCGCCCCGATGAGCGAGGACCTCGAAGCACTGCTCCGCCGCGCCAGCCAGCACGACGCCGATGCGGTGTCGTCGCTGCTGCAGCAACACCTGCCGGCGCTGCGTGCGTTCGTGCGGCTGAAGGCCGGACCGTCCTTGCTGGCGAAGGAATCGTGCAGCGACCTGGCGCAGTCGGTCTGCCGCGACGTGCTCGAGAACGCCGAACGCTTCCGCTTCGGCGGCGAGGCGGAGTTCCGCAAATGGCTGTTCACGACCGCTATGCGCAAGATCGCCGACCGCGCCGAGCACTGGCGCGCCGGCAAGCGCGACGTGCGGCGCGAGAACGCTGGGCTCGAGGAGGACGAACTGCGCGGCTATGCCGGCATCTACACGCCGAGCGGGCAGGCGGCGGCGCGCGAGGAGCTGCAGAAGGTCGAGGGCGCCTTCGGCAAGCTGGCGCCGGAGAAGCAGGAAGTCATCCTGATGGCGCGGCTCATGGGCCTGTCGCACGCGCAGATCGCGCAGGAACTCGGCAAGAGCGAAGTCGCGGTGCGCTCGATCCTGAGCAGAGCACTCGCCGAGCTGGCGGCGATGCTGTGAGCGGCGGGCCGGCCGGCGAACCCGGTCGCCGGCGGCCGCCTGCTCACTCGCCCGACCCGCTCACTTGCCCGGCAGGTTCGGCGCCGGCGTCTCGCCGTTCGCCGGCGGCGTCGCCGACTTCGGCTTGACCAGGTCGGCGCGCTTGGGCTTCAGCTTGCCGAACAGCGACTGGTCGATGACGTAGTACCACGGGCCGAAGCGCTTGGTCAGCTTGTCGGCTTCCTTGCGGCCTTCTTCGACCTTGCGGTCGAACTCCTCCCACGACGTGGTGATCTTGCGCAGCTCGTCCTCGAACGGCAGGCGATCGCTGCGCACGTCGGCGCCCATGCCCTCGCCGCCCTCGACCTTGTCCTCGGCGTGCGCGACGACCGCGTAGGTCTCGCCGGTGACGACGAGGCGGTAGTCCTCGCCCCACGGGTCCTTCTTCAGCTCGGCCAGGAACGCGTCGCCTTCGGCGGGCTTCTCGGTCAGCTTGGCCAGCGACTCCGGCAGCTTGTTCTCGTTCTTGGCGCGGAACGCTTCGACCGCCTTCTGGATCAGCTCGATCTGCGTGCGCGCTTCGCTGCGCTTGTCGAGCTGCTCCTTCGGCAGCTTGGCGCCGGCCGGCTTCGTCAGCAGCGCTTCGTCGAACTCGGCGGTGACCATCAGGTAGCGGTTGTTCGACGCCACGGTGCCCGGAGCCGGCGTCGCACCGTCCTTCGGGGCCGCGGCGATGCCCGAGGTCACGTCTTCGCCGGAGCCCGGCACCAGCTCGCCGAAGCGCAGCGTGTAGCGCACGCCCTTCTTGGTCTCGAACAGCAGGTCGCCTTCGTTGCTGAACAGCTTGCCGCTCTGGTCGAGGAAGAAGCCCTTGCGGACCAGGTCCAGCATCAGCCGCTGCGCCTCGATGCCGTTGGCCCGCTCGAGCCGCGCGGTCAGGCCTTCGGGCTTGCTGCGCACACCGACGATCTTGATCTGGCCGAGGGTGTCGCCGATCTCGCCCAGCTTGTCCTCGTTGGACTCCTCCTTGGCGGCGTCGACGCCATCGAACGCCCACTTGCCGGCGGCGTCCTTGGTGATGACGTACTTGTCGCCCGGCACGATGGCGCCGCGCTGCTCGTCGACCGAGTAGTTGTCGAAGGTCACCTTCTGGATGTCCCACGACGACGCCTTCAGCAGGTCGGTCTCGATCCAGTCGGCGAACTTCGTCGACAGTTCGCCGTCGAGCTTGGCGGCGTAGACGCGGCGCTTGCCGGGCAAGCGCAGGTAGCGCACGCCCATCTTGCGGTCCGCCTCCTTGCCGACGATCAGGTCGGCGAGGTCGTTGCCGGCCGCGTTCTTCAGCGTCACGCGCAGACCGCGCCCGGCCGGATCCGTGCCCGGGTCGAGCGGGTCGACGACGCCGAACGACGCGTGGTCCTCGATGCGGTCGCCGACGCAGCTGTCCTTCTTCAGGCCGATGACCAGCGCCGCCGCTTGCGCCATGCGTTCCTTGGCGTCCGCCGGGTAGTTGCCGTGGGACGGGATCGTCCAGCGGCCTTCCTTGTCACGCTGCACGGCGAACTTGCGCGCCTCGCTCTTCTCGGCACTGAACTCGGTGACCTCGAGGTAGGTCGCGTCGGCCGCCGCGGTGAAGTCCTTGAAGAACAACTCACCCTGGTCGGACAGCAGGTCGTTCTGGATGGGCTTCGGCCCCATCGCCGCGGCGACGAGCGCCAGGGCCACGGCCCCGCCCAGGATCACACCGGTCTTCACGAACTCGTTCATCGTGCACCTCCCATCACCTGACGGTTCTTCGGAACGATCGCAGCCGCGCGCGCGCGACGACGCACCAGCATCCACAGGCCGATCAACAGCGCTGGCAGCGGCGCCAGCAGGATGGTCCACAGGCGGTAGCCGTTGTAGATGCTGCGACGGCTGGCATCGCGGCGGTACTGCGCCTCCTCGATGCGCTTCTTCTTGTCGGCCTCGATGTTGGCCTTCTCGGTCTCGAAGCGCCGGTTCTCGACCTTCTCGACCTCGGCGATCTGACGGTCCTTCGACTGCTCGTCGAGGGCCGTGTCCTGGCGGATCTTGTCGACCGCGGCCTTCAGTCGGCCCTCGGCCTCCTCGAGCGCCTTGTCCGAGTCGTCCTCGGCGGCCTTCTTCTGCTCGTTCCAGGCCTTCTCGAACTGGCTCTGCGCGACCTCGACCGCGCTGAGGCGGCGCAGCGTCGGGCGGCGCTTGCGCAGCTCGATCAGGCTCTCGTCGCCGATCAGGCTGTCGATGCAGTTCATCACCAGCGTGACGTTGTCGAAGCGCATGTTCACGTCGGCGACCTGCCGGCGGATGTTGAAGAACGTGTTGCTGATGGCGTCGAGGTCCGACCAGCAGATGACGTTCAGCTCCTTGTCGCTGCCGGCCGGCTTGCCGCCGACGCGCACGAGCAGGTCGAACGGCCGATTGCTCGGCCGATAGCGCACGGCCGGATTCGGCTGCATGCCGCCGAACGGGTTGAAGACGAGGAACCCGTCGCCGCGCCGCGGCGCGGTCTCGTACTTGGGCACGATGCCGTTCAGCGAATCGCCGTCGGCCGGGCGCGCCTGCACCAGCGGCTGCACCTTGACGCCCTCCTTCTCCATCGCCGTGAAGTGGCCGGCGATCATGAACACCGCCGACTGCAGGCCCTTCGTGATCGGGCTGTCGGCGTTCATGCTGGCCGAGCCTTCGAACAGGAACGTCGGCGGGTAGCTGCCGCCGAACACGCTGCGCGAGCTCGAGTCCCACACCAGGTCGGTCTTGCTCATGCGCAGGCCGAAGCTGGCGAAGAAGCCGTCGAAATCGCCCTTCTGCGGGCCGCCGCCGCCCATCATGCGAGCCTGCATGCCGCCCTTCTCGTCGTCGGCGGCGGTGCCCGGCGCCGCGACCGGCAGCGGGTCCTCGAGCAGCAGCGTCGGTTTGCCGGCGAGGATCCAGGCCTGCAGGCGAGACATCGCCTCCTGCTGCAGCGAGCTCGGCTGCGGCACCACGAGGCAGTCGATGCCCTCGGGGTAGTCCTTGTCGGCGTCGACGTTCTCGAGCTGGTATTGCTGCTGCAGCTCGTCGGCGACCAGCCAGCGCTGCTTCTGCTGGAACGTCTGGAAGTCCATGCCGCCCGCCAGCTCGACGTCGGTCTTCAGGATGCCCACCTTCTTGCGCTGCGAGTTGGTGACGACGCGCACGCTGCGCATCAGCTCGTACTCGAGCGGCAGCCCCGGCTCGACGAACGGCGTGACCACCTCTTCGGTGCCGCAGGTGACGGCGAAGCCGAGGAACACCTGCATCTCGCGGTAGCCGCCGCCGGCCATCTCGTCCGGGATCGTCTGCGCGCGGATGCCGTAGTTGCTCTCCGCCTGGCGCGCTTCCGGCGAGAACGGCGCCGGCATCACGATCGACTTCTGCACGGCGTTGCCACCGATCGCGTCGAACTGATCGATGAAGTTCAGCAGCAGACGCCGCTGCTGCACCAGCATCTCCGGCACCTCCTCGCTGACGTAGGCGCGGATCAGCACCGGCTTGTTCGGGTCGAGACCGGCCAGCAGCTTGCGGCTCTCGGCGCCGAGGGAGTGGATGCCCTCGCTGGTGACGTCGAAGCGACCGAGCGCGTGCACGGCGATGATCGTCAGCGACAGCGTGCCGACCGCGAAGCCGACCGTGCGGGTGAAGCCGTGCGCGCCGTCCTCCAGCTTGCGCCAGTGGCGCCGCGCCAGCAGGGCCAGGTTGAGATAGAGGAACGTCGCCGTCAGCCCGAGGAACAGCAGCACGCCCGACATCGGGATCATGCCGCGGCCGAACTCGGCGAACTGGCCTTCGGTGCCGTTCGTCTTCCAGCTCGGGAAGCCGAGCCAGTCGATGACGGAGCCGAGGTAGACGACGACCGCGCAGACGATCACCGAGACGATGAACGCGATCGTCGCGTTCGCGGTCAGCTGCGAGCCGACCATCGAGACCGCGACCAGCATCACGCCGAACAACCAGAAGCCGACGTAGTTGGCGAACACCTGGCCGAAGTCCGGCGTGCCGAGGAACGACAGCGCGATCGGCAGCGGCAAGGTGAACAGCAACGAGGCGGTGTAGACCGCGACGTAGGCGAGGAACTTGCCCGCCAGCAGGTCGATGTCGTGCGCCGGCAGCGTGAACAGCAGTTCCTGGGTGCCGTTGGCGCGCTCGCTGGTCCACATGCCCATCGTCGCCGCAGCGACGAAGATCACGGCGAGCAACGGGAACCGGTCGGCCCAGGTTTCGAGGTTGGCGAGGTTGTTGCGGAAGAACTCACCCGGCCAGATCAGACAACCAGCGGAGATGCCGACGAACAGCAGGATGAAGACGTAGTTGGTCGGGTTGCCGAACCAGCTGCGCAGGTCGCGGCGAGCGACCGCGGAGACGATGTTCTTGTTCATGGTCGTCGTCCTCAGCGGTGGGTGGTCAGGTTGCGGAAGGCTTCGTCCATCTGGCCCGAGCCCTTCGCCTTGAACTCGGCGGGCGTGCCGTCGAAGGCGAGCTTGCCCTCGTTGACCAGCAGCACGCGGCCGGCCATCGCCTCGACTTCCTGGAACAGGTGCGTCGACAGCAGGATGGTGCGCGTCTGGCCGAGCTTCTTGACCAGCTCGCGCACGTGGCGGATCTGGTTCGGGTCGAGGCCTGTGGTCGGCTCGTCGAGGATCAGCACCTCGGGATCGTGCAGCAGCGCCTGCGCCATGCCGACGCGCTGCTTCTGGCCCTTGCTGCAGGTGCCGATCGGCTTGTCGAGCAGTTCGCCGAGGTCGCACTCCTCGGTGACGAAGTCGAGGCGCTGCTGCAGTGCTGGGCCGCCCATGCCACGGGCCTCACCGAAGAACGTCAGCAGCTCGCGCGCCGTCATCTCCGGATACAGCGGGCCGTTCTCCGGCAGGTAGCCGAGCTTCTGCGCTGCGCGCACGCGGTCCTGCACGACGTCGACGCCGGCGAGGCGCGCGGTGCCCGACGTCGGCGACAGGTAGCCGGTCAGCACCTTCATCGTCGTCGACTTGCCGGCGCCGTTGGGGCCGAGGAACGCGGCGACTTCCCCGCGTCGGATGGTGAAGGACAGATGGTCGACAGCGGCAAACGACCCGTAGTACTTGCACAGGTCGACCGCCTCGATCATGGGTTCACGATCGGTCATTGGGATCACTCGAAAGGCCGAAGGGACTCACACGACGGCGCACCGGGGACCCTCACGTCGATGGCCCGGGGTGCCGAAAGGGGGCGACACCCTTAGCCGGTGGCCTGCACGAGCGCAACGACGCCCGGCAGCCGGGGTTGGCGGCCGGGCGTCGTGCTGCGCCCGAAAAAAGCGGCCGAGAACGGAGCCCTTCGCGGAAAACTCCGGGAGCGAGCCGCGGCCGGCGCTCGCGCCGCCGGCCCTGCCGACGCCGGACGGCTCACCAGCAGTGGACGCCGCCACCCCAGCCGAGACCCCAACCCCAACCCCAGCGCGGGCCCCAGCCCCAGGCCGGGCCCAGGGCGACGTAGGTGTTGCCACCGCCCCCGCCGTCGTGGGCGCGCGGCACGAACGGGGTCACCTGCGACAGCACGGTCCGTTCGCCGGCCTGGATCCGGAAGCGGATCGCGAAGCCGTCGATGTCGCCGGGCACCGTCGTCGCCGGCAGGAACATCGCCTCGAACCGGCTGGTCGTGCCCGGCATGGCGATCGGGTTGCCTTCGATGCGCGCCGGCGCCAGCGTCGGCTGCAGCAGGCCGTCGAGCATCAGCTCTTCGCAGCGGACGGACGCCGGGTCGAGCTCGAACGGCTCGTTGCCGGTGTTCTCGAGCTCGAAGCCGACCACGAGGCGCACGACCTCTTCGTCGTTCTCGTCGTACTGGGCGATCGCCGGGCCGGCGTAGACCCGCACTTCGCCGAGCCAGAACCCATCGCCCGCTGGCACCGAGTAGGAGGCCGCCAGCTGGCCGCGCGGCCCGGCCGCATCGACGTGTTCGCGCGGCATGAAGTGGCGCGGGCCCCAGCAGGCGGCTTGGGCGAACAGCAACAGCAGCAGGAGGGTGGCGCGCATGGGGTCGTTTGTCGGCGACGGCGGGCCGGTCGACAAGACCCGCGGCGGCGGCGAAGGGCGCGCAGAGCGCAGACGACCGCGGCGGGTTGCCGTTCGCCGCGGCGAGGCCCCAGCTTGGCGGCCCCGCCCCACCGGGTTCACGGGCCGCCGAGGATGCCGCGCACGCCGTTGCCGGTGACGAAGCCGAAGCTATTGGTCGCCGGGGTCTGGGCGACCGCCGTGGTCGCGTAGAGCGACAGCCCCGCCAGCGAACTGTTCAGCGGAATCGCCAGGCCCCACGGCACCGACACGCCCTGCATCGGCAGGTAGGGTGCGATCACGTCGAGCGACGCGCGCAGCCCGCAGCCGGGCATGCCGATCACGGCGAGGTCGCCGATGCCCGGATCGGTGAAGCCGAGCACGTGCACGCCGAAGGTCGTGTTCGCCGGCAGGAAGTCGTCCTGGAGCATCCACGACGTGCCGAGCACCGGCCGGGTCAGCGGGCTGAGCGTCAGCGGCGTCTGCTCCGGGCTGGTGGTGAACAGCGGGGCCGTCGCGAAGTCGACGCTGCCCGGATCGAGCGACGCGCCGGGCGCGCTGACGCCGATGAGGTGGCTCGAGCCCCAGCTGCTGCTGGCGTCGGCGTCGATCGACAGGAAGACGATCGCGATGTCGCCGCTGGCGAGGTTGCACTGGAACTGCAGCGTGCTGCGGTTCAGCACGCCGACCGGGTAGTTCTCGACGTCGCGCCAGGTGACGAACAGCGTCTGGCCGAGCTGCTGCGCGACCACCTGGCCGCTGCCGATCTCCGCCGGGTTGTAGTCGTGCCACGCGTAGATGCCGCCGCAGGCGCTCTGCAGCATGCCGGCCGGAGTCGGCGTGTAGGACAGGGTGCCGGGCGTGTCGACCGTCGGGCCGAAGCCGAGGATGCCGTTGGCGCTGATCGCCAGCGTCGATTGCGGCCCATACGGCGTCGGCAGCGGCGCCACCGGGTTGTAGGGCACGAAGCCATCGTCGCCGACCGCGAGCACCGCCGCCGCCGGCGTCGGCGTCACGTAGCTCGCACTCGCGGCTCCGATCTGCCAGGTGCCGAGGTAGCCGTTGGCGACGCGCTGCAGGCGCAGCACGTTGCCAGACAGGGCCGCCGAGGCGACGGTCGCGTTGGCGTGGTTGGTGTAGAACGAGTGGTAGGCGCCGCCGCAGCCGGTACCGACGATCGTGTTGCTGGCCGCCTTGCAGTAGTGAACGGTGCCGCGCCACAGCTTGCCGTCGGTCGGCAGGCCGACGGCGAGCGCGAACGGGTAGTAGACGACGATCCCGGTCCGGATCTCGATCGTGCCGTCGCTGGCCTGCGGCAAGCCGAGTTGGTTGGTGCCGTGGCGGAACGCGAGCAAGTCGGTGAGTCCCGTGTAGGTGCCGCCGACATAGAAGCCCTGCGTGGCCCCGGCCGGAATGACCACGTCCATCGGGATGTCGAGCGGAGTGAGCACATTGCCGCCTGGGTGCACCCACGCCGGGTTGGTGCCGACGAGGGTCCAGGCGGCCGCGTTCAGCTGCGACCCGTTCCAGGTGCCCACCTTCGTGTGCACGTGCATCGCCGTCGTGCCCGCGTACGCCATCACCTGGTCCAGGCCCGTTACGTGGATCGGCTCGGCCGACACGTTGACGACGTCGAACATGATCCCGCTCTGGGCGTAGGACATCGTCCCCGCCGGGTTGGTGAGGAGGCTCGTGCACTGGCCGCTCGCAGCGCCGGCCAGTGCAGCGCCTGCGAGCCAGCCGAGCAGATGCTTGTGGAGGGAAGAGAGTCTTGCGGTCATGGTCATGGGTTCCGTGGTCTGGGTCTGCCCCATCCACACGGTTCCAGCCGAACGCGGCCGACGCCGCGTGCGATTTCCCGCCGGCTCGCCGCGGCCTGCGCCCCTCGGCGTAGCCGCGAACCCACCCGCGACGCACCGCCCTGGGAACGAGTGCGCAGTGGCCCCGCGCGCGAAAGTTCCATGCCAGCCAGTCTTTGCGAGGGAACGATGAACCGCTCTCTCCTCTCCGCTCTCACCCTCCCGGTCTTCGTCGCGGCCTACCTGTCGTCGGCCGCCGTCGCCCAGGACGCGGCGGCCCCTGCCAAGACCGACGACAGTGGCTTCCTCACCGGCCTGCGTGGCTTCGAAGACTTCCACGAGCCGGTCGGCCAGCCGCTCTACTTCGAGTCGCCGTTCAACGACACCGGCATCCGGGCCCTCTACCTCAAGCACTACTTCTCGCGCAACTCGGCGCTGCAGGGTGGCCAGGTCGAGGTCTACGCGCTGCAGGCGCGCCTCGCGCTGACCGAGCGCCTCGCCTTCATCGCCACGAAGGACGGCTACTCGGAGATCGAGACCGGCGCGTTCGGCGAAGACGAAGGCTGGAACGACCTGGCCGCGGGCTTCAAGTACGTCGCCCACGCCGACAAGGAAGCCGACCTGGTGATCACGCCCGGCATCCGCTTGATGCTCGACCAGGGCCACCGCCTCTACGGCGTCATCAACGGCAACTGCAACGAGCTGTCGCCGTTCGTCAGCTTCGCCAAGGGCTTCGGCAGGACGCACCTGATCGGCAATGCGACGCTGCGCGTGCCGACCGACGGCGACGACGGCAACACCGTCGGCCACTGGGACCTGCACCTCGACTTCGACACCAATCCCGGCTCGCAGGCGGTGTTCGCCCCGGTCGCCGAACTGCACGGCCTGCACTATCTCGACGACGGTGCCACGGCGCTGCCGATCGGCGGTGGCGACTACACGAACCTCGGCTCGCAGCCCGACAGCAGCTTCGTGGCCTGGGCCAGCGTCGGCTTCCGCTTCGAGCTGCTGACCAAGTACGAGCTCGGCCTGGTCTACGAGTTCGCCCTGACCGACCCGGGCGACGACATCTGGAAGGACCGCGTGACGTTCGACTTCCACGTCCGCTGGTGAGCCCGGAGCCGGCGGCCGGCCTGCATCCGCGGGCCGGGCCGCCGCGAACGGCGCCAGCGTGAAAACCTGGTGCCTGCGCGCGTCCTTGTGGGTTCCCCGGCCCCCGGCCGAGGTGTTCCCCTTCTTCGCCGACGCGCAGAACCTCGAGGACCTGACGCCGCCGTGGCTGTCGTTCTCGATCCTGACGCCGATGCCAGTGCCGATGCACGTCGGCACGCTGATCGACTACCGGCTGAAGCTGCACGGCCTGCCGCTGAACTGGCGCACCCGCATCGCCCGCTGGGAACCGCCGTTCGCGTTCGCCGACGAGCAGCTGCGCGGCCCGTATGCGCTGTGGCACCACACGCACACGTTCACGCCGTGCGACGGCGGCACCGCCCTCGGCGACGAAGTGGTCATGCGGCCGAAGGGCGGGCTGCTGGCACCGCTGGCGATGCGCTGGATCGTGCGCAACGACGTCGAGCGCATCTTCCGCTTCCGCGCCCACGTCATGGCCGCCCGCTTCGGCGGCGACGCCTCGCGCGCCGAGGTCCGCTGGGTCGACACCCCGGTCACGGCCGCAGCCGGTGCACGGTGAACGGCGCGCTGCCGCCGACCTGTTCCACCACTTCGCCCGGCAGCTGGTAGAGCACGTCGCGCGGCTTGCCGAACACCGGCGCCAGCGCCGCGTCGCGCGGTGTCTCGACCACGAAGATCGTGCGCACGTCGCCTTGCCGCAGCAGCGCGCGCACGTCCGCCGCGCGCTCGAGGAAGGCCTTCGGTGACACGGCCGCGTGGCCGCGCGTGATCAGGAACTGCGCTGGCGTGCCGACCCACAGCGTGTGGCCGCGGTCGGTGGCGAGGCGATCGGCGGCGCGCGCGAGCCCTTCGTAGGTGGCCGCATCGGCGAGCACCGGCATCGCCTCGCCGCGCGCGACGGCACGCACCTGCCAGCCC
>VYME01000487.1_pt1 | contig 12995 bp, 11 predicted proteins | sample 5115281 | NCBI WGS metagenome assembly VYME01 (sample SAMN12291780, study PRJNA351875) | freshwater metagenome | isolation source: freshwater lake | place: USA: Michigan, Wintergreen Lake | collected 2013-08-08
GTGCGGCGGGTTGAACGAGCCGCCGAGCACGGCGAGGCCGCTGCGGACGCCGGCCGCGGGCAGGCTGTTCGCAGCGATGTCGTCCGAGCGCATGGCCCGCGCAGCCTAGGAGTTCTGCCGGTGGGGTGCGAGTCGGTGTCGCTGCGCGCCAGGCCCGGCGGTGGGCTCGTCGCGAGCGATCTGGCAGTGAAAAGTCCGTTGCAGTGTCCGCTCGGGTCCGCTAGCGTCCCGCAACTCCGCCGTCGCCCTCTCCTCGGCGGAATCAACTCCGCGACCCCTCTTCCGCACAGACAATGCGCAAGCTCGCACTCGTCCTCACTCTGTTGCCCCTCGCCGCCTGCTCGTCCTTCGGCTGGGAAGGCCAGGGTGCCGGTCTCACGCCCGAACAAAAGAAGCGCGGCCTCAAGGACGTGACGGCGCTGAGCAACGAATACAACTCGCAGCAGTTCTTCCGCGAGGTTCGTCGCCGCAGCGATGGCCGCAACAATGCGTTCGGTCGCGATCTGATGCGCATCTCGGACTTCATCGATCGCCACATCTGGAACTACGACGTCAACGACATGTACGTGAACTACCCGTCGGACACGACCAAGCTGGAGCACACCGCTCGCTTCGGTCTGGTGACGGTCAGCAGCCTGCCGCTGGTCGACGAAGTCACGAACCGCTGAACGCGCGGCGTTCGACGCCCGCACTCCTGCCGCCGGCTCGCACGTGGCTCTGCCACCTGCGAGCTGGTTCGTTTTCGGGAGGGCACTCGCGCCGCCGCACCGCCGCCCGGCTTCCGCACTTCACGGCGTCGCCGTGCGCAGTCCGCTCCGGATCGGCACCCAGCCGACCTCGCAACCGAGTTCGGTGAACCACTGCGCCGCCGCATCGGCGCAGGTGAAGCCGAACCAGTACGAGTCGTCGACTGGCACGAATGCGAAGCCGAGATCCTGCCGCCGCACCATCGCGCTGGCCCCGGCATCGAACTGTGCCTGCAGGCGCAGCCGCAGTTCGCGCGCCTTCTGCGCGTCGACGACGACCGGCGACAGCGTCGTCCACCATGCCGCACTGCGCAGCTGTCGTTCGTCGCGGGCGCCGAACGTGCGCCGGCCGAGCGTGCCCTGCGTCGGCCACAGCACCGTCGGGAACACGCGGTACCACGCGTCGTTGCCGAGCGCGAACCAGTTCCAGTCGCCGTAGCCGAACTCGACGAACTCGTCGTCGGGGCCCAGCGGCGGCAGCACGACGCCGGTGTGCATCGCCTCGCTCAGCAGGAACACCGTGGTCGGTTCGTTCGGGGCCGGCGGCGGCGTGATCGTCGCCGTGCAGCCGAACACCGGGACCGGCAGCATCACCAGGGCGAGCACGAACAGGCGTCGCCGCCAGCGCCCGCGCCGGGCTGGTGCGACGGTGGTGGCGACGTCGGCCATCGCCTGCCTCAGCGCTTCTGCCAGTGCCCCAGCACGCGCTTGCGTGCGGCCGGCGCCGGCAGTTCGTAGGGGTGAAGCTGCACACGGCGGAACGGCCCGAGCCGCTCCGGCGCCGCGGCATCGGCGTCGAGCCACAGCACCAGGTGGCCACCGGGTCGCAGCAGCGGATCGGCGAGCTCGGCGCAGCGTTCGGGCGTGGCGACCGCGCGCGCGGTGACCAGGTCGAAGGCGTGCCGCAGGTCGCGGCGCAGGCCCGGAGCTTGTTCGGCGTCGAGATGCAGCGTCTCGATGCCATCGCAACGCGCCTGCACGAGGCAGCCGCCGATCGCGCGCAGCTTCTTGCCGGTGCGGTCCATCAGCACCATCGACATGCCCGGGTGCAGCGTGGCGACGGCGACGCCGGGGAAGCCGTTGCCGGTGCCGAGGTCGAGCGAGTGGCGCGGATGCAGCTGCGTGCGTGCGAACGCGAGGCCGTCGAGCACGTGCAGCACGACCGCCTGTTCGCGGTCGCGCACGGCGGTCAGGTTGATCTGCTCGTTGATCGTGAGCATCGCGTCGAGGTAGGCGAGCAGCCGTTCGGCGCGCGGTTCGTCGAGGTCGGCGCCGAGCGCCTTGGCGTGGGCGACGAGCTGCTTGGCATCGGTCGTGGTCACACGCGCGATCTTCGCGCCGACGCCGCCACAAGCAACGGCCGCCACAGATCGCGTCGCCGGATCGCGTGCCTCAGCCCTTGCTCCGGCGCTGCCGCAGCAGGCGCAGCGCCGGCCTGGCGATGGCGAGCGCGCCCCCGGTCATCGCCACCAGCAGACGGGTGACGCCAGTCGGTGCGAACGCGAGGTCGATGGCGAGCAGGGACAGCAGCAGCAGCATGGCGAGCACGCTGCCGCGCAACAGCACGCCCATCAGCCGCCGCAGCGGCAGCCCGAGGTAGTCGATCACCGCCCAGCACGACCACAGCAGCGCCGCGGTGATGCCCAGGATCGTCGCGGCGGCGAAACCACGCGCGCCCCAATGCAGGGCGGCCGGAATGCCGGCGCCGTAGACGATCAGGCAGCGCATGGTCTGCGCGTTGCGGTCGATGCTCGGCTTGCCGACCGCCCACAGCAGCGGGCCGACCACCGCGCACAAGCCGGCGACGCCGCCGTGCGCACACAGCAGTGCGAACAAGCCCGGCACGACGCCGAACTGCTCGCTGAACAGCAGCAGCGGCAGGGTGTCGCCGCACCACGCCATGGCGACGGTGAGGGCGCCGCCCAGCACCAGGAACGCCTTCACCGCCTGCAGCCAGGCTTCGGTCAGGCGGGCGCGGTCCTGACGCAACTGCGCGTAGGCCGGCACGGCCACGGCGCCGACGACGCGCAGGAACACGTCCTCTGGCAGCCGCGCCAGCTTGCTGGCGAACTCGTACTGCCCGAGCGTGCGGTCGTCGTGGACCAGCTTGCGGAACACGATGGCCGGTGCGCTGAACACCATCAGCAGCACGAACGGCGCGCCGGCGGCGCCGAGGTTGTAGTGCAACAGTTCCTTGACGGCGCCGCGATCGAGGCAGAAGCGGGGCCGGTGCGGAGCCGCCCAGTAGCCGAGCAGGCTGCGCAGCAGCGGGTTCGCCATGTGGCCGATCACCAGCGACCACGCGGCCAGGCCCTTCGCCGCCAGCGCGATCGTCGTCGCCGTGGCGAGCAGGGCGGCGGCGAAGTCGGCGACGACGAGGCGGCGGAAGTCGAGGCTCTTCATCGCCACCGCGCGCGCCGGGCTTTGCAGCGCGTCGAGCAAGCCGGTGAACGACAGGCACAAGAACATGCCCGGCAGCCAGTAGGTCGCCGACTCGGCGGAGGCGAAGAAGTCGCCGAGCGGCCACGACAAGGCGCACAGGATCGCGCAGACGCCGAGCGCGCGCAGCAGCCGCACGGTGAACACCGTGTCGAGGTAGCGCCGGTCGGTGCCGCGCTCGGAGACGATCGTGGTCTGTTCGCCGACGAACGTCGTCAGCGCCTCGACGATGCCGATGCCGACGGTGACCGCGACGAACGCGGCGACGTCGGTGGGGCTGATCCAGCCGCTCTGGGCCAGCACGATCGGCTGCACCAGCACGACGGCGCGTTGGCCGCCGACGCCGAGCAGCTGCCAGAACAGGCTCTTCATCGTGCGCTGGCGCAGGGTGCCGCCGGCGGGCGTCGGGTCGTCGACCATCGGGGTGCCGCTCATCGGTTCGCCTGGGGTCGCGAGACGAACGCTTCGTGCACGGCGTCGACGCCGAGTTCGGCATCGATCCACGCCACGTCGGGCAGCCGCCGCAGCCACGTCGTCTGCCGCCGGATCAGCTGATGGGTGTTGCGGCGGATCCGGTTGCGCAGCTCCATCGCGTCCTTGTAGCGACCGCGCAAGAAGTCGCGGCACTCGGCGTAGCCGATCGCAGCTCCAGCGGTCATCGAGAAGCCGCCGCTGCGTTCGATCGCTTCGGTCTCGGCGAGAAGTCCCTGGGCGAGCATCGCCTCGGTGCGTGCCTTCACGCGCACGTGCAGGTCGTCGCGCGGGCGGTGCACGACGACGATGCGGCACGGCCGCGCCCAGTCGGCGCTCTCGAAGTGGTCCTGCTGTTCGCTGATCGGTTTGCCGGTCAGCTCGTGCACCTCGAGCGCGCGCACCAGCCGGCGCTTGTCGCGGCGATGGATGCGCGATGCCGCCACCGGGTCGCGGCGCGACAGTTCCTCGTGCAGGCTGCCGGGCGCCTGTTCCTCCTGCGCCTCGAGCCGTGCGCGCAGAGCATCGTCGCGGCCCGGCCCCTGCATCATGCCCTTGAAGAACGCCATCAAGTACAGCGGCGTGCCGCCGACGAACAGGGCCCCACGGCCGCGCTGCTGCAGGTCCTGCAGGGTGCGGGCGGCGGCTTCGCACCAGCGCGCCGTGTCGAACGTCTCGTGCGGCTCGACCAGGTCGATCAGGTGGTGCGGCACGCGCGCGCGATCGGCGGCGTCGGGCTTGGCGGTGCCGATGTCCATGCGCCGGTAGACCGCCATCGAGTCCATCGACAGGATCTCGAGGCCGAGCCGGGCCGCCAGTTCGACGGCCAGCGCTGTCTTGCCGGACGCCGTCGGGCCGGAGACGACCCAGAGCGGGGGGATGGAGGTGGGGGGCGTCAAACGTGGGGGCGAGCGGGCCGGGAAGTTAGCGCCTCCGCCCTTCCGCGTCGCCGTTGGCCCCCGTAGCTTCTTCGGCCCGCATGATCGCGCTCATCTCCGACATCCACAGCAACGTCGAGGCGTTGACGGTCTGCCTGCAGGAGATCGAGCGCCTGGGCTGCAAGCGGATCCTCTGCCTCGGCGATGTCATCGGCTATGGGCCACAGCCGCGCGACACCCTGCGCACGATCATGCAGCGCTGCGAGTTCTCCCTGCTCGGCAACCACGAGCACGGGGCGATGTTCTACGCCTCCGACTTCAACCCCCGCGCCCGCGCCGCGATCGACTGGACCCGCGACCAGCTGAGCCGCCGCGACTGCCCGCGCGAAGAGAACATGAAGTTCTGGAACTACCTCGACCAGATGAAGAAGGAGCATCGCGAGGGGCAGATGCTGTTCGTGCACGGCTCGCCGCGCGATCCGGTGCGCGAGTACCTGGTGCCGCGCGACGCCACCGACACACAGAAGATGGACGAGTGCTTCGCCAAGATGGGCGACGCGAAGCTGTGCTTCGTCGGGCACAGCCACGTGCCGGGCGTGTTCCTGCGCTCGGGCACCTTCTTGCTGCCGTCGGACATCGGCATGGAGTGGAAGGTGAACGAGCCGGCGATGGTCAACATCGGCTCGGTCGGTCAGCCGCGCGACGGCGACCCGCGTTCGTCGTTCGTCACCTACGACGGCGACGGCAGCGGCGGCACCGTGCGCTTCCATCGGCTCGAGTACGACACCGCGGCGACGATGGCGAAGATCCGCGCCGTGCCCGAGCTCCCTGAATACCTCGCCGAGCGCCTCGCCCAAGGGCGTTGAGCGCCGTCGCCTTCGCGAAGAAGCCGCGCCGTCGGCGCGCCCCCGTTCTCCTCATGTCGATGCTGCTGCGTCTCCTGTCGTTCGTGCTGTGCATCGCGCTGTTGCGCGGCCAGGGCGACACGTTCTTCCACCAGTTCGGCGAGCCGGGAACGCCCGGCAGTTTCCGCGCGCAGTTCGTGCGCGCCGGCGCCGGCATCTACCAACTGCAGAGCACCGACCACTGGCGCACGCTGGCGGCGAAGCAGGCGTTCCTGCAGGCGAAGCCGGACCAGCGCGTCACCGGCGACTACCTGATGCTGGTCTTCAACCACGAGAACGACCACGCGCTGCGCCTGTTCCTGGCGGGGGCCAACGCGGCGTTCCCGGTCGATCCGGCGGTGGCGCCGTGGCAGGTGCAGGCCGAAGGCTCGACCGTGCGTTTCACGCTCGACGCCGGCAACGGCCTCGTGCTCGAGAAGGTGCTGCGTCACGATGGCAAGCAGCGCGGCTTCGAGCTGGAGCTGGTGCTGCACAACAAGAACGCGACGGCCGCTGGTTCGATCGACTTCGTGCTCGGCGGGCCGATGCTGATCTCGCCGCAGGAGCCAGGTCTGTTCCTGTCGGCGTCGGCAGGCATCGTCGCGGCGGTCGAAGCCGAACCGAACCACGTGGCGCCGAAGGCGGGCGTGCCGCAGCCGCTGCCGCTCGACGGCAAGACGCTGCAGTTCGTCGGCACGTCGAATCGCTTCTTCGGCGCGTTCCTGTGGCCGCGTGACGACGGCGCGCGCGCCGCCCTGCGCAGCTGCGAGTTCGACACCTTGCCCCGGATCGACGACACCGTCTCCGGCACGCTGGCGAACACCACGCTGCGCGCGCGCTACGGCATCACGCTGCCGATCCCGGCGCAGGGGGGCGAGAGCAAGGCGTCGTTCGGTCTCTACCTCGGCCCGAAGTCCTACCGCGAGTTCGCGACGCTGCCGGAGCCGGAGCGCTTCGTGGCGATCATGGACGTCGACCTGAACGCGCCATGCTGCTTCAGCGTGACGGTGCCCGGTGGCCGACCGATGGCGAAGCTGCTGCTGACGCTGCTCGGTTGGTTCCACGGCATCGTCGGCAACTGGGGCCTCGCGATCATGATGCTGACCATCCTGGTCCGCGGTCTGCTGGCGCCGCTCAACTTCCACATGCAGAAGTCGATGCGCGCCTACAGCGCGCGCATGGCGGTGCTGAAGCCGAAGATGGACGCGCTGAAGAAGCAGCATGGCGACGACCAGCGCGCCTACCAGGCGGCGATGCTGCAGTTCCAGCGCGAGAACAAGGTGCTGCCGCCGCTCGGTGGCTGCCTGCCGATGTTCGCGGTGATGCCGGTCTACCTCGGCCTGTTCACCGCGCTGCGCACCGCCTACGACGTGCGCCAGCAACCGTTCGTCGCCTGGGTCGACGACCTGAGCCGCCCGGACGCGTTGTTCCAGCTGCCGTTCTGGCCCGGCGAGTTCAACCTGCTGCCGATCCTCTGGCTCGTGCTGATGCTGGTGCAGGTGATGCGGCAGCCGCTGCCGACCGATCCGCAGCAGCGCCAGCAGATGCAGATCATGCGCTACATGCCGCTGATCTTCGGCGTGATGCTCTACAGCTACGCCGCCGCCCTGCTCGTCTACATGGTGACGTCCATGCTGTGGACGTTCGTCGAGTCGGCGGTGATCAAGCGCATCCTGGGTCCGATCGACCCGAACGTCGCCGCGATGACGCCGCAGACGTTTTGATCGGACTCGCCCCGAACGGGGCGACTCCGATCAAGCCTCTCGAGACGCCGCCACGCGTCGTTCCACGCTGCGGCGGAGGGACGCACCCGGCTCCGCTGCGTCGTCTCCGTTCGCGGCCTCGCCCCGATTGGGGCGACTCCGATCAAGCCTCTCGAGACGCCGACGCTTGTCGGCCCGGGGACACGGAGCGCGCCGCGATCTCGCGGCGAGACGAGGCGCCGGCGGGGCGTCCCCGAACGACGTCGTGCATGCAATCCGCGCCTCGTCATGAACCCGTTCGCTCTCCTCCGCACGCTCGGCGTGGTCACTCTCCCTGCCACCTTCGTGCTCGCGCAGTCGATCGGCTGCCACGATCTCGGCGGCATCGCCCCGATCGCGCAGCAGCTCGTCGCCGACGCGCCGGCGTTCGGCAGCAACGCCCTGCGCCTCGAACTGCCCGGCCAGCTGCTCTACGAACAGTCGTTCGGCACGTTCACGCCGACCACGCAGGTGCCGATCGCGTCGGCGACGAAGACCTTGTCCGCGGCGGTGCTGATGTCGCTGGTCGACGACGGTCTGCTCGGCCTCGACGACCGCGTCGGCCTCTACCTGCCGGAGTGGAACACCGGCTTGAAGGCGCTGATCACGCTGCGCATGTGCTTCACGCACACGTCCGGCATGCAGCCCAACGATCCTGCGGTCATGGACGACACGATCACGCTGCGGCAGGCCGCGGCGCAGCTGGCGACGAAGCCGCTGCAGTACGTGCCCGGCACGCGCTTTCTCTACGGCAGCCTGTCGATGCACGTCGCCGGCGCCGTCTGCGAGGTCGTCACCGGCCAGTCCTGGGCTGTGCTGTTCGCGCAGCGCGTCGCCAACCCGCTGCAGCTGGTCGCCACCGACTACAACGGCTTCGGCGTCACGCCGAACCCGCGCATCGACGGCGGTGCGCAGTCGACGCTGCGCGACTACGCGCGCTTCGTCGGCATGCTGCGCGACGGCGGGGTGTGGAACGGCGTGCAGGTGCTCAGTGCCCAGAGCGTCGACACCATGCTGACCGCGCAGACCGTCGGCATTCCCATCCTGGGCACGCCGCACCCGTACGAGGCTCCGTACGGCATCGGCATCTGGATCGACCGCCGCGACAGCCAGGGCCGCACGCTGTTCGCGTCCGGCGTCGGCGCGTTCGGCTTCGCCGGCTGGGTCGATCGTGCGCACGGCATGAGCGGCACGTTCTCGATCGAGTACCTGAACCAGCTGTCGTACCCGTACCTCGAACGCATCTTCGGCGAGATCGACGCCGCGATGCTGCCAGAGGGGGCGTCGTGCCTCGGCGCGGCCAGCCCGGCATGTGCCGCGCCGGTGTGGATGAACGGCACGCTGCCGGCGACGACCGGCAACGCCGACTTCGCGCTGCGCGTCGATCGCGCGCCCGCTGGCCTGCCCGGCGCGCTGGTGCTCGGCGACCCGCTGCCAGGTGGGCTGCCGCTGTTCGACCTGACGGCGTTCGTCGGGCCGCAGCTCAGCGTCGTCGCCGGGCTCGTCGCCGATGCCGCGGGGCGCGCCTCGTTGCCGGTGCCGCTGACCGGTGTGCCGGCGGGACTGACGTTCGGCCTGCAGAGCGTCTGGCTGTCGCCATCGTCGTGCACGCAGCTCGGATTGCAGGCGAGCCACGGCCTGCGCCTCGACGTGCTGCCGTGAGACTCGTGTCGTTCCCAGATCAGCCCCGCTGTTTCGTTGCTCTCGCCATGAACCCGATCTCGCGCGCTTGCCTGTTCTCGTTCGCCGCCTTCGCTCCGCTCGCCGTGGCGCAGTCGCTCGGCTGCCAAGACCTCGGCGGCGTGCTGCCGATCCAGCAGCAACTGCTGGCGACGTCGGTGTTCTCCGGCAGCAATGCCGTGCGTCTCGACGCCGCGTCTGGCCTGCTGCTCGAGCAAGCAGTCGGCACGCTGACCCCCGTCTCGCAGGTCGCGATCGCCTCGGCGACGAAGACGCTGTCGGCGGCGGTACTGATGTCGCTGGTCGACAGTGGTCACGTGCAGCTCGACGACTTCGTCGGGCAGTACCTGCCGGAATGGAACAGCGGGGCGAAGGCGACGATCACGCTGCGCATGTGCTTCGCGCACACGTCGGGAATGGCGACCGGCTCCGCGCTGATCAGCGACGACACCATCACGCTGCGCCAAGCCGCGCTGCAGCTCGCCAGCCTGCCGCTGCAGAGCGCGCCGGGCTCGACGTTCGCCTACGGCGGCGTGTCGATGCACGTCGCGGGCGCGGTCTGCGAAGTGGCGACCGGGCAGACGTGGGCGACGCTCTTCAGCCAGCGCGTCACGGCACCGCTCGGCATGACGGCGACCGACTTCGGCGCCTTCGGGCCGACGCAGAACCCGCGCATCGCCGGCGGCGCGCAGTCGACGCTGCGCGACTACGCGCGCTTCGTCGCGATGCTGCGCAACCGTGGCACGTGGAACGGCACGCAGGTGCTCAGTGCGCAGAGCGTCGACACGATGCTGACGGCGCAGACGGTCGGCATCCCGGTGGCGAATAGCCCGCATCCGTACGGCGCGCCCTACGGCATCGGCATCTGGATCGATCGCCGCGACGCGCAGGGCCGCACGCTGCTGGCCAGCGGCGTCGGCGCGTTCGGTTTCGCCGGCTGGATCGATCGCGTGCACGACGTCAGCGGCACGTTCGCCGTCCGCTACCTGAACCAGATCACCTATCCGTACTTCGAGCGCATCTACGGCGAAGTCGACGCCGCGGTGCTGCCCGCGGGCTGGACGTGCCTCGGTGTCGCCACTCCGGCGTGCACGTCACCGGTCTGGATGAACGGCACGCGCGTCGCGAAGTCGGGCACGACCGACGCCGCGGTGCGCATCGATCGCGCGCCGGCGGGACTGCCTGGCGCGCTGCTGCTCGGCGATCCGCTGCCGAGTGGCCTGCCGGTCGCGGACATGACGGCGTTCCTCGGCCCGCAGCTGACGGTCGTCGCCGCGCTGCTCGCAGACGGAACGGGCAAGGCGTCGCTGCCGGTGTCGCTGGCTGGCGTGCCGGCGGGGTCGTTCGTCGGCCTGCAGACGGTGTGGCTGTCGCCGTCGGGCTGTGCGCTACTCGGGCTGCAAGCGAGCCACGCGGTGCGGCTCGACGTGCTGCCGTAGTCGTGCGGCACCTCAGCCTGAGTTCGTCGCCCCCGCATCCGCCGAACGCTCGCGCCCGTGCGGATGCGCCTGGTCGTAGACCGCGCGCAGCTTGCCGATCGACACGTGCGTGTAGATCTCGGTCGTCACCAGCCGCGCATGCCCGAGCAGTTCCTGCACCGTGCGCAGATCGGCACCGCGGTCGAGCAGGTGCGTCGCGAACGAGTGCCGCAGTCCGTGCGGCGTCAGCGTCGTCTGCAGCCCCGCGGCCTTGGCGCGGTCGACGACGGTCTGGAACACCCAGCGCGAACTCAGCGCCCCGCCGCGGCGGTTGATCCACAGCGTGCCGGGGTCGGTGCGGCGTGCGTCGCGAACCATTTGCTGGCGCAGCGGCAGCCACGCGGCGATGGCGGCGAGGGCAGGGTCGCCGAGCATCGCCAGCCGTTCCTTCTGGCCCTTGCCGAGCACGCGCACGATGCCTTCCTGCAGGTCGAGGTGCTCGAGCCGCATGCCGGCGCACTCGCTGACGCGGCAGCCGGTGGAATAGAGCGTCTCCAGGATCGCGCGGTCGCGCGCACCCTGCGGCGACTCGTCGAACGCTTGCCCGAGCAGCGCGTCGACCTCCTGGGTGGTCAGGAAGCGCGGCACGCGCTTCTGCGCCTTCGGGCCCTTCAGCAGCTTCGCCGGGTCCTTGTCGATGCGCCCCGTCTGCTGCAGCCACGTGAACAGGCCGCGCAGGCTCGCCAGCTTGCGTTGCACGGAGGTGGCGACGAGGCCCTGCTGTTCGAGTTCGACCAGGTAGCGGCGCAGCTCGAAGCGCGTGACCGCGGTCAGCGCGCGGCCGTGCGTGCCGAGCCAGGCGACGAACGCCTGCAGGTCGCTGCCGTAGGCGCGCAGCGTCGCGGCACTCTTCCGCCGTTCGCTGGCGAGCCAGTGCAGGTAGTCGGGAACGAGGTCGGCCACGTTTGTGTGCGTGTGGCAAGGGTGGCACACTCGCGTGCGCGATTCATGCCCTACCTCGGCGAGATCTGTGCGCTGCTGACCGCACTCTGTTGGACCGGCAGCAGCAGCGCCTTCGCCGTGGCGAGCCGCGCCGTTGGGCCGCGGCCGGCGAACCAGTTCCGCCTCTACGCGGCGTTGCCGTGCTTGCTGGTGCTGGCGTGGGCGGTGACCGGCTCGTGCTGGCCGCGTGGACTGGGGGACGAGCGTCTGTGGTATCTCGTCACCTCGGGGATCGCCGGGCTCGTGCTCGGCGACATCGGCTTCTTCTACGCGTTGGCGAAGATCGGGCCGCGGCTCAGCTCGGTGGTGTTCGCGGCGTGGCCCGGCATGACGGTCGGCATCGAGGCTGCGTGCGGCCGGGCGCCGACCGCGCTGGTGCTGGTCGGCATCGCGTTGACGATGCTCGGCGTCGGCCTCGTGCTGCTGCGCAACCGCGACGGCGCGTCGTGGAACCCCGGCCTGCAGCGGCACCAGTGGTGGCTCGGACTTGGCGGGGCGCTGCTCGGGGCGTTGGGGCAAGCGGGTGGGTTCTTGCTGGCCGGCCACGGCATGGCTGCGGGGCCGGATCTGCCGAACGGCGTCGATCCCCTGCACGCGACCGTCGTGCGCATGGCGACCGGCGTGGTTGGACTGCAGGTCTACTTGCTGCTGCTGCGCCAGCCGTTCGCGTTGCGCGCGGTGTTCGCCAGTCCGCTCGCGATCCGAGCAGCCCTGCTGGGGGCACTGTGCGGGCCGGTCGGCGGCGTGTGGTTGTCGATGGTCTCGCGCGTGCACGCGCAGAACGCCGGCGTCGCCTCGGCCCTGATGGCGACCACGCCGATCTTCATGATGCCGGTGGCCTGGCGGCTCTACGGCGCACGCGTCGGCTGGCTCGGCACGTTCGGCACGTTGCTCGCGGTCGGCGGCGTCGTGCTGTGCTTCCTCGTGCGCGCCGCCTGACGACTCACGCTGCGAACGTGCCGCGCAGCGCCAGCAGGCGGGCGATGCGGTCCTCGATCGGCGGGTGCGTCGAGAACAGCTTGAACAGGCCGCCAGCGCCGGCCAGCGGGTTGACGATCGACAGGCTCTGCGTCACCGGCTGCGGCGTCGGTGCGCCCTGCTGGTAGAGACTCTGCCCGTAGCTCTGCAGCTTGCCGAGCGCACTGGCCAGTGCCTCGGGATCGCCGGTCAGGCGCGCGGCGTACTCATCGGCCATATACTCGCGCGAGCGGCTGATGCCCATCTGCAGCAGCGTCGCTGCGATCGGCGCCAGGAACGCCAGCAGCAGGCCGCCGGCGGCGCTGCCGCCTTCCTCTTCGTCGTCTTGGCGCGCGCCGCCGAAGATCGCGCCCCACTGGATCGCATGGGCGACGTAGGTGATCGCTGTGGCGCCGGCGGCGGCGATCGTCGCCACCAAGGTGTCGCGGTTGGCGACGTGGGCCAGTTCGTGGGCGAGCACGCCGCGCAGTTCGCGCGGGTTGGTCAGCTGCATCAGGCCCTCGGTCACGGCGACCACGGCGCGCTTGGGGTTGCGGCCGGTGGCGAACGCGTTCGGCGTCGGGTCGGCGACCACGGCGAGGCGCGGCATCGGCAGGCCGGCGCGGTCGGCCAGTTCGCGCACCATCGCGTGCAGCGCCGGCGCCTCCTGCTCGTCGATCACGCGCGCACCGCTCATGCGCAGCACGATCGTGTCGGAGAACAGGTAGCCGCCGAGGTTCATCGCCAGGGCGAGGATCAGGAACACGGGAAGGGCCTT
>VYME01000488.1_pt1 | contig 12984 bp, 11 predicted proteins | sample 5115281 | NCBI WGS metagenome assembly VYME01 (sample SAMN12291780, study PRJNA351875) | freshwater metagenome | isolation source: freshwater lake | place: USA: Michigan, Wintergreen Lake | collected 2013-08-08
CTCGCACACTTCGAGTCGGCGCAGCGGCGGCTCGAGGTCGCGCGGCTGTCGTGGCAACGAGGGCTCGCCGAAGCCGCGGCCGTGCACGCGCGGCGCGCGATCGAACTCGATGCGCAGATCGCGTCGGCATGGCACCTCTACGGCCAGGCACTGTTCGCGCAGAACGCGTTCGACGGCGCCGCGCAGTCGTTCGCGCAAGCGGAGCAGCTGGACCCGGGCCATGCGTTCGGCGACGCCCTGCTGCTGCAAGGGCGCTGTCGCTTCCTGCTCGGCGAGCCCGCTGGCCTCGAGCTGCTGCGCCAGCACGAACGGCAGCACGGCGGCGGCGCGCGCAGCCACGTCTGGCTCGCCGAAGCCCTGCTGCGCGCCGGCGAGACCACGGCCGCGGTGGCAGCACTGCGGGTCGCGGCGCAGAAGCCGACGCGCCGGGCCACGGCCGAAGAAGGCCTGTTTCGTGCCCGCGCGCAGGTACGACTGTGGCGCCGCGGAGGTGGCTCGTGAGCGAGTCCTGGCGCCGAATCGACGAGATCCCGGTGACGCTGGTGGTCGTCATCGCCTACGCGACGCTGTTCGTGGTCTGCCGCCCATTCGACGACCCCACCGACTTCCGGCAACGGCTGACCGATTTCGGCTGGCTCACCGGCGAGCGCGTCGCGGCCGACGAACCGTGGCGCCTTCTGTCCTACGCGTTCCTGCACGGCAGTGTGCTGCACCTGCTGTTCAACCTGTCGACGTTGCTGAGCATCGGGCCCGCCCTCGAACGCACCCTCGGCAGCGTTCGCTTCCTGCTGCTCTACATGGTCACCGCGTTCGGCGGCGGCCTCGGCACCTGCCTGCTCTACTCGCCCGGACAACCCGTCGTCGGCGGTTCCGGCGCGCTGTTCGGCATGCTCGGGGCCGCCATCGCCCTGAACATGCGCTCCGGACGCCACCTGCTGGCGTTCCTCGACTTCGAAGGCCCTCGCCGACTGCTGGCCAACGTCGCGCTGAACCTGGCGATCGGCTACTTCCTGCCGTTCATCAGCAACACGTGCCACATCGGTGGCCTGATCGCCGGCTTCGTGCTGACGTTCCTGTGGCTCCGACCCGGCCGCCCGTCGACGCACCAGTGGGCATGGCGGTTGGCGACCACGGCGCTGCTGGCGTCGATGACGTTCGCCAGCCTGCTGCCGGTGACGCGCCACGACTGGCTCGATCGCGCGAGCGAGCGGGAGCTGCGTCGAGACCAGCGCGAACGCCTCGCAGCGGCCAGCCGCCTCGCGAATCCAGATTCCACCCCGCGCTGAGCCAGCCGCCGGCCTACGGCGGGCACCGCCGCGAATGCGACGAACTCGTATCGCGACGCCGGAGCGCCTTGCGCGGCATCCATCCCCGCGACGAGGCCCGTATGGTCCCCACCTTGCTCCGCCAATGCGGCGAAGGAACCCCATGCGAATCCTGACGACGATCACCCTCACCCTGACCCTGATGACCGCGGGCCTCGTGGCCCAGGAGACTCCGAAGGCGCTGTACGACAAGGCCGTCGCCGCGCAGAACGATGCCGCGCGCGACCGCGCGAAGATCGAGGAGTTCCAGAAGATGGTCAAGGCGACCCTCGCCGCCAACGACAAGGCGCTCGGCGAAGGCGAAGGCCTCTACTATCGCGGCCAGCTGCAGCTGATGGCCCGCGAGAGCAAGGCCGGCGCCGAGAGCATGAAGGCGTTCCTCGCGGCGCACGCCGACCACGCGCTCGCCAGCGAGGCGCACATGGCCCTGGCGTCGTCGCTGGCGCGCAGCGAGCAGGCGGAAGCGAAGAAGCACCTGGCGGCGATCAAGGTCGACCAGCTCAGCGACGCCAGCAAGCAGCAGCACGAGATGCTGAAGCGGCAGCTGCTCAGCGAAGACACCCGCAACGGCCTCAACGGCAAGGACCTGCCGGCGATCCCGGCCAACAAGGTGCTCAACGCCGCCGCCGACTGGAGCTTCGCCGGCCAGAAGGGCAAGGTCGTCGTCGTCGACTTCTGGGCGACGTGGTGCCCGCCGTGCCGAGCGATCATCCCGGGCCTCGTCGAGCTGCAGGAGAAGCACGGCAAGGACGGCCTGCAGGTCGTCGGCGTCACCAAGCTCTATGGCTCGGGCATGGACTTCGCCGAGGACAGCAAGCTGCCGCACGGCGGCAAGTCGGTCGGCGGCCGCAAGGGCAGCGGCAAGGAGATGAGCGAAGCCGACGAGGTCAAGGTGAACGAGAACTTCGTCAAGGCGTTCAAGCTCAACTACCCGGTCGTCTTCACCGGGGACGAGGTCGGCGGTGCGTCGTTCGGCGTCACCGGCATCCCGACGTGCTTCGTCGTCGGCCGCGACGGCAAGGTCGTCGGCCACGTGGTCGGCGGCGGCGACGAGAACCACAAGAAGCTCGTCTCGATGATCGAGCAGGCGCTCGCCGCGAAGTGATCGCGCGCGGGCCCGGCGGCGCGGTCAGCGCGCCGCCGCCTGCAGCCGTTCGACACACGCGTTCTTGCCGAGCAGGAACAGCACGTCGAACAGGCCCGGCCCCTTGTCGGTGCCGGTCAGCGCCGCGCGCAGCGGGTGCACGAAGCTGCCGAACTTGATGCCGAGACGCTCGACGAAGGCGCGCATGTCGCGCTCGATCGCCGCCGGCGTCCAGAACGCACACGCCGGCTCGACCGCGTCCTTCCTGGTCGGCAGCGCCACCGCGTCGTCGACGCCCTGCCGATCGGCCGGCCAGCTCGGCGGCAGGTTGCAGCCGGCGAGATGCTCGGCGTAGGTGGCGAGCCACTGCTTGCCGGCGGGCTCCTTCGCCAGGTTCTTCTGCGCCGCTTCGTCGAGCGGCGGCATCGCGAACAGCCAGCCGAGCTTGCCGGCGAGCTCGTTCAGGATCGCGATGCGCTCCTGGTAGCACGCGACGCCGTTCACCAACCAGCTGCCGTGCGAGGCGAACGCGGCCGCCGGCACCGTGCTCTCGAGCCACGGCCGCGCGCGCTGCAGCAGTTCGCGCGGCGTCCAGCGCCGCACGTACTCGCCGCACATCCAGCGCAGCTTCTCCTCGTCGAACTTGCTCGGCGACTTGCCGATGCCGTCGATGCGGAACGCGGCGACCATCTCGTCGCGCGAGAACACGTCGCGATCGCCGGAGAAGCTCCAGCCGAGCAGCGCGATGTAGTTGAAGATGCCCTCGGCCGGGAACCCCTTGTCCCGGTAGTCCAGCATGTTGGTGTCGGCGTCGCGCTTGCTGAGCTTCTTGCCTTCCTTGTTCAGGATCAGCGGAATGTGCGCGTACTGCGGGCACTCGGCGCCGAGCGCCTCGAACAAGAGGCGCTGCTTGATGCCGTTCTGGAAGTGCTCGTTGCCGCGCACGACGTGCGTGATGCGCATGCCGATGTCGTCGACGACGCAGGCGAAGTTGTAGAGCGGCACGCCGTCGGGCCGCAGCATCACCCAGTCGTCGAAGTCGCGCGTATTGACCTCGACGTCGCCGAGGATCAGGTCGTGCACCTGCATCGTGCGCTCGTCCGGCATGCGGAAGCGCACGTTCGGCTGGCGGCCTTGGCGCACGAACTCGGCGCGCTGCGCGTCGGTCAACGACCGGCAACGGCGGTTGTAGCCGCTGAAGCCCGCCTTCTGCGCCTCGAGCTCCTTGCGCCCCGCCTCCACTTCGTCCGGCGTGCAGTAGCAGAGGTAGGCGTGGCCCGACGCCAGCAGCCGATCGGCGGTCTCGCGGTAGAGCGGCAGCCGCTGCATCTGGAAGTACGGGCCGTAGGCACCGCCCTTCTCCGGGCCCTCGTCCCAGTCGATGCCGAGCCAGCGCAGGCCGGCCAGGATGATCTGCAGCGAGGCGTCGGTGCTGCGCGCCTGGTCGGTGTCTTCGATGCGCAGCAGGAAGGTGCCGCCGAGCGCGCGCGCCGCGGCCCAGTTGTACATCGCCGTGCGCGCACCGCCGAGGTGCAGCGGACCGGTCGGGGACGGAGCGAAACGCAGGCGCGGCGTCGGGTGGATCATCGAGGGCGAACAGGATCGCGCATCGCCCGCCGCGAGGGAAGGGCGCGCCGGCAGCGCCGCACCGCCGGCGGCAACGAGCCCGGACCTCAGGGCAACAAGCCGAGCGCCTCGAGGTGCCAGCCACCCACCGCGTCGCCGGCGAGCACGCTGACGCTCGCCAGTTCGACGCCGAACGTGTCGGGCGCGCCGACCGGCACCCGCAGCAACGCCCGCAGCGCCTGCCGCACGGTGCCGCGGTGCGACACCACCAGCACGTCGCCGTGCCACGGTTCGCGCGCCAGTTCGTGCATCGCCGCCGCGACGCGCGCGGCGAACGAGGAACGCGGCTCGCCGTCGGGGAAGCCATCGACGTGGCCGGCGCGATGCGATGCCAGGAAGCCTGGGAACGCGCGCTCGATCTCGGCTTCGGTCATGCCTTCGCAGGCGCCGAACGAGATCTCGCGCAGCCGCTCCTCGACGTGCCGCGGCGCCTGCTCGACACCGCACACCGCCGCCAGGATCGCCGCCGACTCGGCGGCGCGCTGCAGCGGCGAGTGCACGATGCGCGCGAACGCCACGTGCTGCAGCAACGGCGCCAGCGCCCGGATCTGGGCCCTGCCCTGGTCGCTGAGCCGCACGTCGTTGCGACCATGGAAGCGGATCGACGACTGCCCTTCGGTCTCGCCGTGGCGCACGAGCCACAGGCGCCGCACCGCCATCGACCCGCTCACCGGAACAGCTGCAGCGCGATCAAGGCGCCGATGCCGAGCACGACGAGGCCGATGCCGGCCAGCACCGCGCGGTTCCAGCCGGCGTGTTCGCGCACGACCTGCTGCAGGCGGTTCGACTGGTCTTCGTGCGTGCGCCGCAGCGACGCCAGCGCTTCGTCGTGCGAACGCTCCAGCGTCTTCATGCCACTGGCGGCGGCGTCCTTCAGCTCGCCGACGGCGGCGCGCTGCGAACTGGCGATGCCGGTGGCGAGCTCCTTCAGTTCGCCGTCGCGCTTCTCGGCCAGCTGCTGCGCCGTGCGCACGTGCTGTTCGCCGTGCTGCACCATCTGCCCCATCGCCGAGTGGATGCGATCCATCGTCGCCTGGAACTCGCGCACCGTCTCCGACGTGCGTTCGTCGGTGGCGGCGGCGCGGGCGAGCGCGGTCTCGACGTTCTCGAGCAGGTTGGGCAGCCGCGCCATCGTCGTCGCCAGCTGCTCGCCGAGCACGTTCTGCCGCTCCATCTGCGACGACAAGGCGCGCAGCGTGTCGAGCTGCTGCTGGCCGAGGGTCGGCAGCTGCACCAGCGCTCCCGTCGCCGCGACGATCTGCGACAGCTGGTCGTCGACGCGCGCCTGCGAGCCGCGCAGCAGCGACGTCAGTTCCTGGAAGTGCGTGCCGAGCGCGGCCATCGCTTCTTCGCGGTCGGACATCTTGCGGGTCGAACGCACGTCGGCCGGGGTCTCGCTCGCGAGCTCGCGCGAAACGCGTTCCGGTTCGACGCGCGGCACAGCGGTCGGACGCGCGGTGGGCGTCGGCACCGATGTCGAAGTCGCGGGCTTGCCGACCGCCTTGCCCGCTGGCGTGGTGCCGCCGTTGCCACCGGCCTCGACCCGCACTCCCGAACCCGAGCCAAAGCGTTCCTTCAAACGCTGGAAGAACGATCCTTGCTTCACCATGGTGCGCCCGTCCTGCGCAGCGCCGACCGACGCCGCGAAGCCCGACGATGCCCCTCGTCGCGTGGCGCCGGTCGTCCGGCGTGGTCCACGCAGCGAGACCGCGAGGCTCGTCGATCGGTCCGACACTACCGGAGGTTTCGCACGTCGACCAGCCACCAACGTGCGAAGAAACGTCGAAGGACCTCGGCGAGTTCGTGCTTGAACTTGTCGATCTCGTCGCTAACTTCCTCGCTCCCTTCACGCGACGAAGTGGCTCCGGTGGTCTTCGAACTTGCTTCGCGGACTGCTGGTGACGCCTCGCCGCGCCGACGGACCTGGCTCCCGCGCGGGGAGTTAGCTCAGTTGGTAGAGCGCGACAATGGCATTGTCGAGGTCAGGGGTTCGACTCCCCTACTCTCCACCAGTTCGGAGCCAGGTCCGGCCCCCGCGGCTCGCAGCCGTCTAGCGCGCCCATCGGCGCCGCAGGCTGCTCGCAACGCGACCCGTGCGCAACGCGACCCGTGCGCAACGCGACCCGTGCGCAATGCAACCGGCTCGCAACGCAACCGGCTCGCGGCGGGGAAACGAGACGCGGCCCGCCCGTCGTTTGCCCAGGTCCATCGTGACGGGCGAGCCGCATCCGCAGGCTGATCCTCGGCAGGCCGGGTTGTCCCTTGAGGGCTTTCCCGCAAGGACTCCAGATTCCGACCACCAGACCGACGGACCAGCTGACCGACTCCCCAGCCCAGCGCACCCCACCGAGCGGGCGCGGCGCAGGCCGTCAGCGGCGCTGGTCCGCGGGCGCCACCCAGGCGCGTTCCGGAATCAGCCCGGCCGGACCCGGTTCGAGCGCGCGCACACGCTTCGCCAAGAGGATCGACGCCATCGGATGCGCCAGCAGCGCCACCGGTTGCTGTTCGTGCACCAGCGTGTGCAGTTGCCGCCACAGCTCCGCCCGCTTGCCCGCGTCGAGTTCGGCGCGCGCCGCGCTGGCCAGGCGATCCGCTTCCGGATGCCGCCAACGACCTTCGTTGTCGCGCCCGTCGCCGTGCAGCAAGTCGTACGGGTCGCCCCACGGCCGAAACGGCTGCTGCACGAGCAATCCGTGCCACTCGCGCTTCTTCTTCTCGGCCACGTAGCCGGTCTGGTCGCGACCACGGATCTCCAGCTCGATGCCCGCGGTCGTCGCCGCGGCGGTGAACGACTCGACCATGCGACGGTGGGCGTCACTGCCTTCCATCGCGACCAGGACGAGACGCAGCGGCTTGCCAGCCGCGGCGTCGAAGCCGGCCTCGCGCAGGAGCCGGCGCGCGGCTGCCGGGTCGAACGGCAGCGGGAGCAGATCCGGATACTCCGGACGGCCGGGTTTGGCGTGAGCCACCGCCGGCTTCGCCCCGCTGCCGAGCATGCGCGCGAACTCGCTGCGGTCGAACAGCATGCCGACCGCCCGGCGCACGCGCACGTCGTCGAACGGCGGCCGCTCGCAGTTCCAGATGCAGCGGAACACGCCGAGGCTGTCGTAGTCGTAGACGAGCCGCTGGTAGTCGCGCTGCACGTTCGGGTACTGCGCCTGCAGCGCCTCGCCGTTGGCTCCCGAGTACCAGTCGACCTGGCCGAGCAGCAGCGCGTTCTGGCCGCCGGCGCCGTCGGCGCGCCACAGCTGGCGCACGCCGGCGAAGTTCCAGGTGCCCGGTGCGACCAGCCGCCGCCAGCAGTGTTCGTTGCGCACCAGCAGCAGGTCCTGGCGCGTGCGCCAGGCACCGCTGCCGCCGGGTGGGTTGCGCAGCTCGTACGGGCCGGTGCCGGGCCCGCACTCGAGGTCGATGCGATGCAGCAGAACCGCGAAGCGCGCGCTGCCGACCTCCGGCATCGCCTCGCCGGACTCGAGCATCGCCCGGACGCGATCGACGAAGAACCGCTTCTGCGCGACCAGCCACACCTCGCCGACGATGCGCGTCGCCGCGTAGTGCACGCCGCGGAAGTGCATGCGGACCCGACGCGGATCGACGACCTCGACCCGTTCGACGCGCGAGTAGGCGTCGGCGACGAACCCCATGGTCAGGTGCTGCGCCTGGAACAGCTCGTAGCCGAACAGCACGTCCTCCATCGCCACCGGACTGCCGTCGGCGAAGCGCGCGCCGTCGCGCAGCGTGAACAGGCACGAACGACCGTCGGCAGCGACTTCGTAGCTCTCGGCGAGCGCGGGGCGCAGCGCCCCCGTGGCCGGGTCGACGTCGAGCAGCCCGTCGTGCGTGTAGGCGAGCACCAGACGCTTGCTGACGTTGCCGTTCGACGTGTAGGGATTGACGTCGTTCGGTTCTTCGGCGCAGCCGGTGTAGACGTGGCCCTGCGGCACCCCACCGAGGTAGCGAGGCGCCTGCTCCGCTGAGGCATCGGCGCCGGCTTCGGTAGCCGTCCCGCCGGACGGCTGGTTCAGCACCGAGCGAAGTCCGAGGCCCACGACGAGCACCACGGCGAACAGGGCAGCAGCGATCGACAGGGGACGCATCGGCGGCGGCATGCTAGCGCAACCGCGACCCAGCGTCCCCGCCCGCGATCCGCCGACCGCGGTGGCCCCCACTTCAGTCGCGCAGCCAGTCGGCGAGGCCGATGCCACCGAGCAGCGCCGCCAGCCCCAGCAGGTTCTGCACGGCGACGTTGCCGAGCAGCGCCGCGTAGCGCCGTTCGGCCAGCAGCTGCTGGCAGTCGAACGCGAACGACGAGAACGTCGTGAAGGCGCCGAAGAAGCCAACCAGCACGGCGGTCGTCAGCAGCGGCGACCAGCGCCCCTGGGCGAGCGCCCAGCACAAGCCGAAGCCGAAGCAACCGCCGACATTCACCGCGGCGGTCGCCCACGGCGCTCCGGGCCACGATTGCAGCGACTGCACCATCAGGTAGCGCAGCACGGCACCGACGCTGCCGGCCGCGGCGATCGCGGCGAACACCTGGAACGACATGCCGCGAAGCTAAGGAATGGACCGGAGGTGCGGTGCGGCAGCCGCGGCTTTTTCCGGCGGCAGGCCGTCGTCGCTCAGGAAGTCGTCGCTCAGGAAGTCGAGCTCAGGGACTGGCGACGAACTGCTGCAGTTCCTGGTAGCGCCGCTCGAGCGTCTCCAGCGTCGCTTCGGCCAGCCGCTGCACGCCGAAGCCCTCGACGTTGAGGCTCGCAGCGCAGGTGCCGTAGGCGACCGCGCGCTTCATGTTCCACAGGCTGATCGAGTTGCAGTTCGCCAGGTAGCCCATGAAGCCACCGGCGAAGCTGTCGCCAGCGCCGGTCGGGTCGACGACCGTCTCGGTCGGATACGCCGGCAGCGCGTAGTGGAAGAAGTTCGAGAACACGAACGAGCCGTGTTCGCCCTTCTTGACGATCACCAGCTTCGGCCCGAGGGCCAGGCACGCACGGCCGGCCTGGATCAGGTTGGTCTTGCCGGTGAGCTGCTTGACCTCGCTGTCGTTGACGATCAGGCCGTCGATGCGGCGCAGCAGCGCCAGCAGGCCATCGCGTTCGCGTTCGATCCACAGGTCCATCGTGTCGGCGACGCAGAAGCGCGGCGCCTGCATCTGGTCGAGCACCGAGGCCTGCGTCGCCGGCGAGCCGTTGGCGAGGAACACGAACGGCGTGTCGCGGAACGCAGCCGGCACCACCGGCTTGAAGTCGCCGAACGTGTTCAGCTGCACGTCGATCGTCTCGCGCGAGTTCATGTCGGCCGAGTAGCGGCCGTGCCAGCGGAACGTCTTGCCCGGCTTGGTCTCGACGCCGGTCAGGTCGATGCCGTTCGCTTCGAGCAGCTGGCGGTGCTTCGCCGGGAAGTCCTGGCCGACGACGCTGACCAGGCGCACCTTGGTGAACAGGCGCGCGGCGAGTGCGAAGTAGGTCGACGATCCGCCGAGGCAGTCGACGGCCGTGCCGTGCGGGGTTTCAACGGTATCGAACGCAGTGGAGCCGACGACGAGCAAGGACATGGGGCGAACAAGCTAGCGCGCCCCTCGCTGCCGGTCCACGCCACCGTCGGCACACCGTCTGCGAACCAAGCGGCAGTCGACAACGCGCGTCGCTCAGGCCCCCTTGCCGTCGCCGACTTCGTCCTCGCGCGCTTCCTCGGCGACCTCGCGTTCGATGTCGGCACGCGTCACCTTGTCCTTCTCGAGCAGGGTCAGCAGACCGCCGAACAGCGACCACAGCGTCACGTGCAGGCGATAGAGCACCGACACCGCGAGCCCGCGCGTTCCCATGGTCTCCTGGGCCACGGCCTCCGACACCCCGGCGCCGGCGATGTGGATGCCGCCATACTTGCCGAAGAAGTACTTGTAGAGGCCTTCGCCGATGCCCCAGCCGTTCGGCGCCAGCGGCACCGCGGTGACGATGTTGATCACCGGGATCAGCACGAAGTACTCGAAGCTCGGCATGCCGATGTCGAGGGCGTTGCCGAAGCAGACGACACTGAGCACGGCGAGCACGTGGTTGCCGACGCCGGCCAGCAAGCTGGCGATGATCACCAGCTTGTGTTCGCGGTAGACGAACACCGCGTGGTCGACGCGCTTCAGCACGTGGCCGAGCTTCGGCGGCAGACGGTCGAGCAGCGTCTTCAAGCGCACGAAGCTGCGCAGACGGCGGCTGAACGCGATCAGCCCGACCAGCCCGACGCCGGCGATGACGCTCCAGATGCCGATCGCGATCTCGGCGAAGCGCTCGAGCGCGAACAGCACGACGACGGCGCCGAGCAGCGCCAGCGAGCCGAGCCCGAGCACGCGATCGACGATCACCGACATCAGCACCTGCACCCGGTGGCCGGGGCAGCGCTTCATGATGTAGAGCGCCTTCACCACGTCGCCGCCGGTCGCCCCGGGCACGACGTTGTTGAAGAAGATGCCGATCCAGGTGTAGCGCAACGTCTCCAGCAGCGAGACGTCGGTGCCGTTGACGCGCAGCAGCCACCACCACCGCGCACCGGCGATCAACGCGGTCAGGAAGTAGCAGAACGCGCCGAGCGCGAACAACAGCGGATCGAGGTTGTGCCAGTAGGTCAGGAAGCCGGGCTCCACCGCCAGCGTGCGGCCGTCGCCGGCGTCGCCGCGGGTCGCCGTTCGCTGCTCGCTCTCGCCGTGCCGCACGTAGACGACCGGATCCTGCTTCCAGCTGCCGACGATGTCGATCGCCTGCTGCTCGACGACCTTGTCGCCGATTCGCCACCGCAGGTGGTCGACGAAGTCGATCTTGCCGAACACCCACCACATCAGGCCGGCGACGAGCAACAGCTTGATCAGGCCGATGAGCCGCTTCTTCACCGCCATTCTCCTTTCGCCCGCACCTTGGCCCGCGCCGTCAGGATCGAGGACTGTTCGGCCGCGACCCGGGCCAGCACTGCTTCTGCGAACGCGCGGGGCGCCACCGAGAGCGCCTGCAGGTCGCTGGTGGCGACCGGCGCGCCACCGGCCGTGGCATTGACCGCGAAGTGGATCAGCGAACTCACGGGAGTCACGGTCGCGATCGAGATCGACAGCTTGCCCGCACCGACGAACAGGTCGTCGCCGTCACGGCGCACGGCGTGCCGCGGCGCCAGTTCGGCGAGCACTTCGCGCGCCTGCGCCGACAGCAGCCGCTGCCGATGCACGGCCAGCAACAGGTCCGGGGCCGCGAACGACTCCCAGACGAAGTGCACCATGTCGTCGCCGGCGATGCCGGGCCCGTCGAGGTCGGCGAGGTCCGCCATCTCGTCGTTGCGCACCCGACACGGCCCGCGGAACGCCACCAGGGCGTCGCCGCAGAGGCCGAACCGCGTCAACACCCAGTGGGCGCGCAGCTGGCTGCCGTCGTAGGCGATCGGCTCGTCGCTCCAGTGGGTCAGCATGTTCGGGGGCGCCGCCGGCGAGCACTCAGCGCTGGCTTCGATCCAGCCAGGTTCGTACCCAGGAGGTGTCCAGATCGAGACGAGGACGGCCCAAAGACCATGTCAATGCTGCCAACGCCGGCAGCCGCAGCTTCGAGTAGATCAGGTCCTCTTGCAAGATCGTTGTGGCCAGGAACTCGGCCGGGGCGATCGCCTCCCACGCTTCGCGATTCGGCAACCGCACGGTGGCGAGGGCCGCATCACCGCGCAGCTGCCCGCAATAGTGGATCAGGCGCAAGCGCACCGCGGGATCCGGGTCGTAGCGAGGTTCGCCGAGTTTCACCTCGTCGCGCGTCGCGGCCATCAAGACCAGCAGCAGCGGAACACCGCGCACGCCCGCGAACCGACGAACGTGCTCCATGGCGCACAGGCGAACGTCGACGAAGTCGCGCTGCCGCCCCTGCACCCCGCGCAGCACGACGCCGCGCACCAGCTGCGCGAGCCCTTGGCGCAGTGCCTCGGCAGCATCCCCGATCAGTTCGACGTCGTCCTCGCGCCGGAACGACTCGGTCAAGCTCTCGACCAGTTCGATGCTGCCCCACGCCGTCGCCATCGGCCGCGCCACCAACGCCGACAGGGCCCGACGATATTCGTCGCGCTGGGCCGCGGACCACGTCTCCCGCAAGCGCGCTTCCGGGCGGCCGGCGTTGTAGCTCGCCAACGCCAGCGCCAGCTGCGCCGGCGCGGCCGTGACCGTCAGTTCGTCGAAGCGCTCCGGGAACACGGCCAGCCGCAGTTCTTCGGCGATCTTCGCCAGCGCGTCCATCGCCACCAGCCGGCCATAGGCGCTCGGGTCGAGCTCGGCGACCCACGCGAGGCGCGTCGCCGCCAGCGCGGCGAGCTCGAGGTCGGCACCGGTCTCGACCGGCAGCTCCTCCATCAGCTCGCGCACGTGCGCGGGCGCGTTCTGCAGTTCGCCGTAGGCGGCCCCCCCGAACACGAAGCCGAGCAGCGGCCGCACCGGCCAGAACAGCGACACGCGCATGTACCAGCTCGAGGTCGCGGCGGCTTCGGCATAGGCGAGGCGGCGCTCGCCGGCGGTGCCGTCGACGCGCACGATGCCGTCCATCTCCTGCAGCAGCTCGACCGCGCTGAGGTTGTCGGAGACGCTACACCCGCCCACGAACGGCAGCGTCAGCAGGCCCGCGCGCAGCCAGGTCCTCACCGCCCCTCCAGCACACGCTGCCACTTGGCGACCACCTCGCGGCGCTGCGCCGCGTCGCCACCGGCCAGCGGGTGCGGCTCGTTGCCGGGCACGACGCGACACAGCGCCGCATCGAGGGCCACGAACAGCGCATCGTCGGTCTCGACGGCGAGCCGTTCGACCAGCAACCGGGCGCTGGCCCCAGCGAGCAACTCGACGGTGCGCGCGACCGCGAAGCGGCGCACCAAGGGCGCTGCGTCGGCGAGGGCCACGCGACAGAACTCTTCGCGGTCGGCCTCGGTCGGCGCGGCGAGCTGCACGGCCCGCGC
>VYME01000509.1_pt1 | contig 12944 bp, 11 predicted proteins | sample 5115281 | NCBI WGS metagenome assembly VYME01 (sample SAMN12291780, study PRJNA351875) | freshwater metagenome | isolation source: freshwater lake | place: USA: Michigan, Wintergreen Lake | collected 2013-08-08
AAATGACCACGCCGCTGGACGAGTAAACGACTGACGAAACCCCTCGGCCTTCCACCCCTGGCCACCGCGCCAGGAAGGAAGCGACCGATGACCCGAGAAGAAGAAGTCCGCCCTCGAAAGTGCCGCAAGGTCCCGAAGGCGATAAGAGGTGATGGTCATGAGTCGTCACAGCTGGATTCGGTCGGCGCCTGCCATCATTGCAATCGCCTGCGTTGTGATGGGGTGTAAGATTGGTAGTCGCCAACCCCAGAGTCCCTCGGTGAATCGTATCGTTGACGATCTTTGCATCACTAGATCACAACCAAGAGTGAGCTCGCACTTGCGCCCCCAAGTAAGTGTTGCGTTTTCGGGAGACTCGCGTCACTGTGGAGTGCTGCTCAACGAGGTCGTGTGGAGTGTCGTGGATGGTCGGGGTGTTGGACGTAAGTGGGCAAGAGATGGTGTCGATGGGCATGGTGGGGCCTTGGCGACGACTCCCGGTGTGTTTGGGCTTGCTATTGTCGGTGGGCAAGGGCCGTCGCATGCTGCGACCCTTGGAAGCGGATATGAGTTGGGGAGGCATGCGATTGACGTTGTCGGCGTCGTATACTCAGACCGCACTTGGGTAGCCTGCCACTCGGGGCTCTATAAATGGCGAGGCAACGTGCTCAGCCATGTTAATGCGGTCCGATGTGTAGCTGCATGTGCCATGGAAGGGCATGGTATCGTGGTCATCGAGGAGCGATCGTCGGATCCTGTAGAGTCTGATAGAGTCATTAGTTGTTTCGCAGAAGACGGAAATTGTAAATGGAGTCTCGACGCAGGTGCTGCCGACGCCGTTGATGGATGCCGAGGCGGGTTGATTCACGTGCTGGGTACTGATGGTTGGATCTATGAGTTGGATGCGAAGAAGCGGCTGAATAAATGTTTTGAAATCGGAGTATCTAGCCCCTACTTCGCTGACTTGGGATCCATTATGCTGGTTGCGAGTGGCGCACGGCTTTGTGTGTGGGATCCTAATGCTTCGCCTCCATGTCTGGTCCAGTCCGTTGATCTCCCTGGATCGGCTAGCGGTCTTGTCAAGGCTCCTGACGGATCCGCGGTAGCCATCATCTGTCTGGCATGGACTCCTGACGGCAATGTTAGAGAGATCATCACAGTGCTGGACGTAAAGTCGGAAAACTGAAACCGCGATGTCCGAGCGTGTTGTCCGAAGAACTGGAACGCACGCATTGCCTTGAACGGATGCTGACTTCGAGGTCGATTCCGGGTGCGGGTTCGGGCCTCCAGAGTTTTCCGTTCGCGTACCGGTAGCCCGGCAGCCGCAGCGAAACGAACCGCGATCACCTTCTCCCGACTGCCGAGCAGGACTCAACTCGCCGCTCGGCGCTTGCGCCGGTGGTAGAAGCTGAGCAGCCCACCGAGTCGCACCTGCCGATGCACAGTCCCCTCGGCTACCGGCAGCGTCGGCCCCGGTCGCAACAGCCGATTGCCGAGTCCCTGGTGGTTGCGCTCCGTGTGGTAGTGCTCGACGAACTCAGCGATCGCCCGTCGCAACATGCCCTCGCCGAGGAACATCATCTTCGACAGGCACTCGTTCTTGATGGTCTTCACGAACCGCTCGGCGATGGCGTTCATTTTCGGCGCGCGAACGGCGGTGAGCACGGTCTCGACGCCCGCGCCCGCCAGCGTCTTGCGGAACGCCTCGGTGAACTTCGTGTCGTGATCAATGACGAGGTACTTCTTGCCGCGCACGAAGCCGTCGATCGAGTCGGTGAGGTTGCGCGCGACCTGCGCCATGAACGCGCCGTCGGGGTTCGTGGTCACGCACGATCGTGGCGACGGCTTCGGGCGCCCGACCTGCCAAGGCGCGCCGACCCACAGCTGCCGTGCTCTACTTGCTCTGGTCGGGCTCCGACGGGGCAGCCGGTGATTCCGAGGCGCTGGTGGCGTTCGAGGTGGACGGGCCGGCCGCTCGCTCCAGGTTGCGGTTCAACCGTTCGATCGCTTCGACCAGCGCCGGCATCGTGACTTCGTAGAACCGCCTGCCCATGACCGTGAGGTGGAACGGCACGTCGTTCACGGCTCGGCCCCAATCGCGGCCTGGAGAATCGCCACCACCTTGCGCATGGCGTCGCGCAACCGTTCGGCCTCGGCGTTGCCCTGCGCCTGCAGCTTGCCGACGACCTGCTTGATCAGCGCCTCGGCGTCGACGGTGGGTTCGGCAGCACGTTCGCGGCGGGGGCGTGCAGGACGTTCTGCTGGGGGTGCTGCCGGGGCCTCGGTCGTCGCGGCCGTCTCGCGCTTCGCCAGCAGGTTCCTGGCGCCGTTGATGGACGCCGCCGTGATCCGCACCCCGCGCATGGCGGCCCGTGCCTTGGCGTCGTCGTCGGTGATGTTCGGGTCGGTCAGCAGCAGGTTCAGCGCGGCGAGGATCGGGTCGCGCGCGTGCGGGTAACGCGCCTTCAGCGCGGCGATCTCATTGGTCCAGGTGTCGGGCGCGGTCGTCTCGGTCGTGGTCATGATGTTCTCCGTCGTGAAGTTCAGGGCCTCGAATGCCGAGGCCGCTCCTTGGCCATGAGTCCTCGTTCCGGCAGGAACAGCAAGGCAAGTTGGTCGGTTCCAGCGGCCCGTCGTGAGGCGTCCACGAGGCGATCTACGGGCGTGGCGGGGGCGTGGCAGCGTTGCTGCGCCGGGTGCCTACGCGCGCCTGCGGGCCCAGCCAGGGCCGCTGTAGGGGCCGTGTGGCGGGGCGAGCCGGCTGCCCGTGCTGGCGCGTCAGTAGGGCCCTGAATTGGTCCGGCCGGTGCCGCACTGGCACACGTACTTTTGTGGTGGGGGTGGTGGTCCGTAACCATTGCGCAGTGAGTCGGTTATGACTCGGTGACCGCAGGTTCGAATCCTGCAGGGCCCATTTTTTCACCCCGCGCACCGTGCTGCGGCCCCGATCGGCCCCATTCGGCCCCTGGTTTACTTGCACTGGTACTGACACGCACTCGGCGCCAGCAGCCAACCGCAGCGCGTTCGCCACCGGCAAGCGTTCGAGCTCGCGGCGCAGTTCGGTGTCCTCGACCTTGTCGTAGGTGCCCATCGTGAGGTCGGCGGTCTTCTGCCGCATCAGCCGCACGCGCAGGGCCGGGTCGGTGGCGTTGCGCCGCAGGGTGGTCGCGAAGCCGGCGCGGATGCCGTGGATGGTGGTCGACCGGCCGCGCGCGTCGAAGAGCCCGATGCCGGCCCACTCCGCGTCGAGCTTGAGCCAGCGCAACAGCGAGGACGAGACGTGGAACACCCGGTCGGTGTTGCGCACCGGACCCTTGCCGCGCCGGGCGTTGGCGGCGCTGCATTCCTTGCGGTGGCGCCGCAGCATCTCGGCCAGCATCTGGTGCAGAACGACCACGTCGTCCTCGCGGTCCTTCTGCTTCCGCGCCTGGATACAGTGCTCGCGAGGATACAATGTCTCCAATGGACTCTCAGGAAGTAATCGGTCGGTTTCTGGTTCAACTTGTCCGCGATAGAGCCGTTCAGTATATTGACGGTCTGTGTAGGTGCGATTACGTAAGTGAGAGGGCGAAGCGGATACACAACCAACTCCGGAAGCATGGTGTGTTGGCCGGGAGCGAGGTGACTGCCACTATTGTGGATGTGGTGATCGCGGAGTTGCTAGACGCCTTGGATCGAGGACTTCTTCATGTTGACGGGCAAGGTGTGACCGTAGAGTCTGTCGGATTGCGGGTTGGTGAGGAATTTGTGAAGATGGATACCGATGGGATGTGGTGTGGACTGTACCAAGGTCCGGACGGGTGGATGGCGACCATGAGTAAGGAGAGGATCAGTCTGCTTGCGACTGAGCCCAATGACCCGGGCGCGCTGTCCGAGAGCTGAAACGCGCGCATCTCCGGGAACGGATGCCGATATCGAGGTCGATTCCGGGTGCCCGTTCAGCCGCCGGAGCGTGTCGTTCGCGCACCGGTAGCCCGGCAGCCGCAGCGAAACGAGCATCGATCACCTTCTCCCGACTGCCGAGCAGGACTCAACTCGCCGCTCGTCGCGAATGTACGCGCATCCGGGGTGCTGGGACGCTTACGAGGATGACGACTGAGAGGCGACGGTCGGCCGCGTTGGCCAGCACGTTCCTTCGAAGGACTGCATGAAGCTCTTCATCCATCACGCAGACGTCGGCGGGTTCACCTACACGGCCGAATACAAGGAACTGCTCGAGGTGCTCGACCTCGGCTGGTGGGACGGCCGCGCCTGGCTGGGTCGCCTGTTCTCGATGGACAACGACGTCGGCGAGCACTGGATGGACAACCACGAGCTCGTGGAAGCACGGGCCGACCTGGCGGCGCGCGCGGGTCTCGATCCCGACGAACTGATGGTGCCCGATCCCGAGCGCATGGCCGACGGTTCGGACGGTCCGTGCAACACCACCGAGTTCCGGATGCGGTTCTGGACCGAAGTGCTGGCCTGCCTCGACCTCAGCGAGCAGCTGATCATCGACAGTGCCAGGGCCTGGCACGGCAAGGTCTCCTCCGCCGAGGAAGTCGCCGCGCTCGAGGAACGGATCGCTGCGTGGCAGCAGAAGCGCGCGAAGACGACGGTTTCTGGTGAGAAGGACGACCGAGCGGACGCGGTCGCCCGCGTTGGCCAGCAGGTGCCACCGAAGAACTCCCTGAAGCTGTTCCTCCATCACGCCGACGTCGGCGCGTTCACCTACACGCCCGAGTATGTGGAGCTGTGCGAGGTACTCAAATATGGCTGGGAGTGCCGAGCGTGGCTTGGTCGCCTGTTCTCGATGGACAACGACGTCGGCGAGCACTGGATGGACAACGAGTTGCTCGTGGAAGCGCGGGCCGATCTCGCGGTGCGCGCGGGTCTCGATCCTGACCTGCTGATGGTGCCCGATCCCGAGCGCATGGCTGACGGTCGGGACGGTCCGTGCAACACCACCGAGTTCCGGATGCGGTTCTGGACCGAAGTGGTGGCCGGCCTCGTTCTCAGCGACCAGCTGATCATCGACAGTGCCAGAGCCCTCCACGGCAGGTGCTCCTCCGCCGAGAAGGTCGCCGCGCTCGAGCAACGGATCGCTGCCTGGCAGCAGAAGCGCTCGAAGCGATAGCCTCCGGACGCAGTTCGAGCCTCACGCCGTCGCGCGCACGGCACCATGCAAAGACCGCTCGGTAGCCTTCGCAACGTGCCGAACCACCACAGAAGCACCTTGTTTGCCCTGCTCGGCGTCGGCGTGTTCTGGGGCGGCGGTAGTTCGGGCTTCGCAGCCGGCGGTTCGCTGATCGACGGCTGGCAAGACCCGGGGACGGGCATCGTGCTCGCGGTCCATGCCACCGACCGGCACCCGTTCCTCGGCGACCACGGGCGCGTGCTCTGCATCGAGCCGCCCGGCGCGAACGTGCGCACGCTGCCGCTGCATGCGAGCCCGAGCGGCGCTGGCGTCGCCAACGTCTACCGCCGCGGCGATGGGGGTCTCGTCGTCGTCGACATGGACGGCACCTGGATCGAGCTCGCGGCGAACGGTGACGTCGCCGACGTTCGCTGGCGCTACGGCGAGCCGCTGCCGGCCACTGGCCTGGGATCGTTCCAGTCCAAGCGCGCCGGTCTCTACGCGTTCGATGCAGCGCTCGCCGAGTCCATCTACCGCTTCAAAGATCCTCGGTAGCGAAGGGGAGCCCTGGGCACTTCGCATCCTTCGTCGCGCAGGTTCGCGCGACGAACGCCGCCTTCTTCGCAATCCTCGGTGCGGATGCGCACACATCGACAGCGACGGCATCACACGAGCCCGAGTGTCACCATCGCACACTCGCGTGCTGCGCACGCACCGTAAGCGAGCACGCAATCCCGCCACGGTTTCCGGGCATTTCGCGCGCAACGGCAGTACTCGCCGCGCGCGATGGCTAGCTGCATCGCCTGCGGATCGCCCTCGTGTGAGGGGCCCCGGATCCGCTCTCCCACACCGCTGTCATGCACTCGACCCTGCGCATCCTCGCCCTCGCGGCGACCCTCGCCGCCACCACCGCCGCCCAATGCCTGCCTCCCAGCGCCGGCACGAACGTCACGCTCGCCAATCGCGACGACGCACTCTCCGCTGCGATCCCGATGGGCATCAACTTCCCGATGCCGGGAACGGCGACCACGTTCACGCACGTCGTCGTCAGCACCAACGGCGTGCTCTACCTGACCACCGGCGGCGCTGCCGTCGGGGCCGCCGCCAACCAGTACGGCACGCTGCCGCAGTTCCTCGGCACCGCCGGCAACTCGCCGCGCATCGCGCCGTTCTGGCAAGACCTGTGGGACGCGTTCTTCCCCGGCGTGCAATGGTCGGTGACCATCGACACGTCGGTCGCCGGTCGCTGCGCGATCTCGTGGCGCGACACGTGCGAGTTCGACCTCGACACGCCCGACGTCGACTTCACCGCCGAGCTCTTCGCCAACGGCAACGTGCGCTTCAGCTACGGCGCGGTCGACACCAGCAGCTTCTTCGAGTCGGTGACGATCGGCATCTCGAACGGCAACGGCGCCGCCAACCCGGGCCCGGTCGACCTCGTCGACGGTGCCACGTCGAGCGGCAGCGTGATCTACCAGCGCTTCCTGCCCGGCACGTGCGACGTCGGCGGCCAGTCGCTCACGTTCACGCCGACGGGTTCCGGCTACACGGTGGCGCAGACGTGCCGCAGCGCCGCGAACGTGCGCTACGGCCAGGGCTGCTACGCCAGCAGCGACTCGCGCTACCAGTGGTTCACCGACGCGGCGTCGGCCGGTGGCGTCTTGACCGGCCAGTCGCTGCAGTTCCTGGCGAACGGCAGTGACTACGTGGCCCTGTGGGGCGGTGGCACCTTCGTCGCGCCGACCGCGGCCGCGACCGTGTTGACCGGCTTCGCGCCGGACAACGACGACGGTGTGCTGACCATCAACCTCGGCAGCCCGTTGCCGATCCCCGGCGGCACGACGTCGACGCTGGTCGTGCACTCGAACGGCAACGTCTGGTTCGGCGACAACCTCGCGTCGTTGACCGACGACTTCTTCCCGCTGCCTGCCGACATGCTCGCCGCGCCGAACGGTGGCTTCTGGTCGTGGCACGACTTCAACGTCGGCGAGGCGGGCAGCGGCCAGATCAAGTTCGAGGAGGCAGGTAGCCTCAGCCTGGTGACCTGGGACGACGTCGAGAGTTTCCCCACCGGCACGACGAACCGCAGCACGATGCAGTTCCAGTTCGACCGTTCGAGCGGCAACGTCACCATCGTCTGGAGCGTCGTCGACGCGAACACGACCAGCTCCCAGCTCGACGCCACGCTCATCGGTTACTCGCCGGGCGGCGCGTCGCAGGACCTAGGCAGCCAGTCGTTCGCAGCGCTGTCGCCGACGACCACGTCGATCAACCTCGCCCCGCTGTCGCTGCGCGCCGGGCCGGCGCCGATCTCGACCGCAGCGGCAGGCACCAACGTCGTCTACACCACCGACGACATGCGCGAGTTCGCGCCGGGCAGCGGCGCGTTCCTCGGCATCCTGATCTTCAGCACCGGCTCGCTGCCGGGCGTCGATCTCGGCTTCCTCGGCGCGCCGGGCTGTGTGGCGAACGTGGCGGCGCTCGACGTCATCGTGCCGATGGTCGGCGCCACCGCGACGCAGACGGTCAACTTCCCGCTGCCCGCCGGGCTGCCGGCCGGCATCCGCGTGTTCGCGCAGTCCGCCAACCTCGTCGCGCCGAACAGCCTGCCGAACGGCCAGAACGCGTTCGGCCTGCTGACCAGCAACGGTGTGGCGACGATCGTCAACTCGTTCTGACGATCGCCGACGGCGGGCCGTGCGCGAGGTCGGAGCAGCAAGCTCGCGACCTCGCGCGCCGCACCCCACTCAGTCGGCGATGGTGATGCCGATCGGCGCCGAGCTCGACAGCGTGTTCAGCAGCGGGCAGACGTTCTGCGCGCTGCCGAGAACCGAGCCCTGCACCTGCAGCTGCACGCCGAGGAACGCGAGGTTGCACGGCAGCGCCAGCGGGAACGTCGCCTGGCCGGCGACCAGCAGCTGCGCGTCGAGCACCGCCGGGTTGACCAGCATGCAGCTGCCGCACGGCAGCAGCGGATCGGCGATGGCGAAGCCGAACGAGAACAGGCCGATCACGCCCAGCGGATCCGTCGTCTGCACGCGGAAGCCGTAGTTCGTGTTGCCGATCGACGACGCGCCGAGCACCTGCAGCGTCGTCGGGAACCCGCAGCCGCTGGCCAGCGTCGCCGGCGGCGGGTTGTTGTTCGTGTTCCACTGCATGGCGACGACGTCGGTCGACGGCGGCACCGTGGTCGACGTCGCCATGCAGGCGAGCATCGCGCTGGTGCCGTTGCCGCCGCCGGCGATGTCGCCGCCGATCGCCGGCTGGAACGTGTTGCTGCCCGCGATCGGGATCAGCAGGGCCGGACCGCAGGCGAGGCAGCCGGTCGGCGAGATCGAGCGGCACTGCACGCTGCCGGCGAGGAAGCCGACCGAGCGAACCCAGGCGACCGCGTACTTCTGGCCGAGGAAGGCCACCACAGGCGCGCTCTCGTCGGCGCCGAGCGAGTTCGCGACCGGGCCCTGCGACACCGGTGCACCGAAGCTGGTGCCGTTCCACAGCCACTCGACGGCGGAGATGTCGCGGTCGGTGGCCGAGGCCTGGAACTCCGCGACCATCAGGAAGCGCGGACCGTCGCCGTCGATGTCCGGGCGGCGCACGTCGGGGCCGCTCGGGTTCAGGATGCCGGCGGCGCTGCCGAGCAGCGTGCCGGTGCGCGTGATCGCCTGCACGAACGCGCCCGAGAACGCACCCGGCTTCTGCTCGTAGGCGATCGCCAGCGTCGCGCCGGCCGACTTCGAGATGCGCGGCCGCACCGCCGTCGCCTGGGTCGTCACCGTGACCTGCGGGCCGATCTGCGGATCGCCGTTGACCAGGAGCGTGTAGGGGCGGCAGCGGATGCCCGCCGTGACGCCGTCGAGTCGGTAGACGATCAGGCCCTGGCCACCGGCCTGGCTGCTGGTCGGGTCGCCCGACACGTCAGGGTCCTCGTAGCTGCCGATCGCGGTCTGGCCGATCGTGAACGGCGTGCCCACCGTCTGGTTGGCGTTGATCACGCACCCGGCCAAGCTCGCCAGGTCGAGCGCTGTGCCGCGCCGTTCGAACACGACGAGCGAACGCGCGATGCCGGTGTGGTAGGCGACGCGCGGCTTCTGGTTCAGCTGGTTCAAGCCGCTGGCGATCGTCTGCAGCGCGCCGAGGCCGCCGACCGGACTCCACGTGCGGCGCACCACGTCGATCTGCGAGTTGCTGACCACGCGTTCCCAGACGAACTGCCAGCGCTGTGCCGCACCTTCGTAGGCGACGTGCGGCAGGCGATCGACGGTGGCGCCGACCGCCGGCGACACGGTGCTGCCGACGAACGGATCGAGCACCAGCGGCAGCGCCGCATGGTCGACGAACCGCGCCGGCAGCGACAGTTCCACGAACTCGCCGTCGAGGCGCAGAGCACCCGTGGTGCGCGCGCCGTTGGCGTCGATGCCGACGACGCCGCCCATGTGCACGAGGCGCTCGCCATCGCGCACGAAGTCGAGGCCGCCGTCGCTGGCCGGCACGGCGAGGTCGCCGAGGCCGTCGAGGCGGCAGCGCACGACCAGGTCGCCGCGGCCGGGCAACGCCGTGAACACGAACGACTGCTCGACGCCGCGGTCGTGCAGCGTGAAGCGTTCGGTGATCGACGGCGAGCGTTCGTAGATGGCGACGTCGTCGGCGGCGTTCGGCGCGTCGACCGTGTCGCACGGCAGCGCCGTCGAACCGCGGCGGATCGCCGCCAGCTGCAGCTGCAGCGGCGCGCACGCGGTGCGTTCGCCGAGCACCGGCACGAAGTGCATGCCCTTCTGGTCGAAGCGCACGACGTAGTCGCTGCCGGTGCCGAGCAGGCCGTCGGCCGTGGCCTGCAGGCCGTGGCCGCGGGCCAGCGTCGCCAGCGACGGCGCGTCGGTGGGCGCTTGCGCGCCGAGGAAGCCGACGAACGACCCGAGAGCCGGCGCCAGCAGGAGCGAGAAGAAGCGGGAGGAGTTCATGGCAGGGCTCACTGGATGGTCACTTGCTGGGCGTTGGAGAGGTCGAACAGGAACGTCGAGCAGCCGGGCGTGGCGGTGTCGGCGACCAGCCATTGCTGGAAGTAGGAGCGGCCGACGAGCAGCAGCGACGCCGGGATCGGCGTGGTCACCGTGAGGTGGCCCTGCGCGTTCGGCGTCAGCGGGCCGAACACGAACGCGTTCCACAGGTCGGGCACGAGCACGCAGCTGCCGCAGCCGTAGGCGTCGTTGCGGGCGGTGCTCAGCAGCAGCCAGCCGGTGGCGCTGGCTGCGACGTTGCGCAGCATGGCGCGGTGGCCGGTGCTGCCGATGGCGGCGCATTCCTCGGTGACGACGCCGGTCAGGTTGCCGCAGCCGCCGGGGATCGACGTCACGATGCCGTCCTCGGGCTGCCAGCGGCGCGCACCGATGCTGCTGGTGGTGCCGTTGTCGACGTTCCAGACGAGCAGGGCGTCGCGACGATTGGCCGAGGTCTCGTTGCCGCTCGCCTGGGAGGCGATCGCCGACGACAGGCCGCCGGCGGCCGACGCGACGATGCGGACCGGTTCGCACTCGGTGCAGCTGCCGAGCGTGAACGTGCGCATGCGCACTTCGCTGGTCGTCGCGGGGGCGACCCAGGCGACGACGACGTTGCGGTCGATCAGCGCGACCGACGGGCGACCTTCTTCGAAGTTGACCGTGGTGGCGACGCCGCCGGTGGCGAGCTGCTGCAGCGCGTTCGCGGTGACGTTCCACTCGTAGGTGGCGACGCGCACGTCGTTGGTCACCGACGTGTTCGACTCGAACTGCATCCAGGCGACCGCCCAGTTGTCGCCGTCGCCGTCGATGGCGAAGTCGCTGACGCCGAACGTCGCCGGCATCGTCAGGGCACTGCCGATCGCCGAGCTGCCGGCGTAGGTGCGCAGGGTCACCGCGCCCGTGGAGCTCGACTGCACGCCGACCAGGCGCCGGTTGTCGCTGCCGCCGCTCTTCGGCAGGCGGACCTGGCTCGCGCCGTTGCCGCCGCTGATCGGCGCCTGGCCCGACGCGGTCACGGCCAGGTTGGTGGCCACGTTCAGCGTGATGGTGGTGGCGACGGTGCCGAACAGGTAGGCGGCGAAGACACTGCCATTGCTCTCGGTGGCGTCGCCGGAGAGTTCGAGGCCGCTCTCGTTCGACGGGGTCGAGGTGATGGCGACCGCAGGGGCCTGCAGCGTCGCGTTCAGCGCGCGCACGAAGACGTCGGTGTGGTTCGGCAGCGGCGGCGTCGCCACCGTCTCCTGCCAGCCGACGACGAAGCAGTTGCGCACGCTGCAGTTGGCGACGCGCGCCCGCAGCGAGTTCTGGCCGCTGCGGATCACCACCGACGAACCGCTGAGCTCGCTCGGCGTCGTCGTCACGTCGAACACGAACTGGCCGTAGACGTCGGCGGTATTCGCCGACAGTCGGCGCCACCAGGCGACCAGGTAGCGGTTGGTGCCGGCGTCGTAGGCGACCTGCGGATCGAGGTTGCGGCCCGTGCTCGACACGGTGAACACCGGCGCCAGGAACGGATCGAGCACCAGCGGCAGCGCCGCGCGTTCGACGAACGCCTCCGGCAGGCGCAGCAGCAGCGAGCTGCCTTGCCACTGCAGGGTGCCGCGCACGGTGTCGCCGTTCGCGTCGATGCCGAGCACGCCGGCGATGCGCACGCCGCCGAGTTCGTTCTGCAGCACGACGGCGTCGTCACCCTGCTGCGTGGCCGCCAGCTGGCTCGCCACCTGCACCGCGACGACGAGATCGCCGCGACCGGCCGGCCGTTCGTGGAACACGAACGCCTGCTTGATGCCGTCGTTCTTCACCACGTAGGTCGTGTCGACCTTGCCGTGCGCGAACGTCACCTGCTGGCCGCGATGGCTCGGCGCCACCTGCGCGAGCGGAAGGTCGGCGGTGCCGCGGCCGTAGGCGACGCCGCGCAGCTGCACCGGCTGTTCGGTCGGCGCTTGTTCGCCGAGTGCGGGCACGAACTGCACGCCGTCGCGGTCGAAGCGTGCGCGGTAGCCGGCACCGGCACCGGTGAGCACGCCGTCGACGACGTTCAATGCGGCGAACTGCGTCGCGACGTCTTCGAACCGCGGTGCGGTCCGGTTCGGTTCAGCGGGGGCCTGCTGGGCGAGCAGGGGCGCGTGCAGCAGCAGCGGCACGGCCAGGGAAAGAGCCAGTTTGGCGGGTTGCATCATGGCGGAACGGCGGAATGGGCAGCGCCGGAGTCGGCGCACGCCCCATCCACACGGTTCCGGTCGGCGACGGCCGATCGTTCCCCACGATTTCCCCACGCTCTCCGCTGGCCGGCGCCATTCGCCGATGCCAGCGACCGCGCCCGCTCACGGCCTCACTTCGCGGCCGGCTTCTGGATGGCGACGCCGCTGGCCATGAAGTGGAACAGCTTGCGGCCCTCGGTGACCTTCTTGGCTTCTTCGGTCTTGCCGGCGTCCTCGAGGTAGTGCCGGGTCTGCTCGACATCGCCATGGTGCCTTCGACGATGGCGGTGCGGCCGCTGGCGTCCTTGGGCATGAAGAAGGCGTAGTCCTTGAACTTGACCATGACCGGCGGCTCCTGGCTGCCGAGGTGCATCCAGCAGCCCTTGGTCTGGCAGATGGCGGTGATGTTGCCTTCGATGCGGACCGGCTTGCCGACGAACTGCTCCGGGCTCTTCAGCACGTCCGCCAGCGCCGCCGGCTTGTCGCCTTCGACGATGCCGGTGCCGAAGTGGTCCCAGGCCTTCTCGTCGAGCTTGCGCTTCTGGATGGCGACGCCGCTGGCCATGAAGTGGAACAGCTTGCGGCCCTCGGTGACCTTCTTGGCTTCTTCGGTCTTGCCGGCGTCCTCGAGGTAGTGCCGGGTCTGCTCGA
>VYME01000495.1_pt1 | contig 12869 bp, 11 predicted proteins | sample 5115281 | NCBI WGS metagenome assembly VYME01 (sample SAMN12291780, study PRJNA351875) | freshwater metagenome | isolation source: freshwater lake | place: USA: Michigan, Wintergreen Lake | collected 2013-08-08
GAACACCCATCCGGCGGCGCTTCCGGACACCCAACCCCGATCCTGCGCGGCAGGGGTCTGCGTCTCTGCGACGGCCGACTCCGGCGGCACCCGCAGCACGTCAGTCCCGGTGCCGCTCCCGGGACATCGTGTGCCACGGAACGGAAGGCACCGCGCCGTCGTGTCTCGACACTGAATGGAGACGTTCGGACCAGGCCTCACCGCCGTCGAACGCGTGGCGCTCGCCCGCGTGATGGATCGACTGCGACTCGACGGGGATTTCCCGGCGGCATCGCGTTCGATCGGCGCCATCAACCGCATCACGGAGGGCGTCGACACCGAGAACAACACGATGCTCGCGAGCGCCGTGCTCGAGGACGTCGCGCTCACGCACAAGATCCTCCGGGTCGTGAACTCGGCGACGTTCCGCCATCGCGGGCCGGCCGTCAGCACCGTCTCCCGCGCCGTGATGATCCTCGGCTTCGAGACGGTCCGGAACATTGCCGTGGCGCTGCTGCTCATCGACAACCTCCAGGACAAGGCGCAGGCCGACGCCCTTCGCGAGACGTTCGCGCGCGCCCTGCTGGCGGGGCTCGTGGCGCGCAGCCTGGCACCGGCCGCAGGGGTCCGGCAGGGGGAGGAATCCTTCGTGTGCGCCCTGTTCCACGATCTCGGTCGCATGGTGACGCTGCTGCATCTGCCGACGGATGCGCGGGAGATCGCGCGACGGGCGATGGACGAGCATGGGTCCGACGAGGACATCGCGCGGCAGGTGCTGGGGGTCCCGTACGAGGCGATCGGGATCGAGGTCGCCAAGCACTGGGGCTTCCCGGAGTCGATCGCCCGCAGTCAGCGGCGGTTCGGCGCGAATCCCGTGTACCACGTCGGCACCGCCGGAGACCGCGTACACCTCCTGACGGTGCTGTCCCACGGACTCGCGGAAGTCGTCGCCACGGCATCGCCCAAGGATCGCCGATCGCTCGTGAAGGGTCTGATGGAGCACTACGGACACGGTCTCGGGCTGGCGGAACCCGCCCTGCACACGGCACTCGACGAGGCGCTCGGCCACATCCGCGAATGGGCCGCGACCTTCGAGCTGCAGTTGAGTCGGACCCACCTGTCCCGCCAGATCCTGGCGTGGGCGGGCGGGGAGCCTCCCGAGGAGACCGCGGGAACGATGCTTCCCAACGGACTCCCCGAACCCGAGGTACCTGCGGCACCGGCGGGCGACGCCGCGTCCCGGGCCGCGCAGGCCGTCAGCTTGCTGACCGCGGGGATCCAGGATGTGAGCAATGCCCTGACGGGCGACTACCGGCTGAACGACCTGCTGCGGATGATCCTCGAGACCATGTACCGCAGCCTCGGGCCGAAGCGCGTGCTCCTGGGGATCCGCGACGTGCAGGGCGACGCCATCCAGGGGCGGTTCGGCTTCGGCCCGGACGTGCAGACCCTCGCGAAGGCTTTCCGGATCCCCCTCGGCGCAGGGCCGGACGTCTTCCGGCTCGTGCTGGCCCGCGGGGTCGATCTGCTCGTGAAGGACGCCGACGCCCCGGAGATCCGGGACCGCATCCCCACGTGGTTCCGGTCAGCGACCCCGGCGCGGACGTTCGTGCTGTTTCCGATCGTCGTGAAGGACCGGCCGATGGGTCTCATCTATGCCGAGCACGACGAGCCCGGGGATCTCGTCATCCCCGAGCAGGAACTCAATCTGCTGCGCACCCTGCGCAATCAGGCCGTGCTGGCGATCCGGCAGGCCGTGTGATGCCGCGGCGCGGCCCGGATCGACTCGCCACGCACCCCTACGGCCTGCGGTACTCGATCCCGTACTTCGCGTAGATCGCTTCCATCGTGCCGTCGGCCATGAGGCGATCGAGCGCGTCGTTCAGCGCGGCCAGCATCGCCGCGTCGCCCCGACGCAGACCGATCGCGAGGCGCCAGCCCAGTTCGGGCTCGTCGCGGTACACGTGGACCACGCGGATGCCGGATTCGGGATGCTGGTGCACGTAGTACTGGATCTTGGCCGACGAGATGGCGGCAGCGGCGATGTCGCCCTTGATCAGGTCGTCCACCATGTCGTCCTCGAACGCGTACGGGGACGTCGTCCAGCCCCGCTTCTGCAGCACCACGCTCGTCACGGAGTTCAGCATCACGCCGATCTTCACCCCGGGCAGCACGGTCTCGACGCCGACGACCTCGTCGTGGCCGCGCCCGACCGCCAGGGCGATGCCACCCCGCGCATAGGGCTGCGTCAGCATCACCTTCGACTCTTCCTTGAAGCCCTCGACGATGAAGTCCATCTTGAGATCGCAATCGACGAGCTTGGCGCGGTGCGTCGGGATGATGTAGCGGGCCTCGAACCCGACGCCGATCGCCTTCGCGACGGCGCGCCCGAGGTCCACCTGGAATCCGTTCACGTCGCCCCGCTGCTTCGCGTACGGCAGCGCATCGGGATGCGCACAGATGGACATCGAGCCGCGCTGCCTCACCTCCGCGAGAGGCGCCGCGGTGGCAAAGCCGGAGGCGAGCGTCAGGCCCAGGGCCAGGGCAGCGGCGATGGCGCGCATCACGGCTCCTGGTCCGGACGAAGCGTGCGGATGAACTTCACGATCTCGCGGATCTGGTCGTCGGTGAAGTTGCCGCCGAAGGCCGCCATGCGGCCCGGCTTGCCGTTGCGGATCCGGTTGAAGAGGTACTCGTCCGACCGCTCGCTGTTCATGAGCTGGGGGCCCTTGCCGGCATGCCGGCCGTAGTCTTCGTGGCAGAAGCCGCAGATGTTGCGGAAGGTGTTCTTCACGCTGAACGCCGGGGGCGCCGCAGCGGGCTCGTCAGCCGCGAACGTGGGGGCCGCGCAGGCAACGAGAGTGGCCGCGATGGCGGCTCGCAGGGTCAGGTGACGGGCGGGGACTTTCAACGTCGACTCCTTGTGCAGTGTGATGCGGCGCGGGAACGGTCGCGCGCCAGTCGGGGCAACGCGCGTAGGTGTTCTCGGAAAACAGAGGGCTCCCGGAAAACGATGCGCCTGCGAAAAACGAAAAGGCGGGGACCGAAGTCCCCGCCTTCCCTTCAAGCATGTAACACGCTAGCGAACGTTACGGCAGTGCGAACACCTTCAGGACGCCGGAGTCGGTCGGCATGCTGGTGTAGGGCTCGCCCCACAGGTCGCCGTAGCCGTCGGTCACGAGGCTGCCCTTGCCGGTCACCACGGCGACGTACTGCTTACCCTTCGCCTTGTACGTGATGATCCCGCCGTCGTGCAGCTGGCCGTTGTTGTGACGCCACAGCACCTTGCCCGTCGCCGCATCCAGGGCCGACAGATAGCCGTCGGCTTCCGGAACGAAGAGCAGGTTGCCGCCGGTGGAGAGCAGCGAACCGTGCGGGATGCCCTTCATGTACTTCGTCTCCCACTTCACCTTGCCGGTGATCGGGTCACGCGCACGGATGTGGCCCCAGGCCTTGTCGGTACCCGGACCGTGCATCGTGAAGTTCGCACCGATGTTGAGCTGGGCCATCGGCTCCAGCACCGGCGTGGTCTTCACGATCTCGAGGTCCATGCACCACTCGAAGCCCACGCGGTAGTACAGGCCCGTCTTCGGGTTGTACGTGCCGGCGTTCCAGCTGTAGCCACCGGCGATGGCCGGGCACAGGTTGGTGTGCTTGCCTTCCACCATGTCGCGACGGCCGATCAGCTCGCCCGTCTTCGGGTCGATGGACTTCACGAAGTTGATGTTGTCCACGCCTTCGTAGACGTTCTGCACCTTCGCGTTGCGGTCGTACACGAAGACGTGGCCGCCCTTGTTCGGGTGGACGACGTACTTCTTGCCACCGCGCTCGAGGAAGACGAACTCGCCCATGGCGGAGTCGAAGTCCCATGCGTCGTGCGGCAGTTCCTGGTGGTAGCCCTTCAGCTCGCCCGTGTCCGGGTCCAGCAGGATGACGGCCGTCGTGTAGAGGTTGTCGCCGGGGCGCGGGCCCTTCGTCTTGTAGTCGGGGCCGGCCCAGTCGTACAGCGGGGCCGGATTCGCGGTACCCCACCACACGGTGTTCGTCTCGACGTCGTAGGCGCCGGCCATCCAGCCGCCGCCACCGCCCGTCTTGTAGGAGTCACCACCCCACGTGTCGCGACGGTCGGAGGCCGTGCCTTCGTTGCCGCCGGAGGTGTTGAACGTCCAGAGCGTCTTGCCGGTCTTGGCGTCCACGCCGAAGATCGGGCCACGGCCGGGCCATTCGCCGCCCTGGGCGCCGATGATGATCTTGTCCTTCACGAGCAGCGGGGCGCCGGTGAAGCCGATCGTCAGCTTCTCGGATTCCACCAGCTTGGTTTCCCAGGCCAGCTTGCCGGTGTTCATGTCGATGGCGGCCAGCTTGCCGTCGAGCGTGCCCATGTAGATGTACCCGTAGCCCATCGCGATGCCGCGGTTGTAGGGCGAGTGCGTCTGCTTGGACACGAGGTCTTCGTTCAGCTTCTGCTTGTAGACCCACTTCACCTCGCCCGTCGCGCCGTCGAGCGCGTAGAGCTGGTTGTAGGAGCTGGTGTAGTACAGGATGCCGTCGGCGGCGAGGGGGAACCCCTGCAGGCCGCGGGTCGCGCGGGAAGCCGCGTGGGACCAGGCCTCACGCAGATTTTTCACGTTGCCGGTGTTGATCTGGCTGAGGGCGCTGTAGTGCCAGGAATTGTAGGACCCGTGGTACGACAGCCAGTCCGCCGGATCGGCCTTCTGGACGCGCTCGCCGGTCACGTCCGCCGCTTGCGCGCCGAGTGCACCGACAGCCAACACTGCCAGGACGACGGCCTTGAGGCGGCCGTGATTGCTGGTTCTCAGCGATTGAACTCCTCTCTCACCTGGGATGGGTCTGTGCTGCACCGGCACCGCTCGATCATCGGCTGGACTTGCGCCGCGGACGTCGGAAGGACTCGGGGCACGACGGATGGACTCCGCCGTTATGTATTTGGCGCCATAACGACACCAGGAAATATACCTGCGCCACCCGGGAGTAACAAGCCGGACGTCGCGGGAATTACTCCGATCGCGCCACCCGAACCGTCGCGCAGGCGCGCGGTCACAGCGGCTCCAAGGCGGGCGCTCGACGACATCGCCGAAGAACAACCAGCGACATCCCAACGAAACGATCGATTTCCCTTTGGTGCCACCATGCCCCCTGCCCTGCTGGACGAAGTCGTGGCCACCCTGATGGTCGTGGTCACCGAGCTATCCGGCTATCGGGCCCCCATGACCGCCCCGCGGATCCACCCCACGCCAGCTGCCGAACTGCAGCAGACGCTGTGCAAGGGCCCCTGCGGCGTGCACGCGTACTACCTGGACGACCACGGCGTCGTGATGCGGGACGACCTCGACGTGGCCGGCGACGTCCGCGCGAGGTCGATCCTGCTCCACGAACTGGTGCACCACGCCCAGAGCCTGCACGGGCGGTTCCGGGATCTCCCCGCGTGCGAGCGCTGGTACCTGCGCGAAGAGGAGGCCTACCGCGTGCAGAACGCGTATCTCGCGAAGCTCCGCACCGGGATGCGCTTCGCGTTCGACTTCCTGCCGGACCGCTGTAAGGATGCCGGGCAGCCGGTGAAGCCGCCGGGCTGAGCGCCCCCCGCCTTCGGAAGCCGGCTAGAACTTGTCGCGATAGCGGTTCGTGATCGGGTAGCGCCAGTCCTTCCCGAAGCCCCGCGGCGTGATGCGCACGCCCACCGGGGACTGCCTCCGCTTGTACTCGCTCAGCGTCAGCAGCCGCACGACCCGCTCGACGTCGCTCCGCGCGAAGCCGTGGCCGATGATGTCCCGCGGCGCCATGTCGCGCTCCACGTACATCGCCATGATGGCGTCCAGCACCTCGTATGGCGGCAGGCTGTCCTGGTCCACCTGGTTCGGCTTCAGTTCAGCCGACGGTGGCCGAGTGATGATCCGCTCGGGGATCACCGGCGAGATCGTGTTGCGGTAGTTCGACAGCCGGTAGACCAGCGTCTTGCTGATGTCCTTCAGCACCGCGAAGCCGCCCGCCATGTCGCCGTAGAGCGTGGCGTACCCCGTCGCCATCTCGCTCTTGTTGCCCGTCGTCACCACGATCGAGCCGTACTTGTTGGACATCGCCATCAGCAGCGTGCCGCGAATGCGCGACTGCAGATTCTCTTCCGTGGTGTCCGGTGCGCGACCGGTGAACTCCTCGGCGAGCGTCCCGGTGAACGCCTCGAGGGCCGGCGCGATCGGCAGGATGGTGTAGCGAACACCGAGATTGGCGGCGAGCGCCGCAGCGTCGTCGAGGCTCATCTGCGCCGTGTACTCCGACGGCATCATCACCGCCCGCACGCGGTCGGCACCCAGCGCATCCGCCGCCACGCACACCACCAGCGCCGAGTCGATCCCGCCCGACAGCCCCAGCAGCACGCCGGGGAAGCCGTTCTTGCCGACGTAGTCGCGCACGCCGAGGCACAGCGCCTTGTAGACCTGTGCCTCCGTCGATTCGTCCGGCGCCTTCTCGCCATCGACCGGCACGCCACCGACGAACTCGACGAGGGCCAACGACTCCTCGAACGCCGGCAGCTGATGCGTGACGCGTCCGGACGCATCGACCACGAACGACGCCCCGTCGAAGACCAGTTCGTCCTGGCCACCCACGAGATTGCAGAACACGACCGGCATGCCGGTCTCGCGGGCCCGTGCGCCCACGACGTCGTAGCGGGTCCGGTGCTTGTCGACGTGGTAGGGCGACGCGTTCAGCACGAGCAGCACCTGCGCCCCCGCCGCGCGCGCCATGTTCGGCGCCTCGGGACGCGGGGCCTCGCGCGTGACGCCATCGGCCGACGCCGCAGGTCGCGCGGTGATCGCACCGTCGGGGCCCCAGACGTCCTCGCAGATGTTGAGGCCGACACGCACGCCGGCCACCTCGAAGACGCAGGCGGCTTCACCGGGCTCGAAGTAGCGGGCCTCGTCGAACACGGTGTAGTTGGGGAGATCGCGCTTGGCGTACGTCGCGACGACACGGCGATCGGCGAGCACCGACGCGACATTTAGCAACCGGCCGCGACGGCCCTGCGGATGGCCGACGATCACGGTGATGCCGGCGACCTTCGCGGCGAGATCCTGCACCGCGTGTTCGCACGCAGCGACGAAATCGTCGCGCAGGAGCAGATCCTCGGGCGGATAGCCGCAGATGGAGAGTTCGGGCGTGATGAGCACGTCCGCACCGAGTGCGCGGGCGCGATGGGCGGCTTCGAGGATGCGGGCAGCGTTGCCGGCGAGGTCGCCGAGAGTGCAGTTCAGTTGGGCGATGGCGACTTTCATGGGGTGAGGCCGAGAGGATGCATCGTCCGGGATGGACGTTTCACCGGATTATCCCGTAAGGTCGGTGGCCATCACAGCCCGCACCGCCCAATGTCCGCGAGCACCACCCTGGAAATCGTCGATTCGCTGCGTGATATCGCGCCCGCCGCCTGGGATCGCCTCATCGGCGGGCACCCGCTGCTCTCGTACGCCTTCCTGCACGCGATGCACGAGAGCGGCGCCGCCTGCGAGGATTCCGGCTGGGCGCCGCGCTATCTGATCCTGCGCGACGGCGGCACCCTTCGGGGCGCAATGCCGCTCTACGCGAAAGTCCATTCGTATGGCGAGTACGTGTTCGACTGGGCGTGGGCCGACGCCTGGCAGCGCGCCGGGCGCGAGTACTACCCGAAACTGCTCTCGGCGATCCCGTTCACGCCGGTGACGGGTGGACGCCTTCTCGCGGCCGACGCCGCCGACCGGCAGCTGCTGATCCGGGGCGCGCTGCAGTTCGCCGAGGAGTCCGGGCTCTCCACGTTGCACTGCCTCTTCCCCACGGAGACCGAGGCACGCGAACTCGAAGCCGCGGGCTGCATGCTGCGGCAGACGGTGCAGTTCCACTGGACCAACGAGGGGTTCGCGACGTTCGACGACTTCCTCGCGCGCATGAACCACGAGAAGCGGAAGAAGCTGAAGCAGGAGCGACGCAAGGTCCGCGAGGCGGGCATCGAGTTCACGTGGAAGGTGGGCAACGAGATCACCGAGGCCGACTGGCGGTTCTTCGTGCGCTGCTACGACGACACCTACCGGCGCCACCACTCCACGCCGTACCTGCCGCTCGACTTCTTCCTGCGCATCGGCCGCACGATGCCGGAGAACCTGGTCCTGATGCTGGGCATGCGCGACGGCGCACCGGTCTGCGCAGCCTTCAACGTCTTTGGCGACGAGGCGCTCTACGGCCGCTACTGGGGCACCACCGAATACGTCCCCGGCCTGCACTTCGAGGCGTGCTACTACCAGGCCATCGAGTTCTGCATCGCGCGCGGCATCGGGCGCTTCGAGGGCGGCGCGCAGGGGGAACACAAGCTCGCGCGCGGCCTCATGCCCGTGACGACCTGGTCAGCGCACTGGGTCGCCGATCCGGATTTCGACCGCGCCGTGCGCAAGTTCGTCGACCACGAGACGCGACGCATGGCGCGCTACGTGAGCGAGCTGGAGGAACACGCGCCCTTCCGGGAGGATGAGCGCGTGGACCTCGGAACCGCCGGAACGCCGTAGCGCATTCCGGCCGCCGCGCTCAGCCGCGCCGACGGCGCATCAGGCCGAGGAGTCCGAGACCACCCGCGAGCATCGCCCACGTGCCGGGTTCGGGCACGGCCACCGCGACGGTCAGCGACACGGTATCGCCGGCCGCAAGACCCGACAGATCCAGCGTCCAGTCGGTCGCCGTCCCCGAGAGGAGAGAATCGCCGAGGTACGCCTGCGTCTCGAGGAGCGGCGCGAACGCGAAGGTGACCGACCGTGCATCCTGCGCAGCGATGGTCATGCCGCCATCGTTCGATTCGAAGCTGCCGATGCCCAACCCGCCGGCACTGACTCGCACCGTGAGCACGCCCAGCAGGTCACCCGTGAGGTTGTCGACGATGCTGTTGAACGAGGCGTTGCCGCGGGTGACATCGTCGGCGTCCAGCGCGTAGGTCAGCGTGACGGATCCCGGCGACACGAAGCCGATGTCGGCCGCGATGGTCTGCGGTGTGGAGAAGTCGAGCGTGACACCGTGGCCATTGGCCTGCGTGGAGATCAACTCCAGCGCGTGGGCCGACGGCATGGCAACGAGGATGGCGGCCGCGCAGGCGGCCAGCAGGGTGGGTCGGTTGGGCATCTTCACGGGTCTACCTCTGTATCGGGGGTCGTCGAGCGCATGGACAGGCTCGCGTCCCTGGATTCTCGTCTTCCCGGGTGACCCCATCGCGTCACCGCACTGATCCCTACGGCCTAGCGACTCGCGACCCGGCTTCATCGCCATGACACCGTCGAGGACCACGATGCGGGTCCACCCTGCCCGTTCCGGAGTCACACGATGAGTTTCCAGAAGCCGATCGATCGCCGCGATTTCATCCGAGGCATCGGAGTGCTGGGCGTTGCCGCCAGCCTCCCCGCGAACGCCGCTGCCGTGCCGTTCGCGTTCCTGCACGGCGTCGCCAGTGGAGACCCGCTCGCGGATCGCGTCATCCTCTGGACGCGTGTGACCCCCGTGTCGGAAGGCGCGGTCCCCGTGCTGTGGGAGATCGCCGTCGACGAGGACTTCCGCCGCGTGCTGCGTCGTGGACGCGTGCTCACGAGCGGCGTGCGCGACTACACCGTCAAGGTCGATGTCGCCGGGCTGCCCGCGAACGCGCAACTCTTCTACCGATTCTCCGCGGGCAACGTGATCTCGCCGGTCGGCCGCACCCGCACGCTGCCCGTGGGCGCACTCGACCAGTTGAAGCTCGCGGTGTTCTCCTGCTCCAACTATCCGGCGGGCTACTTCCATGCGTATCGCGAGGCCGCGCGCCTCAACGACGTGTTCGCGTCCGTGCACCTCGGCGACTATATCTACGAGTACGCGCGCGGTGGCTATGCGTCCGCGGACGCGGCAGCGCTCTCGCGCGAGGTGAACCCGCCCGGCGAGACGATCATGTTGTCCGACTACCGGAAGCGCTACGCCCAGTACCGCACGGATCCGGATCTCCAGGCGCTGCATGCCCGCATGCCGATGATCGCCGTCTGGGACGACCACGAGATCACCAACGACACTTGGAAGGCCGGCGCCGAGAATCACGATCCGACCGAAGGGGACTTCTTCGCGCGGCGCGCTGCGGCGATCCAGGCGTATCACGAATGGATGCCCACCCGCGTTGCCGACGCGGCGCGGCCGGAGCGGATCTATCGCAGCTTCCAGTTCGGCGACCTCGTGTCGTTGCACATGCTCGACACCCGGGTGATCGGCCGCGATCTTCAGCTCGAGTACGCCAACTTCTTCGGCGCTGCGGGCTTCGACGCCGCCGCGTTCGGCGCAGCCATGGGCAACCCCGCGCGGCAGTTGCTCGGTGCCGAGCAGACGGCGTGGCTCCAGGGTCAGGTCGCCGGGTCCGCCGCGCGCTGGCAGATGCTCGGGCAGCAGGTGCTGATGGCACGCATGAATGTCCCCGCCCCGCTCGTGCTGGGTCAGATCTCGTTCTCGGGCTACGTGGCATTGCTGCAGAAGGCGGCCGCGGATCCGACGTCGCTCACGACCAGCGAGCGGGCGGTGCTCGCGCAGCCTGCCATCCCCTACAACCTCGATGCCTGGGACGGCTACGTGGTCGCGCGCGAAACGGTGCTCGGCACCATGCGCGCACTGAACCGCAATCTCGTCGTGCTGGCCGGGGACACCCACAACGCCTGGGCCAGTGACCTCACGGACCTCGGCGGCAACGCGGTCGGCGTGGAGTTCGCGACGCCCGGCGTGACCTCACCCGGGCTGGAATCCTTCTTCACGACGGAGAACCCGCTCGCGGTCGCGGCCGGACTCACGCAGCTGATCGGGCCGCTGCAGTACGCCGACACGGCGCGTCGCGGCTTCATGCTGGTGACCGCGACGCACACGGAATGCGCCGCGCAGTGGATCTACGTGAGCACCGTGAAGTCGATGGGGTATGTCCGTCAGGACGGCCCGACCTGGAAGACGCTGCCCGGCGCCGGCAACCGACGCCTGGTCCAGGCGTGATCCCCGACGCCGGCCGCCGCGACGTTCTTGCGGCGGCCGGCGTCGACATCAGGGCAGATCCCGCGCCACGCGGAATCCGAGGTTGTTGCTGCGCCGGTCGGGCTCGAGGCCGTAGCGGTACGAGACCCGCACCCATTGCGGCATGTTGTTCCAGGCACCTCCGCGGCTCACGCGCTTGCGGCAGCCGTCGTGGACGAAAGCCGTGCCGTCCGTGGGCGCGACACTGTAGGTGAGGGCGTGGCAGTCCTCCACCCACTCCCACACATTGCCGAGCATGTCGTGCAGCCCGAAGGCATTGGGCGCATGACTTGCCACCGGAGCGGTCTCGATGTCGCCATCCGTGCACGCGAAGGCCTCCCAGCCGAAGAGGTACTTCGCCTTCGCTCCCTCGTCGTACACGTTGGCGAAACCGCAGGCATCGGCCGTCGCCGGCCAGTACCGCGCCCCGGCCGTGCCGGCACGCGCCGCGTATTCCCACTCCGCCTCGGTCGGCAGTCGATACATCTTGCCCGTGCGTTTCGCGAGCCACGTCGCATAGGCCTGCGCCTGCGGATGGGACACGTTGATCACCGGCCTCGTGGCGCGCCCCCAGCCGTCGTCGGCGACACGGTCGCAGCCGCCATCGGCCACGCAGGCATCCCACTGGGCGAAGGTGACTTCGGTGCGCCCGAGCGCGAAGGGTCGGTCGAAGGTGATCTCACGGACCGGACCCTCGTCATCGTCGCGCCCCGGCTCGCCGGGTGGCGATCCCATCCGGAACGAGCCCGCGGGAATGATCACGAGATCGGGACATCCCTCGCAGTCCCTGGGCATCGGCTTGCCCGGCGGCAGCACGGGATCGACCGGGCACGCATCGCAATCCCGGGCGACCGGCGCATCCACCGAAACGGGGACGAGTTCCGGGCACACGTCACACGGCTTCGCGAGCGGCCGATCCTCCGCGAATGCCGTGAGCGGTACCGTCAGCAGGAACATCGCCGCGGCCATGACCGAGCGTTTGGCGGACATGGGGGTTCTCCTCGATTGGCAGCCCGACGGCCGAAGGAAGCGATGATGCCACTCAATGCGATCGGCGCCGCACCGGGGCCGGGCATCGGGTGCATCGAGCGCCCGAAGCGGTGCACGCCGGCCGTCGCATCGGGAACATCCATGCGGAATGCCCCGGCGCGATGCCATGGACGCACGATGGCCCGGGACGTGCACCGGACGAGGCCATCGTCTTTCCACACCAGGCCCGTCATGACCCTCGACATCCTCCATCACCTCGTGGCCGACGCGCCCGAACAGGTCGGCCCCTTCAGCCATGCCACCGAATCCGGCGGGTGGGTCTTCGTGACTGGGCAGATGCCGACCTATCCCGGCGATCCGGACCGCCCCGTCCCAGAGGGCATCGAAGCCCAGACGCATCTCGTGATGGACAACCTGCGGAAGGTGCTGGCGGGCATCGGCCTCGGCTTCGAGCACGTGGTGCGGACGGGGGCGTACCTCACGCACTTCGAGACGGATTACCCCGTGTTCAACCGGTTGTATCGCGGCTATTTCGCGGCTGACAGGCTCCCGGCACGCACGTGCATCGGCGTGACCGGTCTCGCGAAGGGCGCGCGGGTGGAGGTGGATTTCATCTGCCGGCGACCGCAGTAGGGGCGATGCCCGCCTCTCGGGCCGGTGGCCCGCGGCGGGGGGCCCGCGTGGAGTACTAACAAGGGGAGGGCCCCTTGTATATCCCCCCTGGGATGCGCCACGGCTCCTGAATGGGCCTTGCTCTTGTAGGAGATCCTATGTCGCAGCACCAGCCCTCGCGCGAAGAAGTTCTGGGTCGAAGTCTTTACCGGATCGGAAGATGCCCCAGGCGATGCGAGCGAGCTTGCGTGCGATGA
>VYME01000496.1_pt1 | contig 12850 bp, 10 predicted proteins | sample 5115281 | NCBI WGS metagenome assembly VYME01 (sample SAMN12291780, study PRJNA351875) | freshwater metagenome | isolation source: freshwater lake | place: USA: Michigan, Wintergreen Lake | collected 2013-08-08
CGCATCGAGCGCCGCCTGCGTCAGTGCGTCGATCGGCGCCCCGGCGTCGCGCATGGCGGTGCGATCGGCGTGGCGGCGCGCGCAATCGGCGGCGAGCACGAGGTGCAGCACGGTGCGGTGGCCGATCGTCGGATCGGCGTCGGGTGACGGCGACGGCAGCGCGAGCGCCATCGCGATCGCGCGTTCGCCCGCGTCGGCGAACAGCGCCATCAGCTCGGCGAACTGCGCCCTGGCTTCGTCGTCGGAGCGCGCGGCCGCCTCGTGCTCGTCGGCCTGCGCGAACCTCGTCGTGCGCGTGCCGGTGGCGACGAGGGCGTCGATTCGCGCCGTGAACGTCGCGGCATCGGCGGTCGCCTCCGCAGCCGGTTCTGGTGTCGCCGAGGTCCGTTCGCTGTTGGCGGCGGCGTCGGCGGTACCCGAGCCAACGACTGGGGCGGCCGTGGTTGGCGGTGGTTCGTGCACCGCGAGCTCCTGCGTGTCCGTGCGCCACAGGCGCGGCAGCGCGGCGATGGCGAGCACGGCGGCGAGCAGGAGCGCGATCGGCAGCAGCATGGCGATGCGCTCGGTGGTGGGGTTCGGATTGGCGTTCTGGCTGGCGTCGTGGATGGGTTTCGTCGGATGGATCATGGTCGCGCCTCGGTTTGGGAAGCGGCGGCGCGTGCCGACAGCGGTCCTCACCGCTGGGGCACACGCCACCAGGTTGCGTTCGGGCGGTCAGGCCTGTGGCGAGCAGGGCACCGTCTTCAGCTGCCGGACGGTGCCGGCGTTCTGCGTGTCGCCGGCGACGCACTCGAGGCCGAGCGGGATGAACAAGAGGTAGCTGCGCTCGCAGCGGAACTTGACCATCGTGATCGGGATCTGCCGGCCATCGTCGACCATGGTCCGGTTCTTCGACGGCTTGGCGACGTCGTGCGGCGGGATGAACACCGCGAACGTCGGGCAGGCGACCGCCGTGGTCGTGACCGTCACGCCGGCGATCTGGTAGTCGATGCCGGTGCAGGGGCCGGGCGGCCCGTTGGTGATCGAAGCCGGCTGCGCCACCGCCATCTCGCGCGGGCAGTTGTCGCCCTGCTGGGCGGCGACGGGGCCGAGGAACGTCGCTGCCAGCAGCAGCGAACGGGAAACATGCAGGCTCATGCGGACTCTCCTTCTCGTGATGCGGGTCGGAACGGGACGGCGCGACCGGCGACCCGCGACAGGCCGCGCCATGCCCTTCAGTGACCGCTCGCGCCGCCGCGGTCGCACTCTGCCGCGAAAAATCTCGCAGTCCCTCCGAGGCCCGGATCGCTGCCGCCGCAGCTCACGTTCGCCGCGGGTTCCGAACGCCGATCAGTTCCCCTGCAGCTCGCGCCATGCGGCTTCGATGCCGCGGTCGACGCTGCCCGCCTGCCAGCCGAGTTCGTGCTTCGCCTTGTCGCTGCTGAACCACTGGAAGCGCCCGGCCAGCTGCAGCACCTCGCTGGTCAGCGGCGGCTTGCTGCCGAACCAGCGCTCCTTGCGGTGCAGCAGTCCGGCGGCGAGGCGCAGGGCGAACGCTGGCACGGTGAAGCGCGGCGCTCTGCCGCCGACGATCTTGGCGATGCGGGCCAGCAGGTCGCGGCCGGTCAGGTTCTCGCCGCCGAGCAGGTAGCGTTCGCCGCGGCGTCCGTGCTGCAGGGCCGCGAGCATGCCGTCGCAGACGTCGCCGACCTCGGCGACGTTCGAGCCGCCGGGTGGCGCCAGGCGGACCTTGCCGGCGAACACGGCGCCGAGCAGCGAGCCGTCGCCTTTGCGGCGGTCGCCGGGGCCGTACATCGACGGCGGGTTGACGATCACCGCGTCGAGGCCGCGCTTCACTTCGGCGAGCACCGCGCGTTCGCCGGCGAACTTGCTGTCGCAGTAGCCGATGCGCAACGGCCCGAAGTTGAAGGCGGCGCGCTCGTCGAGCAGCTCCGGGCGGTCGCGGTAGGCGACCGCGGCGATCGTCGACACGTGCAGCATGCGGCGCACGCCGGCCTGGCGGGCGGCGGCGGCCAGTTCGGCGGTGGCCTGCGCGTTGGCAGTGAACATCGCGGCGCGGTCCTCGCGGCGGAACGACACCAGCGCCGCCAGGTGCACGACGACCTCGGCGCCCTGGCAGCCGCGCTGCAGCGCGGCGACTTCGCCGAGGCGCCCTTCGACGCGTTCATGCGCGATGCCGGCCAGGTGCGGCAGCTCCTGCCCGCGTCGGACCAGCACGCGCAGCGTGTGCGTTCTTGCGAGGCGCTTGGCGAGGTGGCGGCCGACGAAGCCGCTGGCGCCGGTCAGGAAGCAGAGCGGGAGCACGCCCGCACGGTAGCCACGGTCGCGTGGCGACGCGAACCGACCGTGCGAACGCATATTCCTGCTGCGGGTCGATGGAGCGCTGGGCCTGGCTTGCTGCCGACGGCGACGGAATCCGGTCGGCGGCGTCACATGCCCCATCGCGCGGGGATGGGTCGGCGTACAAGTTCCGGCTCCCCGCTCCGCACCAACCACCATGCACGCATTCCGGTCGTTCCGTTCCCTGTCTCCCGTCGTGCTGTGGTCCCTGGGTGCTGTGGCGACGACCCTGGCCACCGCCAGCGCACAAACCGTCACCGGCGCCACCGTCGCCAGCTACGCCAGCGTGCCGGGACCGCTGCGCCTCGCGTTCGCCGCCGACGGCTCGCTCTACTGCGGGCGCGATGTCGCCTACTCGGGAACGGCGACGCCGCAGTTCCTGACGCGGGTCGCGCCCGGTGGTTCGCCGGTGCAGCAGTATGGGCAGGCAACGACGCCAGACCCGGACGTCGCCGTCGTCGACGGCACCGGCAGCGTGTCCGGGATCGCGGGCTCGGTGCTGACCGGCGGCATCAAGGTCCCGAACAGCACCGGCTCGATCAGCGCGATCCGTCCCGACGGCAGCGTCGTCGAACTGTGGGTGTCGACGCAGTGGGGCAACCCGGCCGATCTGAAGATCGACGCGTCCGGACGCCTGCTGTTCACCGACCAGGTGTCGCGCGGCATCTGGCAGAGCGTCGGGGGGGCGACGCCGACGCTGCTGTTCACGATGCCGAACAGCGCCACGCCGAACTTCCTGGCGATCGCAGCGGACCAGAGCCTGTACGTCGCCGACGGCGTCGGCCGCATCCGCCAGTTCTCGCCGACCGGCACGCTGCTGAACGGCAACGTCGCCACGTTCCCGTCCGTGGTGGCGATCGAGTTCGCGCCGGGCGGCGGCTTCGGCAGCGCGCTGTTCGCGCTCGGCATCAACAGCGGCGCGCTGCACACGATCGCCGCCGATGGCACCGTCACTGCGATCGGCAGTGGGCTCGGCACGCAGCTCGGCGACCTCGGCGTCGGGCCCGACGGCAACTTCTACTACTCGAACTTCGCCACCAACGAAGTGCGCGTGATCCGTCCGGTGGCGTCGCACGTGGCGTACGGCGTCGGCTGCCATGCGCCCGCCCCGCTGACGCTGTCGGCGTCGCCGGCCCCGGTGCTGAACCCGAGCACGACCGTCACCTACACGATCACCAACGTGCCCGAGTTCGTGCCGGGCTCCGGCGTGCACGTGTCGGTGCTGTTCTTCTCGCTCACGCCGCTGCCCGCGGGTCTCGATCTGGTCGGCCTGCTGACGACGCAACCCGGCTGCAGCATCTACCTCGCCAGCCTCGACGTGAGCAGCGGCGGCCTGGTCACGGCCCTGTCGACGGCGAGCTTGCCGCTGACGTTCGCGGCGCCGCAGTTCGCGCCCGGCAACGTGCTCGCAGCGCAGGCGGTGGCCTTGTTCGATCCGGCGTTCCCGCTGCCGAACGGCGAGAGCGGTGGCTTCGTCGTCAGCAACGGACTGCGCAGCACGATGCAGTTGCAGTGAGCTCGCTGCGGTCCGCGCGCGTTCAGGCGTCGGCGATCACCGACAGCGCATACGCCACGACGGCGCAGCCGAGCGCCAGTTCGCGTTCGTCGACCGCGGCCAGGTCGTCGACCGCGGTGTGGTGGAAGTTGAAGTAGCGCTGGCTGGCGACGACGAGGCCGTAGCACGGCACGCCGGCGGCATGCAGCGGGCCGATGTCGGCGCCACATGCGCCCGCCCCGGGCAAGAAGGTGCCGGCGCCGAGGTCCTGCAGCGGCAACAGCCGCTGCTTCAGCGCCGCCGCCGCGTCGTCGCGCAGCGACGTCATGATGCCGGTCGGCGCGAAGCCGCCGCTGTCGCTCTCGAGTGCGCCGACGTGCCGCGACAGCTCGTCGCGGTGGGCTTCGGCGTAGGCCTTGGCGCCGCGCAGGCCGTTCTCCTCGTTGGCGAACAGCACGACGCGGATCGTGCAGCGCGGGCGGATGCCGCAGGCCTGCAGCAGGCGAACGGCCTCGAGCGCGTGGATGCAGCCAGCGCCGTCGTCGTGCGCGCCGCGGCCGAGGTCCCAGGCGTCGAGGTGGCCACCGACGACGACGATGCGCTCCGGAGTGACGCTGCCCGGCAGTTCGCCGACGACGTTGGCACCTTCGGCGTCCGGGTGCTGGCGGCAGCCGAGCGTCAGCCGGACTCGCACGGGGCCGCGCTTCAGCGCCTGGCTCAGCCGTTCGGCGTCGATCGTCGCCACGGCCGCGGCGGGCACCTGCGGCACGTTGGCGTCGTAGTGCATCGCTCCGGTGTGCGGATGCTCGTCGATCGCCGTCGTCATCGAGCGCACCAGCGCGGCCAAAGCACCGACCTTGCCGGCTTCGATCGCGCCGTTGCTGCGCTGCGGCACCGCTTCGCCGTAGGCTTGGCCGACGGCGCGCAGCGCGCGCGGCATCGGGCGGTTGAAGAACACGATCTTGCCGCGCGCTGCGTCGCCGAGCGCTTGCAGTTGTTCGAACGAACGCACCTCGACGACCTCGGCTTCGAGGCCTTCGGCGGCGGTGCCGATGCTGCCGCCGAGCGCGGTGATGCGCAGTGGTGCCGGATCGCCGACCAGCGTCGCGGTCTCGACGCCGCGCTCCCAGTGGGGCACGAGGCACGTCTCGGCGCGCACGTTCTGCAGGCCGAGTTCGCGCATCGTCGCCAGACCCCAGGCGACGGCGGCAGCGCTGCCGGGCGAACCGGACAAGCGCTTTGGCGCCGCGTCGCACAGGCTGCCCAGCATCGCGATTGCGCGGTTGTCGACGAGGGCGCGTTCGGCCAGTTGCGCACAGCGAGCTTTGGCGGCCGCGGCGTCGTCGCCGGTGCTGGTGGCGCAAGCGGTGAGCAGGACGACGAACGGAACGAGAGCGGCGTGGCGCAGCGGGCGGATCACGCGCGGACAGTGGCCAACGCGCCGCTCGCTGTCCAGCGCGCGCTCGCGTCAGGCACGCTGCAACAGCGCGCGGAAGCAGCGCAGGCCATGCGCCCCCGACCACAACGCGTCCGGGGGCACGTGGCGGCGCACGTCGCCGACGAAGCGCAGGCCGGCCGCGGCCACCGCCTGCACGAACTCGCCGAGGTCGACCAGGGGATGGTCCATGGTCAGCACCACGAGGCCGTTCGGCCGCACGATGCGCGCGAACTCGCGCAGGGTCGCCTTGCGGTCGTCGGCGGGCAGGTGCTCCAGCACCGAGATGCAGAACACGCGGTCGAACGCCGCGTCGCCGTACGGCGTCGCCGTGATCGAGCAGCGCGTGCGTTCGAGGCGCTGCAGCGACGCGCGCGCGAACGCCTGCGCCGCCTCGGCGCCGAAGTCCGGTTGGATGTCGGCGACGATCTGCTCCGGGTCGTCGATGCGGGGGTCGAGGTCGCAGGCGAACGTGGCGCGGCAGCGCTGCGCCAGCACGAGCTTCAGCGGGTGGCCGATGCCGCAGGCGGCGTCGAGCACGACGTGCTCCGGCCCGGCGAACTGCTCGGCCCAGGCATATTCGTGGCCGCGGCTCCACCAGGTCGGCGGCATCGGGAACACGAAGTGGTCGAGGCGCCGGTCGCCCTCGCGCACGAAGCGCGACACGGTCGGATCGTCCCGGTGGCTCGCCGGTTGGCGGCGGCGTGGCGGCGCCAGCAGCGTCGCCAGATCGAGCCCGGCGTCGTGGGCGTGCACGTGCCAGAAGCACTGGTCGACTTCGTGCGGCGCTGCCGGTGGCAGCGTCGGCGGCAGGCTGCGCAGCGGCCGCGTCGCCGCGGCGAGGATGCGGGCGTCGTCGGGAGCGAGGGCACTGGCCTGCAGGAACGCGATCTGCGCGTCGCGGCTGCGGCCCGCGAGCCACAGCCACTGGCCGCGCACGTACTGCGCGCGAGCCGAGTTCGGCAGCAGCCGGACCGCGGTCTCGGCCGCGGTCAGCAGGTGGGCGACGTCGCCTGCCTGCCAACGCAGGCCACACTCGGCGACGTCGAGCCAGGCCAGGCCGAGCTGCTCGTCGTCGCGCGCTTGGTAGCCGCCATCGTCGTGCACTTCGCAGTCGAAGCCGTCCTCCCACGCGAATGTCAGGTGGGCGACGTTGCGCAGTTGCCACTGCTGCAGCAGCTGGCCGTCGGCGCTCTGCGCCAGCGGCGACCAGCGCGGCTGGCCGAGCGGGTGGCGCACGAACGGGCGCCGCTGCAGCACCAGCGCACCGTCGACGTTCGTCGCCAGCCACTGCACGGTCGGCGCACAGCCGAGCGTCAGCGCCGCGTGGCGGTGCGTCAGTTCGATCACGCCGCGGCGGGCTGTGCGCTGCAGTTCGCGGCACACCGCCGCCGGATCGTCGACTTCGTCGAGCACGCCGCGGCAGATGGCGACCGCGAAGCGGCGATCGCCGTACGGCAACGCCGTGAGGTCGACGCCGCGGGCGTGCAGCGCCGCGAGGTCGAGCACCTCGTCGCCGGTGCGCACGTCGAGCAGTTCACGCAGCAGTGAGTCGTCTGGCGGCAGCACGCAGCCGAACGCGTTGTGCAGGGGCACGACGCGGCGGGTGCCGTCGACCGGCAGCGCCACCTGGCCGCGCCAATCGGCGCGCGGGCGTGCTTCGCTCGCTGGCTGGGCCCTTGGATCGGTCGCCCCGGTCTGCGTCGTTGGCGTCCCCGTCGTCGTTGGCGTGTGCGGCGGTCGCGGCAGCAGCGTCGTCATGGTCACTCCGTCCACTTCACGAGGTTCGGGGCCGGGTCGAGGATCGACGCGTACTGCGCCAGGCTGCCGTGCGCGCCGTTCGGGTCGAGCTGGCGGTAGCGTTCGTACTTGCGCGCACGATCGGCCGGCAGCGCCCAGCCGAAGTGCTTCAGCCGCAGGTCGCTGGTCGCCGTGCGCAGCTTGCCGACGGCGAGCGGCCAGCGCCCGCAGTGCTGCGCCGTGGTCTGGAACGCGTCGTCGAGCGTCGGCAGGTTGCGCACCAGGAAGTGGCGGAACGTGCGGTGCGCGCGCCACAGCGCGTCGTCGCGGTAGTGGTCCTGGTCCCAGAAGTCGAACAGGCGGAACGCGATCGCGTCGAAGCGGTCCTGGTCGACGAGGCCGCGCATCGCCTCTGCCATGCGCGGCTCGAACATCTCGTCGGCGTCGAGGCACAGGATCCAGTCGGGGCGGCGCTGGCGCGCCAGTTCCCACTGCAGCCGGCGCAGGCGGTGTTCGTCGTGGAACTGCGACTTGCCGAGCGACACCACCGTGTGCGGCACCGAGCGCAGCACTTCGTGGCAGACGGCGACGCTGTCGTCGGTGCTGCCGTCGTCGACGATCAGCACTTCGTCGACGTAGCGCGCGGCGTCGGCGAGCACGTCTCGCAGGAAGCGGCCGGCCTCGTCGCGCACCAGCATCGACAGCAGCACGCGGTTGCCGTGCGTCTTGCGCACGATCGGCACCTGCAGCTTCTCGTGCACGCGCTGCAGCTGCAGGTCGGCGATGCGGAAGGCACCGTCGCCGCGCTCGTCGCGCAGCGTCGCCAGTACGCCGAAGTCGTCGCGGAACGGCACGCCGTCGTGGCTGCCTTCGCGCACCAGCGTGCCGCCGATCTGCATGGCGCCGTCGTCGAGGTCCTTCTGCGCCAGCCAGGCGACGTGCGTGCGCACGACGCTGCGTTGGCGGCGGGCCATCGCGACGCGGTCGCCGGCGCCGAGCAGCAGGTTCTGCTGCATGCCGGGCGTGAACGCGCCGAGGCCCTCGCGGCCGTCGGTGGTGGCGTGGTGCGTGGTGCCCCAGGCGGTGATGCCGGCGCGGAACGCCGCGAGCGCCTGCACGCGCTGCTGCATCAGCGGGCGCGCGTCGCGGAAGGTCTGCACGCGCGGCAGTTCGCTCGGACGGTAGACGTGCAGCGGCGGGTAGCAGGTATCGGCGTGCAGCGACAGGCCGAGCACCGCGGCGCGGATGCAGAAGTGGCGGTCTTCGCCCCAGAAGCCGAGGTTCGGGATCGCCTGGAAGTTGACGCCGGCCAGCAGCGCGCGCCGGCTCAGCAGCGTGCAGGCGCCGAGGCCGCCGACCTCGTGCAAGCCGGGCCGCAGCAGTTCGAGGAAGAACTCCTGCTTGCGCTTGTCGATCTCCTCCTGCGGCAGCACCTCGTCGCGGCGCTGGCGATGCAGCGTGTACTGGTCGCGCAGCCACACCTGCGGGCGGTCCGGCAGGCCCGGTGCCCAGCGCGTCCAGAACACCTCGCTGACGACGTCGACGCCCTGCGCGACGAGATGGCGCAGCAGCTGCGGGTGCAGCACGAGGTCGCTGTCGACCAGGAACACGAAGTCGTGGCCCTTCTGCCGCGCATGGTCGAGCAGCGTGTCCTTGAAGCGCGCGACCTTCCAGATCAGCTCGTCGTTCCAGACGTGGCCGTATTCGTCCTTCTGGTAGACCTCCGGCGCGTCGCCGCCGTCGAGCAGCAGCGTCGGCTGCGCGGCCGCGAACTCCTGCAGCAGCGTCGTCGAGGCATCCTCGACGTTGTCGTCGACGAACGCGAACTCGACGCGCAGGCCGGTGGTGTCGAGCTCCGCCAGCGAGCGCAGGAACTCGCGCAGGATCGCGGACTCTTGGCGGACCGGGGCGCCGATCAGGATGGTGTGCATGCGGGGCGGGGGCGCCGACGGCTGGGTGTGTCGGGCCTCGGCCGATGGCATCGGCATTTCCGCGCCGCCTTCTTCACGGCGCGCCGTGCACCTGCGGGGCGCGCTCGTTACCCTCGCGCCGCGCGATCGTCGCAAAACCCCGCATGGACTGGCTCACCGTCGTTCTGTTCGTCCTCGGTCTCGTGCTGCTGGTCGTCGGCGCCGACTGGCTGGTCAAGGGTGCGTCGCGCGTGGCCCTCGCCGCCGGCGTGTCCTCGCTGGTCATCGGCCTGACCGTCGTCGCCTACGGCACCAGCGCCCCGGAGATGGCGGTCAGCGTGCGGGCGGCGTGGTCCGGGGCCGCCGACATGGCGATCGCCAACGTCGTCGGCAGCAACATCTTCAACGTGCTGTTCATCATCGGCGCCTCGGCGCTGATCACGCCGCTGGTGGTGGCCCAGCAGCTGGTGCGCCGCGACGTGCCGCTGATGATCGCGATCTCGACCGGGCTCTGGCTGATCGCGCGCGACGGCCAGCTGACGCGCCTCGACGGCGTGCTGATGTTCGTGGCCTTGGTCGCCTACACGGTGTGGGTCGTGAAGCAGGGGCGACGCGAGTCGAAGGCGGTCGAGGCCGAGTACGAACAGGAGTTCGGCGGCGAGGCGGCGAAGCAGCACCCGCTGTGGCAGAGCATCGGCTTCATCGTCGGTGGCCTGGCCCTGCTCGTGATTGGTTCGAACTGGCTCGTCGACGGCGCGGTGGCGCTGGCCAAGTCGTTCGGCGTCGACGACGTCGTGGTCGGCCTGACCATCGTCGCCGCCGGTACGTCGCTGCCGGAGGTCGCCACGTCGCTGACCGCCGCCTGGAAGGGCGAGCGCGACATCGCGGTCGGCAACGTCGTCGGCAGCAACCTGTTCAACATCATGGGCGTGCTCGGCGTCTCCGGCATGGTGTCGCCGGCCGGGCTGACCGTGCTCGAGTCGATGGCCCACTTCGACATCCCGGTGATGATCGGCGTCGCCGTCGCCTGCCTGCCGTTCTTCGCGCGCGGCTTCACCATCCCACGGTGGCAGGGTGCGGTGTTCCTGCTCTACTACGCCGCCTACACGGCCTACCTCGTGCTCGACGCCAAGAAGCACGCAGCGCGCGACGACTACGGGCGGGTGATGCTGCAGTTCGTGATCCCGTTGACCGCGCTGACGCTCGGCGTGATCGCGTTCCGCGTGCTGCGCGCGCGTCGTTCCTCGAGCACCTGAGTCGCATCACCCCATGTTCCTGCTCGACGCCGGTGCGATCCTGCTGGTGACCGCCGCCGTCTTCGGCTGGCTGAACCACCGGTTCCTGCGACTGCCGTTCGTCATCGGCATGCTCGTCAGCGGACTGCTGGCGTCGTTCGGTGTGCTCGCTGTCTCGGCCATGGTGCCCGAGCTCGGACTCGCGGCGGCGATCCGCGCGGCCGTGCTGCAAGTCGACTTCGCCGACGCCGTGTTGAACGGCATGCTCAGCCTGCTGCTGTTCGCCGGCGCGCTGCACACCGACGTGGGGGCGCTGCGCGAACGGCTGCTGCCGATCGTCTCGCTGGCGACGCTCGGAGTGCTGATCAGCGCCACGGTCGCCGGAATGGCGGCCTTCCTGGCGTTCCGGTTGGTCGGCGTCGACGTCGCCCTGCCGTGGTGCCTCGTGTTCGGAGCCCTGATCTCGCCGACCGATCCGATCGCCGTGCTCGGGATCATGAAGGCCGCCAAGGCGCCGCGTGACCTCGAGATCAAGGTGATCGGCGAGAGCCTGTTCAACGACGGCGTCGGCGTCGTGCTGTTCACGGTCTGCCTCGGGGTCGCCGTCAGCGGTACCTTCGATCTGGCGCTCGTCGGCGAACTGTTCGCGAAGGAAGTGCTCGGCGGTGTGTTGCTCGGCCTCGGCGTCGGCTTCGTCAGCCATCGGGCGCTGCGGCGCGTCGACGAGCCGAACCTCGAGGTGTTGATCACGGTTGCCGCCGTGTTCGGGCTCGGCTTCGCGGCCACGCGCCTGCACGTCTCGGCGCCGCTCGCCGCGGTGGTCGCCGGGTTGTTCCTCGGCCACCACGGGCGCCGCGACGCGCTCAGCGAACGCTCCGAGGCGACGCTGGACATCGTGTGGACGTTCGTCGACGAGACGCTGAACGCGCTGCTGTTCCTGCTGATCGGCATCGAGGTGTTCGCGATCGACTACTCGCACCGCGAGTACCTGTTCGCCGCCGCGCTGCTGATCCCGCTGGTGCTGGTGGCGCGCTTCGCCGGTGTCGCCGGGCCGCTGTGGTTGCTGCGGCATCGCGTGCACATCGGGCGCGGGGCGATTCCGGTCCTCACCTGGGGTGGGCTGAAGGGCGGCGTGTCGATCGCGCTGGCGATGAAGACGCCGGAGTTCCCGGGGCGCAACGCGGTGCTGACGGTGACCTACGCGATCGTCGTGTTCTCGATCCTGGTGCAGGGGCTGACGGTCGGGCGCTTGATCCGTCGCGTCGCCGTGCGGGGTGACGCTTGAGCGACGGCCCGCCCTTGCCGCCCGAGGCCTCGCCCGCAGCTCCGCCGTCGCGGCTGCGACTGCTGGTCCAGCGCGTGGCCGCCAGCCGCTTCGCGCTGTTCTCCATGTGCCTGCTGTCGTTCGCCGACGCCTGCTGCTCGCCGATCCTGCCGGAAGTGCTCTACGTGCCGATGGTCCTGCTGAAGCCGGAACGGCGCTGGTACTACGCCTTCTGGTGCTCGGCGGCGTCGGTGCTCGGCGGCGTCGCCGGCTACGCGATGGGCTACTGGCTGTGGGAGCACGGGCTGCGCGAGTTCGCGTTCGAGCACGTGCCGGGCTTCACGCCGGAGTGGTTCGCCAGGGTCAGCGACTACTACGGCGGCAACGCCTTCCTGTGGGTGTGGCTCGGCGGCTTCACACCCCTGCCCTACAAGATCTTCACGGTGTTCGCCGGTGTCTGCGCCGACAAGGTCGACTTCTGGGTGTTCCTGCTCGGATCGATCACCAGCCGCTTCCCGCGCATCTACCTGACCGTCTGGCTGCTCGATCGCTTCGGCAAACCGACCTACGACTGGCTGATGCGTCGCATGAGCCGGGTCGTGCTGGCCCTGCTGCTGGTCGCCCTCGGCTTCGTGCTCTGGCTGCAGTTCGGCTGACGGGCCACGCGGCCACTGGCAACGAACGCGGTCGGGTCCACAATGCGCGCGTGAAGATCTACGCTGCCACCGATCGGTCCGCCTCCGGCAATGCTGCGGTCGAGCTCGCGCGTGCTTGGGCGGCGAAGTTGCAGGCCGAACTCGTGCTGCTGCACGTCGTGTGCGATCCGGTGCTCGGCCCGGCGTTCACCGACGACGTGCCCGGCGACGTCGCGCGTGCGAAGCAGGAACTGGGTGCGTTCGCCGCGACGCTGAAGCCGCCGGCGCGGGTGCTGGTGCAGACCGCCGAGAACGTCGCCGACGCGATCGTCGCCGCCACCGCCGACGGCGACTTCCTGTTCGTCGGTTCGCAAGGCAAGTCGGCGTTCGAGCGGTTCCGCCTCGGCTCGGTCGCCACCCAGGTGCTGCGCCGCAGCACCGTGCCGGTCGTCTGCTGCCCGCCGATGCCGTCGGCGTGATGGCGAGTTCGGCGACGGCGCGGTCGCGAAACGATACGAGTCGATGCAAGGGTGGGTGGACGCGCCGACGCCGATCGTCGACACTCTGCGGATGTACTCCGAAGCCGGCGCGGCCGACCGCGACACCGAACCTGCCGTCGACACGCCCGCCGCCGTCGATCCCTTTGCCGCGGTGCCCGCGGTCCTGCGCCGGGCGCTGCAGAAGCGCGGCTTCGCGCAGCTGACCGAAGTGCAGGCGGCCGTGCTCGCCGCCGACGACGGCGCGCGCGACCTGCGCATCCGTTCGCAGACCGGCTCCGGCAAGACGGTGGCACTCG
>VYME01000498.1_pt1 | contig 12822 bp, 13 predicted proteins | sample 5115281 | NCBI WGS metagenome assembly VYME01 (sample SAMN12291780, study PRJNA351875) | freshwater metagenome | isolation source: freshwater lake | place: USA: Michigan, Wintergreen Lake | collected 2013-08-08
CGATCTGGGCAAGGCCGAGTGCAAAGAGAGGCTGCGTCATGGTGGTCTCCGTCGTCGCCGGGGGATCACTGCCGGGCGCGCACGACTCAGGAACGGGGGCGATCCTTCACGTCGGGATTCAGCAGATTCGGCGGATTGCCGGTGGTGAGCGCCGCGATGCAGTTGCGGGCCGCCGTGTTCGCCATGGCCTTCCGCGTGGGTTCGGAGGCCGAGGCGATGTGCGGCGAGAGCACCACGTTCTTCAGCGTCAGGAGATCGGGGTTCAGCTTGGGTTCGTTCTCGTAGACGTCGAGGCCGGCGGCCCAGATCGTGCCGTTGCGCAAGGCCGTCACGAGGGCGGCATCGTCGACGATGCCGCCGCGGGCAACGTTCACCAGCACCGCCGACGACTTCATCAGGGACAGTTCGCGGGCGCCGATCAGGTGATGGGTCTCGGGCGTGTAGGGCATCAGCAGCACCACGATGTCCGCCTCGCGCAGGAGGTCGTCCTTGGAGCGGTACTCGGCGCGGCACTCGGCCTCGGTCGCGGCATCGAGGCGGGTGCGGTTGTGATACAGCACCTTCATCTCGAAGCCGAGGGCGCGCTTCGCGACCGTCTGCCCGATGCGGCCCATGCCGACGATGCCCAGCGTCGCGCCGTGCACGTCCTTGCCGAGCATCTGCTTCAGGAAGGATCCCTTCCAGTCGCCGCTGCGCAGATAGTGCTCGGCCTCGGTGAGGCGGCGGCATGTCGCGATGACGAGTCCGAAGGTGAGATCCGCCACGCTGTCGGTGAGCACGCCCGGCGTGTTCGTCGCCATGACGCCGGCAGCGGTGCAGGCCGGAACGTCGATGTTGTTGTAGCCCACCCCCACGTTCGCGACGATCCGCAGCTTCGGTGCACGCGCGAGGACCGAGGCGTCGATGCGGTCGCTGGTGGAGATGACGGCGCCGTCCTTGTCGGCCAGCAGTGCGGCGAGCGCGTCCGTCGAGTGCCGGATGTCGGTCTGGTTGGACTCCACTTCGAAGTGTCCGGCGAGCATGGCGAGGGTCTCGTCGAACACCTCCCGGCTCACGAGGATGCGTGGCTTCATGGTTATTCCGCGATGGTGGTGTGCGCCCGATTCTATCGGGACTGTGCCCCCGGCGCGCATTCTCGCGGACGCCCTCCCGCGTCACGACCATGACCTCCGAGGTCATCGTCCTGCCGATCGCGCGGCGCTATCCTGCGACCCATGAACTCCCACGCCCCCCCCACTGCGCCGGCACCCGCTGTCGGCGACCTCCTCCGCACCTGGCGGCAGCGCCGCCGGTTGAGCCAGCTCGCGCTGTCCGTCGATGCGGGTGTCTCCACGCGGCACCTGAGCTTCGTCGAGTCCGGACGGGCCATGCCCAGCCGCGACATGCTGCTCAACCTCGCGGAGCACCTCGCCGTGCCACTGCGCGAACGCAACACGCTCCTGCTCTCGGCGGGATACGCCCCGATGTTTCCCCAGCGGGCGCTTGACGATCCGGACATGCATGCCGCCCGGCAGGCGGTGGACCTGGTTCTGCGAGGCCACGAACCGTATCCGGCCCTCGCGGTGGACCGTCACTGGACCCTGGTGGCAGCCAACGCCGCGGTCGGCCCGCTTCTCGCGGGCGTGGATCCCGTGCTCCTCGCCTCGCCGGTGAATGTGCTTCGGCTCTCCATGCACCCCGGCGGACTCGCCGATCGCATCGTGAACTACACGGAATGGCGCGACCACATCCTGGCGCGCCTGCACCAGCAGGTGGTCGCGAGCGGGGATCCGACGCTCGAGGCGCTCGAGAAGGAACTGGCGGGGTATCCCCTGCCCGGAAGCTGGACGGCACCGCCGAAGCGGACTGTCGAGACCATGCCGGGGGCGCTCGTCGTGCCGCTGCTGCTGAAGACGGACGCCGGGGTCCTGTCGTTCATCAGCACGACGACGGTGTTCGGCACGCCGGTGGACGTCACGCTCTCGGAACTGGCGATCGAGTCGCTGTTCCCGGCGGATGCGCGGACGGCGGAGATCCTGCGGCGGATGGCCGAGGAGCAGGACGGTTGACGCACGGACCGGGCGTTCGCGGGTCGTGGCCCAGGTCGGGCTTCGGCCCGACGTACACCACCCGCCCGACCCCTCAACCCGTCACGACGATGACATGCACCCGGAACGGCCCGTGGGCGCCGATCTGCAACACGCCCTCGATGTCGGCCGTGCGTGACGGGCCGGACACGAAGTTCACCGCACGCGGCAGGTCGCCGATCTCTTCGCGGGTACGGGCCCACGCATCTTCCATCGACGCGACGATCCGCGACGCCGGCACCACCGCGATGTGGGTCTCGGGCAGCAGGCTGGTCGCCGCGTAGGTCTCGGCACCCGACAGGAACATCAGCGTGCCGGTCTCGGCGATGGCGAGATGCACGCCGGTGATGCCGACGAGATCATCACCGCGCGCAGGCCGGCCCTCGACCTTCACGCCGGCCCACGACAGGGCCGCGATCTCGGGCCACGCCACGGCCGTGAGCGGCAGTGCTTTCTCGCGCAGATAGCGCTCCACGGCCGCGGGGACGTCCGCACGCGTGGCCACTTCGTCGAAGGTGCTCGCCATCTTGATGCACTGCTCGCGGAAGCGCGGGCCGATCTCCCAGGGCATCGCCGGACCGACGCCGCGCGGCTTCTCGCGGATGAAGGTCTCGACGGTGGCGCGCTCGGATTCGGTGACGGTCGGCCCTGCCCCGCGCGCCGCGCGGATGCGTCCGAGGATGCGGTCGCGGGCGCTCATTTGCGGTTCCTCGCAGCATAGAGTTCACGGAACGTCTTGCCCGGAGGCGCCGGCATGTCGCGCCCTTCGGTCCACCCGTTGCCCGGCAGGCGATGGATGGTCCGCTCGGCGCCACCGACGCTCTTGCCGATGCGGGCCGCGACGCGCGTCGCAAGGCCGTAGAGCGAGGGCCGCTGGGCCAGCCACGACCAGAGGCGAAGTCCGGCGCGCTCCTGCCACGGGCGCAGGCCGCGCTCCGTCTGTTTCTCGCGCAGCTTGCGCATGAGGTCGGGGAGCGGGATCTTGACCGGGCACACCACGCCGCATTGGTTGCACAGCGTCGCGGCATGCGGGAGATCGAGCGCCTTCTCGAGGCCGATGTAGTTGGGCGTCAGCACCGATCCGATCGGGCCCGGATACACCCAGCCGTACGCGTGCCCGCCGATGTTCTGGTAGACGGGGCAGTGGTTCATGCAGGCGCCGCAGCGGATGCAGCGCAGGGCCTCCTGCATGTCGGTGCCGAGGAGCCGCACGCGGCCCGCGTCGACGATGATCACGTGCATCTGCTCGGGGCCATCCGAGTCACCGGCCTGCTTCGGCCCGGTGTTCACCGTGATGTAGTTGCTGATCGACTGGCCGGTGGCCGAGCGCGTGAGCAGACGCAGGATGCACGAGAGGTCTTCCATCGTGCCCAGCACCTTCTCGATGCCGGTGATCGCCACGTGGATGCGCGGCATCGTCGTGGTCATGCGGCCGTTGCCCTCGTTCGTGACGAGCACGAGGGAGCCGGTCTCCGCGATCAGGAAGTTCCCGCCCGTGATGCCCATGTCCGCCGACAGGAAGTGCTCGCGGAGGAACTTGCGCGCTTCCATCGTGAGCGCCGCGGGGTCGTTCGTGCGCGGCGTCTTGTGATGCTCGTGGAAGAGATCGGCGACGTCGTCGCGATTCTTGTGGATGGCCGGCGCGATGATGTGCGACGGCGTCTCGCCGGCGAGCTGCACGATGTACTCGCCGAGATCGGTCTCGACGACCTTCATGCCCGCAGCCTCGATGGCGGCGTTGAGATGGCTCTCCTCGCTCACCATCGACTTCGACTTGATCACCTTCTTCACGCCGTTCGCCTTCGCGATCTCGACCGTGATCCGGTTGATGTCGTCGTGGCTCTCGGCCCAATGCACGGTCACGCCGCGGCGCGTGGCCTCGCGCTCGAAGCGCTCGAGCCAGACGTCGAGCATGGCGAGCGACCGGTCGCGGATCGCGGCGGCGGAGGTGCGGATGTCCTCCAGGTTCTCGAGGTCGAGCACGCCGCGGGCGCGGGCGCCGGCCAGGTTGAAGTTGCGCATCGCCCGCTGGACCTTGGCGTCGTTCAGCCGGTCATGCGCGCGGTCCTTGAACGACACGGTCGAGTGGGCGCGTGCGCCCGAGGTCGGTGTCGAAGCGCCGGAGGCGTTGGGTGTGGTCATGGCTTGCCTCGTTGCGGGTTCAGCGGTTGCCGTCGGTGTCTTCGACACCGGCCAGCACCTCGGCCACGTGGTAGACGCGGGTGCGGTTGTCACCGCGCCGGCGCAGGCGGCCTTCGATGTTGAGCATGCAGCCGAGGTCGCCGAGCACCACGGCGTCGGCGCCGGTGGTCGTGATGTCCTCGCACTTGCGCTCGGCGATGCGGGAGGAGATCTCGCCGTACTTCACGGCGAACGTGCCGCCGAAGCCGCAGCAGTACTCGGGCGTGGCCATCTCCTTCAGTTCGAGACCGGGCACCTTCGCGAGCAGCGCTCGGGGCTGGGTCTTCACGCCGAGTTCGCGCAGGCCCGAGCAGGAGTCGTGGTACGTGATGGTGCCGGCGAACCTTCCGGGGACGTTGTCGAGCTTGGCGACGTTCACGAGGAAGTCCGTCAGTTCGTAGGTCTTCGCGGTGAGGCGGCCGACGGCATCGGCGTGCTGCGGGAACTCGGACAGCAGTTCGGCGTAGTGCGCGCGGATCATGCCGCCGCAGGAGCCCGAGGGAGAGACGACGTAGTCGCAGTCGTCGAATTCGCGCAGCACCTTCAGGGCGAGGGCCTGGGCGGCCGGACGATCGCCCGAGTTGTAGCCGGGCTGGCCGCAGCAGGTCTGTGCCTCGGGGACGACCACTTCACAGCCGGCGGATTCGAGAAGCTTCAGCGCGGCGAAACCGATGCGCGGACGCATGAGATCCACCAGACAGGTGACGAACAGGCCAACTTTCAAGAACGTTCTCCGGGCTCGGAACCCTGGGCCGCGACGGGGCGCGGGTGCCGTGGGAAACTGCGGGGACGGGACGGCGGGACGTCGGGACGGGGACGGCAGGACAGGGGCGGCTCCGCTTCTGCGAACAGCGACATCGGCAACTCGTCGGCAACTGATGAGGAACCCGCGGCGGCAAACAGGGCCGGGCCACCATTGCAGCCATGCAGCCAGGCGACGGCGCGGGACCCGGAGCTTAGCACGCACCCTCTGCGCGGACACCGCCCCACGGCCGATGGCGACACCCCGGGGCGTCGTCTAGAATCGGCCGCATCTCCCTAGCCCAATCCAGATGCCAACGTGACCAGTCCTCCCGGTCGGACCTCGATCCAGGTGATCGAACGCATGATGGATCTGGTCGAGACGCTCGCCGCGAATGCCGAACCGCTCAACCTCAAGCGGCTCGCCACCGAAACCGGTCTCCACACCTCCACCGCGCATCGCATCCTCGCGATGATGGTCGACCACCGCATCGTCGATCGCGTCGAGCCGGGCACCTACCGCCTCGGCACCCGCCTCATGGAACTCGGCCACATCGTCCGGTCCCGCATCGATCTGCGTGCCGAGGCCATGCCGGTGATGCAGGTACTCCACCAGGAGCTCCACGAAACCGTGAACCTCTCCGTGAGACAGGGCGACGAGATGGTGTACGTCGAGCGACTCGTCTCCGACCGGCAGGCGATGCGGGTCGCCCATGTCATCGGGGCTCGGGCACCGCTGCATGTCACGGCGGTCGGGAAGATCTTCCTGCTGGAGGATGGCCCCGATCTCTGCCGGGAGTACGCACTGCGCACCCGGCTCGCCGCGCTCACGCGGAACACGATCTGCGACCAGGCCGGGCTCGCCCGGGAACTCGAAAAGATCCGGAAGTCCGGCTACGCCTTCGATCACGAAGAGGCCGAAACCGGGGTCTCGTGCGTCGGCGCCGGCATCCGGGACGATGAGCAGCGGCTGGTGGCAGGGCTCTCGGTGTCCGCGCCGTCGAACCGGCTCAACAAGGCGTGGGGTCAGCGGATCCGCGAGGCCGCAGAGCAGATTTCCAAGGCCATCGGCTGGGTGCCGCCTCGCGTCTGAAAGCGGCGGGGAAAAACGACAACGGGGCGTTTCCGCCCCGTCGGTACATCCCGCAGATCCACCAAGACCTACATGCGACGGGTGCTGCGCAGGCGCCGGGGTTCGGTGCCGCGGACGCGGATCACCTTGCTGACGCGCCCCCCGCTGCGGACCATCGCGGAACGCGCCGGCGGCAGGTTGTCGGTGAATCCCATGTCGCTCTCGATCCAGTTCTTGATCCGGTTGGCGTCCGCCAGGCGGGACAGCTTTCCCCAGGAGTCCAGCAGGACGATGATCACCGGCTTTGTGGCGATGCGTGCCTGCATGACGAGGCATCGTCCGGCTTCCGCGATGTAACCCGTCTTCGAAAGACCGATATCCCACTGACCCGCACGCACCAGACCGTTCGAATTGTTGAACGAGAGGACACGGCTGCGGGAGGAACCGTCGACCGCCACGAGGTGCGAACTGGACGTCGTGAAGTCGCGGATCACCGGGTGCTGATAGCCCGCCTCGACCAGCCGCACGAGGTCCTGGGCGGTGGAGACGTTGTCGGGGTTGAGTCCGGTGGAGTCGACGAAGCGGGTGTCCCGCATGCCGAGTTCCTGCGCCTTGCGGTTCATGGCCGCCACGAAGGCCGAGGTGCCGCCGGGATAGTTGCGACCGAGGGCCGAGGCTGCACGGTTCTCGGAGGCCATCAGGGCCAGCTTCAACATCTCGCCACGGGCCAGGATGGTGCCGATGCCCAATCGGGAGTGTGTGCCCTTGATGAAGTCGAGATCTTCATAGCTGACGGCGATCGGCTCGTCGAGCGGAAGCTTGGCATCCAGCACGACCACCGCGGTCATCAACTTGGTGATCGACGCGATCGGCATGATCGCCCGGGGGTTTTTTGCGTAGATCGCCTCGCCCTGTTCCTGGTCGATGACCAGTACGGCGTTCGATTCCAGCCGGGGCGGCGCACCGGCCGCCTCGCTGCGTGCGGCCGCGGCCGGCTGGGAAAGCCCCAGCGATGCCACCATGCCGACCAGCGCCAGGATTCTGCGCATGCTGTGTCCTTTTCATCGGGTGATCGTCGGGGCCGACGATCCATCCCGGGGTTTATCGGACGCTCCGGGGGCCGCTGAAGTGTGAGCCCGGCCGACAGTGGAGCGCCCCGCTGATTCGCCGGTGAAAATACCAAAAATCAGTGAGTAAGCCCAGCGTCTCGAAGCAACAGATGAGGATTTTCACCGATCTGGTGCATGCTTCCCCATCGCTCCGTCCCCCCAGAGCAAGAATCGGGACGGGTCACCTCGGCAGCGAGGCTTCCTCCGGCCGGGCACCGGCAATCCAGCCGAAGAGCAGCGGGAGCAGCATCAGGGTGAAGAGCGTGGCCGAGACGATCCCGCCCACGATCACCACGGCGAAGGGGCGTTGCGTCTCGGAACCGATCCCGTGGGAGAGCGCTGCCGGCAGCAGGCCCAGACCGGCCATCAGCGCCGTCATCACGATGGGGCGAAGGCGTTCCACCGCACCATCGAGCACCGCCTCGCCGACCCGCGCACCATTCCGGATCGCTTCGAGGAATCGCTCGACCATGATCACCCCGTTCTGGACCGAAATCCCGGCCACGGCGATAGATCCGACGGCGGCCGACAGCCGGGACTGACCACCATCCGAGGCGTGCTTCAGGCGGCGACCGCCGTCTCCTCCTGCTGCTGCATCGCCCACATCTGCGCGTAGACGCCATTCTTCGCGAGCAGCTCGCGATGGGCGCCGCGCTCCACGATGCGGCCGCCCTCCATCACCAGGATCTGGTCGGCATCGACAATCGTGGAGAGCCGGTGCGCGATGATCAGCGTCGTGCGGTTTGCCGCGATGCGCACGAGTTCCTCCTGGATCGCTTTCTCGGACTTCGAATCGAGTGCCGACGTCGCCTCGTCGAAGATGAGGATCTCGGGGTTCTTCAGGATGGCCCGGGCGATCGCGACGCGCTGCTTCTCGCCGCCGGAGATCTTCAGGCCACGCTCGCCCACGCGCGTCTCGTACTTCTCGGGCACGCTTTCGATGAAGTCGTGGATGTGCGCGGCACGCGCGGCATCGAGGACTTCATCGCGGCTCGCGTCGGGGCGTCCATAGGCGATGTTGTAGTAGATCGTGTCGTTGAAGAGCACGGTGTCCTGCGGGACGATGCCGATGACGCCGCGCAGGCTCTTCTGCGTGATGTCGCGGATGTCCTGCCCGTCGATCGTGATGCGGCCGCCCTGCACGTCGTAGAAGCGATACAGGAGCCGCGCGAGCGTCGACTTGCCCGATCCGCTCGCGCCCACCACGGCGACCGTCTTGCCCGCCGGCACATCGAAGCTCACGTCGTGGAGGATCGTGCGGTTGGCCTCGTAGCTGAAGTTGACGCCCTCGAACGCGACGCGGGCCCCCGAAAGACGGAGCGCATGGGCGCCGGGGCGGTCTGCGACCTCGCGGTTCTCGCGGAGGAGCCGGAACATGCGGTCCATGTCGGCGAGCGACTGCTTGATCTCGCGGTACACCATGCCGAGGAAGTTGAGCGGGATGTAGAGCTGGATCAGCAGGCCGTTCACCAGCACGAGGTCGCCGAGCGTGAGCGTCTTGTCCACCACGCCCTGGGCGGCCAGCACCATTAGGGCTGTCACCGCGCACGCGATGATCAGGCTCTGACCGATGTTGAGGAGCCCGAGCGACGCCTCGTTCTTCACCTCGGCCGATTCGTACTTGCGCAGGTTCTCGTCGTACCGACCGGCTTCGAAGTCCTCGTTGTTGAAGTATTTCACCGTCTCGTAGTTGAGCAGGCTGTCGATGGCGCGCGAGTTCGCCTTCGAGTCGAGTTCGTTCGCCTGCCGGCGGATGTCCATCCGCCACTCGGTCACCCAGATGGTGAAGCCGATGTAGACCGTGACCGCGACGAACGTCACCGCCGGGAAACGCCAGTCGAAGCGCGTCAGCAGCACCGCCGCGACCAGGCCGAACTCGAGGATGACCGGGATGATCGAGAAGAGCATGTACGAGAGCAGGCTCGAGATCCCGCGCGTGCCGCGTTCGATGTCGCGCGACACGCCGCCCGTCTGCCGTTCGAGGTGGAACCGCAGGCTGAGCGAGTGCAGATGGCGGAACACCTCGAGCGCCACGCGACGGATGGCGCGCTTCGACACGCGGACGAACACGATGTCGCGCAGCTCCGCGAAGAGCGTGGTCGACAGCCGCAGCGCCCCGTACATCACGAGCAGCGCGAGCGGCAGGACGACCATCTGCGTGCGCGTGTCGAGCGCGTCGACGATCTCCTTCATGACCAGCGGCACGCCGAGGTTCGCGACCTTGGCGGTCACGAGGAAGGCGAGCGCCAGGGCGACCCTGCCGCGGTACTCGAGCAGATACGGGAGGAGGAGGCGGACCACCCGCCAGTCGCCCCGGGGACGCGCCTGGGCGGCGCCGGTCGGACCGGAATGCGGGGAGGCGGAGGCGCTGCCGTGGGGACTCATTGGGGTTCCGGGGTCAGGTACAGGGGACTGGAGGACACCTTCGATGGCGCCTTCCTCCCATCGGACGATGGGGACGCGCAGCCGGAAAGGAAAGGGGCGCGGTCGGCCCGCGCCCCTCGCCCGTCAACTTCCCCGGGAGCTTACCACCCGCGCCGCGTCGAACCGTCCGGCCAGATCACGAGCGGCCCGAGGCCGGGCACGAGGAGCGAACCCGGCAGGAAGAGTGACGTTCCCGGGACGCCCAGCGGCAGGCCCGTGACCGGATCGCGGTAGCCACCCCAGGGCACCCACCCGGGTCCCGGCGCGTGGAGACCGTGCCCGGCGCGGCCCAGCTGGCGCAACCGGCGGGCCTCGCGGATGTCGCTGAGCGTCGGACCGACGGGGCCGTTGTCCTGTGGCGGCGCCTCGGGTGGCGAGGCCACCGCGCCGGCCGCGACGGCCCGTGAATGCCAGACGCCGGCCTCGCGGGCCTCGGCATCGGAACTGCCCACCGCCCCCAGCAACTGCGCAAGCGCCTCCTGGGCGGGGCCATGGCCTCGTTCGGCGGCCGCCCTGAACCAGCGCCGGGCGACGGCATCGTCGCGCTGGACGCCATCGCCGCGCGCATGCAGCAGACCGATCCGGTAGGCCGATTCGGGATCGCCCCGATCGGCGGCCATCCGTCGCCACCGGAGCGCCTCCACGTGGTCCCGTGGAACCCCAAGTCCACGTTCGTGGATGTCCGCCAGCGCGGCCGCGGCACGGGGATCGGCACCGCGGGCGGCCGGGGCGAGCAGGCGCAAGGCGGCGGCGTGGTCCCCACGATCGAGGGCCGCGAGGCCGATGTCGAGGTCGGTCGGCGCCGCCGCGTGGATCGGCCCGCAGACCGCCAGGCAGAGGAGAAGGACGACTGTGCGCACTTGGAGGAGATCCCGGGACATCGAAGCGAGCCTCATTGCCACCCGGAACATCGGGTGTCCGACCCGCGAAGGGTCAGGCGAGCACGACGAGCAGACTGACGAAGCCGCCGGCCAGCATGCCGCCAGCCAGAACGTACACGACAGGGCGGGGTTCGCGCACGCGAACATGCACCTGGATGGCTGCCACGGGGAGGCGGGTCTTGCCGTCGGGCGTGGAGACGGTGCCCCGGATGCGATACCGGCCCGGGGTTTCCACCCGGAACCGCTGGACGGAGATCGCGTCGTCGAACAGGCCGCGGACCTCGCCGGGCATCACGTCGCGGCTCCAGAGCCAGCTGCCCTCGCGTTCGAGGTCGACCCGCACGACCGACCGCGCACGCACATGGCCCGGGCCGAGGAAGGCGGAGATCTCGACCGGACTCATCTGCGGCGTGAGATCGAAATGCGCATCCCCGGGGATGCGGCATCGGGCCAGCAGCCGGCCCGCGAAGAGGCTCGTGTAGAGGAAGTAGCCGACAGCCAGGAGGAACCCGGCGACGGTGACGAGAAAAAGGATGATGGGCACGTGCATCTGCCGGCGGGTCATGGCGCGTGTGGCGCCCGGAACTCCGCCTGTGAAGTCTTCGGTTCTCGGTGTCGGTGTCAGCGCGGATCGCGATGGTGGCGATCGTTGCGACGATCGGCGATCGGGATCGGTCGCAGCGCCGGCGTCCCGCCCAGTCCACCCCCGACGAGGGATCGCACGACGTTGAACAGGGATCCGAACAAGGCAAGGAACGGCATGGGAGACTCCTCCGACTCGACTGGGGCCCGTGACATCGGGCTTCACGGCGAATTCAGCAGGTTGCATGCCACCGATTCCGGAAGCTCGGCTGTGAACAGGCGTCCACCGCCGTCGCGCGGAGCGCTGCCCGCGACGCGAGCCCCGACACCCCTGCCGCGCACGGCCTGCGGGGGTCCCGGACGGCGGACGGCAAAGTGGCAACGCCCGGCACCCGGTGCCTCCGATGAGCCATTCACGCCGCGCTCGCGCACTGTCGGATTTCGTGACGATGCATGACGGTCAGGCCGACATTGGCCGGGACCGTCGGGTATCCACGGCAAGGCGCCGGGGCATGGCGTCAGCGCCCCTCTGCCCGCGCCGTCATGCATCCGGGGTGGACAGCCCTCACGCCAGCGGTTGAAATAGGGGTCCCCAACCGCAGGAAACATCGCATCCATGGAATCCCCCAGGAAATCCGGCCGTTCGAAGTGGCTCCTCTACCTCGTGCTCCTGCCACTGCTCCTCCTGGTCGTCTACACATGGTTCGTGCTCAGCTGGAGCTACTCGCACGGCGAACGCGCAGGCTACGTCCAGAAGCTCTCCAAGCGCGGATGGCTCTGCAAGACTTGGGAAGGCGAGATCGCGCTGGTGACGATTCCGGGCACGGTGGCCGAGAAGTTCGAGTTCTCCGTCCGCAGCGACGAAGTGGCGACCAAGATCAACACCGCCATGGGCCAGCGGGTCACCCTCGACTACGAACAACACGTCGGCGTCCCCAGCAGCTGCTTCGGCGACACCTCGTACTTCGTGACGGGTGTGCGCGTGGTCGCGGATCCGGTCAGCCCGGCACCGGCACCGGCCCCGGCAGCGCCCCCCGCCGCTGCACCCGCCCCTGCTCCGGCAGCCGAACCCGCTCCGGCGCCCGCCCCGGCACCCGCTTCACCATCCGCTCCGACACCCGCGTCCGCCCCGGCGCCGTCAGGTCGCTGAGCTTCCCCCGCATCCGACCTTCACCCAACGGGCACCGGGGCGGCACGTACCGCCCCGGGCCGCAGTCACCGCGCCGATGCCCACCAGGGCGGCGCGTCCACGGAGGGACATCGCATGAACAAGGTTCTGATCGTCACCGGCGCCGGTCGCGGCATCGGCGCTGCCATCGCCCGCATGGGCGCCCGCGAGGGCTACGCCGTCTGCGTCAACTACGCCGCCAACAAGGAAGCTGCCGAGAGCGTCGTAGCCGACATCCATGACCATGGCGGCAAGGCCATCGCCGTCCAGGCCGACGTCGGCCGGCGCGACGAGACCCGGCGGCTCTTCGAGACCGTCGACCGCGAGCTCGGCACCGTGACCGCGCTGGTGAACAACGCCGGCATCACCGGCCCGCTCGAACCGGTCGAGGATCTCGACGAGACCGATCTCGACCACATCTTCGGGGTGAATGCCTTCAGCCTCTTCTGGTGCTGCGGCGAGGCCGTGCGCCGGATGGCCCGCAAGCACGGCGGCCGCGGCGGCGCGATCGTCAACGTCGGCTCGATCGCCGCCCGCTACGGCGGCATGTCGGGCATGGTCGCCTATGCGGCCTCGAAGGGTGCGGTCGACAGCTTCA
>VYME01000500.1_pt1 | contig 12804 bp, 14 predicted proteins | sample 5115281 | NCBI WGS metagenome assembly VYME01 (sample SAMN12291780, study PRJNA351875) | freshwater metagenome | isolation source: freshwater lake | place: USA: Michigan, Wintergreen Lake | collected 2013-08-08
GTCACCGGGGTGGACCAACACTAACTATCGGCGCGGCGTGATTCCGGGGAGGATTGCGACCCGCACCAGCCAAGCTCGCCAGGAGAGCATCGATGAAACGCCTGATCTGCCTCGCCGCCTTCGGCCTCGTCTTCACGGGGTCCGCCTCTGCCGAAGAGCAGTACTACACGAACATCGAGGATGCGGCCCGGGTGAAGGAGGAACACCTTTGGCGATTCGAGTCCGACTCCGTCACGCGCCAGGGAGACATGGTGCGGTTCGACGTGAAGGCCGGGTGGAAGAGCCCGGAGGCGCGGCCGGAGACGGAAGCCCCGGGGCGCGTCATCCGCTACCTCGCACGCTGCGAAGCGAAGGAACTGGCGCTGATGGCCGTCGCCGTCCTCGACAACAGTCGCCGGGTGGTGAAGACCTTCGGGATCGCTCCGGGCGGCTGGGACTGGATATCCCCGGAGAAGGGCAGCACCGAGGCGCAGTTCATGGACAAGGCCTGCTCGATGCGGATGTAGGCTGGCTGGGGCGCCACGTCGCCACCGGCGACGGTCACCGGCTTCGACGTCGCCACGCGTACGGCGACACCGGGTTCGGGTCCTGCCACAGGCCGCGCCTCGCGGCCCGTGCCTCGCGCTCCGCCGCGTCGTACTTCAGGCGCATCGCGCCGCGCGCATTGGCCCACGCGTGACCGCGGCGGACGAGTTCCAGGTTGACGTCGAGCCCGTCCGCCGTCCGACGGAGATGGCCCAGCGTGCGGCCGTAGCGATCGCGCCCCCGCGATTCCACCCGGACCCGTTCGATGCGCACCAGCTCCTGCAATGACCGACGCGCCTCCCGGCCCCATGGCTGGTCGTGTTCGGGGGCGTCGATGTACAGCAGGCGGATGGTCTCCTCACCGCCCCCCCGCGTTCGAATCGTCACGGTGTCGCCATCGGCGATGCTAACGACGCGGGCCTCCACGCTGCGCGCGTGCAGGGCGGGCGATGGCGCGAGCAGTGCGACGGCACCGAGCAGGAACGTCGTGAGCCACGATCGCAGCCGCCTCGCGGTCATCACAGCCTCACCCGTGCGACGGGAGCCACGCCTACACCCGTGACGGCACCCACTCTTACCCCGGTGATGGCACCGCAAACACCTCCCGCAGATAGGCCACGTACGACGGATCGTAGTCCATGGTCTTCTCGGGCGTGTCGCTGATCTTCGCCACCGGCTGGCCATTGCAGCGGGTCATCTTGATGACGATCTGCAGCGGCTCGACGCCGACGTCGTTGGTGAGATTGGTGCCGAGCCCGAAGGCGGGTTTGCATCGGCCGCGGAAGCGTTCGTACAGGTCGATGCACAGCGGGACGTTGAGGCTGTCGCTGAACACGAACGTCTTCGTGCGCGGATCGACCCGCATCCGGTGGTAGTGGGCCAGCATCTTCTCGCCCCACTCGAACGGATCGCCGGAATCGTGGCGCACGCCGTCGAAGAGCTTGCAGAAGAAGAGATCGAAGTCGCGCAGGAAGGCATCCATGCCGCAGACGTCGGTGAGCGCGATCCCGAGGTCGCCGCGGTATTCCTCGGCCCACTTGTCGAAGGCGAAGCGCTGCGAGTCGCGCAGCCGCGGCCCGACGGCCTGGCAGGCCTGGAGGTACTCGTGGGCCATCGTGCCCAGCGGCAGCATCCCCAGTTCGCGCGCGAAGAAGACGTTGCTCGTCCCCGTGAGGCGGGCGCCGATCTCGTGCTGCAGGGTGCCCAGCACCCGGCGTTGCCAGTCACCGGAGAAACGCCGGCGCGTGCCGAAGTCGGAGATGCGGAAATCCTGGTCGGGGTAGGCCTGCACGCGCTGGATCTTCTCGGCGAGCCGGCGTTCGCCCTCGGCCGTATCGAAGCCAGGCAGGCGGTTGCGGAACCACACCTCGCTCACGATCGCGAGCACCGGCACCTCGAAGAGGATGGTGTGCAGCCACGGACCGCGGATCGTGATGTCGATGCCGCCGGGGACTTCCGGCGCGCGCGCCACCACGATGAAGCTCTCGTCGAGCTGGAAGAGGCGCAGGAGGTCGACGTAGTCGCTCTTCAGGAAGCGCAGGCCCCGCAGGTAGGCCAGTTCCTCGGGGAGGAAGCGCAGGCTGCACAGATGCCGGATCTCGTCGCGGATCTCCTCGACGTAGGGAGAGAGATCGACGCCGCGGCTGCGGCAGCGGAACCGGTATTCGACCTGGGCGCCAGGGAACTGATGCAGGACGACCTGCATCATCGAGAACTTGTAGAGATCGGTGTCGAGAAGGGACTGGATGACCATCGCGCCCCGTGCGGCCGGCGGTGAAAGTCCGCCATTCTCGCCGAAAGCCGATCCCGCGGGTACCAGTGTCTCGCCACAGAAGTTCGCGGGGCAAGCCAGACCTTCGTCGGCCACCCCCGACCTCGTTGCCCGGAGGTCGGGCCCGTGGCACCGTACGCCATCCGAATCACGCAGGAACGCGCTCCATGTCCCGCCTTGTCGCAGGTCGCCTCGCCGCGGCCATTTACGTCTGCGCCGCCACATCGATCGCATGGGCCCAGGGCCCGGACGAACTCTGGGAGGTCGAGAACAAGATGGAAATGGGCGGCATGAGCATGCCGGCGATGAGCCAGAAGGTGTGTCAGCCCAAGGCGCGCCCGGACGATCGCATGGTGCCGATGGACAAGAACTGCAAGACGCTCGAATCGAAGCGCTCCGGGAACCGCTTCACCTTCAAGTTCCGATGTGAAGGCGATGGCAACGACTACGCCGGGACGGGAGAGATGGAGTACCAGGGCAAGGACGCCTACAAGGGGCGCATGACGGCGAAGGGGAAGATGAGCGGCGAGGCGGTCGACATGACGGCCCAGTGGTCCGGCAAGCGGGTGGGCAGCTGCACATATGAAGATCCGTCGAAGAAGGCCGAGCAGGCGATGGCCCAGGCCAACGCCGAGATGGCGAAGGCCTGCGACAAGATCATCGAGGATCTCGTCACGCCGATGGTCGTCGGCGACTCGGCCGTGTGCCGCGACCGGAAGGCGGACTTCTGCGCACGGGCCGCGAAGGTCGAGCAGGACCTGCGGGACCCCGCCGGGTTCGAGAAGCACTCGCAGCGCGACTGGCGCGGCGCATTGGCGGCGTGCGGGCGCGACCCGGCCCCGATCGTGAAGCAGGCGTGCGGCACGGCGCTCGCAAAGCGCGACGGCGCCTTCCTGAAGAAGCATTGTCCGGACGACGCCGTCGCGGCGCGCAAGCAGTTCTGCCTCGGCCGCACCTACACGTCGGTGGACCCCTCCGCCCGCGAACTCTGCAGCGAACTGGGCGGGCTCTCCTACACCGCCGATGTGCCCGTCACCGCCACGCCTGCCCCCGCGTCGGACGGCAAGGGCAGCCTCACCGACAAGCTCAAGGAAGGCGCGGACAAGCTGAAGAAGTTCCTGAAGTTCTGACGTGTCGAGACACCTCGCCATGGCGGCCGCGCTCTGCGCGGCCGTTCTGTTTCCGGCCCATGCCCGAGCGGCAGGCAACCCACCGGCCGCGATTGCGGCCGATCCCTTTCCGGCCGTCGCCGCGGCGTACGAGGTCCGGGTCGATGGTGTCCGGCTGTGGTCGCACGCAGCCTCTGCCCCGCTGCCGCCCGCGAGCCTCACCAAGCTGATGACGGCATTGCTCGTCGCGGAGGATGGGCGGCTCGATGCCGTGGTCACGGCGAGCGCCAGGGCGGCCGGCGCGTCGGGATCGCGGCTCGGATTGCGGAAGGGCGACCGCTTCCGCGTCGGCGATCTGCTGACGGCGACGCTGCTGGCGTCTGCCAACGACGCCTGCCGCGCACTCGCGGAGTGGCGCGATGGCACGGAGGCGCGATTCGTCGACCGCATGAACCGCCGCGCCACTGCGCTCGGCTTGCGTGCGACACGGTTCGTCAATGCGTGCGGTCACGATGCCCCGGGGCATGTGTCGTCTGCGGCCGATCTCGCCGTGCTCGCCGAGGCGGCGGCGTCGGTACCCGCCATCGCCTCGCGGGTCCGGGAGGTCCGCGCGAGCGTCGGTGATGTCACCGCGACCCGGATCGTCGAGGTCACGAATCGCAATGCGCTCGTGGGCCGGTACGAAGGCGCGATCGGCATGAAGACGGGCTTCACGGCGCGGGCGGGCAAGTGCGTCATCGCCCTCGCGGAGCGAGGCGGCGTGCGCGTCCTCCTCGTCCTCCTGAACGGGCGCGATCGATGGTGGGATGCCCACGCCATCCTGGATCGTGCCTTTGCCCATCATCGGGCGGTGCCGGTTGCGCGCTGATCGCCTGCCTGCCGCGTGGGTCCTGGTCGTCGCCGTCGTCGCGATCTACGCCGGCGCCGTGCGCGCGAGCTTCCAGTTCGACGACTGGAACGTGATCGTCTCGAATCCGATGGTGCAGTCGTGGCCGGCCTTCTGGAGCGGCATGCCGGGCATCCGACCGCTGCTGAAGGCGAGCTACGTCGCGTCGTGGACAGCGGGCTTCGGTGTCGCCGGCTTCCGCGTCTTCAACATCGCACTCCACGCAGCGAACGCGCTGCTCGTGCTGACGCTGGCGCGCCGCCTGGCACCTCGACTGGAGATGGCGCAGCCATCGATGGCAGTGCTGGTGGCCGCGTTGGTGTTCGCCCTCCACCCCGCCCAGACGGAAGCCGTGACGTACATCTCGGGGCGCTCGTCGGCACTGATGGCAACCTTCTGTCTGCTCACGGTGCTCGCGCACCTGCACGCCGCCGACAGCCCGTCGCCGCATCGCTGGCGTGCGCTCTCCGGCCTCGCTTTCCTCGGGGCCCTGGCCGTGAAGGAGAACGCCTGGGCATTGCCCGGACTGCTGCTCCTGTGCGACCGCATCGGGCCGGGCCTTCGCTGGCGCAGTGCTTTCGCGCGGTTGTGGCCGCATGGCCTGGTGCTGGTGTCGGCGATGGTCGTGGTGGTGTGGGTGCCGGCCTATTGGCGCCTGCTCGGCGCGAGTCTTGCCACTCGATCACTGGGGGACAACCTGCTCACCCAGGTCGACGGCGTGTTCCACCTGATCACCGGCCCGCTCGTCGGGATCGGTCTCGACATCGATCCCGATCTCGCCGTCCGCACCACGTGGACCATGGAACTCGCCGGCAAGGCCGCGGCGCTCGGGGCGGTCATCGTGACGGCGGCGGTGCAGTGGCGGCGGCGACCCTGGCTCGGCTTCGGTCTGATGTGGTTCGTCGTCGCGCTGCTGCCCACCAACTCCGTGCTGCCGCGGCTCGACGTGGTGAACGACCGGCAGCTCTACCTCGCGCTCGTCGGGCCGGCGCTGATCGTGGGGCATCTCGTAGCGACCCGGACCGAAGGCGTGCGCTGGGGCATCGTCGCGGCCGGCGTGCTCGCGATGGGTGCACTGACCATCGCACGGAACGCGGACTACCGGACCGAGATCTCGCTCTGGGAATCCACCGCCGCGGCGTCGCCCCGCAAGGCACGCGTGTGGAACAACCTGGGGTATGCCTACGAGCAGGCAGGACGCCGCGACGAGGCCATCCTCGCCTACGACCGCGCGCTCGAACTCGATCCGGATCTCTGGAAGGCGCGCCTCAACCGGCAGGCGCTCATCGAGTAGCGCTCACTTCATCGTGTAGCCACGACCATCCATGCAGGCGTCGAGCGCGCGGCGGTAGTCGGCTTTCTTGCGGGGCGCCATGTCGTCGTTGGCCGGAAGGTCGAAGCGCGGGTCGTGGCCGGTCTGACCGGTCGCCCACTCGTTGCACTGCTCGCGATCAGCAGCCTGCTGCGCGAGGGTCTGACCTTCGCGGGGGTAGACGAAGAATTCCTCCGGCGCGGGGGCGCGCGGCGCGACGGGGGCCACGGGCGCCTGAGGGGCCGTGGCCGCCACCGAGACCGGCGGCGCGACCACCATGTAGCCCTGGTGCACCTGCTGGTAGTAGATGTTGTTCGCGTAGTAGTAAGGCGTCGGGCCGAAACGCACCGTCGTGTAAAAGGGCGGCAGCAGCGGCACGATGATCCCCAGGGGCGGCGCCACGACGACGTAGCGGCCCGGGCGATCGTGCGAGTACCAGAGGCCGCCGCCGAAGTAGAACCGCAGGCCGTTGTGGACGGCGATGTCGTAGTGGCGCGGCAAGGCCTGGACCGTGTGCCCTCGCTGTGCGTCGCGGCGGTCCCGCCGGAAGTCGCCCTCGAAGTGACCGCGGTCGCGCCCGAACTCCCGGCCGCGCGGGCCGCCGTGGTCGGACGGGTCGGCGAGCGCAGCCACCGGTGCGAGCAGGACGACGAGCGTCGTGGCCATCCGGTGGATCGTTCGATGAAGTCGGGCTTGCATGTCGTGGCTCCTGTGTTCTCGCGGGGGAGCGCGACGCGGAACGGCTCGCCGCTCTCCCAAGACTCGTCGGCCCTTGCATCGTTCGGCGGGGCCTGCGTCGAGTTCCCCGTCAGCGCAACGCCGGTCGGTGTCCGCGGGACGACGCCATCTTCCGCGTTCGCTGTCCGGTGCGGTGCCCTTGCGAGAGCGGTGTGTCGAATCGCGGGCGATCGTGCGAGGAACGGCGTATCGTCGCGCCTCCTCCGGGCGCGACCTGCACGCCCGTCCCGCGGTCGACGCCGCCCTGCTCCCACGGACCTCCACGCCAATGCCACCCCGTCACCGTGACATCCACCGCGCGGTCATTGTTGCCACGTGCCTTGCCGCCGTCGCCGCACCCGCCGCGATGGCGCAGACCAAATCCGCTGCGCCCAGGACGGCGTCCGAGCGGCTCTACGCGCAGCCGGAGAAGAACTACGCCGAGAGCCTGCTCACGTACATCGGGATCGGCGTCGGCGCGACCCAGTTCGATGTGGTCTGCCCGACCGCCGCCCCCTGCGACGAGACCGGTGTGGGCGCCCGGATCTACGCCGGCGGACAGTTCAATCGACATCTCGGGCTGGAGGTCGCGTACGCGAACCTCGGCAGGCCGGACGGCACGGGTGGCGGCTCGCGGCGTTCCCAAGGCGTCGGTCTCAGCCTGGTGGGCACCCTGCCGGTGGGCTCGGTCGGGGAGCTGAACGCGCGGGTCGGCACCTTCTACACGCGCTCCCAGAACAGCGGGATCCTGGCGTCCACCTACGGGGCGAGCGCAAAGGGATTCGGACTCGCCTTCGGCGCCGGCGTGGGCATCAACCTCACCGCCAACGTGCAACTGCGGGTCGACTGGGATCGCCAGAACCTCGAGATCGACGGCCGCGACACCCACGTCGACATGCTGGCCGGCGGCCTGCGCTTCCGGTTCTAACCTCCGGGAACGTTGCGGCGCCCCTGCATCTCGCTGTCGATCTGGGCCATCAGCGTCCCCGACAGTGCATCCACGGACGCCACGCTCATCGCGGGCGCCGCGTCGACGAAGCCCGTCCCGGCCCGTGATCGGGCGAGCAGGAACTCGACGTAGCTCGTCACCTCGGCGATGCGGTCCGGCGGAAGCTGCTTCAGCTTGTCGATGAAGGCCTGGGCGGCGCGCGGTGTCATGGGGTGGGTCCTGTGGGTGGCGGTGATCCGGAAGCTCCGGCATCCCGCACGGTACGCCCTAACCCGCCTGACGGGTGAGCCGTCTTCGCGTCCGGGCGCTACGAACTGCACGAGAGCATCGAACACCCCGCACGGTGCCGCGCCCAGTCCGGGCGCCGCCCGGCAAACGATTCCCTGCCCGGTTGATCGTCGTACGGGCGGCGCAGCACGTCGAGCAGCTCGTGGATGCCCGCATCGTCACCCTGCGTCGCGCGCTCGATGGCTTGCTGGGCGAGGTAGTTGCGCAGCACGTACTTCGGGTTGACGGCCTGCATGCGCGCGCGGCGTTCGGCGGGATGCCAGGCGTCCTCGCGCACGCGGGCGGCGTGACGGGCGAGCCAGTCGTCGAACCCGGGCACCGCGAGGCGCCGCTTCGCGTCGTCGTAGAACGCTTCCGCAAACGGCGTCATCGTCGGCGCGGCGGGGTCCACGTCGGCGAGTGCTCGGAAGAAGATCGTCATGTCGACCTCGTGCTCCTGCAGCAGGCCGCGCAGGGCATCCATGAGTTCGAGATCATCGTCGCGGCATTCGCGCAGGCCCAGCTTCGCGGCGGTGTGCAGGCGGTCCGTCTCGACGAACGTGTCGACGTAGCGTTTCAGCCCGGCTTCGAGGAGTTCCGGTCCGGGGAGCACCGTCGAGATCGCGGCACCCAGGCGGCTCAGGTTCCAGTAGGCGATCTGCGGCTGATTGCCGAACCGGTAGCGACGCCCCTGCGCGTCGGTGGTGTTCGGTGTCCACTCGAGATCGTAGTTGTCGACCCATCCGTACGGGCCGTAGTCGATCGTGAGCCCGAGGATCGACATGTTGTCGGTGTTCATCACCCCATGCACGAAGCCCACGCGCATCCAGTCCGCGGCCATCCGGGCCGTGCGCTCGCACACCTCGGCGAACCAGCGGCCGCGATGCTCCACCTTGTCCTCGCCCGGCGTGGCGGGCAGGTCGGGGAAATCGCGCCGCATCGTGAAATCGATGAGCTGTTCGAGCAGCGGCAGGTCATCGCGCGAGGCGGGCAGTTCGAAGTTGCCGAAGCGGATGAACGACGGCGCCACGCGGCATACCACGGCACCGGGCTCGGCCTCCGGGTTGCCGTCGTAGAACATGTCGCGGACGACGGCGTCGCCGGTGGCGACGAGGGACAGCGCTCGCGTCGTCGGGACGCCGAGATGATGCATCGCCTCGCTGCACAGGAACTCGCGCACCGACGATCTCAGCACGGCGCGGCCGTCGGCGGTGCGCGAGTAGGGCGTCGGGCCGGCCCCCTTCAACTGCAGCTCCCAGCGCTGCCCGGCGTCGTTCACGACTTCGCCCAGCCCGATCGCCCGGCCGTCGCCCAACTGGCCTGCCCAGTGCCCGAACTGATGGCCGCCGTAGTTGGCGGCCCAGGGTGCCATGCCGTCCATCAGCGCGTTGCCGCCGAAGACCTGCGCGAACGACGGATCGCCCACGTCGGCCTCGTCGAGACCGAGCATTGCCGCCACCTCGCGAGAATGCGCGACGAGCCGCGGCGCAGACACCGCGGTCGGCATCACGCGCGAGTACAGGGCGCCGCGGACCTGGCGCGTCCCGGGGGCGGTCGAGGGATCGGCAGGCAGTTCACGAACGAAGGCGTTGTCGAAACGGAGGGCTGGCATCGGGCGCGGTGGTGAGGAGGTTCACCGCATTGTCCCCCGCGCGCCGGACCGGCTCCACCGCGTGGGGAGCGGGGTCTTCCGGAGGATGGGTGCCCGCCAACAAAAACGGGGAGCCGAAGCTCCCCGTTTTCGTGAGGTGTGGTGCCCGATCAGGCGTTGCGTTGGCGGGTCCGGCGGTGGGCACCGAAGATCAGCGCGAGGCCGACGGCGCACAACGCGTACGTGCCCGGTTCCGGCACGGCCGGCGCGTAGGGCGTACCGCTGCCCGTGAGCAACTCGCCGCCAGCCGGGCCTGTGATGCCGAAGACCGCCGTGTCGAACATGTTGATCTCGCCATCCTCTTCGGCGTACGTGGCGAGGACGCTCACCAGGTAGAAGGTCTCGCCGTAGGTCCCGTTGACCTGACCAATGGCCGTGAAGGACCCCGGCGTGTAGTCGCCGTCCTCGCTGCTGGCGCCCAAAAAGATGACGTCCTGGACGCCAGGGTCGGTCGGAAAGCCGGCCAGGAGGAGTTCGAAGACGAACTCGGAGCCGCCGTCCAAAACCGCGCCATAGAACTCGCTGGACACCGCGAACAGGCCATACGCGGCCTCCGAGTAGGAACCCGGCCCGAACTGGCCGCTCAGGGTCACGCTGACGTCCGTCGTGAACTCGCCGCTCCCGCCGACGATCGTGAAACTGTCGGCCCAGGCGGAGACCGCATACGCGAATGGGCCGAACAGGGAGCTGCCGCCGTTGACCTTCGAGTACGCCTTGTTGACGCCGTAGTCGCTGGCCGCCTTGGAGTGGTACCCGAGTTCGGTGTTGATCGCCTCGGCGACCGTCGTATCGAACTTGAATTCGAAGTCGATGGAGGGATCGTCGCCGCCATCGATATCGACGAGCGCGCCCGAGAAGAGGGCGCTCTGGGGAACGGCCTGGACCGCAGAGGCTAGCGGGCTGGTTGCCAGAAGCGCGGCGCCGAGGGCGGCGACCAGGAAGGGGGGCAAGCGGTGCGCGACAGCGGGGCGCGTGAGGGTGTCCAAAGTCATGGCAGGTCTCCTGGAGTCGGATGGTCGGCCGTTCGTCACTGCGGGGCCGAGCGTCCCGGCTGGCGACTCTCCGGAGAAAATCTCCGCCAGGATCATGGCCCAAGTCTGCCACAGGGACCGGGGCACGGGAACGGTACTTTGGTATGGGCCGATCGGACCCTGGCCGTCCCCGTCTCGCCTGCGCGGATGCATCAGGGGCCTACGGCAGCGCCTCGACTGCCAGGATCGCCTGGTGGATCCGGGCCGCGTCGACCGGGGCGACCAGATTCCGCACGTAGGGCGCGCGCTCCCAGGTGACGTCGGCGATGCGCTGCGCGACCGAAGCGGGATCTCCCGTGAAGCCGAGGTCGTGGAGCTTCCGCGGCAGGCCGGTGCGGCCATAGAAGTCCATGAGGTTCGCGAGGTACGCCGGGTCCCGCCCTTCCAGCACCAGTTGCACCAGCAGGCCGTACGCGACCTCCTCGCCGTGCAGGGCGCCTGACATCTGGGGGACGGCCGATAGCCCGCGGATGATCGAGTGCGCGATCGACAGCCCCGCATTCTCGAAGGCGAGGCCCGACAGCAGGATCGTCGCCTCCACGGTGCGCTCGAAGGCCTCGTCGGGGACACCCCGTCGCAGCGCTGCCAGCGCCCCTTCCGCATGAGTCAGCAGCGCGTCGAAACAGGCGTCGGCGAGCGTCAGCGCGATCCACGGCGGACGTGCCCCGTAGAAATTGTCGCCGCCGGACTCGAAGCACTGGGCGCCCTCGAACTTCTTCGAGATGGCGTCCCCGATGCCCGACACGAAGAACCGCTCGGGGGCGGCGATGATGATCGACGTGTCCACCAGCACGACGTCCGGGTTCGACTGCAGGCGGCGCACCTCGCGCAGCACGTGTTCGTCGTCGTACACGATCGACAGGCGGCTCGTCGGCGAATCGTTGGAGGCGATGGTCGGGACGATCACGAGGCGCGTGCCGGCCAGGATCGCGGCACCCTTCGCGGCGTCGATGGCCTTTCCGCCACCGGCGGCGATCACGACCTGGGCCTCCGCCGCGCGGGCCGCAGCCGCGAGGGCGTCGATCGCGACGGCGGTGCATTCGCCCGAGAACGGCGCCACGGTGAACGCGAGCTTGGCGGCCGTGAGCGGCGCCTCGATGCGGTCGCGGTAGCGGGCGAGCACCGCAGCGTCCGCGACGACGAGCACGCGCTGCCCGAACTCGGTGGCGACCGTCCCCAGCCGCTCGATGGCGCCTGGGCCCTGCACATAGCGCCCGGGGGCGCCGAAGATTCTGATCATGTCGGGTCTCCTCTAGTGCCTCGACACGGAAGTATCGCAACGTCGGAACGCGCCGCGCGGCGCCATGCGGTGTTGCGAATCCTCGCCAGGTGTCCAACCTGGCTGCGGTTCGCGCCTTGCCTGACGCCCCGTGTCGCGCTCCGACGCCGGACCAACGCAGTGGTTACTCATCGTCCGATCCTCTCCGCTCTCCGATGCCGCGATTGCGATCGATGCTTGCGAACTTTCGTGTCGAGACACTCGTGCCGTTCGCCGGCTTCACACCCGCACCGGCCAGGAACCGGTCGAGCCGATTCGCGAATCGCTGGCGGTCGGCGGACGAGAGTGCCTCGGGGCCGCCGGTCTGTACGCCCGAGCTGCGCAGCGTCTCCATGAAGTTGCGCATGTCGAGCAACTCGCGGACGTTCTCGCGGCTGTAGAACTCGCCGCGGGGGTTGAGCGCGAAAGCGTCCTTCTCCACGACCCCTGCCGCGAGCGGGATGTCGGCAGTGATGACGAGATCGCCCGGTGCGACCGCGTCGGCGATGTGCTTGTCTGCGACATCGAAGCCGCTCGGCACCTGCACCGACCGGATCCAAGCGGACGGCGGCGTCCGCAGCATCTGATTCGCGACGAGCGTGACCAGCACCTGCGTCCGGTCCGCGGCGCGGTAGAGAATCTCCTTGACGGTGACCGGACACGCATCGGCGTCCACCCAGATCTGCATGGCGTTGCGGGGCTGTGGCGAAGGGGCCGGATGATACGCGGGGTGCTGACCGCTACGGAGCAATGGCCCGGGCGCGCCGTTCGAGTTCCAGCAGGAACCGCTTCCGCTCCAGTCCACCGGCGTAGCCCGTGAGCGATCCATCGCGCCCGATCACCCGATGGCAGGGCACGATGATCGCGATCGGGTTCCGGCCGTTCGCGGCGCCGACGGCGCGCACGGCGGTGGGCGTGCCGAGGTCGTAGGCTACGTCGGCGTACGAGACCGACACGCCGTACGGGATGCGGCCGAGGCGCTTCCACACCTTCTGCTGGAACGGCGTGCCCTTCGGCGCGAGCGGCAGGTGGAACTGTCGCAGCTTGCCCGCGAAGTACTCGTCGAGCTGCGTGAGGGTCATCGCGATGACGGGTTCGGTCATGTCCTCGATCGACCGCTCCGGCGCCGACGCGGCGTGCGGGCCGTCGGTGAACCGCAGTTCCGTCAGCACGCCGGGTTGCGCGCACAGGAGCAGACGGCCGATCGGTGCGTCGTACCACGCGTGCCGCGGCGTCATGTGGGTGGTGTAGCGGCCTCGATCGTCGGGGGCGTTCATGCGAGCTGTCTCCAGAGGTGCATCACGGCATAGCCGCGCCAGGGCCGCCAG
>VYME01000564.1_pt1 | contig 12765 bp, 8 predicted proteins | sample 5115281 | NCBI WGS metagenome assembly VYME01 (sample SAMN12291780, study PRJNA351875) | freshwater metagenome | isolation source: freshwater lake | place: USA: Michigan, Wintergreen Lake | collected 2013-08-08
GCAGGCCTGCGCCGCCGGAGCGCTGGCTCTCGTGCTGGCGCGCACCGACGTGCGCACCGCCGACGTCGACGTCGAGGTCGCCGGCGCGCGGCGCACGCTGCGCCTCACCAGCGACGGTGGTGCGCCAGCTCGCCTGCAGTTCCCGCACTCTGGCGAGGTCGTCGTGCGTGGCCCGGACGGCGCGTTGCTGCTGGTGCGCGTCACCTCAGTGCAGGCGCAGCGGGGCTCGGATCACGCGGCGTGGCGGCAGCCACTCACCGTCGAACGGTCGCTGCATGCGCTGCCGGTTGCGCGCGACGCCGCTGCCGGCGAACGCGCCCTGCCGCACGCTCTCGGCGACGAGATGCCGCGCATCGCCGGACCGTTGCCGGTCGGTCGTCCGGTGCTGCTCGTCGTGCGCACGACGTCGCCGGTGCGCATGCAGCACGTCGTCGTCGAATGCCCGTTGCCGTGCGGCTTCGAGCTCGCTGGCGACGCGCGCGGCGTCGAGCGCTTCCCGTCGCACGTGGCCTTCGTCGCCGACCTGCGTGCTAGCGAGCCGTGCGAACAGTGCCTGCTGCTGGTGCCGACCGTCGTCGGGCGCTTTGCGTGGCCGCCGACCATCGCGGCGCCGATGTACGCCGCGGATCGCGACGGCGGCACGGCCGGCGGCTTCGTCGAAGTGGTGGCGCCGTCGCCCGGCAGCGAGCCCACGCGTTGCGTGTGGCAGCCGCCGGTCACGGCAGAGCCGGTTGCCGTTGCGGCGACGGACGCCGCCGAGTTCGCGGCGCGGCGAGAGCGCTTCCTGGCGTTGCGAGCCTGGTGGGACGGAGCATCCGACGGCGAATCCGTCGACGAACCCATCGGCGAACCCATCGACGAACCCGTCGACGCGGAGCAGGCGGCGCGCCGGGCGTCGGCGCTCGGGTTCGATCCGGCGACCGCGGATCCATTCACGGCCCTGACGGCGCTCGACGATTGGCTCGACGAAGCCGCATTCTGGCCGTGGCCGCGCGGCGGACCGGGCGGCGAGCGCCGTGCCGTCGAGCTCGACGACTGGCTGCGCGACCAACTGCTCACGGCGTTCGCAGCGGCCATGCGCTGCCCGATTCCGCGCGACGTCGACCAAGCGGCGGCGCAGATCGAAGTCTGCGACCGCGCACTGCAGCAGCTCGCCGACGAGGACGACGTCGTCTCTCGGCGCATGCCGCTGCTGGCCCGCGCCATGGCTTTTGCCCCGGGCATGGTCCGGCAGGTCCTGCTCGGCATGCCGGTCGATCCGCAGGTCGCCGAAGCCTGGCCGGGCTATCGCGAACTGCTGCACGCGGCCCTCGTGCATCCCGAAGCCGAAGTGCGCGGCGAAGCGTTCGCACGCATGTCGCCGGCGCAGCGGGCCGAGCTGCCGGTCGCGCTGTTGCTGCGCGCGCACACGGATCCCTTGGACGCCGACTTCGCTGCACGACCCGGAACTGGTCCACAGGCACCGCCACGCGCTGCGCCTGGCCTTGCCACCGGCGTGGTGGCTGCGCCTGCCGCTGCCCGTCTTCGAACGGCTCGCCGACGACGCCCATCCCGATGCCGGCGACGACGCGTGGCACGTGCCGATGCTCGGCGACCTGGTGGCGCGCAGTCGTGCGACCGACGCGGAGCTCGTGCACGCGCTCGGCGAAGCCACCGAGTCGCGATACCGCGGCGTGCTGGCCTGCGCCCTGCGGGCGCGCGGTGTGCGCGCCGTCGGCAGCCCGCAACGCGCCGACGACGACACGTTCGCTGCTTGGGCGCAGGCGATCGCGTTGGCGGCGGACGATGCAGCCGGCGCGTTGGCGTTGCTGCCCGAGCACCTCGCCGGCAACGCGGCGATCCGCGAATACGAACCGAGTGCGTCGCTCGGCCGCTTCCTGCGCCGCAGCGTCGTCGAGCACGGCACGCCGCTGCAGGTGCACTCGATCGCGCGCGCGCTGGACGACGACTCCTGGGCTCGCGTATGGGGGCGCTTCGCCGCCGACGAACGGGTCCTGCTCGTCGACCGCTTCCTGCACGAGCTGCCCGAGGCCTTCGTGCCGGCGACGATGGCGGAAGCCGAAGCCCTGTGGCGTTGCATGCTGCGCAACGAGTCGGTGGACAGCACGATGGACAACCTGACGGCGACGGCCGCCGGCGTGCAGTGCGTTCGTCGTCACGTCGACGCGGGCGATGGCGGCGAGCTGGCGCCGGTGGTGCGGGCGGCGTTCGCGGACGCGCTCGGGCTCGCTGCCGAGTCCCTGCTGCCGGCACCGGGAGACGAAGGCGACGCGATGCTGGCGACGCTGCGGCGGCTCGGCGCAGAGGCCGAAGGTTCGCCCGGCGAGCGCGCGTGGCTCGAACGGCTGCGTCGCCAACTCGGCGCCTCGCCGCCGGTGCGCTGAAGCAGCAATCAGGGCGTCGGGCCGTTCCTTAGTTCAGCGCCGCGCCTGCTGGCGCGCGCCACGCGGCCGGAACGGCAGCGGCTCGTCGACGAACGTGCGGTAGTCGGCGGTGATCTCCTCGCCGCGGCGGATGCGGCGCAGGCTGCGGAAGCGGCCGTCGTCGCCGGCGACGGCGTTCGGCGTCGCCGAGTGGTTCACGTACCAACCGACCGACAGCCGGTTCAGCGAGCGCGGCACGCCGATCCACGAACCGTCGACGATGCCGAAGTCCTCGTAGAGCGCGCGGAACGCGGCCGGCAGGCGAGCCACGTCGCGGCGCTTGCGCCAGACGACGCGTTCGTCTTCGCCAGCGAACAGCAGCGTGCCGGCGGGGATGTCGACGATCGCCAGCACGCCGACGCCGTGGCGCCGCGAACGGCCGATGCGGGTGAAGACGCCGTGGTGGGGACGAGACGGCATGGTGCAGCGGCAATGTGCCGTAGCACTGCTGCGGCTCCAACCGAGGTGCGGAGGTTCGTCGAAGCTGCGGACCGCACGCTCGGGTGCACCGTCGTCGTGGCTGCAATGTGGCGTCGGCTCGTGCTAGTGTCTGGCGACGCGTGGACGCGCGCCGTAGCTCGACGATGCAGGAGGAACTCACCGAAGAGGCCCTGTGGCAACGGGCCGTGGGCGGCCAGCCGGAAGCGCGGTCCCGCATCCTGGAGCTGGCGGATCGCTACAGCCGGGCGACCCTGCAGCGGCACGGCGTTCGTCATCCGGACCTCGACGATCTGGTGCAGGAGGCGGTGATGGGCGTCGACCGGTGTCGCGACAGCGGCAGGCTCGTCCGGGTTTTCCAGAAGTTCGTGTACTTCCGGTCGCTCTCGATCCTCAAGAGCCACCGAGCCCGCCAGCGACTGCGACAGCACGACGCGATCGACTCGCTGGATCCGGCGTCGGATCGAATGGGACCCGGTGTGGAAGTGGAGGTGCAGGAACTGACCCAGGCCGTCGCGCACTGTCGCGACGCGTTGCCGGAGGGCCTTCGCATGGTCGTGCACCTTCGCCACGCGCACGATTGCAAGCTGCCGGAGATCGCCGAGCGCTTGCAGCTGTCCCTCGGCGGGGTGCGGGAGCGGTTGCGTCGCGCCTGGCAGCTCGTCCACGCGTGCCTGCGCAAACGCGGCTTCGCGCCGGAGGAAGATCCGCTGTGACCAGCGAAGAACGAGACGAACCCGAGGGCGAGGTCGCCCGCTACGTGCTCGGCGAGATGTCTCTCGACGAGCAGTTGGCGTTCGAGGTGCGCATGGCCGCGGACGAACGGCTCGCTGGCGCGGTCGTCGCAGCGATGGCCATCGACGAACAGCTGTATCGGGCGGCGGCCCGGGAGAAGGAGGTGGCGCGCGGCGTTCGCCGCCGGCCCCGCGGCGCCCTGCGCGCCGTTGCCGTCGCAGCGTCGCTCCTGTTCGCGCTCGGAGTGGTCGCTCTGCTCTGGCGCGGCTTGCCGGCGCGAAGCGCGGCGACCGTGGCCGTCATGCCGACCGCACTGCGCTACGAGCAGATGGTCTCCGCGCTCGGGATGACGGTCGCGGGTGCACCACTGGAGGCCATGCGCGGCACCGAGGCTGGGCTGGCCGACGGTCCCGCTCGCGTCGATGCGCTGCTGCTGGCATGGCAGGAACAGGTGCAACGCGCGGTCGCGGTGCCGTCGACCGAGGTGCGGTGCGAGTCGTTCGTCGTGCCGGTGGCCAACGAACGCGCGGTGTGGGTCGCGGTCGTCGGGGCCTTCGACGACGGTCGGGCGCAGCTCTACTTCCCGCAGTCTCCGGAGCACGACGCCGCTGTGGCGGCGGGCCTTCTGTCGCCAGGGACGCACGTGCTGCCGACGCCTCCCGCGACGGCCTCCACGGCGCAGCGAGAACGTGGTGTGGTCGCCTTCGCGCCGGGCTTCGTCGTGCCACTGGGCCGCACCCAGGTCGACGTGCTGGTGCTGAGCGCACCGGAGCCGCCGAGCGCCGAGGCCTGGCAGCGGCTGCGCGAGCGCGTCGCGATGCCCGGCGGGGACCTGGCTGGCGACCTCGCCACCATCCTGCCGTCGGCGAGCTGCCGTGCGTTCGTCGTGCGCGCGCCGTGATCGTGGCGCCCTGCCGCGGCTGCGACGACGGCAGGAAAAGGATCGGAGCACCTCGTGTCGCCACGAGGTGCTCCGGACTCTCCAGGTTCCCCTCGGGCGGGGCTCGCGCCGCCGCCCATCCGGCCGTCGCAGGATCGCCTGCGGCGACGCCGGATTCGGTACGAGATCGCGCGCTGGTCGCGCGCGCCTCTTCAGAGGGGCGGCATCGAGCGGAAGTACAGTTCGACTTCGAGAATTCTCGCGGCCCGGGTGGTGAACGGGTTCGCTTCCGCTTCGCCGAGCCGGCGCGAGCTCCGCACGTCGCTGCGCGGGCTCGCTATGGTTTCGCGCGCATGGTCTCGCGTCGTCGCTGGTCGTTCGGTCGGTCCGCATCCATCGTCCAAGGCTTCCTGGCCTTCCTGTTCGTCGGTGGCGCGATCGTCGCGCAGCAGGAGCCTGCCGCGGGCTCGCGCGATGCCGTTGCCGCGGTGGAGCGCGAGCTCGAGCTGTCGGTGGCGGCTGCACAGCGCGGCGAGCTGGAGGCGGCGCGCGCCGGCTGTCGGCAGGCGCTGGAGCTGGCGAAGCTGCGCGGCGCGTCGCAGGAGCATCTCGCTGCCATGGCGCCGGTGCTGCGGCGGCTCGGCGATCATGCCGATCGTCTCGGCGACCAGCGCACGGCGCTGCTGGCGCTGCGCGCGGTCTTGCAGCACCGCGAAGCGACGGTGCCGGAGACCGACCTCGCTCTGCAGGCTCTCCGCAACGACGTCGCCAACGCGATGCACGTTCTCGGCGATCTGCGCGGTGCTTTGGACCTGAAGCGACGCGCGCTGGACGTCTACACGGCGCAGCTGGCGGACGATGCCGTCGACCTGCAGATGGTGCGCGGCAGCCTCGCCAGCACGTTGATGGCGATCGGCGACCTCGACGGGGCGCTGGCGCTGCACGAGAAGATCCTGGCCGTCTTCACGAAGAGCCACGCCGACGACCACGCCTACGTGCAGGCGGCACGAACTGGCCTCGCCAGCAACCTGTCGGAGCTCGGCCGGGAACAGGAAGCGCTCGCGCTGTTCCAGAAGGCGCTGGCCGTTCGTGAGCGAACGCTCCCACCGGATGATCCAGGCCTGCAGGTGACGCGCGTGGAGTACGCTACGTCGCTGGCCAGCCTCGGCGACGTGGCGGCGGCGCTCGAACAGCTGCGCAAGGTCGTGGACTCGTACGCCCGCACCTTGCCTCCCGACCACCCGAACCTGTTGGTGGTACGTGGCAACTTGGCGAACTGCCTTCGCCGGCTCGGCGATCTCGCTGGTGCCCGTGCCATCCACGAGGAGGTGCTCCGGCTGTTGACGGAGACGTTGCCGCCCGATCACCCTGGATTGCAAAGTAGTCGCAGCGGCCTCGCCGCGGTGCTGTTGGACTCGGGAGACCCGTACGGTGCTTTTCTGCTGCAGCAGCAGGTGCTCGAGGTGCTGACGAAGTCGCTCCCCGAGGAGCACCCGGAGGTGATCAAGGCGCGCAGCAACCTCGCTGCCTCCATGCACCAGCTAGGCGACTGGAATGGCGCGCTGGTGCTTCAAGAGGGCGTGCTGCGGGCGTTCGCCAAGCGGCATGCCGCCGACCACATCGACGTGTGCAGGGCGCGATTCAATCTGGCGATCACCCTGTCGTCGAAGGGGGACAAGCACGGGGCGCTCGCACTCGAGCGCGAGATGCTCGCCGGTTTCGAGAAGGCGCTGCCGGCGGATCATCCCGAGCTGCTGGCGGCTCGCGGCAGTGTCGCGTGCAGGCTGAAGGAACTCGGGCGTTGGGAGGAAGCGCTGCCACTCGAGAAGGCGGCTCACGAGGCCTGTGCGGCACGCTTGCCCGCCGACGATCCGCGGCTGCTGACGGCGCGGATGAACTACGCCAACACCCTGCGCCAGGTCGGTCAGCCGGACGAGGCGCTGTGGCTGCTCGATGGCGTCTTGCGAACCCGTGTGCGGGCTCTTCCGGCTGGCCACCCCGACCTGCAGCTGACCTACGGCAATCTGGCGCTCGTGCACCGCGATCGTGGAGACTTCGAGAAGGCGGCGCAAACCGCGCTCGAAGCCGCCACCGGGGCGCTGCAGTTCGTCGGCAACCGTGTGTTGTCGCTGCGCGTCGCCCCAGCGCAGGCGATGGAGTCGGCACGCTTGCTCGGCCTGATCGCCGAACTCCTGGACGAGAAGGTCGCCTTGCCCGACGCCTTGGCGGCGCAACTGCGCGAGGTGGGGCTGCGGCTCGTGGTCGCTGCCGACCACGTGCATCTCGGCGCCGGCGAGTCGCGACGACTGCTCATGGCGCGCGACCCGGTCGCTGGCGCCCGCATCGAACGCGAGTTCGCGGTGGCCAGCCAGCGGCTCGCCGACGCCGTGGTGCTGCCGCGAGAAGGCCGCGTCGACGGCGACGGCAAGGTCGTTTCGCGCGAGGATGCGATCCGCGACGCGACGCTCGCGAAGGACGCCGTGGAGCGCGAGTGGATGCAGCTCGTGGGGCCACAGCTGCGGGTTGCGCCGACGATCGCGGAGGTTGCCGGGCGCCTCGCCGCGAACGAGGTCGCGATCGCGTTCTGCAACTACCCGGAACCCTTGCGGGGGACCGACGCCGGGGCGTCGGCCGTGGGGTGGCGCTACGGCGCGTTCCTGCTGGCGAAGAACGGCACGATCCGATGGCACGACCTCGGCGCCGAGCAACCGGTCACGGAGCTGGTCGTGCAGCTGCGCGATGCTGCCGAAGGGCGTGGCCCAGCCGCCGACGCGGCGGCGGAGGAGAAGCTGTTGGCGCGGCTGGACGCGATCCTGCTGGCGCCGTTGCGCGCCTCGTTGCCCGCGGGAACCAAGCGGCTGGTCGTGTCGATGGCTCGCGACCTGCGCCTGGTCCCGATCGACGTGCTGCCGACGGCCGCAGCGTTCGACTGCCAGCTGGTCTGGTCGCTGCGTTCGCTGTTGTTCGAACGTGCCGGTCGCCGCGCCGATGCCCCGCTGCTCGTCGTCGGGGACGTCGACTACGACGCGGCTCCGAGCGTGGCGACACCGCCGGCCGCGGGCATGGCGACGGCCTTCGCCGGAACCTCCTCTGCATGGCGTGGTCGTCCGGGAGCCGCTGCCACCGAGGCGGCGCCGAGTCGGTTCGCGCCGCTGGCCAACGGCGAGGCGCGCGCGGTCGCCAAGTTGTTCGGCGCGGCGCTCCCGAAGGGGAAGGCGAAGTGGTTGCGTGGCGCGGAGGCGTGCGAAGAGGCGATCGCGGCCGAAGTGCGAGGTGTCGGCTGGCTGCACGTTGCGACCCACGGCTACTTCGCGCCGGAGAACGCGTGGTCGGCTCATCACGTCGGCCGCGCTGCTCTGGGCCGCTTCGCGAGCACCGACGATCGTGTGTCGTTGCTGACGCCGTTCTCGTTGACGGGGCTGGTGCTCGCCGGTGCCAATCGGCCGGCCGACCCGCTCGGACGGCGCGAGGGCTTGCTGACCGCGCAGGAGGCGGCGGCCCTCGACCTGTCCGCGTGCTACCTCGTCACCCTGTCGGCGTGCGAGAGTTCGCTCGGTGTGCGGCAGGCGGGCGACGGCCTCGCATCGCTGCGGGCTGCGTTCCATTCGGCCGGGGCCCGCTTCGTGGTCGCGTCGCTGTGGAACGTCTCCGATCGTGCGACCGAGACGTTGATGCTCGACTTCTACGAACGCCTCTGGCGCCGCGGCGACAGCCCGGCGCAGGCGTTGCGTGCGGCGAAGCAGGCGGCGCGCGAACGGCGTGCGCCGTTGCGGGAGTGGGCCGGCTGGGTGCTGACCGGCCGTTGATCGTCGACGCCCACGCGCTCTGGCTCAGCCTCGGCGTGCATCGGGTCCGCCGAGATCGGCGACGATGCGGTCGGCGAGCTGCCGGAACTCGACGCTCGCGGGATACAGCGCCGCCAGCTGCTCGAGGCCGACGACGCCGTACTGCGCCAGCAGGCCGTTCAGGTTGACGACGACCGCCTGCGCGAGATCGCCGACCGTCATCCGTTGCGCCAGCGTCGCATGGAACACGCGCGCACCGAGCCAGCATTGCGGGCGCCAGTCGCGCGCGAGGCCGAGCCGCAGCCGGTGGCCGAGCAGCAGGCTGTCGTCTTCGTAGCCCTGCAGGCCGCGCAGGAAGCGCGTGTCGTAGCCGCCGATCGCACGCAGGTCCGCGCTGCGGTGCAGCACCGGATGGACGAACGCCTGCACCGTGCGCGGCTCGCGCCACTGGGCCAGCGACGCGACGATGGCCGCTGCCTGTTCCCACCACGCGGTCGCGAGGCTGGCGACGCGGCGGCCATCCGGCGCGAGTTCGCCGTTCGCCATCAGGATGCCCGGCGCCACCAGCGGTTCGTCGGGATGCGCGTCGAGGAACGTCGCCAGCTCGGTCGCCCAGCCTGGCGCGAACAGCATGTCGAGGTGGATCTCGCTCAGGTACTGCGGCGGCTCGTGCTGCCACAGCCACTGGAAGCAGGCGCTGCGGCCGGCGGCGATGCCGACGTTCTGGCCGCTGCCGACGACCACGACGTCGAGCGCGAACGAAGCGAGCCACGCGCGCAGTTCCGGTGTCGGCAGGTAGCCCTGGTTGCAGACGACGAGCCGGGCGCCGGGCTCGGCTTGGGCCAGCGACGCGAGGCACGCGTTCGCCATCGGCAGGTCGTGCGGGCCGCGCAGCAGCAGCGGCAACGTGTGGGCGATGCGACGGGTGGGCATGCGAGGCCTACTTTCGCGCCAGGAGTTCGTCGCGGTGGGCGAGCGCGTAGCGCGCCATGGCGACCTCGAGCTGCCACTTGCACCGGTAGAACTGCTTGTCGAGTTCGTCGAGGCGCGGCTTCACCTCGTCGTAGCGGCCCATGACCAAGAGGCGCCGTTCGTCGGGATCCGTGGGCAGCGGCGTCGGCGACACTTCACGCCGCGCCGCCAACCACACGTCGCGCACGGCCGGCGGCGCGATCGCGTGCAGGGCCGGTTCGAACGCGGCCATGCACTCGGCATCGAGGCACTCGAAGGCGTGCAGAATGCCGCCGTTGCAGGCGTAGCTCGATGCGAACGCGAGGCTGCGCAGCGCCAGCTGGGTCGGCGTCGGGTTGTTGACGTCGTCGAACGTCAGGTCTTCGGGCGCGCCATGGAACCGCAGCAGTTGGTGGGCGGCCCTGTCGCTGACGTCCTCGCGACCGATTGCGATCGCCTGTTCGAGCAGGGGCTCGGCGTCGGTGCAGCCGCGAGCGACCAGTTGCTCGATGGTGCGCAGGAAGGCGAGGCTCGCGTACTGCTGCCGCGAACGCACGGCCTGCGGGTCCTCGCCTCCGCGTGCGGGTTCTTCGAAGCGTCGCGGCAGGTCGGCGTGCAGCGCGCGCAACTCCGCCTCTGGCACCGGAACGTGCGGCATCAGGCGCCAGCACCAGAACCACTGTGGTTCGTCGCGGAGCCGTCGCCACAGCGTGAGCATCGCGGCGGCTGGCAACGGGATGCCGGCTTCGCCGAGGGCGACCAGGTGGCTCATCGGCTCGCCGGCAAGCGTGGCCATGGCCCGGTCGATCGCCTTCTGCGGCACACTCGGATCGAGCCGCGCGAGCGCCACGGCGACGCTTTCCGGCGCCATCGGCTGGTCGAGCCGCGCCCGCAGTGCGGGTTCGAACGCGCGGCGCACTTCGTCGCTGGCGCGGCCTTCGGCGAACGCGGTCGCCAGGCCCTCGGCGACGTACTTGCCGCCGTCGCCGTCGAGTTCGCGCAGCAGCCGTTCGCGGAGCGAGGGATCGCCGGCTTCGGCGAGCCGGCGCAGCACCTGGCCGCGCTCGAAGCCCGTGAGGTGGTCGAGGCTCGCCACCAGCGAGCTGCGCGCGCGTTCGTGCAACTCGTCCGGCAGCTGGTCGATCAGCATCGCCAGGATCTCCGGATCGCGGCGGAACGCCGGATCGGCGAGCGCACGCAGCACCGCCATGCCGAAGTGCTGCGGAGCCTCCTGCAGGCGATGGCGCACCATGTCCGCGTCGGCGCCGTCGAGCAGGCTGCGCACGACTTCGTCGGGATCCGGTGGCTGCCGGCGGTCCTGCGCGACGAGCCGATCGCGTTCGGCGAACCACGCCGCCGCGCCTTCGCGGAAGTCCGGATCGGTCATCCATTGGTCGTAGCTGCCGCGCGCGTGCCACGGCAGTCGTTGCCGGCACCACCACAGGTACCCGCTGAGGGCGAGCAGCAGGACGCCGGTGCCGATCGCCTTGGCCGTGATGGCTTCGCCGCTGCGCCACAGGCCGTAGGCGAGCATGCCGAACAGCATCAGGTTGTACGGCACGATCCAGTCGATGCCGCTGCGCCGGCCGCGCAGCAGCTGCACGCCGGCGGCGAGGAACAGGGCGCCGGTGCCGAGCTGCGAGAGGCGCGTCGGTTCGCCGCCGAGCAGCGCCACGAAGTAGCGGCCGAGGCGGAAGGCGCCGTCGCCGACCAGCAGCACCACGAGGATGCGCAGCAGCAGCGGCATGCGCCGGAAGCGCAGGTAGGGTTCGGTGTCGGACTCGCTCATCGTGGCGAGCGCGCGGTCGCGCGCCGGTTGCGTCGGGGGCGAGGTTGTCGCCGCTCGCCCGGTGCCTCGCCAGTCCCCGGTCGGCGCCGCGCGATCAGCCGCCGTAGGTGTAGCTGCTGCCCGGGCCGAGCGGGATGCCGACGCCCCAGTAGCAGAGCAGGAACACCGTCCACAGCGACAGGAACACCAGCGAGTACGGCAGCATCAACGAGATCATCGTGCCGACGCCGGTGCCGCGGTGGTACTTCTGCGTGAAGGTCACGATCAGCGGGAAGTACGGGTTGAGCGGCGAGATGATGTTCGTCGTCGAGTCGCCGATGCGGTACGCGGCCTGCGTCAGCTCCGGCGAGATGCCGAGCTGCATCAGCATCGGCACGAAGATCGGCGCCAGCAGCGTCCACTTCGCCGACGACGAGCCCATCACCAGGTTGACGGTGGCGCAGCACAGGATCATGCCGACGACGGTGACGCCGGTCGGCAGGCCGAGGCTCTGCAGTCCGTTGGCGCCGCTGATCGCGATCAGCTTGCCGAGGTTGCTGGTGCCGAATGCCTGGATGAACATCGCGGCGCAGAACGACATCACCAGGTAGTAGCCCATGGTGTTCATCGTCTTCGCCATCGCCTGCACGACGTCGCGGTGGGTCTTGAAGCTGCCGGCGAGGAAGCCGAACGTGATCCCCGGGGCAAGGAACAGGAACAGGATCCACGGCACGATGGTGTCCATCAGCGGTGATCCTGCTGCGATCAGTTCGCCCTTGGCGTTGCGGAAGGGGGAGGCGGCCGGCAGGCAGACCGACACGAGGATCACCAGCACGACCAAGACCGTGCCGAGACTGACCCAGAGCGCCTTGTTCTCAGCCGGGCTCAGTTCCTGCATCTTCGGCATCTCGGCCGGATCGCCGTCGACCGGCAAGCGGCGCAGGCGCGGTTCGACGATCTTGTCGGTGACGAACCAGCCGAGCAGCAGCACCAGCACCGACGACGCGATGGTGAAGTAGTAGTTGGCCAGCGGGTTCACCAGGACCGACTCATTCACCACGCGGGCGCCGGCCTGGGTGAGCCCGGCGAGGATCGCGTCGAGTGCCGTGACGATGTAGTTGGCGCAGAAGCCGCCCGAGATGGCCGCGAAGCTGGCGGTGATGCCTGCGATCGGATGGCGGCCCGCGGCGTAGAAGATGACGCCGCCGAGCGGGATCACCAGCACGTAGCCGGCGTCGACGGCGACGAGGCTCAGCAGGCTGACCAGGATCAGCATCGGTGTCAGCAGCGCCTTCGGGGTGACTCCGAGCAGCTTCTTGAGCACGGCATTGATGAAGCCCGACTTGTCGGCGACGCCGAGGCCGAGCATCGCCACCAGGACGGTTCCGAGCGGTGCGAAGTTGACGAACGTCTTGACCATCGTCGCCATCCACGTCGCCAGCGCCTTGCCCGACAGCTGGTTGGTCACGACCTGCTCGTCGAAGCCACCGCCGGCCTTCGGCACCATGACCTTGGTGCCGTCGAGCGCCCACGAGCAGATCCAGGTCAGCACCAGCAGCAGCAGGAACAACACCGAGGGGTCCGGCAGCTTGTTGCCGACCTTCTCGATGCCGTCGAGAACACGATCGAAGAAGCGCTTCTTCGGCGCGGAGGGGGAGTCGCTCATGGGGACGAGGCTGCGATCGAGGGAACGGGCCGCGGGCGGGCGAAAGGCCGCGCAGGCTATCCGTCGTCCCGGCCCGGAGCGATCGCGCGCTGCGGCGCGCGCCGCCGGCTCGGCAGCCG
>VYME01000501.1_pt1 | contig 12724 bp, 11 predicted proteins | sample 5115281 | NCBI WGS metagenome assembly VYME01 (sample SAMN12291780, study PRJNA351875) | freshwater metagenome | isolation source: freshwater lake | place: USA: Michigan, Wintergreen Lake | collected 2013-08-08
CCGCCCTGGCCGCCGCCGCCGCCGCCGCCGCCGCCACCGCCCTGGCCGCCACCACCCTGGCCGCCACCGACACCTTGGCCGGCGCCGGCGGTCGCGTCCATCAGGTCGACGAGCACCGTGTCGCGCACCAGGTTCTGCACGCGCAGGAAGTTGCCGTCCCACTCGTAGCCGAGGTCGAGGCTCTCGAGCAGCGATTCGAACGACTCCTCGACGGTCGAACGCTTGATGTCGAACGTGCACGGCATCGCCTGCACGGCCGGGTCGACGACGAGGTTGATGTCGGAGTCCTTGAACAGCGCGAGCAGCACGTCGCCGAGCGGCGTCGCGCGCGCCTGCAGCGCGTCCATCGGCCGGCCCGCCGCCTGGCCGTCGCCTTGCAGCGACGGCAGCGGCACGACCAGCATCGGCTGGAACACCGGCGGAGCTGCGCCCTCCTGATGGTCGAGGCTCGGCGGCGAAGCACTGCCTGCGGTCGAGCAGGCGGTGACCGCGAAGGTGGTCGCGGCGACCAAGAGGGTTCGGTTCAGGGGGTTCATCGGGAATTCTCCTTCGGGGTGCCGGCCTCGGCCGCACCGGGCGCTGCCTCGACACGGTCCTTGTTCTCGACCTGTCGCTGCGCCAGTTCGCCGCGGAACTCGCGCGGTGCGTCGCTGTCCAGGTCGTAGGTCAGCCGGCGGCCGCTCCACTGCACGTAGACCACGCCCGACTCGATCTGCAGCACGCGCACGGCGTCCAACTCGTCGCCGACACCGACGACACGACCACCGAGCACGGCGCGCCGCGAGGCGGCGCTGATCATCACCACGCCGAGCTTCATCAGCGGCGGGTCCTCGCCGGTCCATCGCCCATGGTAGGCAGAGCCGCTCTCGCCGCCCGGCGCGGCCCAGAACGACGGGTACTCGAATGCGGAGAAGGCGAGGCGCACTTCGCGACCGGGGCGGAACGAGCCGTGCACGGCCAACAGGTCGGACCACTTGACGCCCGCGTCCACGGCCTGTTCGCCACCGTCTTCGGCGGCCGCGGAGGGATCGAAGTCGCCTTCGGCAGCCGAGGGCGAGGGTTCGAGTGACGTCTCACCGCCCAGGAACGTGCGCCCGGCGACGGCCAACGCCACACCGAACAGCCCCAGGGCGGCGACGGGATGCACTCCCTTCTTCTTCTTGCGGCGACTCATCGCCCTCCCCCTCGGTGGTAGGTCGCGATCGCGAGCTCGAACGCGACTTCCTTCTCGTCGCCGGGAGTGAAGCGACCGGTCTCGACGATCATCAGGCGCTCGTTCCGTTCCACCGCGGCGAGGAACTCGCAGACGCTCTGCGGCGTGCCGCGGCCGGCGACCTGGAATGCCTGCTTGCCCGGCGTGTTCGAGGCGGAGGCCTTGATCACGTCGAAGGTGACGCGCGCCTCGACGCCGAGTTCGTTGACGCGCTGCAAGGTGGCAGCCACGTCGGGGCCGGCGAGCAAGGACCAGGTCTGCCCCACCGGCACCGGGTCGACCGATGTCTCTTCCTCGCCGCGCGCGGCATTGCGGCGCTGGGCGTCGGCCAATGCCTGCTGCTCCGCTTGCAGTGCCTTCTCGGATTCGAGGCGCCACCAGCGTGCGACCCCGGCAGCGCCGCCCTGCAGCAGCGTGACCGCCAGGATCGACAGGACCACGATGCCTCGTCGCGTGAGCCGCATCACTGGTTCCTCCAGTTCATGCCGAGTCGGAAACGGAAGCAGTTGGGCAGCCGCGGCAACTCGCCGATCTCCTCGTCCCCGCCCGTCTGCACGTAGGGAATCTCGTTGAGGCGCTTGGCGAACGCGGCGATCGCAGCGAGCGCCTGCTGGCGGCTCGCGCCCTTCACCACGCCGATGACCAGCAGGCGTTCGGTGCTCGCGAACTTCAGGTCCTCGACGTGCAGGTCCGCCGAAGCGCAGTCGCTGACGTCGGCGAGCAACCGGCTGATCGGGCGCCGCATCGACATCGCCTTCTGCAGCCAGGAATCGTCGGCGGTCTCGCCGACTGGCGCGGCCGGCAGGGAGGGCACGACCTGCGCCGATTCGAGTTCGGTGCGTTCGGCCGCGATCCCCTGGACCTCGTCGTGCAGGGCCATGCCGGCACCGGTGTCGACGACGGCACTGGCGGTGCACGCGAGCCCGGCGGCGACACTGGTGAACAGCGTCGCCAGGCGCGTGAAGCCGAGCGGCAACACCACGCGCGGTGGCTCGAGCAGCGACGGCAGCGGCTTGCCGCCGGCGAGGCGCACCAACAGCGTCGCGGTGGCGAGGCCCGGGCTGGCCTGACCTTCCGCCACGACGACCGGCGACTTGGCGCGGAGAACCTGCTTCAGCTCGTCGCTCTGCAGCATCTCCGGCGCGCTCTCGTCATCGCCAGCTCGCAGGCCGAGAACGAGTGTGGCAGGCACCGGCTGCCCGGTCTCGCGCAGCCATTCGAAGGTGCGCGGCAGTTCCATCGCCAGCTGGGTCGTGACGGCGGCACCGAGGCCTTCGCCGCCACCGCCGCCACCGCCGATCAGGAAGCGACGAACCTGCACCGGGCAGTCGCCGTCGCACAGCACGAAGCGAGCGCGGCCCGCGTTGACCTCGACCACCGCCACGGACTCCGACTTCTGGGCCTGGCCGACGGCGCCGAGTGCCAGGCAGGTCTCCATCGAGTAGAGACCGAGCACCTTGAGGCCGCTGGCCTCGAACGCCGCGGCCAGAGGTTCCCAGGCCGCCCGGGGCAGCACGGTCGACCCCAGCACCAACTTGCCGCCGGCCAGACGTCGCAGCAGCCGCGTCGCGACCAGCACCTCGGCCCCGGAGTTCGCGTTGCTGACGCGCGCAGCCTCGCGCAGGACGAACTGCACGGCCCCGGCGGCGCCCATCGGCGGCAGCGTGCTCGCGAAGTGCTGGGCCCGGCGGTCGCCCAGCACGACGTGGACGCCGGTGGCGCCCTGCAGCAGTTCGCTGCCGATGCCGCGGAGCGCCACGGTCAGCGTGTCCCGATTCAGCTCGGCCAACGGCAGGCGCACCGCCCGCTGGACGCGCACGTGCTTGCCGTCGCGGCCGCCGACGGTGACGTTCAGCGCTCCTTCCTCGATCTCGACGATGGCGTGGGTCTGCATGACGCAACTCAGAGGGTGATGTCGTCGGCGTTGCCGAGCGTGCGATCCGGACCGGCACTGCGCAGCGTGTGGGTGGCTGCGTTCCAGTCGAAGGTGATGCCGAAGCCGTCGGTGTCGAACTCGGCGCCGAGGCCGATGGCGGTGCGCACGGTCGGCCACGACCCCGCGACCGAACCACCGGACTCGATGTGGTCGGCCAGCAGCTCGACGATCAGGCGCAGCCGCTGCCAGGTCTTCTTCAGCCCCGGCACCGAAGCGTGGACGCGCACGACGAACTCCTCGTTGGCGAAACCGTTGTCGACGCCGTTCTCGCCGCGGCTCCACACCGTGGCGATGCCGTTCGTGGTGTCGACCACGTAGCGGTACTGCTGGCCGGCCCCGAACGGATCCTCGATGCCGCCGTTGCGCACACCTGGCTGCAGGTGCACGCCGAGGAACGTCGTGTCGGCGAGCGTCGTCGGGAACGACGAGCGCTCGAACCAGTGCGATTGCAGCGCGTCGGCGACGTCGGCGAGTTCGCGCACGGCCTCGCTGCGGCGATCCGACTGCACGAGGGCGCTGGCGAGCGGCATCGCCGTGGCCGCCATGATCGCGACGATCGACAAGGCGACGATCATCTCGAGCAGGGTGAAGCCGGAGTCACGGCCCGGCAGGCGCTGATCACATGTCGTCATCGGTTCCCTGGGTCCTGTCGTTGCCGGCGGCGGCGATGCCGAGCGTCGGGTGCAGGTAGAACGGCATGCCGCGCCCGTCGACGCCAGCCGCGTCGGTCGCGCCGATCGCAGTCAGCAGGCCACCGGCTCCGGTCAGACCCGTCGGCAGCGCCGTGACGACGTTCGCCAGCAGCAGGTTGGTGATCGTCGTCGCGTTGGCGGTGAGCGTCGTCGCGAGGCTCGTCCGAGTGGCGGCGTCGGCACCGAGCCACCGCCGCGTGGCGATGGCGTGGTCGCGCATCGCCGTGCGCATCGCCGCCAGGTCCGCCGTCGTCATCGAACCGCTGGTGCGGTACGGGCTCACCAGCAGCAGGGCCCGCAGCAGGCGCAGGCGCCCACGCTGGCGGGTGCGCAGCGGTCGCTCGGCCGGGATCGTCTCGATCACGTCGTCGGCGGTGTTGAGGCGCCGATCCAGGCCGCGCGACCGCAGCTGCACGCGCGTGCCGTTGCGGTTGTAGGCGAAGTCGACCGCGAACCCGCTCGGGTCGCGCCGCCACACGCCGTTGGCGTCGAGGCCCGCCGGCGTGGCGAGAGCCGTGAGGTTGGCCGGGAACGAACCGTTGCGGCGATAGGCGATCTCGACGGCTTCCTGGCAGACGGCGAGGCGATCGTCGACCAGGCGAGCGCGACCGGCGAGCGGTGGCACCAGGCGCTGCACGGCGGCGAGCAGCACGAGGCTGCCGGCGGCGATGATCGACAGCACGGCCAGGAGCGCGAAGCCGCGTTCGTCGCCGCGTTCGCTGACGCATTCGTTCGCCGAGGGTCTGGTCATTTGCCGATCCCTCGCATGGCGGAGTAGATCGTCGACACCACGAGCACGGCGACGCCGCCGACGACGATGCCGAGCAGCACCGTGACGACCGGTTCCATCATGCCGAGTGCGCGCTTGACCGCGGCCTTCACCTCGCGGTCGTAGAGGCGGCTCATGCGTTCGAAGGTGATCGGCAGCCGGCCCGCTTCTTCGCCGACCATGACCATGCTGAGGGCCACCGGCGGCAGCACCTCCTCCGCCTTCAGCGCTTCCCCGAGACGCGCACCGCCGAGGATGCGTTCGCGCGCCGCGGCGAGGCCGTCGCGCACCTCGGGCAACGACACGGCACCACCGCCGAGCTCGAGCGCGTTCGTCATCGTCAAGCCGGCGTTCAGCAGCACGCCGAAGGTGCGGCAGAACTGGGCCAGGGCCAACGTCGAGACGAGGTCGCGCACGACCGGGAGTCGCGCGAGCATCGACAGCACCGCGCCCTGCACCGGCGCCGTCCGCAGGGCCATCACCGCCGCGATCAACGCCGCGAGCGACCCACCGAGGATCCACCAGATGTTCGCGGCGACGAAGCCCGACGCACGGATCAGCATCAGGCTGGCAGCCGGCAGTTCGCCGCCCATCTTCTCCAGCACCCCGCCGAGTCGCGGGATGACGAACGACAGCATGAACATCACCATGCCGTAGCCGGCCGCCGCGACGAGGGCCGGGTAGATCATCGCCTGCTTGATCGTGGCCGCGATGTCGAGCCGCCACTCGAGGAAGCTCGCGATCGAGGCCAGCACTTCGGGCAGGCTGCCGGACTGCTCGCCGGCTTTGACCAGCGCGCAGAACAGCATGGGGAAGGCCTTCGGGTGGGCCTCCATCGCATCGGACAACGACTGCCCCGACGCGACCCGTTGGCCGATGGCCTCCAGCAGCTCGGCGACCCGATCGTCCTCCTCCTGTTCGGCGATCGCCGCGAACGTGCCGAGCAGCGGCACACCGGCGTCGAGCGCCTCGTGCAGCGCCTGCGTCAGCAGCAGCAGGCGCCGCGGCGTCAGTCGCACGTCCTCGACGGCGTCCGCATCGCCCGCCACGGGCTCACCGTCGAGCGGCTGCGCCTCCAGCAGCGAACGGCCTTCCCCGTGCAGCTGCGAGTGCAGCGACTGCTCGTCGTCGGCGTCCAGCACCGCGGTGCTGGTGGCGCCGTCGGACTCGAGGATTCTCGCGCGGTAGCGCATGGGGGGTGCGTGGCGACGGAGAACGGGTCGCGATCAGGGCTGCTGCGTGAGCATCACGCCGATGTCGTCCCCGGTGATTTCCGTGTTCGCCAGGGCGTTGGCACTGGTGTCGAAGCGGCCGTTCGGCCCCGCGGACATGACCCACACCCGCTTGTAGAGGGTCGCGTGCGCGAAGTAGCCCGAGATGACGTTGATCACGTACGGACGACCCCAGGGATCGAGCGGCGCACTGCCGTTCAGGTACGGACCGCGCCAGCGGATGTTGCCCGTCATCGGGTAGGCAGCCGCAGGCGCCCCCTGCGGCTGATTCCGCAGCAGGTGGTTGTTCAGCAGGTCGCCGCGCGCCGCCCCCATGCCCCACGTGATCCACTGGTGGCCGGCGTTCCACGGGTTCGTGGTCGGCGTGGTCGGCCCGGTCAGCAAGGTGTAGACGAAGTTGTTGGTGCCGCCGCTGTTGCGCGCCGGGTAGACGCCGAGGTCCTTGTAGAAGGACATGACCGCGGCGCCGACGACCTTGCACTCCGCTTCCGCACGCGCGCGGCGCCCGTCCTCCATGTAGCTGCTCAACATCGGTACGGCGATGCCCGTCAGCAGCAGCACGACCGACAACACGACGATGACCTCGACCAGCGTGAAGCCACGCTGGGAGCGCCCCTGCTTCTCGAAGTTCTCCATGTGGGACGCATCGGCAGCAAGATTCCCGCCACCTTAGGGATTCTCCATGGGTGGCCGCAGCGGCTCAGGTCGTGGCGCATGCAAGGCCGATGTCGACAGCATGGTGCAGCAGAAGGCGGACTTGATCGGGGCGCTGGCCGTCAGCCTGGACGAGGACCGCCGCTTCCTCGAGGTCGCACTGAAGGACTGCCCGAGCGGCGAGGCCGCACAGATCGAGAAGCTGGTCGCGCGCGGCATGCTGACCCTCGAGCGCGGCTACCGCATCTGGTCCGAGATGCTGGGCCTGCCCTACCACGGGCTCGAGGAGCGAACGCTCGATCCCAAGCTGCGCCACCGCCTGCCGATCGACCTGGCGCTGCGCCACAACGCCGTCGTCGTCGGCGAAGAAGACGGCATCCTGTCGGTCGCGCTGAAGAACCCGTTCGACCTGCTCGCCGTCGACGAGATCCAGGAAGTCACCGGCATGTCGGTGCAGGTCGTGCTGGCGACGCCGACCGCGATCGCCGCCGCGCTGGCGCGCATGCAGAAGGGCGCCTCGGGCATCGAGGCGCTGATCCAGCGCCTGCTGAAGTCGGAGATCGACAGCCAGACGGTCGACGCCGAGAAACTGCGCCGCCTCGTCGGCGACGACGCCGTCATCAAGCTCGTCGACCACCTGATCGAAGAAGCGATGCGCGCGCGCGCCAGCGACATCCACGTCGAGCCGCAGCGCGACGGCCTGCGCGTTCGCATCCGCATCGACGGCGATCTCGACACGCTCTACACGCTTCCAGCGGGCCTGCACCGCGCCGTCGTCGCCCGCATCAAGGTGGCGAGCGGCATGGACATCGGCGAGAGCCGCAAGCCGCAGGACGGGCGCATCGCCGTTTCCGAGAAGGTCGAGCTCCGCGTGTCGGTGCTGCCGAGCGTGCTCGGCGAGAAGGCGGTCATGCGCGTGCTGGACCGCACCGGCGTCACGCTCGACCCGGCCAAGCTCGAGATGAGCAAGCACAACCTCGAGCTGTTCCGCCGCGGCTTCACTTCCCCGAACGGCATCGTGCTGTTGACCGGCCCGACCGGCTCGGGCAAGACGACGACGCTCTACACGGCGATGTCGGAGCTCAACAAGTCCGACACCAACCTGATCAGCGTCGAGGACCCGGTCGAGTACGAGCTGCAAGGCACGACCCAGGTCCAGGTCGACGTCAAGGCGGAGCGCACGTTCGCCAACGCGCTGCGGGCGATCCTGCGCCAGGACCCGGACGTGGTGATGGTCGGTGAGATCCGCGACGCGGAGACCGCCGGCATCGCCGTGCAAGCGGCGCTCACCGGCCACCTCGTGCTGAGCACCGTGCACACCAACGACGCGCTGTCGACGGTGCATCGACTGGTCGACATGGGCCTTGCCCCTTACCTGCTCGGCCCGGCGCTGCGTTGCGTCGTCGGCCAGCGGCTGGTCGCTCGCATCTGCCCCGACTGCGCGGAGCCACACACGCCGAGCGCTGCGGTGCTGGCGGAGTTCGGCCTGGCCGCCGAGCAGAAGGAACCTGGCCTGCGGCGCGGGCGTGGTTGTCAGGCCTGTCGCAACCGCGGCAAGCGCGGGCGCGTCGCCGTGCACGAGGTGCTCCACGTCACCAGCGAGCTGGCGGCGGCGATCTCACGTCGCGCCTCGGACGACGAGCTGCAGCGGCTCGCAGCCGCCGGCGGCTATCGTCGCATGCTGCAGGACGGCCTCGAGAAGGCGCGTCGCGGGCTCGTGCAGCTCGAGGACGTGCTCGCCGTCGCGCGCGCCGACTGACCGCGCGGCGGCCGGCCGCTGCGCCTTGGGTCGCACGACGACGCCAACCGACGAAACCGGCCGCGTCGTTGCCCGCACCCCGGCAGGCGGAGAGCATGCGCCGCCCCACCATGCCGACCCGCACCACGCCGACCAGCGTCCTGCTGCCGTTCGCCGTCCTCGCGACAATCACGGGATCCGTGGCCGCCCAGAGCCTCGAGGCCTTCCGCCAGCAGCTGCGCGACGACCTCGGCTCGACGAACTTCGCCCAGTCGCTGCTCGGCCTCGTGATGCTGTCGGACGAGCTCGAACTCGGCGGTGCGACCTACCAGATCGACGACGGCTCCAGCACCGACCTGAAGACCTACTCGCTGCCGTTCCACACGACGCTCGACGTGTGGGGACAGGAGCGGCCGCGCTTGCACGTCGAAGGCACGCTCGGCTGGGCCGAGGCGCGCCAGGGTGCCGCCGACGTCTACGACAACCAGATTCCATCGCTCGCGACGGCGATCGACTCGAAGTGGACGACCTACGGTGCGCTGATCGGCCTCGGGCTGCAGTTCCAACCGCTCCCCGACGTGACCGTCACGCCGATCCTCGACGTCGGCCTGTCGCGCATCGAGAACGACACCCGCTACACCGGCCCCGGTGCGGCGTTCACGGCCGCGCTGACCGACGGCATCGCCTTCAACTGGGACGCGATGACGCTGACCTACGGTGGCGCCTTGCGCGCCGGCTGGCTGCGCCCGCTCGGCGAGCGCTATCGGCTCGAGGCGACCGGCCGCTACGACCTGCGTTGGAACGACTCGTTCGCCACCGACGATTCGGCGCAGGACTTCACCGCGCGCACGCAGATGGCGACCGTGCGCGGCGACCTCTACGGCCCCGCCGGCTTCGACCTGTTCGACAAACCGGTCGAGTGGCAGCTGACGTCGGCCTACCGTGCGTTCCTCGAAGGCGACCTGTTCGGCGTCGACGGCTACGTGCAGCTCGGCGCCAGCCTGCTGATCCACACCGGCGAGAAGGGCCTGCCGGGCACCAGCGGCTTCGCACTCGGCGCGGCCGTCATCCTCGGCGACGACCTGACCGGCTGGACGCTCGGCTGCAGGCTGCTTTTCTGACGCGCCGCGTGGGCGAGATCACCGCACCACGAAGTTCACCAGCTTGCCGGGCACGACGATCTCCTTGACCACCGTCTTGCCCTCGAGGTAGCTCGCCACCGCCGCCCGCGCCGCCGCGACTGCGACGTCGTTGCCGCAACCGTTCGGCACCATCGCCCGCCCGCGGACCTTGCCGAGCACCTGCACGGCGATCTCGACCTCGTCGTCGACGAGCATCTTCGGATCGACCGCGGGCCACGGCGCGCGCGCCAGCAGGCCCTGGCCGCCGAGGCGCTCCCACAGTTCCTCGGCCAGGTGCGGCGCGAACGGCTGCAGCAGCTGCGCGAACCGCCGCAGCTGGCCGCGCGACAGCCGCTCCATCGCCTTCGTCGCTTCGTTGACGAAGATCATCATCGCCGCGATCGCGGTGTTGAACGCCATGCGCTCGATGTCGCCGTCGACCTTGTGGATCGTGCGGTGCAGCTGCTTCTCGATCTCGATGTCGTCGCCGCGCTCCTGCCGCAGCCACTCGTGCACCGTGCCCTTCTCGGCGAACTCGGGCACGACGAGGCGCCAGGCGCGCTGCAGGAAGCGGTGCACGCCGGGCACGTCCTTCGGGTTCCACGGCTTGCTGTCGGCGAGCGGGCCCATGTACATCTCGTAGAGCCGCAGCGTGTCGGCGCCGTACTCGCCGACCACGTCGTCGGGATTGACGACGTTGCCGTAGCGCTTGCTCATCTTGGTGACGATCGGCTTCAGCTTCTCGCCGGTCACCGCGTGCACCACGTCGTCGCCCTGCTCCTTCGTGTCCTTCTTCGGCACGATGGCGCCGCGCGCGTCCTCGTAGGCGAACGCCTGGATCATTCCCTGGTTGTAGAGCTTGTGGAACGGCTCCTTCGCCCGCACGAGACCCTGGTCGTGCAGCACCTTGGTCCAGAAGCGCGAGTAGAGCAGGTGCCCGACCGCGTGCTCGGTGCCGCCGACGTAGAGGTCGACGGGCAGCCAGTAGTCGCTCGCCGCTCGGCTACAGAACTCGCGCTCGTTGTGCGGATCGCAGAAGCGCAGGAAGTACCAGCTCGAGCCCGCGGCGCCGGGCATTGTGTTGATCTCACGCTGCGCCGGCCGACCTTTGCTGTCCTTGGTCGCGACCCAGTCCTTGGCGCGGATCAGCGGCGACTCCGGCACGCCGCCCGGCTTGAAGTCCGCCATGTAGGGCAGCGCGACCGGCAGCTGCTCGTCCGGCACCAGTTCGACGCCGTCCTGCGTGTGCCGCACCGGGAACGGCTCGCCCCAGTAGCGCTGCCGCGAGAACAGCCAGTCGCGCAGCTTGTAGGTCACCTTCGCCTGGCCGCGGCCCTGCGCCACCAGCCAGTCGATCACCTTGCGCTTCGCTGCCGCCATGCCGAGGCCGGCGATCGACAGCGATCCGTTCTGGTTCTGTGGCCCGAACGGCACGTCGTCGCTGCAGCACTCCTCGCCGGCGGCGATGCGCGCATCCCGCGCCGCGTCGCCGGTCGCCGGCGCGAAGATGCCGGGGATCGGCAGCTCGAACTTCTTCGCGAACGCGAAGTCGCGCTCGTCGCCGGCGGGCACCGCCATGATCGCGCCGGTGCCGTAGGTGACGATCACGTAGTCGGCGATCCACACCGGGATGCGGCCCTTCGGGTCGTTCGGTGCGAACAGCGGGTTGTGCGCGTAGGCGCCGGTCCACACGCCGGACTTGTCCTTCGCCAGGTCGGTGCGCTCGAGCTCGCTCTTGCTGGCGGCGGCCTTCTGGTAGGCCTCGACCGCCGCCTTCTGCACCGGCGTCGTGATCGTCGCCACCAGCGGATGCTCCGGCGACAGCACCATGAAGGAGGCACCGAACAGCGTGTCCGGCCGCGTCGTGAACACGCGGATCTTCGTTCCCGCATGCCCGTGCACGTCGAAGTCGATCTCGGCGCCTTCGCTCTTGCCGATCCACTCGCGCTGCATCGTCTTCAGCGACTCGCTCCAGTCGAGCGGCTCGAGCTCGGTCAACAGGCGCTCGGCATACTCGGTGATCTTCAGCACCCACTGCCGCAGCGGCCGCCGCTCGCAGGGATGGTCACCGCGCTCGCTCTTGCCGTTGATGACCTCGTCGTTCGCCAGCACGGTGCCGAGCGCTTCGCACCACCACACCGGCGCGTTGCTCTCGTAGGCGAGGCCACGCTGGTAGAGCTGCTTCCAGATCCACTGCGTCCAGCGGAAGTACTTCGGATCCGCGGTGCTGATCTCGCGCTCCCAGTCGTACGAGAAGCCCAGCCGCTGCAGCTGCCGCTTGAACGTCGCGACGTTCGCCGCCGTCGTCTCCGCCGGGTGCGTATTGGTCTGGATCGCGTACTGCTCGGCCGGCAGGCCGAAGGCGTCCCAGCCCATCGGGTGCAGCACGTTGCAGCCCTTCGCCCGCTTCCAGCGCGAGACGATGTCGGTCGCGGTGTAGCCCTCCGGGTGGCCGACGTGCAGGCCGGCCGCCGACGGATAGGGGAACATGTCGAGCGCGTAGAACTTCGGCTGCTTCGGATCGAAGCCGGGATCGCCCGGGTTCACGGCGCGGAACACACGGTGCTCCTGCCAGAACTGCTGCCACTTCGGTTCGATCGTCGCGGGGTCGTACGTCTGCTTCGGCTCGGCCATGTTCGTCTCGGAAGGGCGAGCAGTATGCCGATCGCGCGCGGGCGGCGGAACGGCGCAGCTGGGCGTTCCTGAGAACTCGGCAGCGAACCCGCGGCATGAGCCGCGATACCACTGCCAGCACACGCCGCCTACGCTGCCACGCCATGCGCTTCCCGAACGACACGCAACTGCACCTGCGCATGGCGGCGCTGGTCATCGGCTCGCTGTTCCTCGAGCAGCTGGCGAAGAAGCACCTCGAGCACTGGACGTCGCCGGAGATCGGCATCGTGACGTTCGTACTCGGGCTCGCGTGGGTGGCACTGACCGCGTTCCACCACGCGCGTGCGTCGGAGGAACGGCTGCGCGTCGTCGAAGCGCGCCTGCAGAAGCTGCAGGCGGAGACCGACGCCCTGATCGACGAGCAGCGGGCGCGCCGTTCGCTGCCGAGGCTTTGATCCCATGCGCGATCCCTTCCTCACGTCGATCCGCACCGAGTACCAGCGTTACCGCCGCCTCGTCGAACTGGCGATCGAACAGGTCGCGGACACCGACCTGCATCGCGTGCCGTTCGCCGACGGCAACTCGCTCGGCATGCTGCTGCGCCACCTGAGCGGCAACCTCGCCTCGCGCTTCACCGACTTCTTGACCAGCGACGGTGAGAAGCCGTGGCGCCAGCGCGACGAGGAGTTCGACGCGACGACGACGGGGCGCGCCGAGCTGCTGGCGTCGTGGCACGCAGCGTGGCGAACGGTCGAG